>ORJL011116828.1_pt1 | contig 10831 bp, 14 predicted proteins | sample 1779941 | NCBI WGS metagenome assembly ORJL01 (sample SAMEA104232317, study PRJEB22302) | groundwater metagenome | biome: forest; feature: aquifer; material: groundwater | place: USA | collected 2011-08-07 | depth 5.8 m | reverse complement strand
GCCGGCCCGCCGGGCCGAGCGCACGCTCGAGCGCGGCGTTAGACGCTTGAGAACAGCGCGAGAGCTCGACGTCGTAGAATCATCCGATGGAGGTGGCCTGGGATCCGCGCAAGGCCGCGACGAATCTCAAGAAGCACAAGGTGTCCTTCGAGGAGGCGAGTAGCGTGCTCGCCGATCCGCTGGCGATCACGGGCGCGGACCCTGATCACTCGGCGGGCCAGGTCCGATGGATCACGTTTGGCCTCTCGAATCGCCAGCGGCTCCTCGCCGTTTCTCACACCGAAGAGGAGGACATGATCCGCATCATCAGCGCACGGGCGGCGACACGCCCAGAACGTAGGCTCTATGAAGAAGGCTAGCTCCTGCGTCAAGGATCAACTCCGGCGCTCTTACAAGCGTTCGGACTTTCCCGCTGGCTTCATCCGTGGAAAGTATGCGGCTCGCCTCGCTGCCGGCTCAAACGTGGTCGTCCTCAGCCCTGAGAACGCTGCCGCTTTCCCGACGTCCGACGCCGTCAACGAGGCCCTGAATGGTTTGGTGCGGGCGGCGAAGTCGGCGCGTCTAACAAGCCGTTCGAGCGGCCGGCGTTCCCGGTAGGGTGAACCCAGGGCTGTGGCGCGGCCGCTCAGCGGCAGCGTTATGCCGAAAATGCGCTCAAGCGATCCTCCTGAATACCGATCGCCTGCGAGGTAGCCGCTATGGCTGGCCGATGCACCGCGACGACTAGGAAGGCTCACGCCTGCCGGAATCCTGCGCTCCCAGGGCTCACCGTCTGCGCAGCCCACCAATCCAACGACCGGAGCACGACAGAGCAAGGCTCCCAATTCGAAGTCGACGTCGTGAAGATCCTGGCCCTGCTCGGATATCGCGTTGACCGCAATGTCACTCTGAATGGCTGCCAGATCGACATCCTGGCTACCTATCGCACCGGTCTCATCGAACTCCGTCTCATGGTCGAGTGCAAAGACTACGCACCAAGGCGGCCCGTTGGCGTCGAAGATATTAATTTCAGCGGCGGCGCCGAGCCCACGCACGCAATCCATCGGCCGCGAGATCTTGGGCGCAGGTACGTGCCAGGCTTCGACCCGTAAGTGAAGCGCCTCCGTCTCTCGCCGGAGCCCAGGTGTATCCTCCGACCGTGAGCAGGGAGAACCGTCAGCCATGACACGTCTCAACGAGGTTCTGCACAGCGACCCGGAGATTCTTGGGGGCACGCCCGTGTTCGTGGGGACCCGCGTTCCCGCGCAGTCGCTGTTCGACTACCTCGAGGGCGGGGACACGCTCGACGAGTTCCTCCGCCAGTTTCCATCGGTGAGGCGCGAGCAGGCGATTGCGCTGCTCGACCTCGCACGTGCGACGCTCCTGGCCGGTGCGCGTTCTTCTTGACGAGCAGATCCCTGTTGATCTCGCCGCAGCCCTGGAAGGGCACAGCGTCGATAGCGTCGTCAGCCGCGGCTGGGCCGGCATCAAGAACGGCGAACTGTTGCAGCGAATGCGTGGTGAGTACGAGGCCCTGGTCACGATGGACCGAGGCATCGAGTTCCAGCAGAACGTCTCGGTGCTGCCGTTCGGCGTGCTGACCATCCGCGCACCGTCGAACCGGATGGTCCACCTTCGGCCACTCGTCCCGTCGATGCTCGCCGCGCTTCCGCTGCTGAAGCCGGGTGAGCTTCTTCGCATAGGCGTTTAACGCCGGCTATGAGCTGCGGTGCGGAGCGCCGTTAGCTCGATGGTCTCGTTATGCGTCTCTTCGGCGTCTCCAGGCGTGAGGATCTCTGGCCCCGTGGAACATGCCGGAGACCACGCTCTGCCCCCGGTTCTGGTACCAGAGATGCGGTCATGCAGTAGCGCCGTGTACGAGTAGCCCAGGTGAATGCGGGTGCCGAGAGTCTCGGAGTTCTACGGGATCGCGGTCTACGGTGGACAAGAGGCGGTGCTCTCGATGCCACGGTGACGACACCGGCGCGACGTGCCGCCGGCGCCACCTGACCTCGCGTTACACGACGCCAGCCGCCCGCAGCGCCGCGATCTCCGCGTCCGACATCCCGAGCACCGACGTCAGGATCTCGTCCGTGTGCCTGCCGAGATTCGGACCGGCGTGTGACACGCGGCCCGGCGTCAGTGACAGGCGCGGCACCACGCCCGGCTGCGCGAGCGTCCCGAGGCCGTCCGCCGGCACGTCGATGATCATCTCCCGCTCGCGATAGTGCGGATCCGCGAAGATGTCCGCCATCGACATGATCGGCGAGAACGGCACGTCGTGTGACTGCAGCGCCTTGACCGCGTCGTCGAAGGGGCGCGCGGCGAACCAGCGGCGCATCGTCTCGATCAGCTCGGGAATGTGCTTCGACCGCTCCTCGTAGGTCGCGAATCGCGGATCGCGGGGCAGGTCCGGCTCGCCGATCATCGCGCACACGCGCTCGAAGAGGTGCTGCGCCGGCGCCGTGAACACGATCCAGCGGCCGTCCTCCGTCTCGAACGCGCCGCCCGGCCAGCCGGCGTGCTGGATCGATCCGCGCTCGCGCACGACGCCCTTGCGGCCGTAGAGCGTCGTCGTGAATTCGAGAATCCGGAATGCGGATTCGTACAGCGCCGCGTCGATCCATTGCCCCTCGCCCGTGGCGTCACGATGCCGGAGCGCGGCCATCACCCCGAACGCCGTGAAGAGGCCGGTGAGGTAATCGGGATAGACGGGCGTGGGGCGCGCCGGCGGGCGATCGGCGGGGCCGTTCAGATACCACGTGCCGCCGAAGGCCGACGCGATCGCCGCGAAGCCCGGGCCCTGACGCAGCGGGCCGGTCTGGCCGAACGCCGTGATGCGGGCCATCACCAGCCGGGGATTGAGCCGGTGCAGCTCCTCCCAGCCGAGGCCCCAGCGCTCGAGCACGCCCGGCCGGAAGTTTTCGAGCACCACGTCGCAGAGCGGGACCAGCTTCCGCACGATCTCCTGGCCCTTCGGCGTTCGGAGATCGAGCGTCATCACGCGCTTGCCGCGATTGTCGACGGCGTACCAGTACGATCGATCGTCCTCGGCGGGACCGAGGCGGCGCAGGTCGTCGCCCTTGCCGGGCATTTCCGTCTTGATGACGTCCGCGCCGAACTCCGCCATCAACGTGCCGCAGAACGGACCGGCGACGATCTGCGCCAGCTCGAGCACGCGGATGCCGTCGAGCGGCCGGCGGCCGGCCGTCATGAGCGCGGCCGATCGAGCGGGTCGACGGCGTCGGGCGCGATCCATTCGATCTTCGCGCCCGCGCCCTTGACCGCCGCGACCTCCACCTCGACCACGATCTCCGGCCGCGCGAGCGCCGCGATCGTGCAGCCGAGCGACGCCGGACAGCTCTTCGCGAACCAGGCGGGGCCTTCGCCGTACGGCCGGCGCGTCGCGCCGCGAACATTGAACGTGCAGCGCCTCACGACGTCGTCCATCGACGCGCCCAGCTGCGCGAGCGCCCAGCGGATCGTCTCGTGGGCGAGATCCGCCTGCGCGCCCCAGTCGCCGGGCGCCTGGATCTCGCCGGCGGCGCTGATCGACGTGCAGCCGCTGACCCAGATCCAGTCGCCGACCTGGACCGCGCGGGCGTAGCCGCGGGGCTTCTCGCGCTCGCGCTCCGTGTAGATGTCGCGCCGCGTGCGGGCGGCGCCGACGATTGCCTCGGCTTCGATCTCGACGAGCATCTCCGGCCGCACGAGCGCGGGAACGCCGAGCAGCGTCGACGTGGGGCGGACGTCGCCGAACGCCTCGAGCCACGCGCGCGTGTACGGCTCGGGCGCGTTCCGGTGGGTCGGGTCCGTCTTCGTGTACCCGATGTCTCCCCGCGCCCCGCCGGCCTCCGCGACCGCGCGGAAGATGGTGTCGAGCGTCGCGCGCGTCTGCCGGTAGACGTCGCCGGGCGCTTCGATGGCGCCCTGCGCGTTGAGCGCCGAGCTGCCGGACACGAACACGCGGTCGCCGACGCGAACCGCGCGGGAATACGCCCAGCGGTCCTCGAGCGCGCGGCCGGACGACACGCGATGGCGCGTGCCGCGCGCGCCGTCGACGGCGTCGAGCTCGATCTCGATCAGCTGCTCCGGACGCGACAGCGCGTCGACGCCGACCAGCGTGGCCGCCGGTTTCACGTCGTGGAAATACTTCGCGACGGCGCGGCCGGCCGCGTCGGCGAGCGCGACGTCGGTGACGTACATCCGGCTGCGGACGACGTCGTGGAATCCGCTGCCCGCCTTGCCGAGGCTCCATTCCGCGATCGCCATGATGGCGTCGACCTGCGCCGCGACGTCGCCGGCGCCGCGCACGTTGCCGGCGCGGTCGATGGCCGTCGTGCCGGCGAGGAGCACGGTGTCGTCGACACGCGCGGCGCGCGCGTAGTGTGCGACCTGCTCGAGCTGACGGCCGGAGGCGACGTTGACCCGACGGTGCGTTGCCATGGGACGCTCCTTTAGACGCGCGCGACGTCTGGACGGCCGAACACACCGTACGGTCGCACGAACAGGGCCGCAACCAGTACGAGGTAGGACGCGACGTGGCTGAAGCCGCCGCCGACGATGGGGTCGACGTAGCCGGCGGTGAGGCTTTCGATGACCCCGAGCGCGATCGCCGCGACGATCGTGCCGGGAATACTGTCGAGCCCGCCGATGATGACGATCGGAAACACCTTCAGCCCGAGGATCTCGACGCCGAACCCGCTGCCGGAGACGGCTGCCCACAGGACGCCGGCGAGCACCGACAGCGCGCCGGCGAGCGCCCACGCGATGGTGAAATGGCGCTCCACGTCGATGCCCATCGCGGATGCGACCTGACGGTCGCTCGCGACGGCGCGCAGCGCGACGCCGGCGCGGCTGGCCTGGAAGAACCACGTGAGCGCCGCGATGGCCACGACGGCGATGAGCGCCGCGACGACTTTTTCCGCGGCGATCGGTATTCCGTAAACCGTCAGCGTGGCGTCAGGCCGCGGGAGCGGAATCCCGCCGGGCACACCGGCGAAGACGGTGCGGATCGAGCCGCGCATGAGGATGCCGAGGCCGATGCTCACCATGATCAGCGCGATGACGGGCTGGTTCGCGACGCGGCGCAGGATGGTGCGGCTGAACGCGATCGCGACGGCGATCATGCCCGCGCAGCCGAGCGCGACCGCGCCGAGCAGGCCGAGCCCGGCGGTATGCATGCCGGCGGCGACGAGCCGCGACCCGAGCAGCACCCATTCGCCGAGCGCGAAGTTGATCATGCGCGACGCCTTGTACACGACGACGAAGGCGAGGGCGATGAGCGCGTACACGGTGCCCGTGAGCGCGCCGTCCACGACGAGGACGGCGGCGAAGGTGGCTTCGCTCACCGGCGTCGACGGGAATGGCGGGCCAGGAACCCCGCGACGTCCGCCTTGCCGACACGTCCCTCCGCCACACCGAGCACGAGCTCGGTCAGTTCATCCGGGTCAGCGTTCAACGTCAGCCCGTTCAGCCCGAGAAATGCGATCGCGCAGATCAAGCCTGCCCGCTTGTTGCCGTCGACGAACGGATGATTGCGCGTGATGTGAAACAGATACGCAGCAGCCATCTCCGGCAGCGTGGGATGCAGGAAGACGTCGCCGAACGTCGCCTGGGGCGTTGCGAGCGCCGACTCGAGCAGGCCCATGTCTCGCACTCCGCCCGTCCCGCCATATCGACCGATCTGATCGGCATGCAGCGCGAGCGCTTCGTCGATGGTCAGGAAGAGCGGCCGCGCTACTCGGCGAGCCGTCGAAAGACTCCACCGTAGCGACGATGAGCTTCCGCGGTGATCCGCTTGAGCCGGGCCGCCCTCCGGCGGTCGCGTGCGGGAGAGATGACGATGACGTCGCCATCCGTTGACACGTCGAGCGGCGTGTCGGCGTCGATCCCCGTCGCCGCGAGCAGGCGCTTGTCGAGTACGAGCGCCAGGCTGTTACCGGTCTTCGTGAGTCGCTTGCGCATCATCGGCCTCCGTACGGACATTATAGGCTGTCGTACGTACGGCGGGTCACTTCTGAACGCTCGGCGCCCAGGCCGTCGTGCGGCCGCCGATCGTGTCGAAGCGGATGTGCTCGCCGCGCGGCGTGATCGCGCCCGCCGCCTTGCCCCAGCGGTGGTGAAACAGCCACGTGCGCGGAAACCGGTCGCCGTTGGCGCCGACGCGCACCGCGGTGCCGATCACGATGCGGATCGCGGCGCGGAGCCGGTGCACGTCGTCGCGCGACAACGTGCGCGCCTGGCGGTTCGGCGCGATGCGCGCCTGGTAGAGCACCTCGTCGGCGATCCAGTTGCCGACGCCCGCGGAGAACGACTGGTCGAGGAGCACCGCCTTGATCGGCGCGGCGCGCGTGCCGAGCACGTCGGCCATGGCGGCGGTCGTCGGAAGCGCGACGAGCGCGTCGAAGCCGAGCAGGCTGATCGGCGGCTCGGTCGCCGGGTCGTAACGGAGCCGGATCCGCCCGAGCCGCCGCGCATCGGCGTAGACGAGCTCCGAACCGTCGTCGAGCGCGAGCCGCAGCTTCGTGAAGCGCGGCGGCCACGTCTCACCGCCGCTGATGTGGCTCGACTCGAGCTTCAGCGAGCGGCGGTCGGGGACATGGAGACCGCCCGACATGCCGAAGTGGAAGCACGGCCACGGACGGCGGTCGAGCTCGAACCACAGGTGCTTGCCGTGACGGTGGAGGCGCTCGATGCGCCGGCCGGTGAGCGCGCGCCGGAACTTCTGCGCGGGCACCCGCTCGAACACGATCGGGTCTTCGGCGCACCAGACGCGAACGATCCGGCGGCCACGCGCGGCGCGCGTCGCGAGGACGCGCGCCGCTTCGACCTCCGGAAGCTCGGGCATCGGGCGGTGTTACTTCACGATCTCGAGCAGCTCGACCTCGAACACGAGCGTCGCGCCGGGACGAATGCGCGGCGGCGCGCCGCGGTCACCGTACGCCACTTCGGACGGGCAGACGATCTTGCTCTTGCCGCCGACCTTCATGAGCTGGAGCGCTTCGCCCCAGCACTTGATGACGCCGTTCAGCGGAAACGTCGCCGGCTGCCCGCGCTGCACGGAGCTGTCGAACACCGTGCCGTCGACGAGCGTGCCGTGGTAGTGCACCTTCACCTTGTCGGTCGCGGCCGGCGACGGGCCGGTGCCGGGCTTGATCGTCGTGACGATGATCCCGGACGGCGTCTTCGTCGCGCCCTTGTCCGTGGCCGCCTTGTCCGCGAACGCCTGGCCGGTCTTCTTCTCGGCCGCCGACGCGACGGCGGCGCGCGCCGCGTACATCTGCTGGATCTTCGGGCCGTACGCCTGGATGTCGACCTTCGGCGTCTTCTTCAGCGCGCCGTCGGCGAGGCCCGAGCCGACGATCTCCATCTCGGCTTCCGTGAGCGAGAAGAGCGCGAGGTTCTGGCTGAGCGCGAGCCCGAGCGCGTAGAGAGTCTTCTGGTCTTCCGTCTTGAGCTCCGGCGCGGCGGCGGCGGTGGCGGCCCACCCGAGGAGGGCGGTCAGGAGACAGGCGACGAAGGTACGCATGATGTTCCTTTCGGAGGCACGAATGTGAATTAGGATAAACCGACCCCGAAGGGGAGGAGGCGGAAATGCCCGAGTCGATACCGGCATCGCTCATCATCGATACGCTCCGCGACACGTTCCGCGAGGCGCGCGCCGCGCTCGCGAAGGACGTCGCGGAGCCGCCACGGCATTCGCATCTCGGCTGGGTGCTGTCCGTTCCGGACACGCATCAGAAGACGGTGCTCGCCGCGCTCGACAAGGAGCGCGACATCCAGGTCATCACGCTCGCGACGGAAGACGAAGCCGCGACCGCGGCGGCCGGGCTCCACATCGGCGGTGAGCCGTGCGTGCTGATGATCCAGCACGCCGGCCTGTATGCCTCGGTGAACACGCTGCGCGGGGTGGCCATGGACGGCAAGGTGCCGATCTTCTACATGATCGGTCTGCTGTCGCGCGAGCGCGACAAGGACCCGAAGGAGTCGCGGCACTCGATGGTGCGCTACTGCGAGCCGCTGCTCGACGTCTTCGGCGTCCCGCACGCGCGGCTCGAAGGTCCGAACGACGTCCACCTGATTCCCGAGTACTACCGTCTGTCGCGCGAGCGGCGCGGGCCGACCGCCGTGCTCGTCGGCCTGGAGACGAGCTGATGGCGATGAAGCCCGAAGAACTCCTGCGACTGATCGCGGCCGAGCGCGGCACCGCGGTCGTGATTCCGACGATGACCACCGCGCCGGCGTGGCGGGACATCGCCCCGGACGATCTGTCGGTCGGCTGCGTGGGATTCATGGGCGGCGCCTCGGCGCTCGGCCTCGGCATTGCGCTCGCTCGTCCCGATCGTCGCGTCATCGTGCTCGACGGCGACGGCTCGCTCCTGATGCAGCTCGGCAGCCTCGCGTCGATCGCCGGCGCCCGGCCGCGAAACCTGACGCATCTGGTGTTCAAGAACGGCGTCTATCACACGTCCGGCTCGCAGGACATTCCCGGCGGGCTGACGGTGGACTTCGTCGCGATGGCGAAGGGCGCCGGCTACAAGAGCGCGTACACGGTGCGCGAGCTCGACGACTTCAAGCGCCGCCTGCCGTCGATGCTCGGCGACGAAGGGCCGCTGATGGTCGAGCTGATCACCGGCCTCGCGGAGAAGACGCCGATGACGGCGCGCGGCGGCCAGCCGTTCAACGTGCAGGTGGAGGATCTGCGGAAGAAGCTGCTGCGCGTGCGCTGACGCCGGGTTGTCATTACTCAACGCATTGAGTGAATGTACTCAATACGTTGAGTAAATCGTCGACGCCCTGCGTCGCCCCACGCCGCGGTCCTGGCGCGCCGCCTGAAGGAGCCTCGGCGGTTCATTCAGGTGGTGGCCGGAGCGCGCCAGGTCGGCAAGTCCACGCTCGTCCAGCAGGTCTGTGACGACGTCACCCTGCCCGTTCACTTCGTCAGCGCGGACGAGCCGACGCTGCGTGGCACCGAGTGGATCGCACAGCAGTGGGATGCCGCGAGACTGCTGGCCGATCGGTCCGGTGCGGTGCTCGTGCAATGCCCCGATCACGAATCGACAGCCGTCTGAGCGTTCGTCGGCCTCGTGCGGCGGTGTCCCGCTTGATGCGGGAAAATCATCGCCACCTCTTGAAAAACGAAGGCCCGGCGAGGTGGATACCCCGCCGGGCCTTGATTGGCGTCGTCGCGACGTCGGTTACTCGGCGCCGGGGTGGAACGGATCCCCCCACGGCACGAACTCACGCTGCGTCTGGCTCGGATTGCGGTTCACGAGCGGGCGCATGTACATCGGGTGCGTCAGGCTGCGGACCTCGTGCTCGACCTCGAACAGCTTCTGGCCGGAGTCCGGATCCGCGATCCAGTTGAAGCGGTACTGGTACGGATTCGACTCCTCGGTGACGAGGCCGCGCGCCGCGAGCCAGTCGTGGTTGCGCGAGAAGTTCGCCACGTAGATCGCGATGTGATGGCCGTCGTAGTCTGCGATCGGCGCCTTCGTCTCCTTGAACCGCAGCTCCTGGCTGGGACCGACCTTCACGCGCGCCGTCGGGCTGCCGCCGTTCGGCGCCACCGTCGACGCCGCCTCGAAGACCCGCTCGTAGAACTTCGCGATGCCCGGCGCCGTGCCCGGCGCCGTCGTGAACTCGACGTACGCCATGCCGATCGGCATGTCCGGGAACTCGGGCCCGGCGCCGTGCATCCGCATCTTGTTGCCCCACGGGCAGGTGACCAGGACGGTCTTGTCCTCGTGCACGTAATCGAACTTCGTCCCGTCGAGGAGCTTGCGCTCGCGCACGCGGTCGAGGCGGGTGACGAGCCGCTCGAGGTTCGGCACGACGAGGCCGATCGTCCCGCGCAGCACCTGCGGCGGCTTGGTGATCAGGTGGAACTGCTGCTTCCCCATGTTCACCCACATGTTGTCGATGTTGACCATGAGGTACGGGTCGCGCGTGAACCCGAGACCGAAGATGTAGAACGCGGTCGACGTGCGCTGGTCTTCGATCCAGAGATTGACGTGCTCGAGCGCCACGATGTTGCCCACGTCCTGCGCTGCGCGGTCGTACGTCATCGTCGTCATGCCTGTCCTCCCGCCGGAATGAGCTGCCTCTGCGCCTGTCCTGTGCTCACCGTAATACCGCGGTCGTCTTGTCGCCGATGAGCGCCATGTCGATCGCCGCGCCGAGCCCGGGCGCGTTGATCGCGTGCACGCGGCCCTGCGCGTCGACGTCGATGTCCTGCACGAGGCCGTACTTCTGCGCGGCCGCCGGCAGGAGGACCTCGAAGAACTCGCAGTTCCGGATCGCCATGATCACGTGCAGGTTCGCCACGTTGTTGAGCGAATTGCCGCCGTGATGCACCTCGAAGTTCATGTGGAACGCTTCGGCGAGATGCGCCGTCTTCACGAGCGGGGTGATGCCGCCCTTCACGGCGACGTCGCCGCGCAGGTAATCCGTCGCGCGCTCGGTGAGCCACGGCGCATAGGCGGTGAATCCGCCGGGCGAGTATTCCGTGGCGAGGATCGGGATGGTGAGCTGCTGCTTGAGCTTCACGTAGTTGTAGAGGTCGTCGTCGGCCAGGGGGTCCTCGTACCAGTGAAAGCCGAGGTCCTGGACGACACGGCCGACGCGCAGCGCTTCCGGATACTGGTACGCCCACGTGGAGTCGAGCATGAGCGTGTAGTCGTCGCCGACGGCCTTCCGCACGGCGCGGCACACTTCGATGTCGACGGCCGGGTCGGTCGGCGGATGGATCTTGTACGCGCTCCAGCCGTCCGCCTTGAACCGCGCGGCTTCTTCGGCGTACGCCGCCGGCGAGGGGAGCACCGCGGAGCTCGCGTACGCGGGCACGCGG
>ORJL011757818.1_pt1 | contig 10833 bp, 10 predicted proteins | sample 1779941 | NCBI WGS metagenome assembly ORJL01 (sample SAMEA104232317, study PRJEB22302) | groundwater metagenome | biome: forest; feature: aquifer; material: groundwater | place: USA | collected 2011-08-07 | depth 5.8 m | reverse complement strand
TCGGCCGGGCGAGCTGTCGGGCGGCGAACGCCAGCGCGTGGCGGTGGCGCGCGCCCTGGTGACGCAGCCCGCCTGTCTGTTGGCCGACGAGCCGACCGGCAACCTCGATCGCAGCGCGGCCAACGCGGTGTTCGGACTGCTGCTGGAACTGTGTCGCGAACGCGGCGCGGCCCTGGTGCTGGTGACCCACGATGCGGAACTCGCGGCGCAGGCGCAGCGGGTACTGCACCTGCAGGACGGCCTGCTGCGCGGCTGAGAGTTCAGATCGCCCGCCGCTTGCGGCGGTGCCAGGCCCGTACCAGGTAGAGGCGCCAGGCCATGCGCACCAGCAGATAGCCGGCCAGCGCCAGTCCGCAAGCCAGCAGCACCAGGCCGAATGCCAGCGGCGCGCCGAGGCCGAGCATCCAGTCGATCAGCGCCCGCCCCCAGGCGAGCAGGCCTTCGGCACCGGGTTCCGGCGGCGCGACGAAGTGCCGCTCGGCCCCCGGTAGGACCCACTGGCCGATGGCGAAGGCGGCGATGTAGAGCGGCACGATGGTGAAGGGGTTGGTGTAGAGCGTGGTCAGCAGCGCCAGCGGCAGATTGACGCGGAACACCACGGCGCAGATCGCTGCGCCCAGCATCTGCAGCGGCCCCGGAATCAGCCCGCAGAACATGCCGGCCGCCACGGCGCCGGCCGCCGAGCGGCGGTTGAGGTGCCACAGGCGCGGATGCAGCAGGGTGTTCTCGAAGGGCGCCAGCCAGCGATTGCCGCGGATCACCTCGTGGTCGGGGAGCAGCTTGCGGATATGGTGGCGCATGGGCGGGCCCCGGATGCCTGGTGGCGATTCCTCAGCCGATGCGGATCGACAGTTCGCCGATGCCGTCCACGCCGCCCACCACCCGGTCGCCCTTGACCACCGGCCCGACGCCTTCCGGGGTGCCGGTGAAGATCAGGTCGCCGGGGTGGAGCTCGAAATACCGGGAGAGATGGGCGATGGTCTCCGGCACCGACCAGATCAGGTCGGCGAGGTCGCCCTCCTGCTTCGGTTGTCCATTCACCGTGAGCCAGACCCGGCCGGCGGTCGGGTGGCCGCAGAGGCTGGCGGGGACGATGGGTGCGATCGGCGCGGAGTGGTCGAAGGCCTTGCCCAGTTCCCAGGGCCGCCCCTTGTCGCGCAGGGCGAACTGCAGGTCGCGCCGGGTCATGTCGAAGCCGACGGCGTAGCCCCAGACGTGATCGCAGGCGACGGCGACGGCAATGTCGCTGCCGCCCTTGCCGATCGCCACCACCAGCTCGACTTCGTGATGGTAGTTGGCGGTCTGCGGCGGATAGGGGATGTCGGCGCTGGTTCCCGGCGCCACCGGCACCACGGCGTCGGCCGGCTTGCAGAAGAAGAAGGGCGGTTCGCGGCTCGGGTCCGAGCCCATTTCGCGCGCGTGGGCCGCGTAGTTACGCCCGACGCAGTAAATGCGTCGTACCGGGAAGCTGTCCTTGCTGCCTGCGACGGGCACGGCGGGCTGGGGGGCGGGAGGAATCACGTAGGTCATGGCGGCTCCGGTGAGTGTGGGGCGATTATCGCTCACTGTCGGTCCGCAGCATTTCCGTCCCGACCGGGAAGCCTGCCGCCTGCATGGCCGCTGGCGCCACGCGGCTTCCCGGCCTTGCCGGCGCTGCGGCGGTTCTGCTGCACTGCATTAATCCTGATTGAATATATGGACATATCAAAAAAATAGTGTGGACGACGGCGGTACTTGGTGCCAAAAATGTAGACATGCCGCACGCAGAGGCGGCTCCAAGACCATATCCAGGAGGAAACACCATGCGCCAGTATTCCGTTCTGCCACGCCGGCCCTTGCAGCCCCAGACCAGCTTCCATACGCCTGGCCAGGTTCTGCCGCCCAGGGTCACGCCGGACGATCCTGCGGTCACGGTGATGACGGATTTCCAGAAAGTCACGGCCTTCACCATCGATCCCGATGTCAGCGTCGATACCGCGGCGCGCGTCATGCGCCGGCGCAAGGTCCATCTGTTGCTGGTGGTCGATGTCGACAACCTCGTGGTGGGCATCATCACCTCGAACGACCTGATCGGCGAGAAGACCCTGCAGTGCATTTCCGCGCGCGGCATTTCCCGCGCCGACGCGCTGGTGCGCGACATCATGACGCCTGCCAGCCGCCTCGAAGTGATCAGCATGGACGACGTGATGCACGCCCATGTCGGTCACGTCGTGGCGACGCTCAAGGCCACCGGGCGGCGCCACGCCGCGGTGGTGGACGAGGACGCCACCGGGCGCCAGATCCTGCGCGGCCTGTTTTCCTGTTCCCAGATCGCGCTCCAGCTTGGCCAGCCGGTGGAAACCGTCGAGATTGCGCAGAATTTTGCCGAGATCAGCGCCGCGCTGAAATCCTGATCCGCGGTCGGCGCCGGCCGATGCAGGGCGCATGGCCTATCCCACAGGGCGATACCATCCCCGGCAGTAGCCGGGGACATAATGCCGGCCATGGTCCTTCTTGTCATGGCTTTTGCCGGCGGTATCTGGTTGTTGCAGCAGCAGGCGGTGCTGCCGGCAGTGGCCTGGCTTGCGGGCCTGTTCGTGGTGGCGCTGGCGGTCCTGGTGCTGGGCTGGCAATCGCGGAAGTCGGCGCTGGGGTTACGGCGAATCACCGTGGTGGCGGTGCTGCTGTCCGCCGCCGCGGCACTGGGCTTCGTCTGGGCCGCGAGTTTCGCCCATTTGCGCCTGGCGGACGAACTGCCGGCCGAGCTCGAGGGCAGCGACATCCAGGTGACGGGCGTGGTCGCCGATCTGCCGCAGGCACTGGAGCGCGGCGTGCGCTTCCGCTTCGATGTGGAGCAGGCGGTGCCCGGCGTACCGCCGCACATATCCCTGGCCTGGTATCGCGGCCGCGACGAGGCGGATGACGAAGCGTCGCCGCTGATCCCCGTCCGTGCCGGCGAGCGCTGGCGGTTTACGGTGCGCTTGAAGCGTCCGCACGGAAACATCAACCCCCATGGCTTCGATTACGAGGCCTGGCTGTTCGAGCGCAACATCCGCGCCACCGGCTATGTGCGTCCGCGTAGCGGCGAACGCCTTGCGGCCCGCGTCTGGCGCCCAGGCTATGCCGTGGAGATGTTGCGCGAAGCGATGCGCGACCGCTTCCGCGCGGCCCTGCCCGACGCGCCTTACGCCGGAATCCTGATCGCGCTGAGCATCGGCGACCAGCAGGCGATCGACCCCGGCCTGTGGCAGGCCTTCGCCCGCACCGGCATCACGCACCTGATGAGCATTTCGGGCTTGCACGTGACCATGCTGGCCGGGCTGGCCTATGCCGTGATCAACTGGCTGTGGCGGCGCTCGGCGCGCCTGCCGCTGCGCATTCCGGCCCAGCATGCGGCGGCGGTGGGCGGCTTCCTCGCGGCCTTCGGCTATTGCCTGCTGGCGGGTTTTGCCGTGCCGGCGCAACGCACGCTCTACATGCTCGGCGTGGTAGCCCTGGCGCGTTTGGCGGCGCGCGAACTGCCGGGCTCGCGCGTGCTGTCGCTGGCCTTGCTGCTGGTCGTGCTGCTCGATCCCTGGGCGGTGGCGGGCGCCGGCTTCTGGTTGTCCTTCGGTGCCGTGGCCTTGCTCTTCTACGTGCTCGGCGGCCGGCTGGGCCAGGCGCACTGGCTGATCGAATGGGGCCGCACGCAATGGGCCGTGACGCTGGGCATGCTGCCGGCGCTGCTGGCGCTGTTCCAGCAGTTTTCGCTGGTGTCGCCGCTGGCCAATGCGGTGGCGATCCCGCTGGTCAGCTTCGTCATCACGCCGTTGGCCCTGGCTGGCAGCCTGCCGCTGTTCGATCCGCTGCTGTCGCTCGCGCACCTCGCGACGACCGCGCTGATGGCACTGATCGACTGGCTGGCGGCGCTGCCGCAGGCGGTCTGGCAGCAGGCCGCGCCGCCAGCATGGGCTGTCCTGCTGGCGCTGGCAGGCGGCCTCTGGCTGCTGCTGCCGCGCGGCTTTCCGGCGCGCTGGCTGGGGCTGCTGGCCTTTCTGCCGTTATTGACGCTGCAGCCGCCTCGCCCGGAGTCCGGCGCGGCGACGGTCACGGTGCTCGACGTCGGCCAGGGCCTGGCGATCCATGTCCAGACCGCCGGCCGCGACCTGCTGTTCGATGCCGGGCCGGCCTATTCGGCGGACGCCGACAGCGGCAACCGCATCATCGCGCCCTATCTGCGCGCGATGGGCGTGCGCCGGCTGGACGCGCTGCTGATCAGCCATGCCGACAAGGACCACGAAGGCGGCGCCGCGTCGGTGCTGGCAGCGCTGCCGGTGGCCATGCTGAAGACCTCGCTGCCCTTCGAGCATCCGCTGTCGGCGCAGCCGGTACCGCATGAGCTTTGCCAGGACGGCGATGCCTGGACCTGGGACGGCGTCCGCTTCGAAATGCTGCATCCAGGTACGGAACCGCCTTCGCGCAAGAGCAACGACCTGAGCTGCGTGCTGCGCGTGACGGCCGGCGGCAAGGCCATGTTGCTGACCTCGGACATCGAGGCGGTTTCCGAGGGCGCATTGCTCCGGCGCCGGGCGGCATCCCTCGCGGCCGACGCGATGACCGTGCCGCATCACGGCAGCCGCACTTCATCGACGCCGGAGTTCATCGCCGCCGTGGGTGCGCGCGACGTGATTTTCCCGGTGGGCTATCGCAATCGTTTTGGACACCCGAAGGAAGACGTGGTCGCGCGCCATGCGCAAAGCGGGGCACGCTTGCATCGCACCGACAGCCACGGCGCGGTCCGCGTCGAACTGGGCGCCACCGGCGTCGGCTTGCGCCACGAACGCGAGGAGCGGCGCCGGTACTGGCACTCGTGGCCGACCCTATAATCCAGCCCCGGACATCCACGGCCATGGTCATGAGCGCGAGCGATACGATTCCCTTTGCCGGGCTTGCGCCGGACCCCATACTCGATGCGCTGGAAAGCGTGGGTTATCGCTGCGACGGCGCGCTGATGGCGCTCAACAGCTATGAAAACCGCGTCTGGCAGGTCGGCATCGAGGATCAGCGGCCCGTCATCGCCAAGTTCTACCGTCCCGGGCGCTGGAGCGACGCACAGATCGCCGAGGAGCACGCCTTCTGTGCGGCGATGGTCACCGACGAACTGCCTGTGGTGGCGCCGCTGGCGATCGACGGTAGGACGCTGTTCGCCCACGGTGGATTCCGCTTCTCGGTGTTCGCGAAGCAGGGCGGGCGGGCGCCCGAATTCGCCGAGCCGGCAATCCTGGAGTGGATGGGGCGGCTCATGGCGCGCATCCACCAGGTCGGTGCCCGCGAATCCTTCGTCGTGCGCGAGACCCTCGACATCCGGAGCTTCGGCATCGATTCGCGCGACTGGCTGCTGGCCAACCAGGTGATCCCGCCCGAACTGGAAGCCGTCTGGCAGGGCGTCGCCGACCAGGCGCTGGATGGCGTGCGCGACTGCTACGCACGGGCCGGCCAGGTCCGGCACCTGCGCCTGCACGGCGATTGCCATGCCGGCAACGTGCTGTGGACCGGCGACGGCCCGCACTTCGTCGACTTCGACGATGCACGCATGGGCCCGGCGATCCAGGACCTGTGGATGCTGCTGTCCGGTGACGCCGAGGAGATGGGCCGCCAGTTCGGCCATGTGCTGGCGGGCTACGAAACCTTCCGCGAATTCGACGACCGCGAACTGCACCTGGTCGAGGCGCTGCGCACGCTGCGCCTGCTGCATCATTCGGCCTGGCTGGCACGGCGCTGGAACGACCCGGCGTTTCCCGCCGCCTTTCCCTGGTTTGCGACGAATCGTTACTGGGAGGAGCGCATACTCGAACTGCGCGAACAGATCGCAATAATGCAGGAACCGTCGCTGGTGCCTCGCTGACTGGAGAAGTGGAAATGCGTGAAGGAAAAGTGAAGTGTCTGAGTGCGGCCGGTTTTCACCACATGGCCTATGCGGAGTGGGGCGATGCGGCGAATCCGAAGGTGCTGGTCTGCGTGCATGGCCTGACGCGCTGCGGGCGCGATTTCGATTTCCTGGCGCAGGCCATGGCCGACGAGTACCGGGTGGTCTGTCCCGACGTGGTCGGGCGCGGGCGCAGCGACTGGTTGCGCAACAAGTCGCTGTACGCGGTGCCGCAGTACTGCGCCGACATGGCGACCTTGCTGGCAAAGCTGAACGTCGAGACGGTTGATTGGGTCGGCACCTCGATGGGCGGCCTGATCGGCATGGCGCTGGCCTGCCAGCCGGAAACGCCGATCCGCCGGCTGGTGCTGAACGATGTCGGGCCGGTGATTACCGCCGTTTCGCTGGCGCGCATCGGCGACTACCTGGGCAAGGCGCCGCGCTTTGACAGCATCGATCAGGCGGAGGCCTTCGTCCGCTTCGTCTCGGCCACCTTCGGCAGTTTCAGCGACGCCCAGTGGCGGCACCTGACGGTACATGTGACGCGCGTCGCCGCCGACGGCAAGGTCGAGTTCGCCTACGATCCGGGCGTTGCCCTGCCCTTCCGCGAAAGCCATGAGGCGAGCGGTGGCAAGGATGTCGAGATGTGGCCGCTCTACGACGGGATCGCCTGTCCGACCTTGCTGCTGCGCGGTGAAAGTTCGGACCTGCTGACCCACGATGCCGCCTTGCAAATGAGCCAGCGCGGACCGCGTGCGAGGCTGGTGGAGGTGCCCGGCGTAGGCCATGCACCGATGCTGATGGATGCCTCGCAAGTGGCTCCGGTACGCGAGTTTTTGCTGGGCTGAGAGCACGGCTTTTTCGATGCTGCATTGCCGCATCGAAAGTTCCCATAACAGATTTTTATCCGGCCTAGAATAGGTGCGTTTTCGCATATCCCGGCAAAACAAATAAGAGGAGGCATCATGCAGAAATCGTTGCACATCGACCCCAACAAATGCACAGGCTGTCTGCAATGCGAGATGGCCTGTTCCTACGAGAACCATGGAGTGTTCAACATCTCCAAGTCGCGCATCAAGGTCTTCAACTTCGAGCATGCCGGACGCAAGGTGCCCTACACCTGCACCCAGTGCGCCGAAGCCTGGTGCATGACGGCCTGCCCGGTCGATGCCATTCGCATCGACGCCGGCACTGGCGCCAAAACCGTGCATGAGGACATCTGCGTCGGCTGCAAGGTGTGCACGATTGCCTGCCCGTTCGGCACCGTGAATTACGTCGCCGAGACCGGCAAGGTGCAGAAGTGCGACCTCTGCGGCGGCGAACCGGCCTGTGCCGACGCCTGCCCGACCGGCGCCATCACTTACGTCGATGCCGACTGGACCGGGCTCGACAAGATGCGCCAGTGGGCCGGCAAGACCGACACGCAACCGCGCGCGACCGCTTAAGGAGACGACCATGGCATGGAACAGGAAAATACTGCGCGTTGACCTTACCAAGGGCACCTGCAAGGCCGAGCCGCTGAACATGGAATGGGCCCAGGAGTATCTGGGACAGCGCGGACTCGCCACCAAATACTTCGTCGAGGAAGTCGACCCCAAGGTCGATCCGCTCTCGCCCGGCAACAAGCTGATCATGGCGACCGGACCGCTGACGGGCACCGCCGCTTCCACCGGCGGACGCTACTCCGTCATCACCAAGGGCGCGCTGACCGGCGCCATCGCCTGCTCGAACTCCGGCGGCTACTTCGGTTCCGAGCTCAAGTTCGCCGGCTGGGACATGATCATTTTCGAGGGCAGGAGCCCGAAGCCGGTCTACCTCTCGATCGAGGACGACAAGGCCGAACTCAAGGACGCCTCCCACCTCTGGGGCAAGACCGTGTTCCAGACCGAGGAGATCATCAAGAGCAGCCACCAGGACCCGCAGATCCGCGTTTCCAGCATCGGCCGTTCCGGCGAGAACGGCGTGCTGTATGCCTGCGTGGTCAATGACCTGCACCGCGCCGCGGGACGTTCCGGAGTGGGTACCGTGATGGGTTCAAAGAACCTCAAGGCCGTCGCGGTTCGCGGCGCCAAGGGCAGTGGCGGGACGCTCAAGGATCCGAAGGCCTTCATGGCCGCCGCCAAGGCGGCGAAGAAGGTGCTGGCCGACAACGCCGTCACCGGCCAGGGCCTGCCAAAATATGGCACCCAGGTGCTGATGAACGTGATCAACGAAATGGGCGCGCTGCCGACACGCAACCACCGCGACGTGCAGTTCGAGGATGCGCGCAAGATCTCCGGCGAGGCCATGCACGAGAAGCGGCCCACCGACGGCAAGACCCACCTGGTGACCAACGCTGCCTGCTTCGGCTGCACGATTGCCTGCGGTCGCATCTCGAAGATCGACGAGACCCATTTCAGCGTGGCAAACAAGCCGCAATACTGGGGCGCTTCCGGCGGCCTCGAATACGAAGCCGCCTGGGCACTTGGCGCCGCCAACGGTGTGGGCGACCTGGAAGCCCTGCAATACGTGAATGTGCTGTGCAACGAGGACGCCTTCGACCCGATCACCTTTGGCGCCACTGTCGCCGCCGCCATGGAGCTATACGACCTGGGCATCCTGACCAAGGAACAGATCGGCATCGAGGCACCCTTCGGTTCGCCCCAGGCGCTGGTCGCGCTGGCGGAAATGGTGGCCAAAGGCGAAGGCTTCGGCAAGGAACTGGGCATGGGTTCGGCGCGTCTGTGCGAGAAGTACGGCCGTCCGGAACTATCGATGGGCGTCAAGAAGCAGGAATTCCCGGCCTACGATTCGCGCGGCATTCAGGGCATGGGCCTGGCCTATGCGACGTCGAATCGCGGTGCCTGCCATTTGCGCGGCTACACCGTGGCCTCGGAAGTGCTGGGCATCCCGGTCAAGACCGATCCGCTGGTGACCGAAGGCAAGGCCGATCTGGTCAAGGCCTTCCAGGATGCAACCTCGGTGTTCGACTCGGCCGGCGTCTGCGTGTTCACCACGTTCGCCTGGTCGCTCGCCGACCTGCAGCCGCAGCTTGACGCCGCCTGCGAAGGCGGCTGGAGCATGGAGAAGCTGGCGTTGCTGGGCGAACGGGTGTGGAACATGGAACGCCTGTTCAACAATGCCGCCGGCTTCACCGCCAAGGATGACGACCTGCCGGCGCGCCTGAAGACCGAGCCGGCCAAGACCGGCCCGGCCAAGGGCCTGGTGAATGGCATCGACAAGATGCGGCCCGAGTACTACAAGGCTCGCGGCTGGACCCCGGAAGGCGTGCCGACCAAGGAAACCCTGGCCCGGCTCGGCCTGTAAGCTCGCGTAGCATTTTCGGGGGATCGGCATTGCCGGTCCCCCGCTCGCTTTGAGGACACGCCAATGAAACACGTCATCATCGGCAACGGCCCGACCGGCCTGGTCGCCGCCGAAACCCTGCGCCGCCTGCAACCCGATGCCGAGATCGCCCTGATCGGCGACGAAGCGGAACCGCCGTATTCGCGCATGGCGATTCCCTATTACCTGCAGGGCAACATCACCGAGGCCGGCACCCACCTGCGCAAGGCCCACGACCACTATGCGCAGCAGCGCATTCACCTGATCGAGGGCCGCGTCGCCAAGGTCGATCCGGCCGCGAAGCAGCTTGAATTCACCAGCGGCGAGCGCCTGCCCTATGACAAACTGCTGATCGCCACCGGTTCGCGGCCGGTGGTGCCGCCGGTGCCGGGCATCGATCTGCCCAATGTGCATACCTGCTGGACCATCGAGGATGCGCGCGCCATCGCCGCCAAGGCCAAGCCCGGCAGCCGCGTGCTGCAACTGGGGGCCGGCTTCATCGGCTGCATCATCATGGAGGCGCTGGCCGCACGCGGCGTAAAGCTCACCGTGGTGGAAATGGGCGACCGCATGGTGCCGCGCATGATGACGCCGAAGGCTGGCGGCATGATCAAGTCGTGGGTCGAAGGCAAGGGCGTTACCGTGCACGTCAATGCGGCGATCACCGCCATTGCGCAGAAGGACGGCGCACTGACGGTCAAGCTCGGCAACGGCGGCGAACTGGCGGCCGACCTGGTCATCTGTGCCGCCGGCGTGCGGCCCAACATCGAGTTTCTGAAGGGCAGCGGCATTGCCATCGAGCGCGGCATCCGCGTTGACAACCAGATGCATACCAGCGTCGCGGATATCTACGCCGCGGGCGATGTCACCGAGGCGCCCGACTTCCACACCGGCAAGCCGGAACTCAACGCGATCCAGCCCAATGCCGTCGACCAGGCGCGCGTGGCTGCCCACAACATGGCCGGCGGCAGTGCGACGAGCGGTGGCAGCCTCGCCATCAACGTACTCGACACCCTGGGCCTGATCTCGACTTCCTTCGGCCAGTGGCAGGGTGTCGCCAAATCGCAAGACGGGGCCGGTGTGGAACTGGTGGATGAGGCGAGGCATCGCTACCTGTCGCTGCAGTTCCAGAACGACGTGCTGGTCGGCGCCACCAGCATCGGCTGGACCGACCATGTCGGCGCCCTGCGCGGACTGGTGCAGACGCAGGCGCCGCTCGGCGAGTGGAAAGAGCGCCTGCTGGCCGATCCGACCTGCTTCATGGCGGCCTATCTGGCGACAGCCCAAAAGGCCGCATGAGGATTACGTTCAAACTGTTCGCGACCTTGCAGGACTATCTGCCACCCGAGGGCAGGAAGACCAACGCACTGACACTCGATCTGGAAGAGGGCACGACTGTCGACCAGATCGTCGAACGCTTCAGCCTGCCGCGGAAACTGGTGCATCTGGTGCTGATCGACGGCAACTTCGTGCCGCCGGCGGAGCGTGTCGGTCGAATCTTGCGCGAGGGCGAAACCCTGGCCATCTGGCCGCCCGTGGCCGGCGGATGAAGTTTCCGTTTCCTGGGCGCATCCGCCGCCGGCGGTACGGCGGTGGCTTGGTCAAAGCTGCTAGAATCCGCGCTG
>ORJL010162565.1_pt1 | contig 10833 bp, 9 predicted proteins | sample 1779941 | NCBI WGS metagenome assembly ORJL01 (sample SAMEA104232317, study PRJEB22302) | groundwater metagenome | biome: forest; feature: aquifer; material: groundwater | place: USA | collected 2011-08-07 | depth 5.8 m | reverse complement strand
GCTCGCGGGCTGGCCCGGGGCGGGGGGCGGCGCGGGCGCCGGGGGCGCGCCGGCGGGGGGGACGGGCGCGGAAACCTGCTGGCCGTCGCCGCCGGGCAACTCCAGCTCGACCTGCCCCCACTCGAGCCGGAACTTCTCCCGCGTCCCCAGGCGCACCTCGTACGCCTTGTCCTTGATGTCGCCGATCACCTTCTTCGAGACCTTCTCGCCGTTCACGTAGGTCCCGTTCGCCGACATGTCCTCGATCTCGATGCTCTGCGAGTTGAAGAAGGCGATCTTCGTGTGGCGCCGCGAGACCGAGAGGAAGTCCGTGTCGTTCTTCTTCTGGTCCTCGGTGAGGGTCTGGTACTTCCGGCTCTTCTTGAGCGAGATGTCGCAGTTCCGGCTGCGGCCCAGGATGACGGTCTGCCCGTAGCTGAGCGGGAAGACCTCACCCTCGACCAGCCCCTCGATGCCCCTCAGGATCAGGCACTCGGTCTTCACTTGGCTTTGACGGCGGCCCCTGCGGCTTCGCCGCCTGTTGCTCCTTCTGTCGGCATCTCGACGTTGGTGTACACGTCCTGCACGTCGTCGTGCTCCTCGATCGAGTCGATCAGGTCGAGCACCCGCTTCCCGATCGCCGCGTCGACGGCGGTGTAGGTCTTCGGCACCAGGCCGATCTCGCTCATCGTGAGCGTCCACCCCTTCGCCTCGATCACCTTCTTCACCGTCAGGTAGTCCTCGGCGCCCGTCGTGATCATGAAGGCGTCGTCGGTCGTCTCGACGTCCTCGGCGCCCGCGTCGAGCGCCACGGTCATGACGTCGTCCTCCGCCAGGGCCCCCTTCGCGACGCCGAGGGTCCCCTTCCGGTGGAAGTTGTAGGCGACCGAGTTCGCGGAGCCGAGGTTGCCGCCCTTCTGCTCGAAGATCTTGCGGATCTCGCTCACGGTCCGGTTCTTGTTGTCGGTGAGGGTCTTCACCATGAGGGCGACGCCGCCGGGGCCGTACCCCTCGTAGGTGACCTCCTCGAACTTCACGTCGCCGGACTCGCCCGAGCCGCGCTTGACGGCGCGCTCGATGTTCTCCTTGGGCATGTTCTCCGCCCGCGCCTTGTCGATGGCGAGCTGGAGCTTGATGTTCGAATCGGGGTCGGTGCCTCCCTCCCGAGCCGCCTGCATGAGCAGCTTCGAGATCTTGGAGAACATCCTCCCCTTGCGGGCGTCTGCGGCGCCCTTCTTGTGCTTGATCGTAGCCCAATGTGAGTGGCCAGACATGAGTCAGTCCTCCTCGAGTTCAGCGGTCGTTCTGCCGCGCGCTCTTCCCCTTCGCCAACTGCCCCGTCGGACAGTCCGCCAGGACGGGGCACTTCAGGCAGTCGAAATTCTCCGAAACGCAGGTCGCCTCCGCGTGCCGCGCGAGCGCGTACCACGTCGGGGCGAGCGAGTGGCCGTTCGTCACCTTGTCCAAGAACTTCTGCGCGCCCTCGTCGAGTGCGCCCGAGGGGATCAGGTCGAGGCGCTTGAGGAGCCGCGTCACGCCGGGCTCCGCGATCGCCTTCGGGTACTTGAAGAACCGGTAGAGGAAGACCCCTCTCGCGACGAAGGGGAGCTCCCGGATACCGGTCAGGTATCGCTTCGCGTCCTCCGCCTGTTCCTGCGTGAAGGTCAGGTCGATCTTGTTGTGGTCGAGGAACACGCGGTCGAGGACCTTCACCAGGACCTCGGCCTTCTCGCGGATCGTCGGGATCTTCGCGAGCTCCGGCACCTCCGCCATCTCGTCGGGCGAGGAAACCCGGATCTCGTTCCAGTCGACGTACTGCTCCCGGAAGATGGAAAGGGCGCGCAGGCCCTGTTTCCAGCAGCCGTCGTAGGCAAGAATGGCCAGCACCAGCTCGTCGAGCTGGGGCAGATCATCCTCCCTGGGCGTCCATGGATATCGCTTCTGCAGGGGAGGCAATACCCGCCGGAGCCTCGCGCCCGCCGCCTTGAGCTGCATCCCTGTCCTTACACATGGAGCAAACGCGCATTATAGCGACGGAAGGCGGTTCTGTCAAACCGGTTCCGCGCGACGTTTGTCCCCTACCCGCGGAGCCTTGCGGCGGGGGCAGAAGGGTCTGGCGCCCGGACGTCTCCCTGGCCCCGCGGGCGGGCCGCGAGGCGGGGGATCCGCCCCTTCGCGAGCTCGGCATCCTCGTGGGAGAAAACAGGGACGTACTGGCGCGCGACCCCCGCCACGATGCCCAGGGCGGCGCAGGAGGTCAGAAGCGACGAGCCGCCGTAGGAGACGAGAGGCAGCGTCATCCCCGTGATCGGCGCGAGGCCGATCGTCATCGCGACGTTGACGGAGACCTGGACGGCGAACCAGACGACCACGCCGATGATCGCGACCCGGCCGAACGGCTCGCGGCACCTCCATGCAATCGAGAGGGCGGTGCCGAGGAGGATCGTGTAGAGGAGGAGCACGCTCGTCGTCCCGAGGAGCCCCCACGACTCCCCCACCACGGCGAAGATGAAGTCGTTGTGGCGCTCGGGGACGAAGCGCGTGAAGCCGCTCGCCGCCTCGTCGGGGCCGCGGCCCGACCAGCCGCCGGCGCCGATGGCGATCTTCGAGCGCGTGAGCTGGTATCCGTCGTCGAGCGGCGCGTCCTCGGGCGCCACGAAGGCGGTCAACCGCTTCATCTGGTATTCCTTGAGCGGCGGCAGGACCTTCTTCGTCGTGAAGAAGACGACGAACGGCGCCGCCGCGAGCGCGAGGCAGAGGCCGCAGACGAGGCCTACGTGCCGCTTCCGGGCCCCCGCGGAGAAGACCATCGCGGCGAACACGGGAAAAAAGACGAGCGCGGTGCCGAGGTCGGGCTGCTTCAGGATGAGCCCCATCGGGAGGAGGACGAGGACGAGCGGGACGAGCACGTTGCGCAGGCGCACCGCGGGCTCGCGCACGTGCAGGTACCGCGTGAGCGCCAGGAGGACGCCGAGCTTCATGTACTCCGACGGCTGGACGCCGAACCCCAGGACTTCGAACCAACGCCTCGCGCCGTTCTTCTCGGGCGCGAACTTCAGCACCACGACGAGGGAGACGAGGAGCGCGCCGTACAGGAAGTAGGCCGGCGCGCGGAGGCGCAGGTACGGCGTGCGGTAGAGGACGCCGAAGGCGACGATCCCCGCGAGCGCGACCGCGATCTGTTTCCCGAGGCAGGTCTTCAGGAAGGGGGTGCCGGCGGCTGCGAGATCGGTGGCGTCGATCGCGGCGACGCCGATCCCGATCAGGAGCAGCATGGCGAGGACCAGGGGCCAGAGCATGCGGTCGCTAGCGCGCATTGGAGAGGTCCGAATATGCAAGTTCCAATTTGCGATGAGCATGTAAGGACCAAGTCCCCAAGGTCCAAGGACCCCGCCGTGGAGGGGACCCTCGGGCCTTGCAGATTGAGCCTTGCGATGCGCATTGCGTCTTGCGACTTACATGCACATTGCGCATTGAGAATTGCACATTCTCGATTCCATCACTTCTTCTCTGTCGATCGATCACCTGGGAAAACCGCTTCCAGGATTTCCTCCGCGATCGGCGCGGCCACCTCGTTCCCGTGCCCGCCGTTCTCGACGATGACGGCGAAGGCGACCTTGGGGTCCTGATCCGGCGCGTACCCCGCGAACCACGCGTGGGGCAACTTCCCGCCGTCGTCCGCGCCCGCCACCTCCGCCGTGCTCGTCTTCCCCGCCGCGCCGTACCGCCAAAGCCCCGTCTTCGACGCCGTCCCTCCGGGCGCGTTGACGACGTCGTGGAGGCCGCGGCGGATCCGATCGAGCGTCCCGCTCGAGAGCGACACGGGCGTCGTCCCCGGGGCAAGCGCCGCGCCGAGGTGCGGGTGGACGACCTTCCCTCCGTTCGCCACGAACGCGAGGAGGGAGGCGACCTGGAGCGGCGTCACCGTCAGCGTCCCCTGCCCGATGGAGAGATTGAGCGTGTCGTTCGGATGCCACTTCCCCCCGTGCCGCACGGCGCGCCACTCCGGCGTCGGCAGGTCCCCCGAGGCCTCCATGGGGAGGTCGATCCCCGTCGGTCTCCCGAACCCGAGCCTCCACCCCCACTCCGCGATCGGGTCGACGCCGATCGACTCGCCGACGTGGAAGAAGAAGACGTTGCACGACCGCTCCAGGGCCTCCTCCAGCGTCATCCGCCCGTGCTTGCCCGGGAAGGCGGAGCACTTGAAGTACGGCGGCGAGTCGTGGTACTGCCCCTCGCACTCGTAGGAGGTGTCGGGCGTGAGCTGCCCCCCCTCGATCGCGGCGATGGCGGTCACGATCTTGAAGACCGACCCCGCGGGGTAGCGCCCCATCACCGCGCGCTGGAGGAGCGGGTTGTGCCCGTCCGGGCCGAAGTAGTACGCGATCCGAGCCGGGTCGGCGCCCGGCAGGAAGTCGCCGGGGTCGTACCCCGGCACGCTCGCCATCGCGAGGACCGATCCGTCGTGCGGGTCGAGCACCACCGCGGCCCCGCAGAGGCCCATCCGCACGAACCGCTCCTCGAGCGCCGCCTCCGTGGCCTTCTGAAGGCGGAGGTCGATCGTCAGCGTGACGTCGGAGCCGGGCCGCGCGGCGACCTTCCGCAGCACCCGCGTCGCGCCCGTGCGGCGGTCGGTCTCCGTGACCATCCCCCCGTGCCGCCCGCGGAGGTCGTCGTCATAGGCCCGCTCGATCCCCATCCGCCCGACGACCTCGCGCGTGAACGACTCCGCCTCCTCCAGATCGGCGTACTCCTCGTCGCCGATGACCCCCTCGAACGCGCGCCGGAAGAACCCCGCCTGCTCCAGCATCTGGTACTCGTCGCGCCCGTCGGCGAGGGTCCCGAACCGCCCGACGTACCCGACGAGCGCCCCCGCGAGGCGCCCGAGCGGGTAGACGCGACGGACCCCCTCCTGCACGAGGATGCCGGGGAACCGCTCGGGGTGGAGGTCGATCGCGCGGACCCGCTCGAACGGGAATCCCGTGACGAGCGTCCGAGGCTCCGCGCGGAGCCCCGCAAGGCGGTCGACCTGGACCCCGGCGTCGCGACGCGAGGCGGTCTCGAGGAGGCGCGCCTCGAGCTGCTGGACCTTCTCGGCGAGGATTCCGCTCTCGACGCCGAGCGCGGCGCCGAGGGAGACGAGGACCTCCTCGCGCGTCGGCTGGGAGCGCCAGAGGCGGGCGAGCTTGCGGGCCGCCTTTCCGGCGCGGCCCGCGAGGCCGACCGTCAGCGCCTCGGGCGTCTGAGCGGGGTCGTCGCGGATCTCCGCGAGCTCCGCGCGGGGCCGGCCGAGCGCGAGGGAGAGGTCGTCGAGCGCGCGGTCGGCGCGCGACAGGTCGCGCAGGACGATGGCGACGTCGAAGATCCGCTCGTCGTAGGCGAGGAGCGTCCCGTTCCGGTCGCGGATGCTCCCTCGGCACGGCGGGATCACCTCGATGCGGGTGACCTTCTGATCCGCCTCCTCGCGGATCTCCCTGCCGTGGATCCCCTGGAGCCAGACGAGGCGCGCCTCGAGCGCCCCGAACGGGACGAGGAGGAGGAGGCCGATCACGCCGATGCGCGTCTGATGGCTCATCGGGACACCGGCCGCTGGAAGCCGAAGGCGCGTCGGAAGCGGCAGAGCGGCCGCCAGAGGAAGGGGCAGGCGAGCGCGGTGTAGAGCGCGACGGAGCCGGCGCGGCCGACGACGACGTGGGTGTCGATCGCAAGGAGGGCCCCGTGGACGAGGCAGAGGAGCCCGGCGACGAGGCCCACGGCGAGCGCGACGGGGAGGAGGTCCTCTCGGAACACCCATCGTCGCAGGAACGCGAGGAGGAGCGCGGCGCCGAGGTAGAAGGCCGCCTGCGTGCCGAACGGCTCGACGGAGAGGCAGTCGCCGATCCCGCCGACGACCCAGCCGACCGCGGCTGCGAGCTCGATCGGCGCGTGGAGGGCGGCGAAGGCGACGACGACGAGGAGGAGGTCCGGCGTCGCGTGGCGGACCTCCACGAACGGGAGGACGGTCACCTGCGCGAACAGCGCGAGGACGGCGACGGCGAGGAGGCGGAAGAGCCTCATGAGGAGGAACTCCAAGGACCAATTCCAACTCCAATTGGACACTGTAGCAACGAAGTCGGGGCCATTGTCTGTCAGGCCCCGAAGGGGCCGCAAGAATGTAGCCAGGGCCGCCAGGCCCTGGACGCGGTACGGGAGGCGGTTTCGGAGCCCCGCAGGGGCGACAGAAGGCGCGTTCTGGCGCCCCTTCGGGGCTCCGAATCCCTCCGGACGCTGTTTCCCAGGCCTTCGGCCTGGGCTACATTCTCGCGCCCCTTCGGGGCGCTGCCACACGAACCCGACTTCGTTGCTATAGTGTCTCCAATTGACTCCAACTCCAACGGACCCACCTCGGCGCGCATTGACGTTCGATCGGAGTTGGAGTTGGGATTCATTGGAGTTGAAGTTTGGAGTTGGAGTTGCTCGCGAGCCTTCCTACGGCACGAACCCGATCACCTTCCCAGGATCATCACATACTCGAGCCCCTGCGGGTCGACCGCGGGGGTCACCTCGATCCGGAGGTAGTAGTTGCCCAGGTCGCCGACCGACTTCACGGTGCCGAGGAGCAGCCCCGCGGGCCAGCGTGACTCGGGGTCCTTGCTGGTGATGACGAGCCACCCAGGCTGGACCCCGGTGCGGCGCGAGAGGCGCGAGAGGGTGAGCGTCGCGTCGTCCTCGCTCGAGCCGCGGAGGATCCCCTCCTCGCGCTGCGGCTCCCCATCCTTGGACGGGTTCGGAGGCACGGCAATGGCGCCGACGACGAACGCGGGGTCGGTGAGGAGGAGGACCCGGGACGATCGCTCGGAGACCTCCACGATCCGCCCCACGACGCGCTTCCCGCGGACGACGACGGCGCCCACGGTCACGCCGTCGGCCGACCCGCGCGCCAGGAGCAACGAGCGCCTCCAGGCGGACGAGTCACGGGAGAGGAGGACGTCGGCGAGCATGACCTTCGGGATGTCGGCGAGCCCGGCGTCCTTGAACTCCTCCAGGTCGCGCAGCCGCCGCTTCAGATCGCTGTTCTCCGCGGCGAGGGCGGCATTTTGGATACGGACCTCGTCGCGTTCGGCGCGGACCTGGTCGAGCGACTCGGCAGGCTCCGGCGCGGGACCGCCCTTCGGCCCGACGGACTCTCTCAGCGGGCGGAGGACGCCCAGCAGTGTGAGCCGCGCGCCGGTGGTCCAACGCTCGGGGAGGAAGAACACGAGCGCGGCGAGGACGATCAGGCAGGCAAGGTAGGCGGTCCGCTCGGTCATGGCGCCTCCCGCGCGGGTCCTTGCGGATTACGACCTGCGCCTTACATGCGCATTGCGCGGTTGAGCCTTGCGACTTCGCTACCCGATGTCCTCGGCAGACTCCAAGCTGTCCTTCAGCCGATCGAGGTTCTCGAGGATCACGCCCGTCCCCTTCGCGACCGCCGTCAGCGGGTCGTCGCTGATGCGGACCGGGATCTCGATCTCCTTCGTGATCCGCTTGTCGATGCCGCGCAGGAGGGCGCCCCCTCCGGCGAGGACGAGCCCCTGGTCGACGAGGTCGGCAGACAGCTCCGGCGGGCTCTTCTCGAGCGTCTCGCGGATGGCGCGGATCACCTGCGTGATCGGTCCGTTGAGCGCCTCGCGGACCTCCTCGCTCGTGATGACGGTCTTGCGCGGCATCGAGGAGATGATGTCGCGCCCCTTCACCTCCATCGTCAGCTCCTGCTCGAGCGGGAAGGCGCTCCCGATCGCGATCTTAATCCGCTCCGCGGTCTGCTCCCCGACGAGGAGGTTGTAGTGCAGCTTCAGGTACTCCGTGATCGCCTCGTCCATCTCGTCCCCCGCGATGCGGACAGAGCGGGAGGCGACGATCCCGCCGAGCGACAGGACGGCGACCTCGGTGGTGCCTCCCCCGATGTCGACGATGAGGGAGCCGACGGGCTCCTGGATCGGCAGGCCGACGCCGATCCCCGCGGCGATCGGCTCCTCGACGAGGTAGACCTTGCGCGCGCCGGCCTTCTCGGCGCAGAGGAGCACGGCCTGCTTCTCGACGGGGGTGATGCCGCTCGGGATGGCGATGGCGACCCGGGGGCGGATCCAGCGGCGGCGGTTGTGGACCTTGCGGATGAAGTACTTGATCATCGCCTCGGTCAGGTCGAAGTCGGTGATCACCCCGTCCCTCATCGGGCGGATCGCCTCGATGTTCCCGGGGCACTTGCCGAGCATCTCCTTCGCGGTGTTGCCGACGGCCTGGCCGTCGAGGAGGACCTGGTGGGTGCCCTTCTTCACTGCGACGACGGAGGGCTCGGAGAGGACGATGCCGTCGTCCTTGATGCAGACGAGGCAATTGCAGGTCCCGAGGTCGATCCCCATGTCGGTGGAGAAGGCCCCCAGGAACTTGTCGATGATGTTGGCCATGCCCCCTTGTTCTCCCGGGCCAGGTCCCGTCCCGATCGTATGCTACGTTTCGTAAATTACGGGCGGAACTCTACCCGCGGGGCAGCGGGGACGCAAGGTTTTGCGGGGATTAAATGGACTCGGCCGGCACCGCGTCTCCGCGGAGCCGGCCGACCGTGGTCGTGTGAGGGAGGCGGAGGCTACCCGCCCAGCTTCCAGCCGTAGACGTTCGTCAGCTCGGTGTACACCAGGCCGATCCCGATCAGGATCATGATCAGGGAGACGGCCAGGAGCAGGGTCGACATGTCGTTCTGGGCAGGCCCGCCCTCGTCCGTGACGAAGTCCTCGGAGCCTTCCACGAAGTCCGCCATCGCACTTCCTCCGTTCGGGTCGAATCTCGTCGAAACCTAGTTGGCCTTGCTGGTGATGTCGTCGCCGACCGTCGGGTCGAGGCGCTTGAAGTCCTCGATCATCCGAGCGCTCGACCAGTCCTTGTCCGACTTCTCGACCTGGATCTTGCCGACGAACTTGTCGCCCCGGTAGACGGTGAACTGGTCGCCCACCTCGACGCCGCGGTCCTTGCCGACGTTGACGATGAGGAGGTTCATGACCTTGCTGACCGCGAGGACCTTGCCGTCAACCGCCTTCACCGCGCGAGCCTCGGCGGGGATCGCGTCCGGAGGCACCATCGACAGCTTGCCCTTCGCTTCCTCGAGCTCCTTCACCTTCTGGATGTAGGTCTTCTCGAGGTCGACGAGGTTCTTCTCCGCGTTCGTCAGGCGGGACTGGGTGTCGAGCAGCTTCTGCTCGGCCTGGTCCTTCGCGCTGACGGCGTCGGTCTTCGTCTTGCTCGCCTCGTCCAACTGCGTGGTGAGCTGGGCGATGACCTGGTCCTTCGCGCTGATCTGCGTCGAGATCGTCTCGTACTGCCCGCGCAGCTTCGTGATCTCGCCGTTCATCGTGTCGGACTGGTCCTTCCACTTCTTCGCCTCTTCCTCGGCGGTCTTCTGGCCGCCCTCGGCCTTCGCCATCGCGGCGAGGACGGAGCCGACCTGCTGATCCTTCAGCTTCACCTCGTCCGCCTTCGCGGCGATCTCGACTTTGTCGTCCTTCTCGACCTTCTCCTTCGCCGCCTTCATGTCGGAGAGGGCCTTCTTGTAGTCCGTGCGATATGCGAACAAGGTGGCGGTGATCCCCAGGTACACCAGGCTGAGGATCAGCACCAGCACCGTGAACACCTTACCCATCGTGCTCATCGTTCATTCCCTTCCAGCACACGACCGACCGACCGACCGCAACCTCGCCAGCACTATGCTACGCGGGCCCGGCGGGAATTCAACCGCCTCCTGAGCCTCACGCCGAGGACGACGGCCGCCAGGAGAAGGGCCGCGGTCTGACAGCCCCGACCCAGCAGGTCGCCATGCCTCGTGTAGAAGGTTTCCTCGTCCCGAAGGAGGACGCGGCGCACCAGCCACCCCGCGACTTCCTTCCGCCTCCCGTCCACCGCCAGCGTCTCTTCGACTTCCCCCCACGGCGTCACGAAGGCGCTGACCCCCGTGTTCGTCGCGCGGACGATCCCGACGCGGTTCTCCACCGCGCGGAACTGCGTGACCGCGAGGATCTGGTCCAGCTCCTCGCTGTCCTTGAACCACCCGTCGTTCGAGACCGTGACGAGGAAGTTCGCCCCGTTCGTCACCATCTCGCGGCAGGCGTCCGCAAACATGATCTCGAAGCAGATCGGCGTCCCGAACCGCGCGGCCCCCAGACGGAACACCGTGACCTGGGCGCCGCGTCGGCACCTGGACGGAGTCGCAATCTTCGAGAACTTCGTCACCAGCCACTCGACCCACGGCCACTCGTCCTGCATCGGGACGTACTCGCCGAAGATCACGAGGCGTATCTTGTCGTACCGACCTTCCCAGGCCGCGCCGGGGCTCAACAGGTACGTGCTGTTGTAGTCCCGATACTTGTCCTGGACCCGGTCATGCTCGAACGTCTCCGCCCCCAACAAGAGGCTCGTGCGCCATCCGTCCTTCACCCAGCCGTACAGGTGCGGAAGGCGCCGATTCCTCCCATCCGAGAGGGGCGGATAGGGTCCTTCGCCTCGGTGCGTGTAGAGCGGCCACGGGTACATCGTTTCCGCCCACACGATCAGGTCGGGAGACTTCCCCCGACCTGCGAGCATCGCCTCGGTCAACAGCACCTGGGAGCGCCACCACGCCGTAGAGACGCGGTGCCAGCTCTCATCGCTGAAGCCCTCTTCGAGCTCCTTCACGTCCTGGGGCAGGTTCCCCTGGACGAGACCGATCTCGGGGCCCTCGATCCGCCTCGCTTGTTCCGGCGTCAGGCGCCAGTGCCCGTAGGCGAGCGCCCCTCCGAGGAGGATCGAGAGACCCGCGAAGGGCCCCCATACACCCTTATCGGCCAGTCCCCCCCCCCCCCCTTCCCG
>ORJL011675408.1_pt1 | contig 10836 bp, 11 predicted proteins | sample 1779941 | NCBI WGS metagenome assembly ORJL01 (sample SAMEA104232317, study PRJEB22302) | groundwater metagenome | biome: forest; feature: aquifer; material: groundwater | place: USA | collected 2011-08-07 | depth 5.8 m | reverse complement strand
CTCGATGGTCTTCTGCAGGCGCATCAGGCGGCGGATTTTGGTTTCCGCCGGCGTATCGTCGGCCATGTCGGCGGCGGGGGTGCCGGGGCGCGGGCTATAGACGAATGAAAAACTGTTGTCGAAATTCAGTTCCTCGACCAGGCGCATGGTCTTCTCGAAATCCTCCTCGGTCTCGCCGGGGAAGCCGATGATGAAGTCGGACGATAACGACAGGTCGGGTCTGGCCGCCTTGAGCTTTTTCACCAGGGACTTGAATTCGAGCACGGAGTAGCCGCGTTTCATCGCGGCCAGGATGCGGTCGGAACCTGACTGCACCGGCAGGTGCAGATGCGAGACCAGCTTGGGCGTGCTGCGGTAGGTGTCGATCAGCCGCTGCGTCATTTCTCGCGGATGGGAGGTCGTGTAGCGAATGCGCTCAATCCCTTCCATCATTGCCAGGGTTTCGATCAGGAAGGCGAGGTCGGCGGGGTCGTCGTCCATGTCGCCGCCGAATTTTCCCCGATAGGCATTGACGTTCTGGCCGAGCAGCGTGACTTCGCGCACGCCGCGTGCGGCAAGCGCCGTGATCTCGGCGACGACATCGGCAAAGGGGCGCGAGACTTCCTCGCCGCGCGTGTAGGGCACGACGCAGAAACTGCAGTACTTGGAGCAGCCCTCCATGATCGAGACGAAGGCCGAGGTTCCGGTGACGCTGGCCGGCGGCAGCGCGTCGAACTTCTCGATTTCCGGGAAGGAGATGTCGACCTGGGCGCGCCCGCTCTCGCGCCGTGCGGCGATCATCTGCGGCAGCCGGTGCAGGGTCTGCGGACCGAACACCAGATCGACGTAGGGTGCACGGGCAACGATGGCCGCGCCCTCCTGGCTGGCGACGCAGCCGCCGACACCGATCACCAGCTTGGGATTGAGCTGCTTGAGATGCTTGACCCGGCCGAGATCGTGAAAAACCTTCTCCTGCGCTTTTTCGCGCACCGAGCAGGTGTTGAACAGGATGATGTCGGCTTCCTCGGGATTTTCCGTCTTGACCACGCCATCACTGCCAGCCAGGACGTCGGCCATCTTGTCGGAGTCGTATTCGTTCATCTGGCAACCAAAGGTGCGGATGAACACTTTTTTGGGCATCGTCGCGGGGCGCAATAGTCAGGGAGTCGAATTATAGATTAGCCCCGCCAGCCACCCCTTTGCTACCATCCAGCCATGCAATCCGCCGTCGTTCTTCTTTCCGGGGGCCTCGACTCCGCGACCGTGCTGGCCCTGGCCCGCGAGCAGGGCTATGCCTGCCACTGCCTGTCGCTCGACTACGGCCAGCGCCATGGCGCCGAACTGCAGGCCGCGGCGCGCGTTGCCGTCGCCCTGGGTGCCGCGGCGCATCGCGTGCTGAAACTCGACCTCGGCCAGCTCGGCGGCTCCGCGCTGACCGACAGCTCGATCGCAGTACCGACCGGCGGCGTGCAACCTGGTATCCCGGTCACCTATGTGCCGGCGCGCAACACCATCATGCTCTCGCTGGCATTGGCCTGGGCCGAGGTGCTGGACGCGCAGGACATCTTCGTCGGCGTCAACGCCGTGGACTATTCCGGCTATCCGGATTGCCGGCCGGAGTTCGTCCGGGCTTTCGAGGCGCTGGCCAACCTGGCGACCAAGGCGGCGGTCGAAGGCCGGCCGCTCACGCTGCATGCGCCGCTGATCGACATGAGCAAGGTGCAGATCATTGCCGCAGGCCCCCGCCTCGGTGTTGACTTCGGATTGACGGTTTCCTGTTACCAGGCCGACGCGAATGGCCGGGCCTGCGGTCTGTGCGACTCCTGCCGCCTGCGCAGGGAAGGCTTTGCCGGCGCCGGGCTGGCGGACCCTACGCGCTACGCCGCCGCGAATTGATTGCCATTATTTGCGGCCAAAGAACACTGATTCCTGGCGCGGATCATTGAATTTAGAATTGCCGACCGTTCGAGGGGCCGCAAGCGACCCCGACTCAAGGGGGCGATATGGAATTCACGGTTCATCTGCAGGTTCTCGGCATTGTTTTCGTCACCGGCATCGTCATGGGCGCGGTGGCCAACAAGACCAATTTTTGCACCATGGGCGCGGTCTCCGACTGGGTTAACATGGGTGACACCGGCCGGCTGCGGGCCTGGCTGCTGGCCATTGCGGTGGCCCTGCTTGGCGTCACTCTGCTCGAGGCCTCGGGCAAGGCCACGATCGGCACCGGCACCTTCCCGCCTTATCGGACGCCCAACCTGGCCTGGCTGCGTTACGTCCTTGGCGGCCTGATGTTCGGCATTGGCATGACCCTGGCGTCGGGTTGCGGCAACAAGACCCTGGTCCGCATCGGAGGTGGCAATCTGAAATCGCTGGTGGTCCTGGCGATCGCTTCGGCCTGCGCCTACGCCATGTTGTGGACCAATTTCTACGATACGGTATTCGGCAGCATGATGTCGGCAACCACGATCAATCTCGCCGCGGCAGGCAAGGCCAGCCAGGCGCTGGGCGATCTGACCGGTATCGGCAACTTGGCGTTCGGCCTGGCGCTGGTCGTGGCGATGCTTGCCTTCATCTTTTCCTCGCGTGATTTTCGCGGCAGTTTCGACCATATCCTGGGCGGTGTCGTGATTGGCGCGGCGGTCATCGTCGGCTGGTACCTTACCAGCGGTTCGATGGGCGCGGCCTGGAAGGAATTCGCCGATTTTGCCGACGTCAAGCCGCTGCGGGTGGAAACCCAGTCCTTCACCTTCATGAGCCCGATGGGTGACCTGGCGCGCTATGTCATGAATCCGGCGGATACCTCGCTGATCAACTTCGGCATCATGGCCCTGGTCGGCGTGATCCTCGGCTCCCTGCTTTACTCATTGATTTCCCGCAGTTTCCGGGTCGAGTGGTTCGTCAATGCGGGCGACTTCCTCAATCATGCGGTCGGCGCGGTACTGATGGGCATCGGCGGCGTCCTGTCGATGGGTTGCACCATCGGGCAGGGCATCACCGGAGTCTCCACCCTGGCCCTGGGATCGGTGCTGACCCTGGTTGCCATCGTGGCGGGCTCGGCCGGCATGATGAAGTACCAGTACTGGCGGATGATGCAGGAGGCCTGAGCCCCTTCATCGCTTTCCGGGCTGGCGATGGCATGAGCGGCCGGAATTCGTATTTGACACGCCCTTCGGCGATTGGGTAGAATGCTCGGCTTTCCGTAAAGCGCATGGGTCGTCCGATCCCTTGCCGCGCCGGACGGGCCATCGAAGCAAGCAAGGAACACGCGAATGAAAACATTTTCCGCCAAGCCGCATGAGGTCCAGCACGACTGGGTAGTCGTCGATGCCACGGACAAGGTGCTGGGCCGCCTGGCTGCCGCGATCGCACACCGTCTGCGCGGCAAGCACAAGGCCATCTACACGCCCCACGTCGATACCGGCGATTACATCGTCGTGGTGAACGTCGAGAAGCTGCGGGTGACCGGCAACAAGGCCGAGGACAAGAAATACTATCGCCACACCGGCTATCCGGGTGGTATCAACGAGACCAACTTCGCCAAGCTGCAGCAGCGTTTCCCCGGCCGCATCCTGGAAAAGGCCGTCAAGGGCATGCTGCCCAAGGGCCCGCTGGGCTACGCGATGCTGAAGAAGATGAAGTGCTACGCCGGTGCTGCCCATCCGCACACCGCCCAGCAGCCCAAAGCGCTGGAAATTTAAGGAGTTTTCATGGCAGTCACCCAATATTACGGTACCGGTCGGCGCAAGACGGCTATCGCCCGCGTGTTCCTGCGCACCGGCAGCGGCAAGTTCGTGGTCAATGACAAGCCGGTCGACGAGTTCTTCTCGCGCGAAACCGGCCGCATGGTCGTGCGCCAGCCGCTCGAGCTGACCCAGCACATGACGACTTTCGACATCCTGGTGAATGTCGAGGGCGGTGGCGAGTCCGGCCAGGCCGGTGCCGTGCGCCATGGCATCACCCGCGCGCTGATCGAATACGATGCGACCTTGAAGCCGGCGCTGTCCAATGCCGGTTTTGTTACCCGCGATGCCCGTGAAGTCGAGCGCAAGAAGGTCGGCCTGCGCAAGGCGCGCCGGCGCAAGCAGTTCTCCAAGCGGTAAGCCGCGACCTTTGCGTCGCCGCACAAAAAGCCGCCTCCGGGCGGCTTTTTGGTTTGGGCGGCATTCGGGATAACATCGGTTTTCGAATCAAGGAGCAAGCCATGATCAAGGCGGGTATCGTCGGTGGCACCGGTTACACCGGAGTGGAGTTGCTGCGTCTGCTGGCGCGGCATCCGGGTGTCGAACTGACCGCCATCACTTCACGCGGCGAGGCCGGAACGGCGGTCGCCGAGATGTTTCCCAGCCTGCGCGGCTCGGTCGCACTGAAATTCAGCGATCCGAAGGATGCACCGCTGGGCGATTGTGACGTGGTCTTCTTCGCCACGCCCAACGGCATTGCCATGCAGCAGGCCGCCCAACTGCTCGACGCGGGGGTGCGGGTCATCGACCTGGCCGCCGATTTCCGCATCAAGGACATCGCCCTGTGGGAGAAGTGGTATGGCATGAGCCACGCCAGCCCGCAACTGGTGGCGGAGGCGGTGTATGGCCTGCCGGAGGTCAATCGCGAACAGATCCGCAAGGCGCGACTGGTGGCGAACCCCGGCTGCTATCCGACCGCCACCCAGCTCGGTTTCCTGCCGCTGGTCGAATCCGGCTGCGTCGATCTGGGCCACCTGATCGCCGACGCCAAGTCGGGCGTATCCGGTGCCGGACGCAAGGCCGAAATCGGCATCCTGTTCTCCGAGGCCGCGGACAATTTCAAGGCCTACGGGGTGCCGGGCCATCGCCACCTGCCGGAAATCCGGCAGGGACTGGCGCTGGCCGCCGGAAAGCCGGCAGAGCAGATCGGCCTGACCTTCGTGCCGCACCTGACGCCGATGATTCGCGGCATCCATTCGACGCTTTATGCGCGCATTACCCGCGAGGAGGATTTCCAGGCGCTGTTCGAGAAGCGCTTCACCAACGAGCCCTTCGTCGATGTGCTGCCGCCGAAATCCCATCCCGACACGCGTTCGGTGCGGGCCGCCAATACCTGCCGCATTGCCCTGCACAGGCCGCAGGGTGGCGACACGCTGGTGGGGCTTTCGGTGATCGACAACTTGGTCAAGGGCGCGGCCGGTCAGGCGGTGCAGAACATGAACCTGATGTTCGGTCTCGACGAATGTTCGGGTCTTTCGCAAGTTCCCGTCTTGCCCTGACGTTGAGGCGGCTGCGTGGCCGCTTCGGCATCTCGGCGCCGCGCGTCGCCATACGGACGCATGTGCCATGGTATTGGCGGGCACTGGCCGTGGTCGTGTTGTCCGGCGTTTCGCTGGCGCTGGCCGGATGGATCTATGACGCGGGGCAGCGCTTTGCCGGCTTTCACCAGGGTGCCAGCGAGCATGAAATCGCCGGCATGCGGGAGCGCATCGCCCAGCTCGAAGCCGACCTGGAAGGCGCGCGCAAAGTGGCGAACTCAAGCGAAAGCCGGCTGCGCATCGAAAGCACTTCGCAGGAACGGCTGACCTCCCAGATCAAGGCGCTGGAAGAAGAGAACACCCGCCTCAAGTCGGACCTGGCGACCTTCGAAAGCCTGGCGGGAGGCCAAACCGGCAACGCCGGCTTGGCAATCAGTCGCCTGCAGATTCTGCCGGCAGGCGACGGCCTGTATCGCTACCGGCTGCTGTTGGCCCAAACCGGCGACAAGAAGGACAAGGAATTCAACGGCATGATCCAGCTGGTGGCGGTCGTGCAACGAGGCGGCGAGACTGCTATGATGCTGTTTCCCGCCGCCGACGATCCTGCCGCCAGCCAGTACAAGGTCAATTTCCGCTACTTCCGGCGCCTGGAAGGCACGTTCAAGGTTGCCGCTGGCGAGCGCGTCCAGCGCGTTGAGGCGCGGCTGATCCAGGACGGCGTGGTCAAGGCCAGCCAAAGCGTGGCCCTTTGAGAGCCGCGGACCCAGGCGATTTGCAGTGAGGAGAAATCAAGCATGTTTGGCAAGAAAACCACCAAGCCCCAGGGGCGCATCGACAGTCTGATCGGCGCCGGCACCTCGCTGGTCGGCGACGTGACCTTCACCGGCGGCCTGCGCGTCGATGGTGAGATTCGCGGCAACGTACGCAGTGCCGACGGCCAGCCGGCGACGCTGGTACTCAGCGAGCATGCGCGGATCGAGGGCGAGATCTCGGTTTCCCATCTGGTCATCAACGGCACGGTCATCGGCCCCGTGCATTCCAGCGATTTCCTTGAACTTCAGACCCGTGCGCGGGTCACGGGAGATGTCGAATACAGCACCATCGAGATGCATCTTGGCGCCGTGGTGCAAGGGCGCCTGGTCCATCAGGGCCTGCCGGCCAAGGCAGTGGAACTGAAACTTGCCGCCAGCAATTGACCTTTTGCTCCATTGAAATCATAATTAGTAGACTTATTTGGTAAACTATTACGAAGCCCCCCAGGAGAACACCATGAACGCACCCACCGAAATGCCGGCCCCGCTGAATTTCACCGACAACGCGGCGACCAAGGTCAAGGAACTCATCGCCGAGGAAGGCAATCCCGAACTCAAACTGCGCGTGTTCGTCACGGGCGGCGGTTGCTCCGGCTTCCAGTACGGCTTCACCTTCGACGAAGTGACCAACGAAGACGATACCGTCATGGAAAAGAACGGCGTGTCCTTGCTGATCGACCCGATGAGCTACCAGTATCTGGTTGGCGCCGAAATCGATTATTCGGAAGGCCTGGAAGGCTCGCAGTTCGTGATCAAGAATCCGAATGCACAATCGACCTGCGGCTGCGGGTCGTCCTTCTCCGCCTGATTCACCCTTTGCTGCAAAGCAGGGCGTCGGGCTCTTGCCAGGCGTCCTGTTGCGTTTACCGGCCGCGTCTGCGTCGGTTTAGCGTGGGTAGATAGCGCCGAGTATGCGCGGCCCGCGGGCGCCGGTGACCTCCGGCAGATTGCCGGGTTCGTTGCACAGCGTGCGCCATGCCAGCCAGGCAAAGGCCACCGCCTCGACCCAGTCGGCCGCCAGCCCAAGAGAGTCGGTGCCGGCAACACGGCAATTTGCGGCGTGATGCTGCAGGCAAGCCATGAGCGCCTGATTGTGCGCACCGCCACCACAGACGAATATCTCCTCGGGTTTGCCACACCAGCGCTCGATTGCCTGGATTGCCGTCACGGCGCTTAGTTCGAGCAGGGTGGCCTGGATATCCTCGGGGCGTTCGTCGCCGGTGAGATGGCGTTCCAGCCAGGCCAGGTTGAACTCTTCGCGACCGCAACTCTTGGGCGGGTTGACCGCGAAAAAGCGATCGGTGAGCAGCTTCTGTAGCAGTCCCGCCAGGATATGTCCCTGGCCTGCCCAACGGCCGCCCTCGTCATAGCGGCTGCCCCGGTGCCGCTCGATCCAGGCATCCATCAGCAGGTTGCCGGGTCCGCAGTCGAATCCCCTGACCGCCTGGCCGGGCTCGAGGTCGGTCAGGTTGGCAATGCCTCCGAGATTGAGGATCACCCGATGCTTTTGCGCATCGCCGAACATCGCGGCATGAAAGGCCGGTACCAGGGGCGCGCCCTGGCCTCCGGCCGCAATGTCGCGGCTGCGGAAGTCGGCGACCACGGCTATGCCGGCGAGTTCGGCCAGCAGGGCCGGATTGTTGATCTGGATGGTGTAACCCAGGGCCGGCTGGTGGCGGATCGTTTGCCCGTGGCAGCCGATCGCCATGACCTGCGCCGCGCTTGCGCCGGCAGCGGCAAGAACCTCGCGCACGGCCTCGGCATAACAGTGTGCAAGTTCATTGCCGAACAGCGCTGCGGCGTGGATTTCATTTTCCTGCGCCGCCTGCAGGGCCTGCGCCTGGCGACGCACGGCATTCGGATACGGCTGCCAGAAAGTGGCCAGGGTGCGCGCTTGCCCGGAGGAGAAGTCGACGAGTACCGCATCGACGCCATCCAGGCTGGTGCCGGACATCAAGCCGATGACCAGCGGCACCGCCGGTGCCATGTCAGTCTGCCTGGGCGAGGTTGAATCCGCGAATCAGGTCGATGCGGGCCAGATGCACCCCGGTGCTTGCCCGGAACTGGTCAAACTGGTGCGGCATCAGCGGCGGCGCGCTCGGCAGGGCCATTGCCAACGGATTCTGATGCACGTCATTGACGCGGAACTCGTAGTGCAGGTGCGGGCCGCTGGCGAGTCCGGTGGCGCCGACGAAGCCGATCACGTCGCCCTGGCTGACGCGATTGCCTTTGCGCAGGCCGGCGGCGAAGCCCGACAGGTGGCCGTAGAGCGTGGTGTAGCGCCCCTGGTGGCGCAGCACCACGACCTTGCCATAACCGCCCCGCACGCCGACATCCTCGACCGTGCCGTTGCCGGTTGCCTTGACCCGGGTGCCGGTCGGCGCGCCGTAGTCGATGCCCTTGTGCGCGCGCCACTTCTGCAACACCGGGTGAAAGCGGGCCGAAGTGAAGCCCGAGGTGATACGCGAGAATTCAAGCGGCGAGCGCAGGAAGGCTTTGCGGATGTTCTTGCCATCGGCCGTGTAGTAGCCGCTGCTGTTTTCGCCACCCGCGGGATCGGCGAACCAGGCGGCGCGGTAGGTCTTGCCGTTATTGACGAACTCGGCGGCGAGGATGCGTCCGCTGCGAACGGCGCGGCCAAGGTAATTGACCGATTCGTAGATCACCGCAAAGCGGTCACCCTTGCGCAGATCGCGGTGAAAGTCGATGTCGCCGCCGAAGATGTCGGCCAACTGCGTCGCAACCGTGTCCGGAATGCCTGCCGAATCGGAGGCGCCGAACAGCGAATAGCGGATCTCGGCGGTCTTCATGACCACCTGGGTTTCCAGCGGCAGCGGCTGTTCGGCCGCGGAAAATTGTTCGCCGCCACGCTGCACCACCAGCGCCTGGTCCTTGCCGCCATTGAGCGGAAAGACCAGCATCTGCAATTCGCCCTGCGCACCGGTGCGCGCCGTCAGGTTCTTGCCGGGACTGAGCTGGCGGAACAGGGATTGCGTACTGGCATTGCCCTTGAGGAAGGAGATCGCCGCCGGATCATCGACACCGAGGCGCTGCAGCAAGCCGATGACGGTATCGCCGCGCTGCACGCGCTCCTCGCGCAGGAAGCTCTGTCCGTTGTCATCCGTCGCGGCGAGGGGCGGCAAGGCCAGCTGTTCCACGACCTGCTGACGCGGGATGTCGTCGAAACGGGTGTCGATCGCCGTACCGAAGGCGGCCATCATGCCGAACAGGGAAACGCCGAATACGCCGAGGCCGGCCCAGAAGTGCCCGGGGCGCCCGGATCGGTAGTCAAGGAGTTGCGCTAGAATCCCGCTCTTGTTTTTTCGCAATTGGATGGGCGGACCGGCTTGATAGTCGGGCGAGTGTAGCAAAAAACCCCCCTCCGTCAAACCGGGTCAATCATCATGGTCGATATCGACTCCCAACTCGCGCTGATCAATCGCGGCGCCGATGAACTGCTGATCGAGTCCGAGCTCGTCGACAAACTCAAGTCGGGCCGCCCGCTGCGAGTCAAGGCCGGCTTCGATCCGACGGCGCCCGATCTGCACCTCGGGCATACCGTGCTGATCAACAAGTTGCGCCATTTCCAGGACCTCGGCCACCATGTGATGTTCCTGATCGGCGACTTCACCGGAATGATCGGCGATCCGAGCGGCAAGAACGCCACGCGGCCGCCGCTGTCGCGCGAGCAGATCCTGGAAAACGCCGACACCTATCGCGAACAGGTGTTCAAGATCCTCGATCCGGTGAAGACCGAGGTCTGCTTCAACTCGACCTGGTTCGAACCGTTGGGCGCCGCCGGCATGATCAAGCTTGCCGCACGGCATACAGTGGCGCGCATGCTGGAGCGCGACGACTTCTCCAAGCGCTACACCGGTGGGCAGCCGATCGCGATCCACGAATTCCTCTATCCCCTGTGCCAGGGCTACGATTCCGTGGCCATGAAGGCCGATGTCGAGCTGGGTGGTACCGACCAGAAGTTTAACCTGCTGGTCGGGCGCGAGTTGCAGAAGCATTACGGCCAGGCGCCGCAATGCGTGCTGATGATGCCGCTGCTGGAAGGCCTGGACGGCGTCAACAAGATGTCGAAATCGCTCGGCAACTACATCGGGATTGCCGAGTCGCCGACCGAAATCTTCGGCAAGCTGATGTCGGTGTCGGACGAACTGATGTGGCGCTACTACGAGCTGCTGTCGTTCCGCGCCAACGCCGAGATTGCCGGCTTCAAGCGCGAAGTGGCCGAGGGCCGCAATCCGCGCGACATCAAGGTGCTGCTGGCGCAGGAGATCGTCGCCCGCTTCCATTCGGCCCGCGATGCCGAGGCGGCGCTGGCCGAATTCGAAGCGCGATTCCAGCGCGGCGTGCTGCCTGACGACATGCCCGAAATCAGCGTTGCGGCGGGCAGCATTGCACAGGTGTTGAAGGCGGCGGGATTGACCACAAGTACCTCGGAAGCGCAGCGCATGATCGAGGGTGGCGGCGTGCGGATCAACGGCGAGAAAGTCGGCGACGGCAGCACGGCGCTGGCGGTCGGCGAGTGCGTGGTGATGCAGGTGGGCAAGCGCAAATTCGCCCGAGTGACCATCGTCTGACGCACCGCAAAATTTTTTCGATCAGGCTGTTGACCAAGCCGGATCGATCCGTATAATGCGCCCCTCTTCGCTGCCGACTGTCGTCGTGCGGCGCGTTCTTTAAAAACCAAACAACCGATAGGTGTAGGTGTTTGCGAGGCTGACGGAGTAGTAGGCGGTGCTGCCGAAATCGAAGGGAGTGCTGCTGGGCGAGTTGCAAGACGAGCCTGAGTTGGGGGATCCGGAAGGGTGACCT
>ORJL010396956.1_pt1 | contig 10836 bp, 5 predicted proteins | sample 1779941 | NCBI WGS metagenome assembly ORJL01 (sample SAMEA104232317, study PRJEB22302) | groundwater metagenome | biome: forest; feature: aquifer; material: groundwater | place: USA | collected 2011-08-07 | depth 5.8 m | reverse complement strand
ACGCTTACCCAAAAGGTTTTGACGGAAGAGACCCTGCTTTCCTTTCAAATTGTCTGAAAGTGACTTAAGTGAACGGCGCTGAGATTGATTCATTGCCATTGCTTCAGACTGACGACGAATTGAGTTGTCGATAAGCGAGTCTACAGCTTCCTGCAAAATACGCTTTTCGTTACGCAAAATAACATCTGGTGCGCCGATTTCGAGAAGCTTTCTTAAACGATTGTTTCGGTTGATAACACGACGATAAAGATCGTTTACGTCTGATGTTGCGTGACGTCCACCTTCAAGAGCAACCATTGGGCGAAGTGCTGGAGGAATTACTGGAATAACAGTCAAAAACATCCAATCTGGACGAACGTTTGAATTAATCATTGCGCGAATAAGCGATAAGCGCTTTTCGGTTTTTTCTCTTTCAATAGCAGTTGTCTTTTTTGTGTTGCTTGTAAGTTCGTTCTCGAGTTTTTTCAAATCTAGATTTTTGAAAAGATTGAAAATAGCCTCTGCTCCGATTGTTGCCTCAAAGACTGAACCGTATTTGAGCGCATAGCGGTGATATGTTGCCTCATCAAGAACTTTTCCTGTAACAATTTCACCAACTTCTTTCTTTGCAGTTGAAAGCATTTCTTTGATTTTTTCACGAGATGCTTCGTCGGTCATTGATTTAACCTTTGCTTTGTATTCTGATTCTAGGTTTTTGATGATTTTATCTTTCTCCTCATCATTTATTTTTGTGACGATATAGCCAGCAAAATAAATAACCTTTTCAAGATCTGTAACAGGTACGTTCATCAAAAGACTCATTCTTGATGGAACTCCACGAAGGAACCAAATGTGAGCAACTGGACTTGCGAGTTCAATGTGGCCCATTCGCTCACGACGAACAATAGAGCGAGTTACTTCAACTCCACATTTCTCACAAACAATATCCTTATAACGAATGCGACGATACTTTCCACAGTAACACTCGAAATCTTTCTCAGGACCAAAGATGCGCTCATCGAAAAGACCTCCGCGCTCTGAACGGCCAGTTCGATAATTAATTGTTTCTGGTTTTGTTACCTCACCATATGACCATTCTCTGATTTTGTCTGGAGACGCAACCGAGAGTGAAATGGCATCGAAATCGCTTGTATCAAATGTTTTCATATGTTTATTTTAATTAATTGCGTCTCTTTTTTCTAAGTTCGACATCAAGGGCCAATCCGCGTAAGTAATTGAGCATAACCGTAAATGATGCAGGTGCGTTTGGCGTTCTCACATCTTCCCCCTTAATAATGGAATCAAACGTCTGTGAACGACCGACGATATCGTCTGACTTAACAGTGAGCATTTCGCGGAGAGTATGGGCTGCGCCATATCCTTCGAGAGCCCACACTTCCATTTCACCGAAGCGCTGACCTCCACCTTGCGCCTTTCCACCGAGTGGTTGCTGAGTAATGAGTGAGTACGGTCCGATGGAGCGCATGTGAATCTTGTCTTCCACCATGTGGTGAAGCTTCATGATGTACATGTACCCAATAGCAATCTCTTGATTGAATGAATCACCTGTACGTCCGTCATAAAGTTTGACCTTACCTGTTTCTGCAAATCCGGCTTTCTTAAGTTCATCACGAATTTCCTGATCTGTTGCTCCCTGGAAAGGAGGAACGATTGCTTGGTAATTCAAGGTGTTTGCTGCGAGACCCATGTGAAGTTCTAGAATCTGTCCTAGGTTCATACGAGAAGGAACTCCAAGTGGCGTCAAAATAACATCGATTAGTGTACCGTCTTCCATGTATGGCATATCTTGCTCAGGCAAAATAAGGGAGATAACACCTTTGTTTCCGTGGCGTCCCGCTAGTTTGTCTCCAACAGAAATGTTTCTAAGCTGAGCGACTTCAATATGGATTCTCTTAATGATTCCGCTATCAAGTGAGTCACCACTATCGCGAGAGAAAACCTTCACACCAACAATACGTCCACGCTTGCCGTGTTCCATACGAAGTGAAGTGTCTTTAACATCGCGTGCTTTCTCACCGAAAATCGAACGAAGGAGTCTTTCTTCTGGTGTAAGTTCTGATTCACCCTTTGGAGTAATCTTACCAACCAAAATATCATTTGGACGAACTTCGGCACCGATACGAACAATTCCATCAATGTCGAGATCTTTTAATTTTGTTTCTCCAACGTTTGGAATATCACAAGTTGTGACCTCGGGTCCAAGTTTTGTATCACGAACATTCACAACAAACTCTTCAATGTGAATACTTGTAAACTTGCTGTCCTTAACAAGTCTTTCTGAAAGGATGATGGCGTCTTCGTAGTTCGAACCGTCCCAAACCATAAAACCAACCAAGACGTTTTGTCCGAGTGCTACCTGTCCGTGGTCAGACGATGATGTGTCCGCCATAACCTCACCCTTTTTAACTTTTTGACCAACTGAAACTATTGGGCGCTGGTGGAAAACGCTAAAATCGTTTGTTCTAGAGTAATTAACTAAAGTATATTCTTTTTCTTTTCCTGATTTTGTTCCTTCAACTTTAATTTTCTTTGCATCAACATAGGTAACTGTCCCCTCTTCTTCTGAAAGGATTAGTCGTCCAGTAAAGTGAGCGACTGAGTGTTCCATACCTGTCGCAACAAGTGGAGCTTCTGGGATGATACAAGGAGTTGCTTGCTTCTGCATGTTGGAACCCATGAGTGCGCGACCGGCGTCATCGTGTTCCAAGAATGGAATGAGTGATGTTGCTACAGAGAAAGGCTGTGTTGTTGAAACGTCGATGTAATCAACTTCGTTTTTATCAACCAAACCTGGTTCTGTCTTAACGCGAGCTTCGACTTTCTTTTCTAAAATATTTCCTTCTTCGTCATAAGGAATGCCAGCGTGGGCGATAATGCTTCCCTCTTCTTCAAGAGCGTTGAGATAAACGATTTCTTTTGTAATTTTTCCGTTCTTAACCTTAACGTAAGGTGTTTCGATAATACCGAAATCGTTAATACGAGCATGTGTCGAAAGGTGCAAAATAAGACCGATGTTCTGACCTTCTGGAGTATGGATTGGACAAACGCGACCGTAGTGTGAAGTGTGCACGTCACGAACTTCAAGGCCGGCTCTTTCACGAGTAAGACCGCCGGGTCCAAGTGCTGAAAGTGTTCGAAGGTGTTCGATTTCGTCCAAAACGTTACCCTGACTCATAAACTGAGAAAGTTGGTTCGTTGTGAAGAATTCTTTAATGCGAGCCTGAAGTGGGCGTTGGTTAACTATCTGAATTGGAAGTGTTGTTTCAGCATCAATAGTCGACATTCTGTCTTGAATGTTTCTTTTCATCTGAGCCATACCAACGCGGATTTTTGCTTGAAGCATTTCTCCAACGTATCTAACACGACGAAGACCCAAGTGGTCGATATCATCAGCTTCTGCTCCTGGGGTAGCGTTTAATGTAATTATGTTTTCAACAATAAGAATAACGTCCTCAAGTGAAAGAGTACGTCGTGCAAGTGCCAATTCTGTCATTGGGAGATTAAAGCGCTGGTTGAAACGGAAGCGTCCAACAGGAGAAAGGTCGTAACGCTCTTCGCTGAAGATTGAGGTGATGAACTCGCGAGCATTGTCTGCTGTTGCCAAATCACCGTCGCGAAGACGCTTGTAGATTTCTATATATGAATCATCGAGTGTCTTGGCTGGGTCCTTCTCAAGCAAGATAGTGACAGCCTCCTGCATTTCTTTAGTGAATTTACCGATGATTTCCTTGTCGCTCTTTGTACCAAAAACACGGAGCAAAGAAACAACTGGAAACTTTCTCTTTCGGTCGATGCGCACAAAAATACCATCGGCATCAGATTCTATTTCAATCCAAACGCCACGAGATGGGATTATTTTTGCACCAAAGAAACGTTTTCCTTTTATATCTTGGTCATTGAAGAAAACCCCGAAGCTTCTTGCAAGCTGAGGGACAATAACACGTTCGACACCATTAATGATGAAGGTGCCGTGTGAAGTCATTAGCGGAAAGTCCGCCATGAAAATTTCCTGTTCTTTAACAGTTCCGAAAGTTTTGTTCTTTAGTTTAATTGTTGCACGAAGAGGAGCATCGTAAGAAAGCTTGTTTGCTTTTGCAAAATACTCATTGTGTTTTGGTTCGCTCAAAAAGAACGAAGTAAACTCAAGATCAAATTTCTTATCTGAATAGTCTTTTATAGGAGAAAATTCTTTGAATATCTCCTTGAGACCTTTTTCGATAAGCCACTTGTATGACGCAACCTGATTTTCAATCAAGTCTGGCATACCGGCGAGAGGTTTTTTCCAAGCGGAAAAATGTTTCTGCTCACGTCCTGCACCACTCAATCTTCCGCGAGACACTGGAAGAATTGCATCCTGTACACGCAACTGTTTTGACATAGTATTTGTAGCCTCGTAAAGCGACCAACACTCTCATTAAAGCGTAGGTCCCTCTGCGAAACGGTTATGCAAAAAGAAAATGAAAGCAAGGAAAATCCCGCCCCTTTTCTAGGACACCTGATAATTTTCTTCAATTTTCATCGAGAATAGGTTCCCGAATCAACACTACCAGGGGCGTGACTCAATCAAAAACTGGTAAAGACAGTATACCCGCCCAAAAATACATGTCAAATTCCGCTACCTAACAGCGTTTACAACCGAAGCTGAAATGTCTGTCGGGAACTCTACACTAGGAACAAACAAGTTATTGTTCAAATATAGTATCCCCAAAATGATGGCTAGGACAAAAATACAACCAGCCAAGACTCTTGGGTGTGGAAGACGGAAGTGAATAAACATCCCGAGAATAGCCAACCCCAAAAGAACAGCAACTATGATGACAAACAGGCCTTTCAAAATTGTATTTGGAGAAAGAAATGGTTTTGCTATTGGTGAAATATCTTCCATCGAGTTATAAGTAGAAGTTCCAAAAACAACTGGTGTGTTAGGCGCGATTTCTGTAATGGCTACTGATGTTGTAGATTTTTTATCCTTGGGTTGATCTACCGCCTTAACTAATGGCTTCGTTGCTGGTGCTCCAAAAAATTGAACGACAAAGATAGTTTCTCTTCCTTTGTATGTTCCGGTAGCCATACCGATTCCGATATCAGTAAAACTGCTACGAAGAATGTTTGCGCGGTGCCCCGGTGAAGCAAGCCAACCATCAACAAGCTCTTTTGTGTCGGTGAAATTAACTGCCAAGTTTTCTCCAGCATAGCGGTAGCTATAGCCAACCGAATCAAGCCATTGCCAAGGAAGTTTACCGTCTGGACCGGTGTGAGAAAAATATCCGCGTAACGCCATATCTTCTGCTTTTTTCTGTGCTGCTTCGCGCAGAAGAGTATTTTCTGAAAGTGATTTTAAGTGGTCTTGGTTACGAGCGGTATTGGTGAGTGACATAACATACCCCGGAAGAACCGCTGCGAGAAAATTGTCTTTTCTAAATACAACGAATTCTTGAACGAGAAATCCAGCTTCAACAATAAGAATTGCCATTACGACGGCAACAATCGCTTCTCGCCTAAAAACATAAGGATGGCCTTCATTTTTCCTTGATGGAATAAAAGTGTCCTTTAGAGTCCGTATGGTTTTTTTGAGTTTTTCCATAGCTATATCGTGCTACATACTATCACACAAAAACCACCAAAAAACAAGAGGGCGGTTTTTGTATTAGCTGTCAGCTTTACTTATTTAGTTCAGCGCGAGTCATCGGTCCAACTACTCCGACTTTTTCAAGTCCTTTCATTTCCTGATATGCCTCAACTGCTGATCTAGTTAGAGCTCCGAAGTACCCAGTAATTGGGCCTGAGTAAACTCCTTCTGTTGTTAAACGCTCTTGAAGTTTTGTAACGTCATCCCCTCTTGAACCCTGGCTTAAACTTCGAGCAAATGCGGAAACCGCTGCTCCAAATTCTCTACCTGCTGTTGCTGGAGTCGATGTTCCATTTAATTTATCCCTTGTTTGAGGACCAACTAATCCAACTTGAGCGATTCCATATTTTGCTTGGAACGCCTTAACTGCTTGTAAAGTAAGTGAGCCGTAGTATCCAGTCGCTTCACTCGAAAGCAAACCTTCCGAAATTAGACGGTTCTGAAGTTCAGTCACCTCATCTCCACGGGAACCCACAGACAATGCTTTTGTGAATCTAAATGTAGACACACCAAGCACTTGGCCTCTTGGGGTTGGGGTTGCTGGAGCTGCTGCGTTTGTGGCTGCTGGAGTTTGTGCAACCACTGCTTGTGCGTTTTGCACTCCAACTGAATTGTTTGTTACCGCTCCGAAAAGACCGACTGGCCCGCCACCACCTGATGGAGCTGGTGTTGGGGTTGGAGTTGGAGGAATTGGATCAAGTCCTCCGAATGACGTGAAGTGGTATGTCCAAATAACTGTATTCCCTCCATCAGTAAAGTAACACTCACCGGAAGAAATGTTACTTGGGTCATTCGCGCCAGTACATGCAGTAGTTATTTTTACCCAAGTAGTAGAGAGCGCTGGTTTGTAGCCGACTATTCCTGTAACACCAGATAAAACTATTTTTACCGCCTTATCAAAGACTAATGTTCCATTAGAAGAGCCGACGGAGATAACTGTACCTCCGACTGTAAACCCAGATGGTGCAGTACCATCACTCGGAGCGTCTGTCGATGGCATTATCGTGCCGTCCCATTCTGCTGGACCTGAAATTGTCGTTCCGTCAGGAATACTCACACTAACACCGGCAAGACTTGAGTTAGTCAACACAACTGGTTCACCCTCAACTCCTGATTGAAGAGTAACTGCTTGCGTTAAGTTCACACTATTTCCACCAACAACAACTGTTGAAACAGCTGAGGTTGTGGCGCTTGAGAGGTCGAGTACTGTGTTATTACCCAAAGTAATATCCGTGACACCAGCTGGCAAGTCAGCATCGCCGGAATTAGTACCGGCTACATCGAAACTTGAAGTCGAAGCATCTACCACACCAGTTTCGCTCACCGCGCTTGAGAGAACGGTCTTTCCTGGATTGATATACCATGGATCAAAATCAACTAAACCAAGAGCCTTGGCTGTTATTTCTGTAGAGCTCGCGGTTCCCCACCAGTTGTTCTCTGCGTTGACAGTTACTGTAGTTGCGTCAGATTCCACTCCAACAGATTCTCCGCTAAAATTATTTTCATGAGCAGTAACAACGCTTGCGTCAGTATCAAGATAACCAACATGTAATCCCACACTATTGTTAGAGAATGTATTTCCGGTAATTGTTGCGTTCGTTCCTGAACCATAATACTCAGTAACCAAGATACCAGCCGAGGTTGACGTGTCGCTAGCAACACCCCTATTACCACTTATTGTGTTACCGCTAACAGTACCTGAACCACCAGCACCAAATTCAAAAGCATAATCTAGAAAATCACCGTCCCCTTTACCAACATAGGTATTACCTGTAATTGTTGCCGTGGAGCCAGTACCCTTAACAAGCACACCGATGCGCCCGATATTACTGAACGTACTGTTCGTTACTGTTAGTGTGCTTGGCGCTCCACCAGAGATGTGAGTGTCTGCTCCTGCACCTCCTGGGATTGTGCCACCAAAACTTGCAATGGCAATACCGCTATATGGGCTACCTATACCATTGGTACTACCCCAAATTTTACGGAAATCAACATTATTGATAGTAGTATTTCCGTGTGAGCGAATGGCTCTATTTATAAAGAATGTGCTACCGTCTATCGCTACATTACTTAGACTGAATGTGACATCAGATTCAATAAGTATCCATGAATCACTCGCGTTAGCACCAGTGAGATTAGCTGTTGGCTGAATCACTGGCTTACTGGAAATATCACCAACGATAGACAAATTTTTATTGATGACAATCTGGCTCTCATTGTATGTTCCAGGCGCAACATTAATCGTGTCACCAGAAACAGCAGCAGTAACTGCATCTTGAATGCTTGTGTAGAAAGTGGTGCCGATTGTAGCTACGCCAGTTAACGCCCTGTTCGTCCAAACGTAAGCCGCGAGCGTACCGCCCTTTTTGTACATATTATATCCAGCTGCTACAACGGTAACATTGGCCGTTTCCGTGACATTCGCACCATCGGACCAAATCTGTGTATTATCATCCAAATTACCGCTATTGAGTGTAAACGACGAAGGCAACGTGACCCCAGAACCAGGATCGACGTTTACCGCATTCCAGGTGTTTCCACTCGTGTTCAAGTTTGTTGCCGTTACAGATGAACCATTTACCACTACACCAGACCTAAAGTTAGTAATGGTGACCGAGTTCAACGTAACCCCTGTTGATTGATAGACATTTACACCATGAAGGTTTGCCCCACCCGTCCCATCAATAACAATATTCTGTACTGTCACATTAGAATTTGTGATTCCGATTGCTGTGTTGTTTGAGTTTGTCGTCTTCGCAAAAGCCGCCGTTAGTGTCTTTCCGTTACCGTCAATTATTACCCCCTCCTTAGGGTTTATCTGAGAAAAGGTTGTCACATCGTTGTTGAGAAAAATAGTATCTCCAATATTGGACGCCGTAAGCGCCTCCTCTATAGTCTTGTATGTATCTAGTGCGTCGCATATACCATCTGGTGTTTCTGCTGGCACTACATCGACACAAACAGCATCAACATTTAACGTCGCGGCATTTGCCACTCCGGCAAATACAAAAAGCGACAAGGTGATAACTCCTAAAACAAAAACTTTTAGTACGACGTCTCTTATGGACGAGGCGTAAACCATTGTTTGTGAAAACATATATTTAATTTTGCTACCGTCGAAGCTGTCTCGGCTATGCTTCGGTTCGAGAAATTATTTCCCGGAGAGGAGTAAGTCGTGGCAACTTTGGCACTAGCTAATTTAATTAATAAATAAATTGCTAAAATAAAGCCAAAGTAAAAACACACAAATACAATAAAAAAAGGTGTTCTCCTTTTAAAGTAACTATCATCTTGAGCGTACTCCCAGCACAAATAGTGTCAAGCGCAAAATATATATCTTAAAAAAACGCTTAACGAGGCCCTCTGTAACCAAAATCATTAAAAAGAAATTTATTGCAAATCTTTTTTCTTCCACTCTTCGATTTTTGCCTGGTGTCCAGAAAGGAGCACTTTTGGCACGCGATAGTTCTTGCCCTTATGTTTTAAAACTTCTGGACGCGTATAAACCTCGCTTGAAGAAATACGATTCTCTTCAACCGAATCAAAAGTATTGAGCACTCCTTTAATCTGACGAGCGACTGTATCAATCAAAACCATTGATGGTAATTCCCCGCCAGTGAGCACATAATCACCAATTGAAATTTCTTCGGCTTTAAGAATTTTTTTCACTCGCCCATCAATCCCTTCATATCTTCCTGATATTAAAATTATTTCTTTATTTTTTTTCAAAAGACTTCGCGCATATTCGTTGGTCAATTTTTTTCCCGCTGGCGAAAAAATAATAGTCTTTATTTTTTTCCTACCCCGAGCTTTGGCGACCGCCGCCAAAACAGGTTGCGCTTCCATAACCATCCCTGGCCCTCCGCCATATGGACGACCATCAACTCTTCCCCATTTGTTGGTTGTGTAATCACGTGGATTGTAGAACTTAACCGCAATTTTCTTGTCTGTTATGGCCCGTCCAATAATCGACTCCTTAAGATATGATTCGAACATTGGCGGGAATAATGTTACTACGTGAAATTTCATAATAATCAGCTTTTAGTTATTAGGCTATAGCTTATAGAAATAAAGACAAAAGAAAAGCCCTGTATACACAGGACTTTTCTTTTGTCTTCCACCTAACGAAACTAATGAAACTAAAAGCTAACCAGCTAGTTATAAATCTTTGATATCTTCCATCACCTGCTCAACTGTATTTAATGTCACACCACTATCATAAGGCTTCACCATTCCACCTGCTGGTTCGTTTATTTTCAAATTAACACGCGCGTTGTTTTTCATACCAACAACACGAAGAAGTGTTCTGATTGCCTTCGCAGTGTTCCCCTTTCGTCCGATAATTTTACCCATATCTGCTGGGTTCAAATCCAAGGTCAAAAGCACACCCATCTGATCAATCACTCTTCCTATCTTTACATCATCTGGAAAATCAACTAACGCCTTCACTACATATTCTAAAAATTCCTTATCTTTCTCCATATTCATTTCGGTAGATTATTTTTAAAAAGCAGACACGGATCAAACCGTACTACTTCGTCAATTGTAAAACTTCAATCGCTTGTGGTCAACGAATACCTTTTTAAAATACTCTTTTAAAAACACGTATAATTTTCTGCCGAAAATTTACTATGCTCGTGCCGTCGCACTGCGCAATGTTTTTAAAAAGTATTTTGAGATAATTAAATACAAATTATGCAGCTGGCGTTTCTTCTGCTGGAGCTTCAACAGCTACTTCGGCTGGAGCTTCTGCAACTACCTCTGCTGGTGCTTCGACAGCTACTTCAACTGGGGTCTCAACAGCTGGAGCCTCTGCCGCTACTTCAGCTTCTGCTACTGGAGCTGGTGCTGGTGACGCAGGGGCTTCTGTCTTTGCAGGTTCATCTTTCTTAATTGGGCTTTTCTTTGAAAGGACATTTCTCTTCTTACCTTCAATAACTTTTTTCTCAACGAGGAAATTGTGCATTGTGTCTGAAGGCAACGCTCCGTGAGACATCCAATGTTTGACGCGATCTGCCTTAACTTCAAAGTTTCCGAGCTTAGGTTCATAGGATCCGATAATCTCAACAAAGTTACCCGTCTTTGGGCCCTCTCTATGATCAACAACAACCACGCGGAAATGTGGGCTGTTCTTTCGTCCTATTCTCTGTAACCTAATTTTTAACATGCAGGCAATACTAATAGAAATGACCAAATAGGTCAAGTTT
>ORJL010658662.1_pt1 | contig 10837 bp, 7 predicted proteins | sample 1779941 | NCBI WGS metagenome assembly ORJL01 (sample SAMEA104232317, study PRJEB22302) | groundwater metagenome | biome: forest; feature: aquifer; material: groundwater | place: USA | collected 2011-08-07 | depth 5.8 m | reverse complement strand
GTTCTGAAGGTGGGTCGAACGGCGGATAGGCCGGCCTCGACGGAGGAGCGTCAGCCATGAGGACTGGGGCATTCGCCGCTTGGGGCAGGGCTCTCACGCTCCCGACTGGTTGCCGCGTCGGCGAGCCGGGGCGCTAGCTCTCCAGCAGGGCGCCGAGGTCGTGGGCGTGCTCGAGGATGTCGGCCCAGATGTCGCCGGTGGTGGCGAGGCGCGCGGGCACGGTCTCGATGGTGAAGTCGGTGGGATAGAGCTGCGGCAGCTCGCGCCAGGTGACGGGCAGCGAGACCGTGGCGTCGCGTGAGGGGCGCAACGAGTAGGCCGCGGCCAGGGTCTTGCCGCGGCTGTTCTGGTTGTGGTCAAAGAAGACCTTGCCGGTGCGTTTGTCGGTGGCCCAAGCAAGAGTCAGGTCGTCGGGGCGCTGCTGCATCAGGTGGCGACCGATGATCTCGCAGGCCTTTCGCACAACGGCAAAGGGATAGCGGCGCTGGATGGGGACGTAGATGTGGAGCCCGGTCTTGCCCGTGGTCTTCACGAAGGCCGAGAGGCCGAGTTGCTCCAGGATGTCGTGCAGCGTGCAGGCGACTTCACGGGTGAGGGCGAAGGCCTGCCGATTGAGGGCGGGCTCCTCGCCCGGCTGCTCCGAGCCGGCGTAGAGGTAGGGGTCGAGATCGAAGACGATGAAGTCGGGACAGTTCAGGATGCTGGCATCGACCGCCTCATCGCTGCCTGTGAAGCTGCCAACCCGTGAGCCCGTTCCAGTGGGATCCGCGGCGACGCGGGAAAGGGCGGCGTGCACCTCGAGATTCCCCATCTGGGCTAGCCAGACCAGGGTCGCCAGGTTGTCCACCATGATCAGCGGCTGGTCGCCCTCGCGATGCGACGAGAAGACGGTCACGGTGCGGACGAAGGCCGGCAGACGCTGTCCCGGGTGCTTCTGGTAGAAAGAGGGGCCGTCGATCCCCCCGGGGTAACGGGTCAGGGTGATGGGCCGGTTGCGCAGGTGGGGCAGCAGGGCCGGCGCCACGGAGAGGTAGTAGCGCACCATGTCGCCCTTGGTGTAGGCGCGGTGCTGGCGAGTGGCCGGCCAGTAGGTCTTGGTGAGGTTCGTGAGTTTGAGGCGATGGCCTTCGATCTCGAGGGCGATCTGGTCCCGGCTTGGCTCGAACTGGGCCAGCAGCCCTTGGACGACGTCGCTCAGCGCCCGGCGGGCGGGGGCGGGTGGGGCGAGGGTGGGCCGAAGCTGGATATCGCCGGGGGTGACATCGCCTCGGAGCGCGATGACGACGGGAGCGCGCAGCACACCGGCGCTCGTCCACTGCTGGTAGCGCACGCGGGCCACCAGGCGCGGTTGGGCCCAGTGAACCCGCGCCCGGCTGGGGAGCTTGGGCGCCTCGGTGAAGGGGCTCTGGGACGTGGCCAGGGTATCGAGCTGGGTCCGCAGAGCCGTCAGCTCGCCCTCGTCGAGGCCTGAGCCGGCGTTGCCGGCGTAGCGGAGCCGCTCCCCCTCGTGGATGCCCAGCACCAGGGAGCCCAGGGTGCCGGCGCGGCGCCCCGACCCCTCGGTGTAGCCGCACACGAGGAAGTCCTCGGCCTGGGTGGCCTTGATCTTGAGCCAGTCCCGGCTACGCTGGCCCGGCGTGTAGCCGCTGGATCCCAGTTTGGCGACCATGCCCTCGGCCCTGAGCGAAACGACGCCCTGGTAGAAGGCCTCGCCCTCGCCCTGGACGGAGTCGAGGATGGCCACGTGGGGCCGGGAGCGCAGCCGCTGTTGGAGCAGTGCGCGGCGCTGTTCGAGGGGCATGCGCCAGAGGCTGCGGCCCTCCAGGTGGAGGAGGTCGAAGACGTAGTAGAACACGGGGAGATCGCGGTCCGCCTGCAGAATCTGCTGCTCGGCAGTGAGGTGGAGGCGCCGCTGGAGCCGTTCGAAGCTGGGGACGCCACGTTCGTCGAGGGCCACGATCTCGCCGTCCAGCACCATCTCGCCCTCCTGGGCTTGCAGGTCGGCGACGACGGCGGGATAGAGCGAGGTCAGGTTGGCGCCGCTGCGGGCGCGCAGAGTCGTCTTGTCGCCGCTCAGGAAGGCGAGAGCCCGCTCGCCGTCCAGCTTCAGCTCGAAGAGCCAATCTGGGTGAGAGAAGGGCGCTTCGCAGGGGCTGGCCAGCATGGGGCGAAAGGGCCTGGGGAAGGGGGCAGGGTCGCCTGGAATGTCGTCATGGGGGTGCGAAGGACGCGGGCGGCCACGGGGGGCCGCCCCTACGGCCGGCGGTTGCGCCGGCATTGCTTCGGGGATTCGTGCACCGACCACGCCGCTCTCGATATCCTTCAGCGTGCGCCCGCTCAGGACAGAGGTCTCTTCCGCCGTCACCTCGCGCTGGGGGTCGGCCTCCTGGTCGCGGTGCTTCATGAGGAGCCAGTTGCGCGAGTCGCCGGTGCGTACCAGGGTCCAGGAGCCACGGAGGCGGTGGCCCCGGAGTTGAATGGAGAGCTTCCCCGCCTGCAGCTCGGCGCGCAGCCTCTGCTGGGCCTCGCTGCGGTCGCCGAAGGAGAGCCGGCCGCCCTCGTCGGGTGAGTAGATGCCCCTGTCCCAGACGATGACGGGGCCCGCGCCGTACTGGCCGTGGGGGATGAGGCCTTCGAACCCACCGTAGGGCAGGGGGTGGTCCTCGACCTGAACGGCCAGCCGCTTCTCGTGGGGGTCGCAGGAGGGGCCCTTGGGCACGGCCCAGGACTTCAAGACGCCGTCCAGCTCGAGGCGGAAGTCGTAGTGGAGACGCCGAGCCCCGTGCTTCTGGACGACGAAGGTCAGGTCGGTGCCGGGGACGGTTCCCTCTCCCCCTGGGAGAGGGCCAGGGTGAGGGCTCGCGGGCTGTGGCGCCGGCTCCGGCGTGCGACGGAAGTCCCGCTTCCTGCGGTAGGCCGCCAGGTCGGAGCCGGGTGCGTCAGAGGGGCGGGTGGCGCTGGAACCACCCGGCTTCCTGTTCGTAGGCATGGGCGACACGGAGAATGGTCGGCTCAGCGAAGGGCCGGGCGGCGATCTGCAGGCCGATGGGCAGGCCGCTTCGCGTGAAGCCGCAGGGTATCGAGATGGCCGGCAGGCCGGTGAGGTTGAAGAGGTTCACGAACCGGTAGTTATGGTTGCGCGAGAGGCCGTGTGGGTCGGCATCCAGCCGCCACGCGGCCTGGGGGGTCGCTGGCGTCACGAGTACGTCGGCGCCCGCGAGAGCGGTTGTTGTCTCGCGCAGGAGGACGCCTCGGATGCGCAGCGCCCGCAGGTAGTCGGCGCCCCGGAAGAGCATGGCCAGGCGCAGGCGCAGGCGCAGACGGGGACTCAGGTCCCGCGCGCGCTCGAGCAGGCTCCGCTGGTGGTAGGCGAGGGCCTCGGCCGTGAGGATGAGCGACTGGGCCGGCCGCGAGCAGCGGATGCTGGGGATATCCACCTCCTCCAGGTGGGCCCCCAGCCTGCCGAGGAGTTCCAGGGCCGCCTCAGCGGCATCCATCACCTCGGGGTCGGCCTCGCCGTCTCGGGCGAAGAAGAAGGCTCGGGGCACGCCCACGCGCAGGCCGCGCACGCCCTGCCCGAGGGCCGCGCGGTAGTCGGGGACCGTGGTCCGGCTGGAGACGGGGTCCTCGGGGTCGTGGCCCGCCATGGCTTGCAGCAGAATCGCCGCGTCCTCCACCCGGCGGGTCATGGGCCCGAAGTGGTCGAGACTCCAGCTCAGGGGAAGCCCCCCCCGCCGCGTGACGCGGCCGTAGGTGGGCTTGAGGCCGACGATGCCGCACAGGGAGGCGGGCTGGCGGATGGAGCCGCCGGTATCGCTGCCCACCGAGGCGGCGCACAGCCCGGCGGCCACGGCGGCGCCGGAGCCGCTGCTGGAGAAGCCGGGCGCTCGCCCCAGGTCCCAGGGGTTGCGGGCCGGCGGGGAGACAGCCGGGTTCGAGTCGCCGTAGGCGAACTCGCTCAGGGCGAGCTTGCCCAGCAAGACACTGCCCGCCTCACGCAGCCGCGCCGCGATGGCGCCGTCGGCGGCGGGCACCCAGTTGGCCAGGAGCTGGGAGTGGGCGGTGGTGCGGATCCCGCCCGTGACGAAGAGGTCCTTCAGGGCAAGGGGGATGCCGTGCAGGGGGCCGCCGTAGGTGCCACGGCCGATGGCGGCCTCGGCGGCCTGGGCATCCGCCAGGGCACGCTCTGCGGTGACGGTGATGTAGGCATGCACCCGGCCGTCCAGGGCCTGGATCCGGTCCAGGAAGGCGCGCGTCAGCTCGACCGGGGAGAGCTGGCGGCTCCTCAGCAGCGGGGCAAGCTCGCGGATGGAGCGGTAGTGCAGAGGTTCGGGCGGACTCATCGTGTGCTCTCGGGACCTCCCCTAACTCCGGGGCGGGTAGTGCTCCCACCACCAGCGGGCGATCTCGTCGCGGCGGGCGAACCAGACCCCTGGGAGTCCTCGCGTGTAGCGCAGGAAATGAACCAGGGCCGCGGCGCGCCCGGGACGTCCGGACACGCGGGTGTGGAGACCGATGGAGAGCATCTTGGGGTGGGTGGCGCCCTCCTCGTAGAGCAGGTCGAAGCTGTCCTTGAGATATTGGAAGAAGTCGGCGGCGTTATGCCAGCCCCCGCGCCAGTACTTGCCATCGTTGCTGTCGAACGCATAGGGGATGACGAGCCACGGCTTGCTCTGGGCCGAGACGTAGTACGGCAGGTCATCGTTCAGGCCGTCACTGTCGTAGAGGAATCCCTCCTCGGCCAGGATGTCGCGCGTGTTGAGGCTGGGCCCACCCTTGGTGAACCAGCCCAAGGGGTGGCGTCCCGTCGTGCGCTGGAAGGATTCCACTGCCGTGTGGATGTACTGCTGCTCAGCGTCGCGATCCAGGTGCCATTGGTCGATCCAACGGTGGCCGTGTCCACAGAGGTCGTGACCGCGCGCGATGATCTCCGGCCCCAGGGGCGGGTTATTCTCCAGGGCCATGGCGCAGGCGAAGAAGGTGGCCTTGACGCCTTGCTGGTCGAGCACCCGCAGGAGACGCCAGACGCCCGCTCGCGCCCCGTACTCCCATTGCGTCTCCGTCTGGAGACTGCGGGCCGCGGGTGGCTTCGACGAGGAGATCTCGCCGGCGCCCTCGTGGCTGTCGTCGCCGAAGGCCGGGGAACGCTCCGAGCCCTCCTCGTAGTTGAGCACGATCGAGACGGCGATGCGGGCGCCGCCCGGCCACTCGATGCTGGGCGGATTTGGGCCATAGCCGACGAAATCGCGGTCCATGGATGCTCCTTTCGCAGTTCTCAGTGTGCCCCGACCGGTGTCCCTGCAGGCGCCTCATGATAGCATTCGGGTCTTGGGCCGAAGGGGCAGTCGGCATCGATGGACTTCGCCGGACGGGCTGCCTATAGTAGGCGCCGTCTGCCAACGCCCGCCGGGAGCGGGTATCTTGTGACAGGAGGGTGCTGTGCTTTACCGACTCGGCGACCTGGCGCCGCGCGTTCACCCCTCGGCGTGGGTGGCTCCCACAGCGGCGGTCATCGGCGATGTGACGCTCGAGGAGGACGTCAGCGTCTGGTTCGGAGTTGTCCTGCGGGGCGACTCGGGTCCCATCGTCATCGGGGCGGGCAGCAACGTTCAGGACAACGCTGTTCTGCACGAAACCACGACCATCGGGAAGCGCTGCACCATTGCCCATCTCGTGCTGGCGCACCGCTGTCGAGTGGGCGATGGCGTGTTGATTGGCAACTGTGCGGCTGTTTTTGGGGACTGCGAGATCGGTGACGGGGCTGTCATCGGGGCCGGGTCGGTGGTCACGCCGGGAACCAAGGTGCCAGCGGGGGCGCTGGTCCTGGGGATCCCCGGAAAGGTGGTTCGGGAGGCGAGCGAAGCCGACCGGGCGATGGCCCTCCGAATACCCACCAGCTACACGCGGGCCAGGGAGCGGTATATGGCGGATCTCGAGCTCGTGGGCTAGCATGAAGCGGGAGACCAACGTGCAGGATGGTGAGACTCATGGGTAAGGTAACGGCGACGCTGACGTTGGGAGGCCTGACGGGGACGGCGACGGTGGAGGGCCTGGTGGACACGGGGGCTACCCTCCTGTGCCTGCCGGAGGAGATCATGGCACGGCTGGGATTGGAGAGGCTCCGGGAGGAGCGCGTGCGCTACGCCGATCACCGAACGGAGCGCCGGGGCGTGTTCGGGCCCGTGCGGGTCGAATTGCAGGGGAGGGTGGGTTTTTTCAATGCGATGGAGCTCGCTGCTGGCACGACGCCACTCATCGGCCAGGTGGTGCTGGAGGATCTGGATCTCCAGGTAGACCCGCGAGGGCAGCAGCTCGTTCCCAACCCACTGTCTCCAGACATGCCGATGGCGGACGTGCTGGCCGCGCCGGCGGATGGCACGGCGACGCGCGTGGAGCGCGACTCCATGGGCCCCATGGAGGTGCCCGAGGCGGCATACTACGGCGCTTCGACGATGCGGGCGGTCCTCAACTTCCCCATCAGCGAACTGCGCTTTTCGCGCTCCTTCATTCGGGCTCTGGCCTTGATCAAACAGGCGGCCGCCGAGACCAATCGCGATCTGGGGCTCCTGGCTCCCGACTTGGCCGAGGCCATCAGCGGAGCCGCGTCTCAGGTTGCCGAGGGGCAGTTCGACAAGGAGTTCGTCGTCGACATCTTCCAAACCGGCTCCGGCACCTCGACCAACATGAACGCCAACGAGGTGATCGCCAACCGGGCGGGCGAGCTGATGGGCCTGCCCCGGGGGTCGCGCAAGGTCCATCCGAACGACCACGTGAACCTGGGCCAGTCGTCGAACGACGTGATCCCGACGGCCATCCATCTGGCTGCTCTGGTGGCGATCAAGGAGGAGCTCGAACCGGCCCTCGAACTGCTGCGCGCCGAGCTGGCGGCCAAGGCCGAGGCGTGGATGCCCATCATCAAGACGGGCCGCACCCACCTGCAGGATGCGACACCCATCCGCCTGGGGCAGGAGTTCCTGGGCTATGCGGGCCAGGTGGAGCGGGCGCTGCTGCGCCTGAGCCACGCGAAGGCCGAGCTTGCTGAGGTCGCGCTCGGGGGAACAGCGGTGGGGACCGGCGTAAACTGCCACCCCGAGTTCTCCCGCCGCACCTGTGAGCGGCTCTCGGCCGTGACGGGGGTGGTGATGTACGAGACGGAGAACCATTTCCAGGCCCAGTGCACGCTGGACGCCGTGGTGGAAGCCAGCGGAGTGTTGCGCACCATCGCTGTGAGCTTGCTGAAGATCGCCAACGACATCCGCTGGCTGGGCTCGGGGCCGCGCGCCGGGCTCGGCGAGCTAGCCTTGCCCGAGGTGCAGCCGGGCAGCTCCATCATGCCGGGTAAGGTGAACCCGGTGATCGCCGAGGCGTTGATCCAGTCCTGCGCGCAGGCGGTGGGCAACGACGGCGCCGTGGCGATGAGTGGCCAGTGGGGCTTTTTCGAGCTGAACATGATGATGCCCGTTGCGGCGCACAACCTTCTCCAGTCCATCAGCCTGCTGGCGTCGGCCTCCCGCAACTTCGCGCAGCAGTGCGTGAACGGACTGCAGGCCACGGAGGCCGGCCCGGCCAGCGTCGAGCGCGGCCTGGCCATCTGCACCGGCCTGGTGCCGGCCATCGGCTACGATGCGTCGGCGGCCATCGCCAAGGAGGCGGCCAAGACAGGTCGCACCGTGCGGGAGGTGGCCCGCGAGAAGACGGGGCTCTCCGAGGAGGAGCTGGCGCGGCTCCTGGAACCGGCGGCCATGACGGAGCCCGGCCTGGGGAGTGGAGTGGGCGTGGGGTAGCGGGCTCCGGCTTGAGCGAATCCGCTCTGGGAATCAGCCGAGCGGCTTACCGCTCAGATAACTGAAGCGGACGCGTGCGGGGGCCTGGGGTCCCGGCTGTGCGTAGATGCCGGCGAACATCGTCCTGACCGCAGGGAGGCGGAAGGTGGTGAGGAGGCGGCCGTTGAGGGCGACGGTGGCCTCGGTCTTGTCCACGACGACGGTGAACACATTGAGCTGGCCGCCCCCCTTGAGGAGGCTCTGCCTGGTTCGTGGAACCAGGAGCACCTCACCCTGGTCCGCCGTGTTCGCGTGGACATAATACTCGCCACCCAACTCCGCCATGACGAACACGCGGTAGCGACTCGGATCAGGCGCGAGTCTCAAGCCGATCCCCAGGCCGGTGCCCGGCGGGCCGTCCATGATCCGTCCCCACGCCTCCAGCCTGTAGCGGTCGCCCCAGTCGTCCGTCCTCACGCCGGTCCAGTAGAAAATCCCCTCCGTGTGGAATTCCACCTCCCACTCGTTGGCGACCTGGGTCACCTTCAACCTCGGGTCGTCGGTTTGCGAGGCGCGCTCGGCGAAGCTGCGCTCGCGCGGGGCGGCCAGTTCCCGGGGCGCGACCGGGGCGAAGGCGAACGTCGCGCTGTCCAGGATCTGGTCCCAGACCGCCGAGGTGGCTGCCCACTGGTCGGCAGGGGCCTCCAGCAGGAACTGATAGACCCGGCCGCCGCCCGTGTTGACGGTGACGTAGCGGCGGATGAAGGGGCGTCCGCCCTCCTCCTCGCGGAGGGTGATGGCCACCCCATCCGCGCCGTTGACGGCCCCGCCGACCCGCCTCGTGGCGGGCCCATCGGTCAGGGCGGACCGCAGCCCCGCCGCGGCACCGCCGGGGGCGGGCATCGACTCGCGTAGGATGGTGCTCACCTCGGGCTGGCCAACTCCCCCGGTCTCCAACCGTAGCCGCGGCCCCTGAATAGATGTGGCCTCCAGGTCCTCCAGGCGCGAGGCCAGGACCAGACCGCGTTCCCCCTGCTCGCGCACAAACCAGCCCGCCGGTCTGGCAACCGTCACCCCGGCGCCGGTAGCCGTGGTGCTCTCCGGCGCAGCGGCTGCGTTGCTCGCTGGCCCAACGGCCGTATTGCTCTGCGGCGGAGCGGCCGCGTCGCCCTTCCATGGGCTCCGCGTAAAGGCCCAAACACCGAGGCCGGCAAGGACAAGAACAGCGGCGAAGGCCGCCGCGACGAGGGCCGAGTGGCTTCGTGCGCGCCGGGACGGTGGCGACGGTGCGGTGGCGGCGCTGGAGTGGCCGGTGCCTGGGGCCGGATCGGGGACGAAGGCGGCGGCGGGTGTGCCGCAGCGAGCGCAGAAACGCGTGCCGGCGGGCAGTTCGGCGCCGCAGTCCCCGCAGAAGGCCCTCAGCGGCGCCGGCGCGCCGCAGCGGGGGCAGAAGCGGATATCAGGGGGCATGTGATCGCCGCAGCCAGCGCAGACACGGTGATCCATCGCTCGGCGCTGCCCTATTGACGACTGGCGGCGGGGAGCAGCGCGGCGTCCTGCCGGGCCAGCAGGTCGATCAGCCTGTTAAGGGCCACCAGGGCATTCAGCTCGCCGCCGGCAGCCTGGACGCCCAGCCTAGTGATCACTCCCAACATGCTGTTACTAGCGAGGGACGGGAACAGCGGCTTGCCGTCGCTGCCCCGGAGGGCCCCGTAGTAGGCGGCCCGGCCAATCGCCGCGCCGACGTAGGCTTCCAATGGGTTATCCTTGCCGAGCTGCCGCCGAAACTCGATAGACGCTTGTACCATGGCGTCTTCGCCCTCCGCCATCTCTTGCGGGCTCACGAGTTGGCTCGGGATGTCCCCACCGCGGATGGGGCCCCACAGCGCCAGGAGGAGGGCTCGATCGTCCGCGGGGTTCGCTCCCGGCTGTTGGGCAGTCTCCTGCGCCGTCTGGGTTGGTTGGGCTGGCGGTGGTTGCTGTTGCTGGACCGGCGGCTGGGCGGGCTGGGCCGGCTGCTGCTGGGCCGACGGCCGAGTCGTCTGTGTTTGCTGTTGCTGGGCCGGCGGCCGGGCGGGCGTCTCCTCATCGCAGAGCACTTGAGCGTGTGGGATCACTCTGCCTGTTCTGGGGTCGATGGTTTGGGCCAACCCCCCGAAAATGTCCGGGCAATGATCCGCGGCCGCGGAGCCGGTCCCCAGAGAGAGGGCGAGCAGCAGAGACCCCATAAGCGACCACGCCGCCGGCATCGACCGCCGTTTCATCTCCCCCTCCTAGCCCGCGCGTTCTGGTGCAGGGTGACCATCTTGTCTCGTCTTGGGTACACCGCCGCCTATGCTAGGATACCCATCTGTGTAGGGCAATAAGGCGAACAGATCAGGTTGGGTGGGCGATCACATACAGGAAGGCGGTCTGGGGGGGGCGACTCGGCACCAGATCGTGGCCGAAGTCGCTCGGTTGGCTCCACCGCCCGGGACGTGCGATGATAGCTGTCCGGAGGGCGAGCCTTTCCGTAGGAAAGCTGGCCGGAGTTTTCGTAGCCTGTCGCGGCGTTTCACGACGAAGACGGAGGGCGTGAGTTGAACGTTCCCCCTCGACCACCCGACCCCGTTGCTCCGACGTCCTGCCCGCGTTGCGGCGTCGCCCTGCCGGCATACGTCCGGTTCTGCGTGGCGTGCGGGGCTCCGTTGACGGCTGCGGCGGCGCCCGTGGCGGTACCGGCAGTTCCCCCAGTGTCCCCAGTTCCCGTTGCGGCTGCTGCCTGTGCGCGGTGTGGCGCGGTGCTGAAGACGAACGCGCGGTTTTGCGACGGGTGCGGGGCCCCGGCCGCGGCGGCACCGCCGCCGGCGGTGGCACCCATGGCGGCACCGGCAACCCCCTCAGTTCCCGCTGCGGCGGCCGCGTGTGCTCGGTGCGGCGCGATGCTGAAGGCCAACGCGCGCTTTTGCGACGGGTGCGGGGCCCCGGCTGCGGCGCCGCCTCCGGTGGCAGTCATGGCGGTACCGGCAGCCTCCCCAGTTCCCGCTGTGGCTGCTGCCTGTGCGCGGTGTGGCGCGGCGCTGAAGGCGAACGCG
>ORJL010876409.1_pt1 | contig 10838 bp, 9 predicted proteins | sample 1779941 | NCBI WGS metagenome assembly ORJL01 (sample SAMEA104232317, study PRJEB22302) | groundwater metagenome | biome: forest; feature: aquifer; material: groundwater | place: USA | collected 2011-08-07 | depth 5.8 m | reverse complement strand
TTTCTATCAATTAATGTTAAAGGCGAGTTTTGAACGTTGGACTCGATACGGACAAGAGTTCGGTTTCGGTTCAAAAACCGGTATTGATTTATTTGAAGAAGACCCGGGATTGTTGCCTTCGGAAGAATACTTCAATAAAGTGTATGGGAAGAACCGCTGGACAAAAGGATATTTAATCAGTCTTTCCATCGGACAGGGTGAGGTTGGCGTCTCTCCTCTCCAGATGGCAAATTATGCGGCAACTCTGGGCAATGGCGGAACGTTTCATAAACCGCATATCCTCAAATCAGTGCGTGATAAAATAACGGGTGAAATGCACACCGTTGTTCCTTTTAGCCGTAAACTTCCTGTTTCTCAAAGCGTATGGAGCATCATTCAGGATGGCATGGCTCGTTGTGTGAATTTACCCGGTGGCACAGGTGGGGAAGCGAAAATAAAAGGAATTACCGTAGCGGGAAAAACGGGAACCGCACAAAACCCACACGGAGGAGATCATGCGTGGTTTATCGGGTACGCCCCCGCAGAAAATCCAAAGATTGCCATTTGTGTCCTCGTGGAAAACGCTGGATACGGCGGTGTGATCGCCGCTCCGGTTGCAGGATTGTGTATTGAAAAATATTTGAACGGATACGTGAATAGAGCAATTCCTAAACCTGCTCAGGCAATCAACGATCAACCCAAAGTAAAACCTAAGGGAAAGAATGGATAGTTGGTTCAAAGAAAATATTGATATCGTAACCATAATTGTCGTCTTACTGTTGTGTACAATGAGTGCGCTCTCAGTGTACAGCGCGACGTATGATGCCGGAGCCTCGGCAGTGTTTTATCGCCAGTTGATGTGGATCGGCATCGGCTTGTTGGCGATGATGATAATTATGTTCATTCCGTTTCGTACCATTCAACAATGGTCATACCCATTATACGGAGCATCGTTGTTTCTTCTTATCGCAGTTCTCTTTCTGGGAAGAGTAATTGCGGGCTCCTCGAGTTGGTTTGGCGTAAAAGGTTTTGGTATACAACCATCGGAACTTGTGAAGGCGACTACCATTCTTGCACTGGCTACGTTTCTTTCAAAAGGGAATGTCTATTTATTCCGTTTCAAACATATTATGATGGCGGCAAGTTTTGTTCTTATTCCCACTGCGCTCATCCTTCTTCAACCCGATATGGGAACAGCGATTATTTATCTTGGAATGTTTCTGCTGTTAATGTATTGGTCGGGTGCATCTAACCTGTTAATGCTTGGTGTAGTTGCTCCGGGGGCGGCCGCAATCGGCGCATTACTCGGTACAACTCCTTTTTTAATTGTTGTCGCAATAACGTTTATTGTTGTGCTTCTCCTCAGAGATAATAAACTCGGCTCTGCAATCGTGTTTTCCTTAACGGTTCTTGTTGGTGTCTCGGTTCAATTTATGTTTGCACGGTTAGCCTCTTACCAGCAAAATCGTATCCTCACATTTATCAATAACGAAGCCGATCCACTTGGGGCTGGATATAATGTGATTCAAGCAAAGATTGCAATTGGATCCGGCGGGCTGATGGGGAAAGGGTATTTGCAGGGTTCTCAAACACAATTGAATTTTATCCCTGCCCAGTGGACAGATTTCATCTTTTGTGTCCCAAGTGAGGAATTTGGCTTCCTTGGGGCTTGTTTTGTGCTTGTATTGCTTGCCATTCTGTTATTGCGGGGTGTGAAAACGGCTTCCGTCGTGAAGAACAAATTCGGCAGTATCGTCGTTATCGGGGTTATTTCTACCTTTGCAGTCCATGTTGCAATCAATATCGGCATGTGCATGGGGATTGTTCCTGTTATCGGTGTTCCTCTGCCCATGATGAGCTATGGAGGCTCCAATATGCTAACCAACCTGATGATGGTTGGGTTAATCCTCAATATGTACGCAAATAGAAAAGAGTATTAATAATACTGTGGTGGTTTGCGTAGTATAGATATTTGTTCTCCTATTCTGACAAAATAAAACCGCAGGCATTACATCTCTAAGGATGTAGTAACCTGCGGCTACGTGTTGACTCAAAGAAAATATGTACGAATGTTATATCCTATATCGTTCCGGTACATACTTTACATATAATTCGGTTAGTTTATCTCTTGCCTTGGAATCGAAATCCTCATCATCTTTCTCACGTTTCCTGAGGACATCAAATTCATCGGAGTCCTTTCCTTTCATCTTGTGAGCATAATCCATTAAGAGCGACATCATTTCTTTTTGTTCTGTTCGTGTCATAGTTGTTACGCTTTTGTTATGTGTTGTTGTTTGCGTTGAGTAAGATAAAGCAAAAATAGTTGGATAATACAACTTAGGTGCGCGCCGATAAAAAACATATTCTTAATAGGAATGAGTTGAACATAAATTACATCATATTTCACAGCTATTGTTATGGCAATCGTATAACCCATTCCGCCGAACATCGCCCAGATAAGCATTCTGCTTGCCAGCAAGTTCCATGCGGATGAATTCTTAAATCCCGTACCAATCGAGGCAAGCCACAACCGTTCTCCTGCCCATCCGAAAAACGATAAACATACTCCGATTAACAAATACCCCGGAAGGAATTCTGTGTTATATTTCCACATGGGAATCATCACACCTGCATATATCAGTGCAATAATTACTCCGTAGAGAAGATTTCGCAGAATTCCCATCCGGGGTGTTTCTTCAAAGAGGCGCATGTTGTATTATAATTCCTGTTCAAGTGCAATGAGGTCTTTAATATTTCCCGCTCCTTCTCGTACTACAATAGGCTGGTCCTCTGTCAAATCAAGCACAGTTGATACTTCCTGAGAACAGATACCGCCATCAAGAATAACATCAACTCTATCGTTATAGAATTGTTTAATGATATCGGGATCGTTCAACTGAAGACCGTTCTCAATATTCAAACTTGCACTTAAGATAGGATGCCCAAGTACACGGACAAGTTCAAGACAAATTTTATTATTGGGAACGCGAATCCCTACCGTTTTACGCTTGCTGATGAGACTTTTGGGTAATTGTTTTAATCTGCTTGCGGGTAAGACAAAGGTAAATGGACCCGGCACTAAGTGCTTCATTAATCTGAAAGCCGGATTTGAAACTTTTGCATATTCACTGATATGACTTAAGTCGGAACAGACGAAACTGAACGGTTTTTGAGAATCCTGTTGTTTTATTTGATAAACTCGTTCAATAGCCTCTGTACTGAAAATACTACAGCCTATTCCGTACACAGTATCCGTGGGGTAGATAATAACTCCACCGCGTTTTAATATATCAACCGCATAATCAATATGTCGTTGTTGCGGTGTTTCGGGGTGAACTTGTAGAATCATAGAATCTCCGTTTATAGTTTTTTATGGTAAAGAACATCTTCCTCTGTGTCGGGGAAGTATTATGGTAAAAGATGTAAAGTTGATTCGTGGTGTTCTGTTGTTATCGAGCGTTCGGCAATGCCGTCAAGATGATTCCCGAACGTGTTCAATCGTTTACTTGTTTCATCGTATTTATTCCGTGCATTATTTAAATGAACGCCAAGTGTATCAAATGTATCTTGAAGTTTTATCATATCTGTTTGAAGTTGGGCGAGCGAGTTCACAATTTGTTGTGCGCTTTGTTCTACCCGTAATCCGCGTAACCCCAACGCTATGACTTGAAGGTATGCATAGAAACTGTTGGGTGATACAGGGATAACACGTTTTTCGATTGCATAGTTCTCGAGATCATCCTGTGTTATGGAATCGTTCCGAAGGATGACTTCGTAATAAATCGTTTCTGCAGGAATATACATCAATGCGAAGGGAAAGGTTCCTTCGTCGGGTAAAATGTATTTCGGTGCAATAGCATCAATATGTTTTCGTACATCGTTCAGAAACGCTTTTTGAAACGGTCTCTTTTCCGTATCGTTTGGGGCATCGTACATTTTACGGAAATTTTCCAATGGAAATTTGGAGTCAATAGGTACCATTCTATCGGATGTGTACACAATAGCATCAACCGTATGTCCGTTCTTAAACTTGTACTGCATTTGGAAATGTTCCAGAGGTAATACTTGCCTCAATAATTCCTCCAGCAAGATCTCGCCTAATCCGCCGCGCAATTTAGGAGCGCGAAGCATTTCCTCTAATTTCGATACGCCCTGACCGAGCTCTTTTATTTCTTGTGTCGCTTTTCCAAGTTCACCGAGATTTCGCTGAACATCTCCAATGACACGGGAAGCGGAATCTAAACGATTACCAACGGTTGCAGTTTGTGACTGTACTTGTTGCGACATTGTTTGAAGTTGACTGTTGAGATTTTCTGTTACATGCTGAAGACTTGATCGCATATCGGTTCGCAGGGATTCAACCTGTTGTTGCATCATTTGCATCGTGGATGAATAATCGGGCTGAATTTTGGCAGATTGCCGGAAAAGAAGGAAAACCAGTGTGAGGACGCTGATAAGCAATATTACGGTTAAGATTTCCATTCGATTGAATATGTGTGAAAACAGTGGTGATGCTGTTTTATCGTAATGAAACCTAACGAATTTTTTACTCAAGGTCAAGAGGCGAACAGAATTTTTTTTCTATGAACGGATGTCCGTCACATAAAATCCGTAAATATCACTAAAAAGCGATAATATGATACTGATTTGAGTAAATGTTTGACCTTTCGGAACCTTAAATACATAGAGAATGTCTTTAAAAGGAGGCATAGGTCTTTAAACTTGCCAATAAGCTAAAACCTTAGTAAGTTTGATTCCTTGAGTTATCTATACTATGAGAAAGAATTGAAATGAAGGCAAATACAAAAAATTACGAAGTCCCCGTGGAACAGCTTCGTTGGCTATGCAACCCCAAAAGTTTAGGTATTACATCGACGAATGATATTGAACCGTCGCGCGATATTATCGGACAGGAACGCGCTCTGCGCGCGCTCCGGCTTGGTCTTGAAATTCATAATGCAGGATATAACGTTTTTGTTACCGGGTTTTCCGGTACAGGAAGAATGACAACTATTAAGCGATTGCTTTCCGAATTTGAAGGCAAGCAGGTTCCGCTGAAAGATCAATGCTATGTGCACAATATAAAAAATCCCGATGCACCCATGCTTATTACCCTGCCTGCGGGCGAGGGGAACAAACTTCGCGCGGATATGGAGGGCTTGCTTGTTGATTTAATAAAAGTAATTCCATCTGCATTAGAAAGCCAGCGCTATCAGGATAAACGAAGAGGTGTTCTCGAACATTTTCAGGAACGACAAAAAAGCATCTTACGCGACTTTGAAAAGAAAGTAAAAGAAAAAGGATTTGAAGTCGTTCAGGTGCAAGTCGGCACAGGCGTACAACCGGAGATAGCTCCGGTGGTAAACAGTCAGCCGGTCAGTTTCGATCAGATGGAAACTCTTATTCAGGAAGGAAAGATTACACGTGACGAAGTAGAGAAAAAAGTAAAAGACAGAATGTTGCTCGATAAGGCTATGGAAGTCATGCTTCGTGAAATGCGAAACATTGATCGCAAGGCAAAAGAATCCATCGACGAGCTCACAAAAAAACATTTTCTTCCCATTGTTAAATTACATGCGGATGAGGTAAACACAAAATATAAGCATGATAAACTTGAGCGATACCTGAATGCTCTTGTAGAACACGTTGTGAACAATTTGAACAAATTCCGCCATCAGGATGGCGAACCGCAATTACCGGGAGCCGAAGAGCAAGATCAACCCGAATCTGATGTCTTTATAGAGTTTCGTGTTAATGTTGTGCTCGATAATTCTGAGACCAAGGGTGTCCCCATTGTTCTGGAAAGCAATCCGAAATACAAAAACCTTTTCGGAACTATTGAGCGCGAGGTTGATAGTAATGGCGTTTGGCGCACCGATTTCACCATGATTAAATCGGGAAGTATCCTGCGAGCCGATGGAGGGTATCTTGTTATTAACGCCTTGGATGCCCTTATGGAACCCGGAGTATGGCAGACATTGAAGCGCACACTTCGTAACGGATTTTTAGAAATTCAACCGATGGAAACGGGGATTTTCGGTGTTAGCTCGGCGTTAAAACCGGAACAAATCAGCCTCGATGTGAAGGTCATTATGATCGGTGATGCGTATATGTATTTCTTGCTCTATGAGCAGGATGATGATTTTAAGAAAATATTTAAAGTGCGCGCCGATTTCGATGTTGAAATGCCGAAACAGGATGATTCCATTAAACGATATGTTTCGTTTATCAAAATGATTTGCGATGAAGACAAACTTCTTCCGTTCGATGTTATGGGTGTTGCCGCTGTAATTGAATACGGTACACGATTAGCCGGACATCAAAATAAATTGTCAACACGGTTCAATATCATCGCCGATGTTATGCGCGAAGCAAGTTATTGGGCAATGAAAGAACAAGCCACAATGGCAACCGCATCACATGTGTGGAAAGCAATCGATGAACGGATTGAACGTGTGAATCTCTATGAAGAAAAAATTCAAGAAATGATACTTGATGGTAGTGTCATGATTGATACGAGCGGAGCGGAGGTCGGGCAGGTAAACGGACTTTCTGTCTATGATCTCGGTGAGTATATGTTTGGGAAGCCGACACGAATCACGGTGAAAACTTCGTTAGGTCGTGAAGGTATCATCAATATTGAACGTGAAGCCGAACTGAGCGGACCCACCCACGATAAGGGCGTGCTGATTCTTAATGGATATATGCACAGCCTTTACGCTTTGAATAAACCACTTGTCCTTACGGCAAGCATAGCATTTGAGCAATCGTATGGCGGAGTTGATGGTGATAGCGCATCATCAACAGAAGTATACGCTCTCCTTTCAAGTCTTTCAAAGTTACCCATACGGCAGGATATTGCCGTAACAGGGTCAGTCAATCAGAAAGGTGAAATTCAGCCTATCGGCGGAGCCAACCAAAAGATTGAAGGCTTCTTCGATGTCTGCAAAGCCCGTGGATTAACGGGAACACAAGGCGTGATTATTCCTCATCAGAATGTGCAGGAGTTAATGCTGAGACGGGATGTTATTGATGCCGTCAAAGCAGGAAAATTCCGCATCTATGCCGTAAAAACAATCGATGAAGGTATTGAAATCCTGACAGGCAGGAAAGCCGGAAAACAAAACAAAAAAGGCGTTTTTGAGAAAGGCTCCGTACACTTTATGGTTGATCAAACCTTAATTCGTTACTCGCGAAAGTGGAAAGAAGTATCGTTGTAAGAAAGTAACCGGCGTTTCAATGTGTTCTTTTTCAGTATGCTTTGGATTATTCTTGTTGCTGTCTCAAAAGCCATGAAGCAATGTCTTTCCTGCGTATACAGGAATCCAATCATCTGAATTTGCAATAGTATTTTAGTATTTAAAAATTAGTATTTAGAAATTTAATAGTATGTCCCAACTACCAACACTTATTCCACGTTCAATTCTTTTTGGTAACCCTGAAAGAATGTCTCCGCAAGTCTCGCCAGATGGTACTCGACTTGCATATCTTGCACCGCATAATGGCGTTCTCAATATTTGGCTTCGATCAACCGGCTCAACGGATGATAAAGCTATTACAAATGATACTCATCGCGGGATCAGACAATTTTTCTGGAGTGAAGACTCTGCGCATATTTTATATATGCAGGATAAAGACGGTGATGAAAATTGGCATCTGTATATTGTCCATTGTACAACAGAAGAAGTGCGCGATCTTACTCCTCATCCCGAAATTCAGGCTCAAGTCATTTACAGCGATCCTTCTGTGCCCGATAAAATTCTGGTAGGATTAAATGTTCGCGATAAGCGTTTGCATGATGTGTATGAAATCAACCTTCTCACGGGAGAGGAAAAACTCATCGAACAAAATCCCGGTACAATAGTTGGTTGGATTGCCGATAATCTGTTTGCTGTTCGTGCAGCTATTGTACAGGAAGCTGATGGCGGCTACTCACTTCATGTGAGAGACACCGGTTCGCTTCAATGGCGTCCGCTTGTTGTTTGGTCATTTGAAGACGGGTTCCCGAATGTGTATGGGTTTACTCATGATAATTCTGCTGTTTATGCAGGCGATCCGCGTAATTGGAATTCAACACGATTAGTTGAAATATCACTTGATGGAACAATTACCGTAATAGCTGAAGATGCTTCGTATGATCTTTCACAATTAATTACCCATCCCACAGAACACCATGTCCAGCTTGTTTCATTCTATACACATAGAAATGTATGGAGTGTACTCGATGCCAATCTGAAAGAAGATTGGGCTGAGATTGAAAAAATCGATTCCGGTGACGCAATACCGATAAGCCGGACAAAAGATGATTCTCTCTGGGTAGTCGGCTTTACGAAGGATAATGGCCCTGTTGTTTATTATACCTACGACAGAAAAGCCAAAAAGGCGACGTATTTATTCAGCAACAGGCCCGCATTAGAACAATACACATTAACAGAAATGAAACCTGTATCGTTCAAAGCGCGCGATGGTATGACATTACATGGATATCTTACCTCGCCGGCAGGAGTTGAACAAAAGAATCTTCCCATGGTCTTAAATGTTCACGGCGGACCGTGGGCTCGCGATACATGGGGATTTAACCCGGAAGCGCAATGGTTTGCTAATCGCGGGTATGCGTGCTTGCAGATAAATTTCCGCGGTTCAACAGGCTATGGTAAAGACTTTCTGAATGCTGGCGACCGCGAATGGGGAGCAAAGATGCACGATGATTTGATTGACTCGGTACAGTGGGCAATTTCTCAAGGCATTGTCGATCCGAAACGTGTTGCAATTTACGGCGGATCGTATGGTGGGTACGCGGCTCTTGCCGGCGCGGCATTCACTCCTGATGTATTTACCTGTTCGATCGATATTGTGGGACCGAGCAGTTTGATTACGCTTATTAATTCCATCCCGCCGTATTGGGAACCGATAAAAGTTCAGTTCACAAAGCGTGTTGGCAACCCTGAAACAGAAGCGGAATTTTTACAATCGCGTTCTCCATTATTTTCAGCACATAACATAAAAATTCCTATGCTCATTGCACAAGGAGCAAATGATCCGCGCGTAAAGCAAGCGGAAAGCGAACAAATTGTTGATGCGTTGAAGAAGAATGGGAGTGATGTTGAGTACATGCTCTTCCCTGATGAGGGGCACGGTTTCGCCCGCCCCGAAAACCGGTTGCGTTTTTATGCCGCCGCCGAAAAATTTTTAGCTAAGTATCTTTTCGGAAGAGTTGAAGGGGAGAATGAGTTGAGTTAAAGATCGTAAGATTGAAATTAATCAATACGGTTGATAATAGCCCCGACCTTCAGGTCGGGGTACCGAACAATAAATATCCTAAATGGACTTTAGTCCATTGCATCTATCTAAGGTGTAAGGATTTTTTGAAATATACGATAAGAATGCTATTATAAAGAAAAGAAAAACCCTATGCCTATTGTCGAATCAATATCGAATTTTCGCCTCCAAACGAAACGTTTTACTACACAGTGTAAAGAACAGGACGAACCTATATTTCTTACTTCAAGGAATGAAGGTGATTTTGTTCTCATGAGTAAAGATTATTATGAGAGGCTCAACTCCCATAATGAACTTTTTAGTAAACTTGATGTGGCTGAGAAGCAGTCTTCGGCGGGAGAAAAAGGTATTACCCATTCTCAAATGATAAAAAAACTGCGTAAACACATACGTGAAGCCTAAGCATACAATTCGGTATTTACCCGTAGCCTCCGATGATCTATTGTCTATAGCAGATTGGATTGCAGCAGATAATTTGTCAATGGCGGAAAAATTTGTAGATAAACTTGACCGTCGTATTAAGCAGTTAGAACACCATCCTTACCTTGGAAAAACCCCCAGACATGATAAATTACGGAACCAAGGCTATAGAGTTTTAATCCTTGATTCATATCTCATCTTCTATAAGGTAATTGGTAACACTATCGAAATTCATAGGGTTATTCATGCCTCACGAAATCTCGATGAGTTAATCTGATAAATTACACGAGCAACTTCGCTTCCTTCAATATATCGCGAATATCATGTTTCTCTTCCTCGCGTAATTCCAACAACGGACTGCGTACATATCCCCCTTCATATCCCAATAACGTAGCCGCATATTTCAATCCTGCAATTCCGTATGTTGCCGTAATTGCCAAATTGACCGGAAGCATTCGTTTCTGCAATGCCTGTGCCTCTTCATGATTCCCCTCAAGATACAACGATTGAATTTGTATGCACTCATTTGGCGCACAATTCGCGAGCGCAAGAATACCTGCGCGAATATGTAATGTGAGTGCAGGGTACAGCGTAGCGGCTGTCCCCACGATGACATTAAAATCCTCCCCGACGACGTGCTTAAATGATTCAAGTTGTGCGACATTTCCAGCGCTATCCTTCATACCGATAATATTCGGATGTTCACTGAGGATGCGAACAACCTCAGCCGAGAGATTGATATGTGTAAATTTGGGGACATTGTATAACAGGATGGGAATGTCGGATTCGTTTGCAATTGTAGTAAAATGATGAATAATTGCCCTGTCCGTCATTTGCGTGATATAATAAAACGGAGTAAGTACAAGCGCCGCCTGAACGCCGAGGTGCGCCGCTTTATTTGTTAACAGAATTGTTTCCCGCGTTGACTCCATCCCCGTACCGGCAAGAATTGTTTTTCCCGTTTCCGCAGTTTGAATTGTTGCTTTGATGAAGGTGAGTTTCTCTTCTTCTGTAAGGTAAGATGTTTCACTGTTGGAACCCAGCACAAGATACCCGCCCAACGGTGCACGGTTCCATCGTTCAATATTACGGGTAAAGGCATCAACATCAATATCACCATTCTGTTTGAATGGTGTGAGCATCGGTGGAAATATTCCGGA
>ORJL010999648.1_pt1 | contig 10839 bp, 9 predicted proteins | sample 1779941 | NCBI WGS metagenome assembly ORJL01 (sample SAMEA104232317, study PRJEB22302) | groundwater metagenome | biome: forest; feature: aquifer; material: groundwater | place: USA | collected 2011-08-07 | depth 5.8 m | reverse complement strand
CTCCTGACTCCTTTCTTCAACACATTCGGGACGGTCGCCCTGGTAGGTGGTGCTTTATACAGTGCCTGGGTCTTCTGGAGGCACCACATTATGCCCCATCGTGTCGTCTCCAATATTCTTATTGCACTTGGCGCTATCTTACCGGTCTTCGGCGGTGTTCACATTCGTTTCGGCGGAGATATTCCTCTATTTTATATCCTCGAATTACTGGGAATTATCATTATTTTTATTGGCTTTTTGCGAAGCCGTGAAGTATTCGGGCTTAATCGCTTCCCTCTGATACACGGATTCAATAAGGTACCAAGTAATTAAAAAGGAGAGTCTCTGAGAAGAAATAGAGCAGGTTACCCCGGGATGCATGTTAGCAAATCACAGAGACAGGGAAAGGATACAATCATGAAAAAGGTTTTCTTCGTCCTCGGTCTCGGACTATTCGTCGCTGGTTCCGTCTACCTTTTCAGTTCTGCCAAAATCTTTGCAGTTGATAACAGCAAGTGTTTGGTGTGCCATAGTAATCCTGATTTTGCCAAGAACGGGGAGAACGGCAAGAAAGTATCCTTATATGTCAATGAAAAGGATGTGAATATCGGTGCCCACCGCTATATTGACTGCACCACCTGTCATACTACTGAGCCACATAAAGTGGCCACGCCGCTAACCAAGTTATCGCTGGCGGAAAAGTGCGGCACTTGCCACCAGTACGAATACAACCTGCACCTGAGCAGTATTCATGGTCAGCAATTAGTACAGGGTAATTCTGACGTGGCGACCTGCGTTGATTGCCACAGCCCAAAAGGTAATCCACATAGTGTAATCAGGGTGCTAGAGTATAATGCGCCAACCTATAAAAAGAATATTAGCCAGACCTGCGGGACCTGCCACGGCAACGAAGAACTAATGGCAAGCTATGGCGTCGTGGAGAAAGTCTACGAGTCATATATGCGTAGCTTTCATGGCAAGGCAATTCAGCTAGGCAATTACGAAATAAGCCAATTGGATAAAGCCACTTGCACTAACTGTCATGGCGTCCACGATATAAAGAGCGTGAGCGACCCTACAGCTCCCGTTGCTGGGGTGGATAATCTAGCCGCGACTTGCGAGCAGTGCCACCATGGTGCCGGAGAAGAATTTGCCCGCAGCTTTCTGGGTCACAAAGAAGCATCTCCGCAAAATATCCCCGTGGCCCACTACACCGAGGTTTTTTTCACAACCATCCTGTGGTCGGTTCTCAGTTTTGGTGCACTGGTGGCTATTACGGCTATCATCAGGTTTTCTATTAACAAGTGGAGGTCTTAGCAATGGCAGAAAGAACAGAAGTACTTCCGCTGGCACAAGATTCAGGAGAAACGATAACTCGCTTTGATATTCATCAGATACTCCAGCATGCGGGCATGATGTCAAGCTTTATTTTGCTGGTGCTGACCGGCCTACCGCTAAAATTCCATGACGCAGCCATCAGTCAGTGGTGGGTCGGATTGTGGGGAGGCATCGAAGTCACGCGCACCATTCATCGCTTTGCTGCCTGGGTAATAGTACTTGTTTGTCTTTATCATTTGCTCTATTTAATATATAATATTTCCATTAAGAAGAAACCATTCCCGATAAAAATGATTCCTTCCCTCAAGGATTTTGTGACATTGTTTCAGGAGCTATTTTATTTTGTGGGTTTGAGAAAGGAAAAGCCCAAGTTTGACCGTTTTAACTGGAGAGAGAAGTTCGATTATTGGGCTATTTTCTGGGGGATGCCGGTTATGGGTATTTCAGGCTTTATCTTGATGTATCCCGTTTTGGCTACCAACTTTCTGCCTGGCTGGATTATTCCGGCAGCATTGGTGGCCCATAGCGATGAAGCCATGCTGGCATTAACCTGGATATTCGTGATACATATCTTCTTCAACCATTTTTCTCCGGGTATATTTCCTATCAACACCTCTATCTTTACAGGCAAAGTGTCTAAAGAACGTTACCAGAAGGAACACCCTTTGGAATACGAAAGGTTGGTAGCGCCCCCCGAAAAGGAGGAAGAGTGAGGTATTTCCGCGAGATTTTCGATGATTGGATAATGAGAGCCGCTGGTATCGTTTTTGTTCTCATCGTGGCACTGGTTATTTTCAATCTTTATTCGGACATTGCTGAAACGTACCCGCTCTTCGGTGTTTTCAACTTTTCTATGGTACCAATCCTGTTTATTGCGGGAGGGGTAATTTTTATTTTCGCTATCTTGAGGGAAATTTGATGAACGAAGTACCATCGCGTAACCACAGACGCCGCCAGGAGAAACTGCTTTTCCTGATGTTCGCCGGAGCAATCGGTATTATTCTGCTGGTTGTCGGCGGCTATCAGCTCGTAGAGTTCACGGATTCCACAAGCTTCTGCGGGCGCCTCTGCCACAACGTGATGTACCCGGAATATACGGCCTATCAGGCTTCTCCTCATTCCCGGGTAACCTGTGCCGAATGCCATGTTGGCTCCGGAGCGGACTATTTGGTAAAGTCAAAACTAAGTGGCTTCCCTCTCATTTTTGCTACTCTTTCTGGCAAATACTCCCGTCCGATTTCAACGCCGGTAGAGAACTTGCGACCGGCGCGGGAGACTTGTGAACAATGTCATCGTCCTGAGAAATTTTCTGGCGACCTGGTGCGTGTTCATACTACCTATGGTTCTGATGAGAAAAACACCCAAAAAGTTGATACCAGGGTGCTACGGGTGGGTGGTGGAGAGTCCGAGGTGGCACGTGGCATTCACTGGCACATCGCCGCTGACGTCTGGTATTTGACTTTGGACCATGCCCGCCAGGAGATTGGTTGGGTAGGAGTTGAAGGCAAAGATGGAAAACTCACCGAATATATCGACCCAAAAAAAGTGAATGATATCACGCCACAGCGCATAGAGAATGAGAAACGGCTTATGGACTGCGTGGATTGCCACAACCGGGCCACGCATATCTTTCGTTCTTCCAACGAACTCATTGATACCGCGCTTGTCCAGGGTGCGATAGATGCCAGTCTCCCTTTCATCAAACGGGAAAGCCTCAAAGCTCTTGACCCGCCGAGCGCTACACTGGACCAGGCTATAGCCAAAGTTGAGGCTATCAGAGAATTTTATCGCACCTCTTACCCGCAGATATTCGAGAAGAACCAAGCTACGATTAACAATACAATTGATAGGCTCAAAGAAATCGCCCGACTAACCACTTTTCCTGACATGAAGGTAACCTGGAATACCTATCTCAGTAATGCCGGTCATCAGGAAGCTCCCGGTTGCTTAAGATGCCATGGTAAACTGGTGGCTACCACTGGTAACCAATCAGGTAAAATTATTGATGCCGGTTGTGATTCCTGCCACTACTTCGAATTGAAGCAATAAAATAGGTACTATTATCCCTACAAAAACAGGTATTACTGCTTATACCTTATCATTTATACACAGTAGTATACTATATACTTTAGTGTATACCGTATATAGGTTCATATTTAAGAATTCTTAAGTAGTATTAAGTAGTATTTTGAATAGATTTTTTTTGCATTTTTTAGAGTTAGTTTAGCCATATAACTAAAACTGTTAAGTTTATTGGAATTCTGAGCAACGGAGGTAACGAGTGAGAAACAGGGTCTTTTTAGGGTTGGCAAGCATCTTAGTATTGGCAGCAGGGGTGATAGGCTTGGTAGCTTGTACGGGTCCTTCTGCCGAGCCTGTACCTGGAACGCCTGCTAAACCCACAAAAGTCGAGTTCGTCTCTAAAACTGGTGAAGCTTGCGCTAGTTGTCATGGCACAGCGGGTGCTGCACATCAAGCAAAGTATGAAGAATTATATCAGGATGGTGTCATCAAGGTCACAGACCTGAGTTATTCATTCTCTTCATCTCCTGATACCACAAAGATAACTTTTAAAATAGCCAAGAACAGCAAACCCTTTAGTGGTCTCGATGCAGATTCGCTGAATATATACTTTGTACCCTACACTGCCAGTAAGACTTTTGAAGCCAACGCCAGACTGTCCCTGAAAGGAAAACTAACCTATGATTCCGCCAGCGGCGTCACCACAAGCACTTTAATCGAATTGAAACCAGAAGAGAAAGGCTATGTGAACTATGACGATGTAGGCAAAACAAACGGCCTTGTCGTGGTATACGGGCTGGATGAAAGCACAGGTACAATTCCCGACACTCGCGTCAACCAGGCGAAATATCCGTTTGCGGCTTTATATAAAACAGGAGGCGGCGTAGATTATGTTTCCGCCGCTAACAACGCAGGTTGCGAGAAGTGCCATTCTGTACCATTCCTCAAGCATGGTTACATATACGGCCAGGTCGGCAATGATGTTAAAACTGATTTTTACACCTGTAAAGCCTGCCACCTGGACAACGGAGCCGGAGGCCATTTTGAATGGAAGCTTCTGGTAGAAGACCCTGCACTCGCTCAAAAATATATAGCTGGCAGTGTGAATTTAACGGCTAGCCAGAAAGCTACGTATGCTTATAAGACTAGCCTGATGAATGACGTTCATTTGTCGCATGCTATGGAGTTCCCGTATCCTCAGTCCATGTCCAACTGCGTAACTTGCCACGAAGGCAAAATAGATATGATATTGGCAGACGCCAATTTCACTGTGGATACGTGTAAGAGCTGTCATCCTGTCAACGGGCCTAAGGAAGGCACTGACCCCAAGAGGGCGCCGGCGCTTAAGAATATAATGCCGGCTTCAATACACGAAAAAATGGATTTGGAGAAGGTAGACTGCGCATCTTGCCATAAAGGAGCTTTCAAAAAGATCCATACCGGCTATGAAAAGACGGTTTATACCGATAGCGGTCAGAAGTACTCTGACGCCATAAAGGTGAAAATAGACAGCGCATCGGTCGCGAGCAACAAATTGACCATAAAATTCTCCGCTGCTGAATCCCCGGATATTGCCGGGTTCGATGTCTCCAAGATCACGCCTACAGTCCTGGTTGGTCTTTATGGCTATGATACGCATGACTACATTGTTGGTCCACATGAAAGGCTGGTTGACGACAATAGTGACGGCAAATTGGATAGTAACGACAAAAGAAATCTGGAATACGTCGCAGGTGAAAAACATCCGCGGTTTAACATGGTTTCGGCAACAGGCGGAAAATGGGAAGTAACCGCCGATCTATCGAAGTGGGCAGACTTAATCAGCAATAAGACTGTCAAACGGGCAGAAATCGGCATTATACCAACTCTGAAGAATGCTGATAATGTCACTCTGGCTTTAAACGCTCCTACCAGGACTTTTGACTTGGGTAAGAACGCCTTCGATGACAAATTCTACAACCCCATTGTAAAGGTTGCCGATGGCTGTAATAAGTGCCATGACGCGCTCGCTACAACATTCCATTCGCCGGACCGCGGGGGAAGTATTATTATATGCGGTCTGTGCCATACTACAAAGAGTGGCGGCTCCCATCTGGAGTTGCAGTCCAGGTCGATTGATTCATATATCCACGCCATACATTCGTTCCAGGCTTTCGATATCGGTAGCGTTAATTTTGCCGACCCGGTTGCAAAATTACACTACGAAGAACACATCGCTATGCCATATCCCAAACATGGAACCGATTGCGAGTCATGCCACAATGCAGGCACATATAATGTTCCGGATCAATCCAAGGCATTACCCGGTTTGCTGTCTGCATCCAGTACTATTAAAGGTACGACCAGAAATATTGGTAAAGTGCCCTCCTATGTGACCGGTCCTTCTGGAATATCCTGTGGTGGGTGTCATAAAGCGCAATTGATTAACGAGGATGATGCTAAAGGACTCGCCGAGTTTTTCCAGCATCTCAAATTTGGCGGCTATCTTATAGAAAACGGCCCGGGTGTTCTCGACAGTTCAATCAACAGCACAATGCAAAGTTTTAAAAAATAAGGGGCACATCAGTTAGTCTGAACCAACATGCTTAATAAAAAAGGGCCTCACCGAGGCCCTTTTTTATTTCTCCTGTAAATCAGATAATCTTGGCTTCAGGCTTACACAAAGCCGATAAAATTAGATACTTTTCCTATCTTCGAAAAAGGTAATTATACTCATATCTTATCCTTTATATATAGTAGTATAATATATACTTTAGTATGAGTATATAATACTTTAACACGTGTATATTAATTTTTGACATTTATTGCATTTTTTCGTAGGAAAATTATTAAACAATTATATATAGGACTGTTTACAATAAAGGAGGCTTTGGTGAAACACAAACTGCTACTCGTCTTACCGGCGGCAATTCTTCTCATCCTGTTACTATTAGTTGCCTGTACAGGTGCCACCGGAACAATTTCCGGAGTGGTAATCGGCAGCGGGCCTATCGAAAAGGCCACGGTAACTACTGAACCGGCTACTGCCTCGGTTACCACCGACAAGGATGGGAAATACACCATCAATAATGTACCGCCAGGAAGCTACCTGGTGATTGCCTCGGCTGCCGGCCGGAACTCAGCCGCGTCGAAGGTATCGGTGTCGGTTGGGAAAGGAGCTACTGCCAAATTTGTATTAGTTCCAGCTGAACCCTTCCCGTTAGGTAGTGTACGAGCAGTGTCTGCCAGCGCCGGTGATAAGGAAGTCTTCCCCAATAAGCAGGTGGCCATCACCCTTACTGCTGGCTATGGTACCAGCAACAACAATCTCATCTCTACATCAGGACTGAACAATGTCCCGGTAGGCACCTTTGTCTACCTCCAGGGCAAAGAAACCGACGCGAGTGGTGCCAAAATTACTTCCTGGTCATGGAAGGTAAGCGGGCCCCGTGAGAAGACGGTGACCGTAGAAAATGCGAGTACCCGATTACCTCGTTTCAAAGCCGAAGAAGAGGGACGCTACGAGGTCACCATTAATGTAACTAATGATAAAGGCGCCAAAGCAAGCTCCTCTTTTGAAGTAAACTCGGGTCGCTATGTCGGCGTAGCGAACTGCGCCACCTGTCACAGCGGCAATGTGATGGCTGATAAGATTACGGAATGGAAAGAGACCGGGCATGGTGACAAGTTCCAATCGACCTTTGCCCGTTACAACGAAAAGAGCGACTATTGTCTGCGCTGCCATAACGTCGGCCTCGATGAGTCCTCTAAAGCCGGCGGTTTTGCCGATGCAGCCAAACAGGTTGGTTGGAATCCGGAAAAGGGTAGCATTGCTGCCTGGTTAGCGGCAAACAAAATGACCGTAGACCAGGTCATGAATTCACCGATGGGCGAGTTTGCCAATGTTCAGTGCGAGAGCTGTCATGGTCCGGGTAGTGTCCATGAGGGCATTATCAATACGGTTGAAATAGGCACTTTGTATAATCCCGGTGTATGTTCACAGTGCCACGGTCAAGAGCTGCAATGGCGTAACTCCGGTCATGCCATAACTGGCTCTAATAACTTGCATACGGCCGAGGGCGCAAGCTGTGTCGCCTGCCATACCGGTCAGGGCTTCGTGGCCGTTACTGTCAGGGGTGAGGACCCAGTATTCCCCAATATGGCCAGAGAAGGTCTGGAAGCTAACATACCCGATGCTGGAAACATGTCACCGATTGCTTGTGCCACCTGCCACGACCCGCATGCTTTTAGCGAGCCTCACAACAAGGGCACAGATGCCGCTCCGAATATAGCCTCACTCCAACTCCGCATGGAAGGTGAGGTAACCATGCCCAACGGTGTCACCGTTGATGCCAAAGCCTCAGCAAGTTGTGTATCCTGCCACGCTGACAAACGCGACCTCGCTTATAAAGCCGATTACCTGGCAGGCAAGACGTCACGCGGTGCTCATGACGATACTCAAGCTGATGTGTTTTACGGGGTTACCCCCGCGGTATTCGACTTCGGTGGTACTCAGTATGCCAGCTCGGCTCACGCTTCGGTGGTGAAGGAAGCCTGTGTCGAGTGCCACATGGCGGCCAACCCCGCCGCGCCTAAAGGTGCTCAGCCAGATAACAAAGAGGTAATTGTTTCACACGGTGTGGCTAGCCTGATTACTGCCGGCGGTCATAGCTGGAATATGGAAGGTACCTACCAAAAGCAGGCCATTGAGAACATTGCGGCTTGTACTGATTGCCATAAAGATTTAACTAGCTTCAACCGTAAAGCCTATGCCGATTACGACGGCAACGGCAAGGTAGATGGCATTCAGGATGAGGTAAAAGGGCTGCTGAAGATTGTTGAAGCACAGTTACCCAAAGACGACCAGGGTAAGTTAAAGGCGGTTGACAAGATGACGGAAGTTCAACGCCAGGCTTACTGGAATTACTCCGTGGTCAAGAACGATAAGAGCAATGGCGTTCACAACACCGCTTTCTCGGTGCAGGTGCTCCAGCGCAGCTACAAAGCGCTTACCGGCAAGGACGTCCCCGGAGCTAAGTTAAGGTAAGACATCTAGTCCCCCAAACAAGAAGACGGGCTGGGAATTATCCCAGCCCGTCTTTAGTTGCAATTTACCAACATAATACAGTATACTACTATATAGTATTATTTATAGTATTTTAACAGTCACAATGGTATAATATAGTAAATAAAATTATTACAAAGGAGGTACCTTGAGAAACAATAAATATGGGCTCTGGTTGCTACTAGTGGTGTCATTAATGGCTCTATCTTTAGTTGCTGCTTGCGGTGGTGCGCCGGCACCAACCCCCACGCCTACACCTACGCCAACTCCTACACCCACACCAACGCCAACGGCGGCGCCGCTAATACCGCACACATTAGAGGGACGTGCTGATTGTCTGCTGTGTCATAGTGCCTCTGGGGTCAAGCCCTTCCCGCAAAACCATGCCGGGCGCGCGAGCAATACCTGCACTGGTTGTCACAATCCCAAAGCCTAGGTTTACACGATTACAAGACTCAATGGTAACCTTAATATCATGACGATTAAAGCTGGGGGCGAAAGATACTGAAGCGTAAGAAATTTTTAGTACCGGTGATTATCTTGGTTCTTGCCATGGGTTTCCTGGTTTATTTTGGTTTAAAGAGTGGGACCGCTACCTTTACGGTTAGCGAGTTTCTAGGGCAAAAAGCTTCCTTTGATGGCAAGCTGGTACGAGTAGACGGACTTATCGCCCCCGGCTCCGTGGTACAGAAGCCGGGTGACCCTAGTCTGAAATTCACCGTAGTGGAAGGAAATGACAGCCTGCTGGTAGCCTATAGCGGCGTTGTTCCGGATACATTTAAAGAAGGCAACGAAGTTGTCGTTGAAGGTACTCTTGATTCCACGGGAACTTTTCAAGCAAAAACCCTCATGCCGAGGTGTCCTTCCAAATATGAACCTCAGTAATCAATCTTAACCCAGGAGATATAACCTTATGTCAGATATCGCTCGCATTGCTCTTTTTCTGGCGTTAATAGCCTCGACGTTTTCCGCGGTTGCCTTCGTTGTAGGTATGAAGAGAAGACAGCCCCTACTCGTCGCTAGCGCCCGGAACAGCTTGTTTGCCGTCTTCGGGTTAGTTTCAATAGCGGTGGTCATACTGGTCTATGCGCTACTGACTCATGATTTCAAGATAGAATATGTCGCCTCATACACCAACCGCGACCTGTCCTTTGTTTATCTTCTAAGTGCTCTGTGGGCCGGCCAAAGCGGCTCTTTGCTATTCTGGGCATGGCTGCTCTCTCTATTTGCCGTACTCCTCTTAGTTCATAAACGAGATACCGGCAAGGAGTTGGTGCCCTATGCCTCTGCCGTGGTAATGGTCACCGAGGTATTTTTCCTCATTCTGCTCATTTCCGTGTCGGACCCCTTCCGGAAACTCTCCTTTGTGCCCGCCGATGGCAGGGGGCTTAATCCCCTGCTGGAGAACCCGGGCATGATACTGCACCCACCGGCGTTGCTTGGCGGTTATGTTGGTTTCACTATTCCCTTTGCCTTCGCCATCGCGGCGCTGTTGTCACGAAGGCTCGGCGACGAGTGGATTGTAGCCGCCAGAAGGTGGACGCTGCTGGCATGGCTTTTACTTGGCGTCGGTAACCTTATCGGTGCCTGGTGGGCATATGTCGAGCTTGGTTGGGGAGGCTATTGGGCGTGGGACCCGGTGGAAAGCGCCGGTTTGATGCCCTGGATGGTAGGCACCGCCTTCCTGCACTCCATTATGATGCAGCGAAGAAGAGGCATGCTTAAGATATGGAACATGGTACTGATAATACTGACCTTCAGCCTGTCCATGTTTGGCACCTTCCTGACCCGTAGTGGGGTCCTTTCCTCGGTACACACTTTTTCCGAGTCTATATTAGGTCCCTTTTTCTTAGCCTTTATTGGCATTACTCTCTTTGGCTCGCTGGGTTTACTGTATTACCGCAGTGACGAGTTAAGAAGCGAAGCGGAGATGGAATCCATGGTCTCCCGGGAAAGCACCTTCTTACTTAATAACCTGCTTCTAGTCGGTGCCACTTTTGCTGTCTTCCTTGGGACAGTCTTTCCGGTAATCACTGAAGCCGTACGTGGCGTAAAAATTACCGTTGGCCCTCCTTTCTTCAACCAGGTTAATTCGCCTATTTTCCTGGCCATTATCCTTCTGGCTGGCATCTGTACTCTCATCGGCTGGCGACAGGCATCTACCAGGAACCTGATACGCAATTTTCTCTTGCCCGCCATCGTGGCAATAGTTGTCGGAATAGTACTTGTAGTCGCCGGCATGCGACAGTGGGCGGCTGTTATTGCTTTTTCTGTATGTGCTTTTGTTCTCTCGACGATACTCTACGAGTGGTTCCGGGGCACCCAAGCACGCCACCACATGAGAAGCGAAAACTATCTGAAAGCCTTTTTAGGTCTAATCGGGGCAAACAGGCCGCGCTATGGCGGCTATATTGTGCATATCTCTATCATACTGATAGCGATTGGCATCACCGGTT
>ORJL010034880.1_pt1 | contig 10839 bp, 8 predicted proteins | sample 1779941 | NCBI WGS metagenome assembly ORJL01 (sample SAMEA104232317, study PRJEB22302) | groundwater metagenome | biome: forest; feature: aquifer; material: groundwater | place: USA | collected 2011-08-07 | depth 5.8 m | reverse complement strand
TAGTTAACTTAAAGGTATTACAAATACATTGCAAAATGCAAGTAGCTATGTGTTAAGACTGTATTACAAACCTTTATGACCCCCTTGTCAAGCCATATATTCTCTCTAAAGACGTTCCGACATCATCGAAGGGACCCTATAGTTATATAACGCAGCTACAGTGGCTAGCGGTCAAAAAATCTTGATCACGCCGAGTGCTACTGGGCCTTACTGCCGTCGTTTTTCTTTCCAGTCGTAGCCCTTCTTAGGATATTATTAAAAGGTGATGCATGCCAATTGCAGGCCCTGGTGTGCAATTCCCTTTATGAGGTAACGCTTGCATGGAAACTGGAATGGACATAGTGAAATCGGGAGCCGCCAAGCTCGGTATAGACCTTACAGAAGGGCAGCTATCGATATTTAGAGAGTATTATGAAGAGCTCTCAAAATGGAATGAAGTAATTAACTTGACGTCCTTGGTGGAGTATGAGGATGTCCAGAGGAGACATTTCGTTGACTCTCTGACTATTGTCGAGGCCATGCTGGAACATGGCCGTATGAAGCAGACCGCTGGGGGCTGGCTTCTGGACATAGGCAGCGGAGCAGGTCTTCCGGGCCTGCCGCTTGCGATAGCGTTGCCACAGTTTAAGGTGACCTTGGTGGAGTCGATAAGCAAGAAGACCAGGTTCCTAGAATACGTTGTTCATAAGCTGGGCCTCGCTAACGTGGAAGTTGTCAACAACAGGGCCGAGGACCTTGCCCATGACGAGAAAATGAGAGCGAAGTATGACTATGTGACCGCTCGCGGAGTGGGACAGCTAGCCACACTAGCCGAGATCATGTTGCCCTTTTGCAAGTTAGGGGGCACGTGTATAGCAATCAAGGGCGCCGGCATAGAAGAAGAGGTTGAGAAGGCGGGGAATGCAATCCATAAGGTTGGAGGCAAACTTGAGCACATAATACATGTCCAGCTTGAAGAGCTAGCCCGGACTACTCTACTTGTCATAATAAATAAAGAAAATCCGACGCCAGGGAACTATCCAAGGCGTGTTGGAGTGCCTTTCAAGCGTCCTATAAGTCTGTGAAATCTATCTCTAGTTTGGTATACTCATACGCAACGTGAAAGCACGAGACCCATATAACGGTCTCTTAGTCGGAGGTGTCCACCTGAAGTCTCCAGTCGTCGCCTTAAGAATTGCCGCTATTATCTCGGTAGCCGTTTCCATAGTTGGACTCACATTAGCACCCAGGGCCTCGGCTCCAGTTCCTCAGACCAAAGCAACATCCAGCAACCTACCTCTTACCGATGTCAATCCCTTGGGAGCTAATTTCTTTCTTGAGAAAGAGGTTGAGGACTGGAAGAAGGAAGAGACCCTTAAAATGGCCCAGGAAGCTGGACTGGGTTGGGCCAAGGTACATTTTACTTGGGAGGAGATAGAACCCAGAAAGGGTTACTTCTGGGACGACAAGTACAAGAAGAGCACCTGGGAGAAGTATGATCAAATAGTAGAGCTAGCAGAGAAGTATGGGCTTCGTGTCATAGCCAGGTTGGACCGTCCACCGGTATGGAGTCGCAAAGACAACAGATATGAAACAGCGCCTCCTGATAATTTCCAGGACTATGGTGACTTTGTAGAGACCGTGGTAGGTCGATACAAGGGCAGAATGCAGTTCTACCAGATCTGGAATGAACCTAATATCTGGCCGGAGTGGGGAGACCGTGCCGTAGACCCAAAGGGATACGTTGAGATGCTAAAGATGGCCTACCAAAGGGCCAAGAAGGCGGACGAAAACGTAGTTATTTTGAGCGCCCCGTTAGCCACTACCTTGGAGAAGTCCGAGCGCAACCTGTCGGAAATAGAATACCTGGAGCAGATGTACAAGGCCGGATCGAAAAACTACTTCGATGTTCTGGCGGCCAATGCCTATGGCTTTGATAGACCGCCCGATGATCCGCCCTCTTTAGATCTCCTGAACTTTAGGCGCGTTGAGCTCATCAGAGAAGTCATGGTGAGAAACGGGGATGAAGACAAGCCAGTCTGGCTTAACGAGTTCGGCTGGAACGCCTCTCCTCAAGACTTTCCGCCGGAGGGCCTGTTGTGGCGCCGTGTCTCCGAACAGGACCAGGCCAAGTATACCAGAGATGCCATAAAGTTGACCCGAAGCTGGGGATGGGTTGGGGTTATCAATATATGGTACTTCCGCCAGGTAGGTGATATTCCCATAACACGTTCTGACTATTTCTTCCGAATGGTAGACCTAGATTTCACACCGCGGCCTGTTTACTACAGTATAAAGGACCTATCCAAAGAGTATAAAGTCTCTGGTGTAGGCACCTATCAGGAGACGAATGGTGCCGTACAGTCTCAAGGTAATTGGAGCATAAAATTAGATGCTTCCGCACAAGGGGGGACGGTACTTCATACTCCGGAGCAGGGGCAAAGATTAATCTTCAAGTTTAGTGGCACACAGGTGTCGATGGTTACTAAATCAGGCCCAAATAAAGGCGGTTTTCGAGTCCTTATCGATGGCAAAGACCCTAAGCTAGGGTCAAGAGATAAGGATGGCTCTTTTGTGGAGGTCGCTCAAGCGCCATCTGACAACTCAGTTACCTTGCTGCTGGCATCTAACCTCGGCGAAGGGGAGCACAACGTGGAGCTGGTCACTCTAAAGACCGCAAATAGTCCTGACGCTGGCGAGTGGCTGATTGATGCCTTTGTAGTCGAAAATTCTCCTGGCTCTACGGCATCTAGGCCATTGTGGATATTCGGTGTCCTAGCCGCGCTGGGACTATTAGGTCTTGGCCTCTCTTTGGTGATGATGAGGCGGAGACTCTAGCCTTGGCAAAAGCCCGTTCTTGGGTTTACCCGATAGTCCCTATCCTCCTATTCTTTGCTGTCGCCTTTCATCAGCTCGATCTTCCGGGCCTCTATTACGATGAATCTGTGGATGCCGTCCTGACCATGCAACTATTGCTAGGTCAGCAGATGGAGCTTGTCCGAAACGTCGGGTTGAGAGTAGGCAACATGATCCTGCCGGTCATGGTTATGGACTACGTCGGGGCGGTGAACAGTTATCTTCTTATCCCATTCTTTAAAGTGATGGGCATAGGCGTAATCCCGCTACGAACAATGACTGTGCTGGCCGGCGGTGCAACTGTCCTCTTAACCTACCTCCTGGTGAGTCGTATTATAAACAGGCACGTAGCCGTTGTATCCTCACTCTTGCTGGCAGTGCACCCCTCGTTTATCTTTTACACGCGCCAGGGCATTCACGTAAGCTCGGTGATGTCGCTGATGGCCCTAGGTGGTCTACTGGCAATGGTGGAGTGGCATCGTACCGGTCGCAGGTGGCAGCTTTGGCTCGGGTCTTTCCTGTTCGGACTCGGACTTAGCACCAAAATCCTTTTCTTATGGTTCATATTGGCGGTTGTGGGCGTCTTCATTTCATGGAAGGGGCTTGTGCTAGGCAGAAACATGGTGCAGGGCAAGGTCTCCTTTAATTCTTTCACGAGACTCGCTATTCCCTTTGCAGGTGGAATAGGGCCTTTCGGATTTCCGGCTTCCTCAGGTCATAAAAGCCCACTTGCTAGCGGCTTCGTTACCGTAGGCGGAACAATAGCGGCCTTCGCCGCAGGGGCCTGGATGATACTCTACTATAATTACAGGAGTCAGGGCACTATTGAGGTACTGAGTAAGAGCGCTCGAGTGAGCCTGGCCGGCGTAAACAATTTGGATATAGTCGCCAACATTGAAACAAGGCTGGAGACCCTCCGCGTGCTTTTGAATGGAGAACATTTCTGGTTCTTAGGTGGGTTATTTTCCTTCTCGCTTTATCCGTGGGTTTTTATGGTATCCTTTTTGGCGGTAGCCATCGCGAGTTTGATGCGGTCGCCTTTGGCAGCCTATCGTGGAGGGGTATGGCTGACGCTGGGCATAATTCTCCTTGTGTTGGCACAAAGCCCGTTTACCATCTCAGGCATCTGGCCTACTCACCTGTTCATCCTCTTGCCCTTTGTGTCCATTACAATTGGCTTAGCCTTATACTTTCTCTCCGTCGCCCTACCACGTCCGGCCGGTCATCTTGTGTCCGGTGTGACAGCGTTACTTCTAATAGTAGGCTGCCTGAGCGTTGACTATAGATATCATGCCGCCCTGGGCGAAACTGGTGGACGTAGGGCGCAGTCCGATGCTATTTATCGCCTGACCGAGTACCTTGATGCTGGAGGCGTGTCTGAGCCGGTAGCAATGGACTGGGGCATAAAGTCCAGTGTGCAGATCGTATCTGAGGGACGCGTCAACCCGGTAGAGATATTTGGATACGCGCCGGAGCCTGGAGGAGCGTTTCTCGAACTCTTGGGTACCATGCTAAAGTCCCCAGAAAGAGTCTATATATTCAAGATTCCGGAGATGACGGTATTCCAAAGGTACCAGGCTTTTTCCGATATGGTGGAGAAACAGCATAAGAAGGTTGACCTGGAGTATACTGCTAGAGAGCGAGACGGTACGCCAATATATTTGGTATATCGGGTGAGTTGACGTACCTTTGGAGCGGAAGTCCACCTTATTGAACCGTATATTCCCTTGCTTCGAGAACAGACTTTAGGTTGCAGGCGCCCGTAGGGACGGCGCCTCGTCTCTCCTGAGGCTCTCGAAGGGCCATGTCGAAAGGGCATAGCCGAAGGGTGCCCGCCCGTTTTCCTTAGTTCGAGAGCCTTTCAACAAGCTCAAGATGGCGCCTCACTACAAAGTCGAGAGCCTCAGGGAACGGGCTATTCGTACTTTTGGGTGCGAGTTCAAGGCTCTATGCGGGATGAATGCGCTATCCTGGTCTTGGTATGGAGCTCGTGTTTCCATGATGACGAGTGAAAATACTATCATTCTAAGCGAAGTGAAGAACCTCTATCGTGGCTGATGGATTTGCTTCGATGGCCTCAGGCAACGCCCTTTCGGCTAGGTCATCGTACTCTTTAATCAATAGATGGCTTGGCCCCTTCACTGTAGCTAGTGCTTTGGCCGGATATTACTTCTCGCCCAATTCGGTCCTTAGCGCTGCTTTTGCACTAGGATTTCTGGTGGCTGCCTTCAAATGGCTGGACTGGGCCCTCGTATCTGTCCTTTTTACCTCTCCGCTGTACAGATTTCCTAAGGACATAACTCCTGGCGACCTAGGTCTAGAGCTCTTGCTTAGCAGGACTGCTTCGCTTGAGATCAGCATAGCAGAATTCGCTCTATTGGCCTGCATGGCCGCCTGGACAGCTCGCAGGGTGGTGAGTTTTCGGCGGGGTGAAGGCGGCAATCTTCTAGGGCGAGCCTCTTTTCCCTTTTTGGTCCCATCCTTCCTTCTCGTATTTGCCTCGTTGCTGTCGGTCCCTTTTAGTGATTACCAGAAAGTCAGTATCAGAGAGCTTAGAACCGTAATAATAGAGCCGGTTCTCTTTTATTTTCTTGTGTTGGATACTATGAGAGGTAGAAATTATATATCGCGGATGCTAGCGCTATTTGTGCTGCTGGGAGCCCTAATGTCAATCGCCTCCCTCTACCATTATTTTTTCATTGGGGTCACGGAGGCGACTGGCGGCGTCAAAAGGATACTGGCTATCTACCATTCACCCAATGCACTGGCCCTGTTTTTGGGAAGGATAATACCTGTTTCCTTTGTTCTGACCCTGTCATATATGTTGCGGCAAGGGTCTCGAAGACCAGCGTTGATTTGTCTTTTAGCCTTTGCGGCTATGGCTTTTGTGCTTTATCTTACTTTCTCTCGTGGAGCCTGGCTTGCAGTTGGCCTTAGTATTTTCGCTATCCTGCTGGCTTCTGGCAGGCCGAAGGTAATCGCTGCGGCCTTGGCAGTATTCATCGTTGCCTTGGGACTCCTATTGTTCTTGTTAGGTGATAGACTCCTGTCTAGCGCCCCAATCGTCCAGCGCATCTATGTGTGGGAAGCGGCTATCAATATGATCAAGGACTACCCTATAATGGGGGTAGGTTTAGACAACTTCTTGTATCACTATCCGGCTTATATGCTGCCGGAGGCATGGGCAGAGCCGAATGTTTCGCATCCGCACAATATTCTGCTTGACTTTTGGCTACGGCTTGGCATACTAGGTGTGATTGTTTTGGTTGCCTCGCAAGCTGTTTTCTGGACCAAGGCGCTCAAGTTGTATCGCACGGATATAGGGACCGAGAAGTGGCTAACGCTGGCCGTAATGGGCGGCATGGCTAGCTTTCTTATTCATGGCCTTATCGACAATAGCTTCTTCTTAGTAGACTTGGCGTATCAGTTCTGGTTCCTCATGGCCTTGCTCGCTGGATTAGACTTGGACAATAGCAAAGGTGCTAGCCAGACAAAAATAGAAAATCGGAAGTAGGCCGATGGATATCTTAGTTACGGGTGGAGCCGGATTCATAGGATCGCACTTGTGCGACAAACTGCTGATGTTAGGACACCGCGTCACAGTCATGGACAATCTTCTTACAGGCTCCGCTGATAACATCAAGCATCTTCTGGAAAACAAGAGTTTTCAGTTTATTGAACATGACGTAATCGAACCGATCCCATCTGGGAGCCGGTGGGATTGGATATTCCATATGGCCAGCCCTGCCAGCCCGGTAGGGTACTGGATGTATCCTCTTGAAACGATGCTGGTCAATTCTGTAGGTACACACAATCTTCTCAAGCATGCGGCCGCTACCGGCGCAAAGTTCCTTTTGACTTCTACCTCCGAAGTATATGGAGACCCCCTTGAGCATCCTCAGACCGAGAGCTACCGGGGCAACGTTAACCCCGTGGGACCAAGAGCTTGTTACGATGAGGGTAAGCGTTACGCTGAGGCTATTTCGGCACTCTTCGTACAGAAGTATGGAGTGGACGGCCGCATCGTTCGTATATTTAATACCTATGGCCCTAGAAACCATCCGGAGGACGGCCGGGTAATTCCTAACTTCATTACACAGGCGCTTACCGGCAAACCGATCACCATCTATGGCGACGGCAGTCAGAGTAGAAGTCTGTGCTACGTTAGCGATATGGTTGACGGCCTGATTAAAGCTATGGTGACTGACGAATCCAAAGGACAGGTGATAAATCTTGGTAACCCAGATGAAAGAACGGTACTTGAGATTGGAAAGCTAATAAGAAAGCTGGTAGGCTCCTCCTCGCCAGTAGAGTTCCTGCCGGGAAGGGACGAGGAGGTAAGCCGCCGCTGCCCCGATATTACGAAGGCCCGGCAGGCACTGGGTTGGGAGCCGAAAATTACTCTCGAAGATGGATTGAGACAAACTATTGAATGGATTCGTGAGCAGTTAGCCCTGACTGCCACAAACAAATAGGTCTTTGATTTATTACAGAAGCATTTACGGTGCTCAGCGCATAGCGGTCCTCTCAGCTTTAGCTGCGTCCATCGTCTTAGCGTCGTCTCTTCCCAGTCTAAAAGTATCTCTTGCGTTGGTGGCCGGCGCCATCATCCTCGTTGCCGTGTTCATAAGACCCGTGACTGGCTTGTATTCCCTTGCCTTCTCGGTACCTTTTGGCTCCGGCATAGAAACCTCCGTAGGTCCGTTTTTTGTCTCCATCACCGAGGCGCTGGTTGTTCTCACAGCATTGGGTTGGATTGCCGGTCTATCCCTGAGGCCAAGCACTAGGGTATTTTTTCCGCCACTAATCTGGCCGATCGTCTTGATTGTGTGTGCCCTGATTTTGTCTTTGGCCAACGCTCGCTCCATGTCTTTAGGGCTAAAGGAGATCATCAAGTGGCTGGAAGTGGCCGCGGTATTATTGATGGCCTCTAATTTGCTAAGAGGCAGAGGAGACCAGTTGACGTTGATCATTGTTTTGCTTTTGGCCGCCAGCTCGCAGGCTATCCTAGGGCTAGTACAGAGTACATTTGGGCTTGGCCCGGCAGGGTTCTTGCTGGAAAACGGGATCTTGCGAGCCTACGGTAGCTTCGGACAGCCAAACCCTTATGCCGGCTACCTGGTGGCATCCGCAGCTTTTGGACTTGGTCTGGCTATTGGTGGTCTAGGATTAGGCGGGTGGAGGCAGTGGTTTCCAGGTGCCGCGGCTATATCGGTGTCATCCGCGATTGTTCTAGCTGGAGCGGCGGCATCCCTATCAAGGGGTGCTGCCCTTGCTTTTGTGGCAGCAGCCAGTACTTTCTCCTTAAGAGATCGCAGGACTATAGCCGCCATTCTCCTGGCTTCCGTAGGGGCCCTTATGTTGATATTCTCAGGGATCACTATCGCTTTGCCTGAGGCGATAGCTGCCAGAGTAAATGTGACTCTGGAGTATTTCCGGTTCTTCGATGCCAGGCTGGTAGAGGTGACGCCAGAGAACTGGCCTTTGGTGCAGCGGATGGCCTTGTGGCAATCCGCCTGGTACATGTTTCTGCACAGTCCTGTGACTGGGGTAGGAGCAGGAAACTTTGATATGGCATACCCGTATTTTACCCTTCCGGCCTGGAGTTCATTCTTATCGGGCCATGCACATAACTACTATCTCAATCTGCTAGCAGAAACGGGAATTATTGGCCTCGTATCCTATGCTGTCTTTGTCATCTGGATTTTTATATACTGTCTGCAAGCTTTCTTTTCTGGTAGGCAAACATATTGCTTAGAAAATAGACGTATTGCATCGGCGAGAGCGTTGCCTGAGGCTCTCGAAGCATGTCCTGAGCTATGTCGAAGGGTCAACGCGGGTTGTGGCAACATCCGCCCGTCCTTTCGAGAATCTCAAGGAACGGGCTACCTTGGTTCATTTTCATCCTTCGTGGGTGCCCCGACTTGTCGGGGCACGGTGGGTTCCCGTGAAAATAGCTCGGTGTCGTTGTTCCAGCCTGTCCACGAGCACCAGCCGGCGCTTGGTTGGAGGGGCCTCACCATGCCCGATTACTTAGAAATGAAGAGTCTGTGGACCAACCCATCCGCTGTAGCCTGGGGTGTTATGGCGTCCATAACTGCTCTGAGCGTGCATAACATGTTTGATAATTTATATGTTCATGGCATTCCGATCTTTGTGGCTCTGTTGTTGGGTCTTCTGTCGTCAGTGGTGGTAAGCCGTGGACGTTAGAAAACCAGTTGAGGTTAACATGCCACTTCCACAGGATATCAGCGCGCGAGACATAGAGACCCAAGGAATAGGGACTACAGGGGCAGAGGAGAAGGAGGTCAATCTAGGCAGAAGGCTAATGAGAAAAGAGACCGTGGTCTCTTTCATAGTGGCCTTTGGTATCCTGGCCCTTCTCATCACTCAACTAGACCTTGACTACCGCGATATTTGGGTAAGAATGCAAGGAGCGGACCCTGTATTATACCTAATCGCCTTCGTCATCTATTATTTGACCTTCCCTTTGCGCGCCTATAGATGGCTGGTCCTTCTGAATAATATTGGCATAAAAAGAAGCCCGAATATACCTCTTCCCTCGGTGGCCGGCTTAGCACACATAATCTTTTTGGGGTGGTTTGCGAACTGTGTCGTGCCGGCTAAGCTGGGAGACGCTTATCGGGGATACCTGCTGAAGAAGGAGACCAGAGTAAGCTTTTCATCCACTATGGGCACCGTATTGGCCGAGCGTATCATAGATATGGTTGTGCTTTTCTCCCTGATCGGTGTCGCCGGCTTTGGTCTTCTTGGAGGGGCTGAGGACGCCTTTGTGAGGAATATACTTCTGGCCGGGCTGGCAATGGTAGTGGTAATATTCATCGGGCTGTTAAGTATGTGGGTTCTGAGCGAAAAGATGCCCTGGCTTGTCCCTTCAAGACTAAAAGGGGTATATGGCAGGTTCCACTCCGGCACCATGGGTAGCTTCCGCCAGATGCCCTTGGTGTTAGCTATAAGTGTGGTAGTTTGGCTGATGGAAACAAGCCGGATGCTTTTCGTGGCAAAGTCGCTTGGTATATCTCTTTCTTTTCCGTACGTCGTGTTCATCTCTCTTGCAAATAGCATACTCACCGTTGTGCCTTTCACTCCGGGAGGACTCGGCCTTGTTGAAGCAGGGGTAGTCGGCCTATTACTTCTGGTGTCTCCCATAGACAAAGAGACTGCCGTATCGGTCGCTATCCTTGATAGGACCATAAGCTACTGGAGCCTGATTGGTATTGGGGCGCTCCTCCTCGTTGTTGGTAAAAGAAAATAGAAGGACGGTTCCCAGCATCCGCTTACTGATCGGCCTAACATTGATAGGCAGTGGAGTGTTACCCTGGAAATAGAGAGCCTGCCTGTCCTTGCCGCCCTTTTGGATGCAGACGCAAGCCTCCGTGCGCGATTGGAGCGATATTCGAGCGAAATCAGTCGGGTATAGGTAGCGATGACTTTTATGACTCGTCTAAACAGCTTATTGCTGTTGGCTATCGGGGCAGGAGTTCTTGCGCTCCTAGCTGGTGTGGTGGTCACCCCAAGGGTCAGCGACGAGCTAAGCAGCGACTCGAATCCTTCTGATACCTCCTCAGCTACGTCTATATCATCGCCAACCCCGGAAGTTGATGATTTGACGGGCAAACTGCTTGAAGTGGTGACTGGCGCCATTACTCCGCTCTGGGGGCTGGACAGGCACGGTGGCATGCTGGAGTTCTCCAGCCGATGGGCGAACTTTGGCGTTCGCCACCAGGCCGAACCCGGCGGCCGCTTCGTATGACTGGCAGGCTTTTACAATGAGCCTATCGCCCGGTCCATCTCAAGCAGCACTGGTTGGAAACGGGTCTGTGCCTAAGCCATCGCCCGATGGCAAATATCTTGCCTTTGGGGCTAACCTCAGCCAAGATGCTTGGCAGCTCAGCGTATGGCAGCCAGATGGCGGTGTCCAGCGTCTAGATCCGGCGGCCGGCGAAGCCCATTGGGCACCTAACGGACGCTGGCTTGTATACC
>ORJL010728893.1_pt1 | contig 10840 bp, 9 predicted proteins | sample 1779941 | NCBI WGS metagenome assembly ORJL01 (sample SAMEA104232317, study PRJEB22302) | groundwater metagenome | biome: forest; feature: aquifer; material: groundwater | place: USA | collected 2011-08-07 | depth 5.8 m | reverse complement strand
TGACTTCGCCGGCACCGAACTCTGGTCGCGCGATATCCAGAAGGACTACGGCGCGTTCGGTCTCAACTGGGGCTACGCATCCTCGCCGCTGCTGGACGGCAACGCGTTGTACGTGCCGGTGCTGCACGGGATGAAGACCGACGACCCGTCGTACGTGCTCAAGATTGACGCGGCGTCCGGCAAGACGCTGTGGCGTGTGGAGCGGCCGACGAACGCGATTCGTGAGTCGCCGGATGCCTACACCACGCCGGCGCTGCTGCAGTATGACGGCAGGACGGAGATCGTGATCACGGGTGGTGATGTCGTCACCGGACACGACCCGTCGAACGGCCAGGAGCTGTGGCGCGCCGACGGCCTCAATCCCCAGAACAACCCGGCGTATCGCATCGTGGCCTCGCCGATCATCGCCGGCGACCTGATCATCGCGCCGACGCGCGAGCGGCCGGTGCTGGCCATCCGGCCCGGCGGCCGTGGCGACGTCACGGGCACACACATCGCCTGGTCGTTCACGCAGCGGGGGCCCGATGTCCCGTCACCGGTCAGCGACGGGACCTATGTCTATCTGGTGACCGACAACGGGGTTGTCTGGTGCCTGGATCGGAAGACCGGCGCCGTGGTGTACGGGCCGGAGCGGCTGGCCAGCGATCTCTACAGCGCGTCGCCCGTAATTGCCGACGGCAAGATCTACGTCACGAGCGAGAACCAGGGCATCACCAGCGTCTACAAGGCCGGACCGAAATTCGAACTGCTGGCGCAGAACTCGTTCGACGACTACACACTCAGTTCGGTGGCAATTTCCCAGGGGCAGCTGTTCATCCGCACGCAGTCAGCGCTGTGGGCCATTGGCGACCGGAGAAAATGAGCCGCAGGTAATCCCTACCCCTGCGGCTTGTAGTACAGCACCAGTGATGCCCCGATGGCGACCAGCAGGAAGCCCAGCCACAGCAGGGGATTGGGACTGACCTTGGGCGGGTGCATGTACATCGTGAACAGTACGTTGACGAGCGGGGCCCCGCCGAACACGAGCGGCATCACGTAGGTGGGCACGCCCCCGGCGCGAAACGCATAGATGATGAACACGGCGCCGAGGGCGCCGAGCAGGCCTGCTCCGGTGGCGCCCATCGCCCCGTCCGTCGACCAGCCCTTGTGCAGCTCGCCCTGCGCCATCAATGCCACCACCGGCACGATGACGCCGACGATGAAGTACGCCACGCCCACGCAGAGCATCGCCCGGAAGGGGCTGCCCAGCTTCACCTGTCCCTGATGCAGAGCCGGCCCGTACAGGCCCCACGACAGGGCCGCTCCGAGTGCGAGTGCTACCCAATGCATGCGGCAGATGGTACATCAGAGAGGTCCTGAGGTCCTGAGGTCCTGAGGTCCTGGGGTCCTGAGGTCCTGAGGTCCTGGGGTCCTGGGGTCCTGCCTCGTGTGAGTTACCTCAGAAGCTGATCCTGATCCCCAGCTGTGCCTGGCGCGCGGAGGTGATCGTCGTGCGAATCTGCCCGAACGACGCCAGCGGTTGCTCGTTGTCCGTGGTGCCGCTGAAGGCGACCAGGGACGGCGGGCCGAAGTTGGCGCGGTTGAACAGGTTGAAGACCTCGGCCCGCAGTTCGACGCGGCCGCGGCCGGCGCTGAGCCGGCTCAGCGTGAAGAACTTGCTGAGCGCCATGTCCACTGTGCGCAGGTCGGGTCCGAAAAGCTCGTTCCGGCCGACGGTGCCGAAGGTGCCGGCCGGCTGCAGCGCGAACGCCGCAGGATCAAACCACTGCGCGGGATTGCCGGTCACCGCGTTGGCGGGGCCGCGGCCGGGTGCGTAGTTGGGGCGATCCGGGCCGGTGCCCGGGCCCAGCGAGGGCGACCAGAGCGATCGTGATCGATTGGTCTGCACAAACGGCGTGACCGGACTGCCGCTGCGCAGACGCGCGATGCCGGACAGGCGCCATCCCGCGAAGGGTTCCCACACGAAGTTGGTGACCCAGTTGTGCTCGGCGTGGAAGTCCGAGAAGCCCTTGTTGTAGTCCTTGATGAACTCGGGCATGGCGGACGTGGTGGACGTGGTGGAGTCGGAAAAGAACGTCGAGTTCTGGGTGGTGTCTTCCGCCGTGGACCACGTGTAGGCCGACTGCACCTGCAGGCCGTGCGTCCAGCGTTTCTTCACCTCGACGACGAGCGCCTTGTACCAGGAGTCGCCGTCGCTGGACTTGAGTTCGATCGCCGAGTAGCTGCGATTGGGCCGGGTCAGGCCAGCCGGATAGAAGAACGTGCCGTCCGGAAGGGTCGTCGGCGCCGGCACGTTGACGTCGGTGTTCCGCCAGAGGTGCTGCCCGCGCGATCCGGCATACCCCAGCGTGAGCACCCAGTCCGTGAAGAACTCCTGCTGGATGTTGGCGTTCCACATGTGCACCCTCGGCAGGTCGATGTCGTACTGAATCGGCCGGACTGAGATGCCGGTCAGGCGCTCGAACGGCGGCACGGGGAACGTCGGGTTGGCGATCACCACGCGCGGCGTCGCGGGCGGATTGGTCACGGTGACGATCAGGTTCTGATGGTTGTTGGTGTTGAAGTACAGCCCGTAGCCCGCCCGGATGGACGTCCGGCCGTCGCCGCGCACGTTCCACACAACGCCGGCGCGGGGCGATAGCGTCGGAGCAGGGTTCTGGTACAGCGGGCCCGTTGCCGGCGCGCCGAGGAAATCACGCATGTTGATATCGCGCCCGCCCTCGTCCTCCGGCATCGTCGACCCTTCCAGGCGCAGGCCCAGGTTCACGGTGAGGCGCGGCGTGAGCTGGATGTCATCCTGCAGATACGCGCCAAAGACCGTGAAGGGCCACTTGCGATTGGTGTCGCCCTGTGGCGTCAGGCCGATGAAGGACGCCGGCGTGTTGCGAAGGAAGGCGGCCAGACTGGCGAACCGGAAGACGCCAAGGCTGAACGTCGGGTTGAACTCGGACGAGACGTAGTGCTCCGTCAGTGCGCCGGCCTTGAGGAAGTGGCGGCCGCGCGATTGCGTGTAGTCGTACTGCAGGCTGAACACATCCTGCCGGAGTCGCAGGTTGGCTGAAAGCTGCGGGCCGAATCTCGGGATGCCTCCGATGTCGATCGCGCCCATCAGCGCCCTTCCCGTGCCGAAGTCGCTCACGGCCTGCGTGGTGTTGGCTTCCACGTTCTGCCCGATTCGCGTGCGGCTGTATCCGAAACGCACCGTGTGGAAGATCGATGCGGACAGCGCCTGCCGATACTCGGCGGTCACGAATTGGTTGCGCGAGATGAACGTGCGCGGGAACTGCGGGAAGTCCGTGGGCAGCCGCTGCGCCGCGTCGTCAAAGGTGTAGCGCACGAAGGCCTGCGCGCCATTGGCCAGAACCGCGTCCAGGCGCGCCTGCGCGAAGTGTTGATCCAGCTTCTGATCGAATGGGAACGTGTACCGGGCCAGTCCGCCGCCAAGGCTGTCACCGTTGGCCCGGGGGAACTCGTTGAGGTACGGCGCCACCGCGGGATTGACTGGAATCGTCACGCCGCCGGGCAGGAGCCCCAGGCGCGCATTGTCATCGGGCACGGTGGTGACGATGGTTCGGCCGAGGTTCTCGAGGAGCGCCTCATAACCCGCGAAGAAGAACAGGCGATCCTGGCGCAGCGCGCCGCCTATCGTGCCGCCGAACTGGTTGCGCACGAACTGCGGCTTGTCGCCCACATCGAAGTAGTTGCGCGCGTCGAGCACATCATTCCGATGGAACTCGAACAGGCTGCCGCCGAGCTGGTTGGTGCCGGACTTGGTGATCGCGTTGATCTGGCCGCCGATGTTGCGTCCGTACTCCGCGCTGTACGTGTTGGACTCGAGCCGGAATTCCTGCACCGTGTCCATGCCGAGCGCGGTGCCGGCAGCCGATCCCGCCGGGCTGTTGGTGAAGTCGTTGAGCAGCGTGCCGTCCAGCAGGTAGACGTTGGCGCGTGGATCCTGTCCGTTGACGCTCATGGCCAGCCCGTGGGCGACCGCCGAGCCATTGTCGCGGTGCGGAAAGGGCGTGACGGCGGGGAGGAGGGACATCAGGTCCGTGTAGTTGCGGCCGTTCACCGGCAACTGCGCGATGGTGCGCTGGTCCACGAGGTAGCTCAGTTCCGAGGATCGCGTGTTGACCTGAGAGGCGGCGCCCGACACCGTCACGACTTCCGTGGCGCCGACCTCCAGGGTCAGGGTGAGCGACGCGTTCTCGCCAACCGTGAGGCGGATGCCCGTGCGGACCAGTGGTCTGAATCCGGACAGTTCCAGCCGGACCTCGTAGTCGCCCGCGGGAAGGCCCGCGAGCCTGAAACGCCCGTCTGGCCCGGTCGCGGTCTGACGTGTCACGCCCGTAGCCACATGGCGCGCCGAGACCTGCGTGCCGGGAAGCACGCCACCGGAGGCATCCTGCGCCACGCCGGCAAGGGTGGCGCTTGTCTGCGCCCACGCGGGGAACGCTGCGCCGGCAAGCACCAGCGACAGCCAGAATGCGATGCGGATCTTCACGGAATCTCTCCCCTCAACCGTCAAATCGCGCTCCAGCGAAACGCGTGACGGCCCTCGAAAGTATAGTCATCCTGACCGTGCCTGACCTGAACGGTGAAGGCGCGGCCCCGTTCTCGGTGTGGACGGTTGAGGCTGTTACGACAGGGACCCTGCCGGCGCTGCACCGTTCGTCACCGGCCACCGGTGATTCACGCCACAACCGCGTAACATTGCGGGATGGCAGTCGCGTTCCGGTACCCGCGCCGCGTGCAGTTCCACGAAACCGACCTCGCGGGTATCGCACACTTCAGTTGGTACTTCCGCTACATGGAAGAGGCCGAACACGCGCTGTGGCGATCGCTGGGCATGAGCATTGCGTCCAAGGATGCAGCCGTTGACTTCCCCCGCGTGGCCGCCTCCTGCGATTTCAAGGCGCCGCTGCGCTTCGAGGAGGAGTTCGAGGTGGTGATTCAGGTGGAGGCCGTCGGACGCCGTTCCATCCGATATGCGTGCACCCTGGAGAAAGGCGCGCAGATCGTAGCCGTCGGATCGATGACCTCGGCGAGCGTCACCCGGACGGCCGACGGGCACGTGACAGCCGTGGATCTACCCGAGGCCATCGCCACGCGGCTGCGATAGGATGGGGCTAGTCCCGGTGGCCGAAAGGCCGCCGGCCGCACGATGTCCGCTCCGGAGTTGTTCACCATCGCCAACCTGGTTGTTTTGCCGGGATGGCTGCTGTTGGCGGTGCTGCCCGCCTGGAGGTGGACGCGTGTGCTGTCCGCATACGTGATTCCCGGCCTCCTGTCCCTGCTGTATCTCTTCGCGATGGTCTCGGACGTGGGTTTCGATACCGGCGGCTTCGGGTCGATCGAGCAGGTCGGCCGGATGTTCCAGAACGAGTGGCTGCTGCTGGCGGGCTGGGTGCACTTCCTGGCGTTCGATCTCTTCATTGGCGCGTGGCAGGTCCGTGACGCGCAACGCCTCGAGGTGCCGCACCTGTTGGTCGTGCCCTGCCTCGCCCTGACGTTCGTTGTCGGTCCCCTCGGCCTGGCCGCGTACTTCATCGTCCGTGCCGCCGTGGTGCGCAAGTGGCCGGGCGAGGAGCCTCCGCGATCCCATCGCCGGCGCGATCAGCCCCCGCCGGTCCCCCGCAAAGCCTGAGCGGCGCGTGCCATAATGCGGCGGTCCAGATTCGCCGTGTGGGGGAGTGCCTGATGACGAACCGGCTCACGCCAGTGCAGTGGTTGATTTGCGCGATTGCCGCCCTCGGCTTCGCGTTCGACATCTACGAACTCCTGATGTTGCCGCTGATCGTGCGCCCGGCGCTGGCGGCGCTGGTGAACGCGGCGCCCGGGACGCCGACCTTCAGCTACTGGGTCGGGCTGCTGTTCTGGATTCCGGCTGTGGCCGGCGGTTTCTTCGGCCTGATCGGCGGGTACCTGACCGATCGGTACGGCCGCCGCCGGGTCCTCGTGTGGAGCATCCTGCTCTACGCGTTCTCCGCGTTCGCGGCAGGCTTCAGCACCAACGTGTGGATGTTCCTGTTCTTCCGCTGCACGACGTTCATCGGGGTCTGCGTGGAGTTCGTGGCCGCCGTGGCCTGGGTTGCGGAGCTGTTCTCCGATGCCAGGCAGCGCGAGAAGGTGCTCGGGTACACGCAGGCGTTTTCGTCGATCGGCGGCCTGTTGGTCACCGGCGCGTATTTCCTGTGTGTCCGCTACGCCGATCTGCTGCCCGCGATCTACGGCCAGCACGACGCGTGGCGCTACACCCTGATGTCGGGTGTCATCCCGGCGCTGCCGCTCATCATCATCCGGCCGTTCCTGCCCGAATCACCGGCGTGGGAGGCGAAGCGCGTGGCCGGCACCCTGCGGCGCCCGAGCATCGCCGCCATCTTCAGTCCGGAACTGCGGCGCACCACGATCGTCACGACTCTGATGTTCGCGTGCGCGTACGGCGCGGCCTTCGGCGCCATCCAGCAGGTGCCTGGCATCGTTCCGGGCCTGCCTGAAGTGCAGGGACTCGCGCGGCCCGCGCAGCAGGAAGTAATCTCCGCCGTCCAGTCGTATCAGGAAATCGGCGGCCTGGTCGGCCGCTTCGTGCTGGCGATGCTGGCGCTGGTGATCGTCGGACGCCGCCGGCTGCTCTGGGTGTTCCAGGTACCCGGGTTGATCGTCGTGCCGCTGGTGTTTCTCATCCCGGCCCGGGAGAACCTCGAGATGTTCAAGTGGGGCATCTTCCTGGCGGGGCTCTTCACCGTGGCGCAGTTCAGCTTCTGGGGCAATTATCTGCCCCGGGTCTATCCCACGCACCTGCGCGGCACGGGCGAAGCCTTCGCCGCCAACATCGGCGGCCGCATGCTGGGCACGTCGTTCGCGTTCGTGACGACGTCGCTGCTGGCGCCGATCATGGTGGGCGCGCCACCGCTCCAGCTGGCGAAGGCGGCGACCATCGTCGCGGCCTTTGTGTATGCGGCCGGATTCGCACTCAGCTTCTTCCTGCCGGAGCCCAAGGGAACGGACCTGCCCGAATAGGATCATCTGCGTGATGACGCGTATCGCTCGACCCGTCTTCGTGGCCCTGGTGGCCACGCTTGGGGATTTCTTCTGGTTCGAGTACGGCGTCCGGCACACGACCGCGCATGGGATCCTGCACGGCGCCGCGCTCCTGCTGGCCGTCGGGCTGGTGCTGGGTCAGCACACGGGTGCATGGCTGCGCGGAGCCCTTGGCGGCGTGGCCGCGGGCGTGGCCGGGGCGCTCGCGTTCTACGCGGTTGTGGCCGTGGCGGGTTACCTCGGCGCGCTCATTGCCGCCTGGGTCTTCATGTGGATGATGCTGGCGGCCGTGGCCGCGTGGCTGCGCGGCGAACTGCGGATGCCTCGCCGGTGGGCGGTGCCCGGACTGCTGGCGGCGGCCGGCAGCGGCATCACGTTCTATCTCGTCTCCGGGATCTGGACGGATCACCCGGAGGCACGGAACTATGTCTGGCACCTCGCGGCGTGGACCATTGCCTGGGCGCCCGGGGTCACTGCGCTGACATGGAAAGACCTCACGCGATGATGAAGTGGACGATAGTGCTCGGAGCGCTGGCCATCGGCGCAGCTTCAGCTGCGCAAGTGCCGTCGCCCGTAGCGCCTCCGGTCGCCGCGCAGACCCCGCTCGCCCGCGCGCAGGAATACCTGCGCGAGTGGCACGCGCAATCCGCCGTGCCCGGCGTCTCGGTGGGCGTTGTCCTCAAGGACGGCTCGATCGCGTCGCTGGCGGCCGGCGTGGCCGACAAGCACACAAAGGCGCCGGTCATGACCGACGACCTGTTCCTGGCCGGCAGCACCGGCAAGACCTTCTTTGCGGCGCTGGCGCTTCAGCTCATCGAAAGCGGCCAGCTGGATCTGAATGCGCCCATCTCGAAGTACCTCGGCGACCGGCCCTGGTTCTCGCGCCTGCCGAACGCGGCGGCGGTCACCGTGCGCCAGTTGATGACGCACACGAGCGGACTGGTGCGGTACGAGATGAACCCGAAGTTCACGGCCGACCTGCGCGCACAGCCGGACAAGGCGTGGACCCCCGAAGAGGAAGTGGCGTACCTGTTCGACGCCACACCGCCGTTCGCCGCGGGTGAAGGCTGGGACTACTCCGATACCAACTACATCGTGCTCGGCATGATCATGGAGAGGGTCACCGGCACGAAGGCGTACGACGAGATTCAGAAGCGCTTTCTTGCGCCGCTGACACTCACGAAAGTGGTGCCGCAGGTGTCACGGACGATTCCTGGCCTGGTGTCGGGGTATGCCGGAGCCAGCGATCCTCTGGGCCTTCCAGACGAGATGATGCAGGGTGGCCGCCTGGTCATCAATCCGCAGTTCGAGTGGGCCGGCGGCGGGTTCGCGACGAGCCCGAGCGATCTCGCGCGGTGGGGACACGCGCTGTACGCATCGATCGGCGGCCCCATCACGGCCGCGATGCGGACGAGGATGGTGGACGCCGCCGTGCCCGCGCGGCTCGGCCCGCAGACGCTGTACGGGTTGGGCGTGATCGTGCGCCCGGCCACCCCCGTCGGGCGCACCTGGGGGCACAGCGGCTTCTTCCCCGGGTACCAGACCGAACTCGTGCATGCCGTGGACAGGGGCGCGACCCTGGCCATTCAGATCAACACGTCGGCGCCACGCAGCACCGGCGCGCGCGGCTTGCTGCGCGTGGCGTACGACCTTATTGGGATCTTTACGTCATGACAAAACGCCTCCTGTTCCTTCTCGCGTTGTGCCTGGTTGTGCCGTCGGTTGCGTCCGCGCAGGACGATGAAGAAGGCGCGAAGGATCACCCGCTCGTGCCCCGCATGGCGGGGTTCTACATTTCGGAATACAGCGCGAAGGACTTCAACGGGCACACGTTCATCCTCGAGAACGACCGGGAGGTGCAGGTCGAGGGGAAGTACTGGAAGATCAACTACTGGATCAAGGAAGGCGCCAAGGCGCCCAGTCCCCTTGAGATTGCCAGGAACTACCGCAACGCCTTTGTCGCGAAGGGCGGAGTCCTGCGGCTGGCTGATGAGGATGGCACCTACACGGTCATCGTCCTGAAGCAGGGCGGCGGGGAGTTGTGGTTCGGATGCGAGGTGTCCAACGGCGGCGAGACGTACACCGTCACCATCGTCGAACGGGCGGGGATGGCGCAGCAGGTGGAGTTGACGTCGGCGGCCATTGCCGAGGCGCTGAAGGAGAAGGGCTCCCTGGCGCTGAGGAACATCCTCTTCGACACGGGAAAGGCGACGCTCAAGCCTGAGTCGGCGAAGGAGCTGCAACTGGTGATCGACGTGCTGACGCAGGACCAGACGCTGCGCCTTGAAGTGCAGGGGCACACCGACAACGTGGGCCAGGCCGCCGCGAATCTGACCCTGTCCCAGCAGCGCGCGGCCGCGGTGCGCGACTACCTCGTCAAGACCGGCGGCATCGCGGCCGCGCGGTTGACCGCCGTCGGCTACGGCGACACCAAGCCCGTCGCGCCGAACACCACCGACGAAGGCCGCGCGCAAAACCGGCGCGTGGAAATCGTCAGGAAATAGGACCCCCGGGTACCTCCGGTAGGCTCGGCCTTGTGAGGCCCGTCGCTGGACCGCTGCTACTGACGGTATTGCTCGCCGGATGCGCTGCGCCCTCACCGACAACCGTCGCGCTTTCGCTTATGCCCGATCGTCAGGTCTTGATGGTGGGCGAGTCAGTTCCTTTTAACGTCGTGGCTACCCAGCGCATGCGCTCCGACGACCAGGAACCTAACGCCCGCCGCGGATAACCCGGACAACATCTCGGCGAAGTTTCGGTTCATCGACGAGTCCTTCCTTGAACATCCATGTCTGCAGGGCGAGTTGCCACATCATGCCGATCCGATCGCTTGGCGACAGGTTCAACACGTCCGCATCGCGGCCCTCCTGCGAGAGCGGGATGCGCCGGACCGGGCGAGGCTGTGGCATGCGCGCGAACATTGCACTACCGGGCCGCCTGCGTCTCCCCGGCCCCTGGAATGCATCGCGGGCTTACTGGCCGAACGCGTAAATGCGGCCGTCACCGTCGCCGATGATCAGGCGGCCGTCAGCGACAGACGGGGAGGCTGTGAAGGGGGCGCCGGCCTCGAACTCCCAGAGCTTCCTGCCGGACGCGAGGTCGAGGACGTACAGCTTTCCGTCGCTTGATCCCACGATGACGCGGGTGCCGACAATGGCGGGGGAGGACTCGACGCGGGCGCGGGTCGTGAAGGACCAGCGCTGCCTGCCCGTGGCCATGTCGAGGGCGCGGATGTTCTTGTCGCGGCCGCCGAGCACCATCGTGCCCCCGCTGCCGTTCACCGCGATCGCCGCCGACGAGTAGAACGGGAACTGGCGATCGGGGTCCAGAAATCGCCACTTCACGCGCCTGGCTGCGATATCCACAGCCACCACTTCGTTGGCGAACGTGCCGTAGTACGCGATGCCGGCGGCAATGGCCGGTGAGGCGGCCGTGTACGCCTGCGTGGCAAGCGCCATGACGCTGGTGCCGTCGCTGACCCGCACGCCGTGAAACACCTCGTCGCAACCGCCGAAGTACGCCACGCCGTTCCAGATGGCCGGCGTGGAGTGCACGTAGTTGTCGGTGGACGCCTTCCACACGAACTTGCCAGTGGCCGCGTTGAGGCCGTACAAGTGCCCGTCGTACGACCCGATCAGCACTTTGTCGCCAACCACCACCGGGGAGGACTTGATCTCCGCCTGCGTCTTGTAGGTCCAGCGGACTTTCCCTGTGACGATGTCGACGGCGTGAAACACGCCGGCAAGGTCGCCGATGTAGACCAGTCCGCCAGAGACGGCGGGCGATGACTCGCCGATGC
>ORJL010658232.1_pt1 | contig 10840 bp, 16 predicted proteins | sample 1779941 | NCBI WGS metagenome assembly ORJL01 (sample SAMEA104232317, study PRJEB22302) | groundwater metagenome | biome: forest; feature: aquifer; material: groundwater | place: USA | collected 2011-08-07 | depth 5.8 m | reverse complement strand
TAGCTCTCGTTCTTCACCATGGTGTTAACGTCGCCCAGTTTCCAAGGCTCTACCTTGAAGGGGCCGGTTCCCACTGGCCTGGTAGCAAAATCTTTTCCCAGTTTTTGCACCGCCGTGGGGGATAGTATATGACCAGGTCTCTCAGTAAATGTAGCCAGGAACGACCTCGAAGCCACCTTGAGAACAAATCTGACGGTGCTGCTGTCGATAACCTCTACACGGTCCAACGTTGGCCCTATCACTGCCCTTTGACCAGAGCCAACGGCAGGGTCCAGGATTCTGTCTATGTTCCATTTAACTACGTTAGCATCAAAGCTCGTGCCATCTTGAAACTTGACACCTTCTTGCAGCTTGAAAGTAATGGCTTTTCCATCTGAAGATATGTCCCACGATTTGGCGAGATCTGGGACTATTTCACCATTAGCGTTCAGTTGAACGATGTTGTTGTAAACTGCGAAGAGGATAGGCTGTAGTTCGAATCGTGCATTCAGGTGGCCATCCAAGGTGTCAAAAGAAACCGCCCAGGCATGGCGAAGTGTTCCACCAGTCTTGGGGCCAGTCCCCGCACCAATAGGGGTAGCAGTAGGCAATACCCTTGTCGGTGTTGCCGTGGGTAGTACCTGAGCAGGCGCGCTAGACACCGATGTCGCCGTTGGTGCCGGCGCGACAGCAGTGGGGGCCACCGGGGCCGCGGGTTGGGCAGGCGCCGCAGGTGTAGCTGTTGGCTCCGTAGAAGCACATGCCAAAGAAAACACGAAAAGTACCATTACTACACCAATAGCGCTAATGTGTTTGAACTTCCTACTGTGGCTCATTTAGACCCTCCTCGCAGATATGCTTAATATATGTGGTTTCTCTTTCCGGATACGTAGGCGAGCTTTCTTCTTAATAGGAGAGTGGGAGCAGAAAGGTTGGGCATCGCCAGGGATTAACAAGGATTTATCACAGTGCAAAGGCATTGTCAATAGAGTGCGAAGCCATTAATCGCAAACACAAATGTCACAGACATCTAACCTCTTTACGACACAGTTGAGTTATGTTATATTTTGAACATTGTGTTTCAGGTAAACATATGGGGGTAGAGCATACCTAGAGAGTATCGTATAAATCAACAAATAAGGTCCAGGGAAGTTCGGCTCATTGACGACGCCGGTGAACAGCTTGGAATAATCAGCACAGTCGAGGCCCTGAAAATGGCCCGGGAAAAAGGCCTAGACCTGGTTGAGGTAGCAGCTAACGCATCTCCCCCGGTGTGCCGTATCTTGGACTACGGCAAGTTTCGATACGTCCAGACCAAGAAGGAAAAAGAGTCCCACAAGGTTCAGAAGTCTAACCTGTTGCGTGAGGTTCGGTTTCGCACTCGGATTGGTGATCACGATAGACTCGCCAAGACGCGGATGGTCAAGAAGCTCTTGGAAGAAGGATACAAAGTCAAACTATCGGTAGTCTTCAGAGGCCGCGAAATCACCCATCCAGAGCTTGGTGTGAAATTGCTGCGAACGGTTGCTGAAGACCTGAAGGACGATGCCAAACTGGAACGGGCTCCCGCGATGGAAGGAAGAATGATCAATATCATACTTCTGCCTAGTGCGCTAAAAACTGTTAAGAAAGAAGAACCTGAAGCAGAAATCAAGCAAGAGGTGGAAAGTGCCCAAGCTTAAGACTAACAAGCGGGCTATGGCCCGGTTTCGCATTACAGGAACAGGCAAGATCGTACGCATGAAGGGCCAATCAACCCATTTGAGGCGCAAAAAGCCCGCCAGGGTAAAGAGGCAGTATTCAAGGAAATTGGCCGTGAGCCCGTCATTCGTGCAGAAAGTCAAGCGCATGCTGCCCTATGGGGTCAAATAACGAGAGAGGTTAAGCCGTGGCTAGAGTCAAACGTGGAATAATAAAGAAGAGACGCCATAAGGCAGTACTCAGTCAAACTAAAGGCCATAGAAGCGTCAGACATAGATTGTACCGGCGTGCTCATGAATCCCTGATTCATGCCCTAATGTACTCCTTCGCAGGCCGCCGCAAGAAAAAAGGCGACATGAGGCGACTGTGGATCCTCAGAGTGAATGCAGCTGCGCGTATCAATGGAATGTCGTATAGCCAGCTCATCCATAACCTGAAAGAATCTGGCGTAGATCTGAACCGGAAGGTGCTTGCTGAGCTAGCTCTTCGTGACCCAGATACATTTGCCCAAATAGTGAGTCGGGTGAAGGAAAAACCCGCCACCTCTTAGACAAAAGGGACGGCAGTGCTCTTTGCGTACGGCAAAGTATACTAGGACGCTTTTTCAGCTATAGGGAGGAATGAACATGGCACCTAGAGGGGACTTTAACCGCAGAGAAACTAAGAAACCCAAGAAGTCGCAAAGCAAAAAGCCTGTTAACCTTATTACAACAGCCCCAGTGCCACCACCGGAAGTGGAAGTAATTAGAAAGGGCAAAATTCGAAAAGAAGAAGAGGAGCAGTAAGGGCTCCTCTTCTTCTTTTGTTCAATCAATGCTGCGCTCCCCTGCCACCTTTCATAGTTCAGACGCGAACTCTTCGATTAGGTGGTTGCATTCCTTCGGCTTCTCCAAAAGAACGGCATGTGTGGCACCTTCAACGAATTTGCATGTTGCGCCGGGAATATTGTTGGCTAAATAGCTGGCGTACTTGACAGGAGTCGTCACGTCAAAAGTACCAGTTATGACAAGTGTGGGCACTTTGACTCCTTTGATTCTGTCCATCACGTCGAATTTGTCGCAGCACATGAAGTCGTTCAACTGCACGGCTGGCCCAATCTCCAGCCACCTGTCCATCAGCTTATGTCTCAAGGACTGCTCTACACCGGCCAGGTTGACCTCCATGTACTTGAGCCAGGTTGACTTGTCTTTCAGAGCGTTTTGACACGCTTCCAGAACGACAGGGCTAACCCGAAGACGCGCCCCTGTGCTGACTAGAATCAAGCCAGCCAGATCCTCCGGATATGATAGCGCATACAACTGGGCTATCGCCCCACCCATTGAATGGCCGACCAACACAACAGCGCGATAGCTTCTATGCCTTATGTAGCCGTGCAGCCATTCGACATATGCTTCTATGCTTGTACATGGCTTGCCTTGGGGATGGCCTGGCAAATCAACTGCATCTGAGTCTCTAAAGCACCCAGTCTGGTAGTAAAAACTTAGGCCTGACCCACCAGCACCGTGAATAAATACCAGTTTCACTTTGCTAAAGACCTCTACACAAAGCCTCGAAGCTCAATGGCCTTGGCGACCCTCCCTACTGCAATGACCATCGCAGCCTCTCGATAGGTCAATCCATCTTTCTTCGCCAGATCACTGACGCTGCGATAGGCACGCGACATGACCTTACTCAGCTCGCTGTTGACATGTTCTTCGTCCCAACGAAACTCCTGCAAGTTCTGAGTCCATTCGAAATAAGAGACTGTGACGCCTCCGCCGTTAGCCAAAATGTCCGGCAAAACCGTTTTGCCTCTCCTTTGCAAAATGCGATCGGCCTCCGGTGTTGTGGGATGGTTGGCGCCCTCAATAATGAGAGGCGCCTTTATTCTGGAGGCATTGCCTTTGTGAATGACCTTTTCCATAGCGGCAGGAATGAGCACGTCGCACTTCAGCTCCAGCAACTCTTCGTTAGTAATCTGTTTGCACCCAGGCATGCCAGCCACGGTTTTGGCCTTGGCAAAATGGGCCTCCAGCTTCTTCAGGTCTATGCCAGACTCTTTGTAAATCGCACCTCCAATGTCCCCGACGCCGATTACGGTGCTCCCAACCTGGTTTAGTGTCTTCACCACCCATGAACCGACGTTGCCGTAGCCCTGCACCACAACCTTGGCCTTCTTGAGATCGAGACCGATGTCTTTAGATGCCTCAATCAAGATGTAAACCACGCCTCTGCCAGTAGCTGCCTCGCGTCCCAAGGAGCCGCCCAATTCCACAGGCTTACCGGTGACAACGCCCGGCGAGTAACCATGCAACTGCCCATATGCGTCCATAACCCAGGCCATGGTCTGAGCGTTGGTGCCCATATCCGGCGCTGGTATGTCACGGTAAACGCCCATCACATGCTCGATACTTAGGGTGTAACGACGAGTCAACCGATTAAGCTCTTCCATACTTAACTGCTGTGGATCGCATTGGACGCCGCCCTTGGATCCGCCAAAGGGAAGATCCATCAGAGCGTTCTTCCAGGTCATAAGAGAAGCTAGTGCCCTGACCTCGCTTAGGTCTGCATTGGGATGGTAACGAATGCCCCCCTTGTACGGCCCTCTGGCTCCGTTGTGCTGAATCCGATAGCCTGTAAAGACTTTGACCTGACCATCGTCCATTCTGACCGGCAAATAGACTGTCAGCTCTCTCCACGGTCTCCGAATAATCTCTCTAATGCCGTTCTTGAGGTTCAGGTGATCTGCGGCCATGTCAACGAATTCGTTGACTTCAGCAAACGGGTCATTATTCATTTTTTCTGGCATATCTACTCTCCTTTGAATTCGAGTGTATACCTTTCCGATTCTGGATGGAATGCCTTTTCCTGTATTCATATACATCTTCTCACCTGAGCCACGTGGCTGAACAGCTTGACTCAGCAATCATCAGCCCTTACAATTGTTCGAGTGAGTAAAAATGATTAATTTTGCAATAGTTGAAACCGGCGGTAAACAATATCGAGTGGAGCCTGGGAGCAAGCTGCGCGTGGAAACGCTCAAGGCTGAGCCCGGCTCTACAATTGAGTTGACCAACGTCTTGGCCATCGCCAGCGACGGGGAAGTCTCTTTGGGAACTCCGGCCGTGGAGAACGCCAGGGTGGTGGCGGAAGTCTTGGGCCACGGCAAGGGCAAGAAGATAATAATCTTCAAATACAAGGCCAAGACCAGATACAGAAGAAAGAACGGCCACCGTCAGGGCTACACCGAACTGAAAGTCAAAGACATTCTTCTTGAGAAGGCGGAAAAGAAACGCCGAAGAAGAACAAAGAAGAGCGAGGAGTCTGAGGATGGCTCATAAAAAGGGCGGCGGCAGTACTAGAAACGGCCGGGACAGCCAGTCGCAACGCTTGGGAATCAAGCGGTTTGACGGTCAGATAGTCAGCGCCGGCTCAATTATTGTAAGACAACACGGAACCAAGATACGCCCGGGTACTAACGTAGGACTTGGCAGGGATTATACGCTTTTCGCGCTCGTCGATGGTCGCGTCAAGTTCGAACATGCAACCAAAGAGAGAAAAAAGGCCAGCGTATACCCCGCTTAATCTATACACAGGTTGACCAAATGAAAGCTAAAATTCACCCCAAATACTATACGCAAGCCAGAGTGACCTGTTCTTGTGGCAACGTCTTCGCTACCGGTTCCACAAAACAAGAACTTAAGGTGGAAATCTGCAGTCGATGCCATCCTTTCTTCACCGGCGAACAACGCATCGTTGACACCGAAGGCAGGGTGGAGAGGATGAAGCGCAGGTTCAAACTCAAGTAGAGTTCGCTTCTAGCTACGCATCTTATTTCTACCCATACAAATATTCTCCATAGCCTTTGCAAACTCTAAAGTCTCCCGGTTTGTGAGACTCGCTTTCTTAAGCACCTGTTCTTTTGCAGGTTGGTGACATAATCTGACGTGAAGGATCCTTACAAACGATGAGTCAAAAACATCTGTATGGCGGCCAGGCAGTCATCGAAGGAGTCATGATCAGGGGAAAAGCCTACTCCTCGATCGCAGTGCGCCGCCCCTCCGGCGAGATCGCCCTCAAGATAGAACCTCTTAGCAAGCTGTTCATTGGCAAGCTCCGTCAAATCCCGTTGGTGAGAGGCGTAATGGTTTTGGCAGAAACCCTGGTACTCGGAATGCGGTCACTCAGCTACTCAGCCAGCGTAGCTATGGACCAGGAAGCACAGGAAATGCCAAAAGCAACGTTAGCAGTCATGATGGTCATATCGCTAGCGTTCGCAGTTGGCCTTTTTTTCATGACTCCGCTTCTTGTCGTCCGAAGCATAGACTCCTTCATCTCATCGTCCATTCTCAGCAACTTCATAGAAGGAGCCGTCCGGCTGGCCATATTCCTTATATATATCTACCTCATTGGAAGAATGTCCGAGATAAGAAAGGTGTTCGCCTATCACGGTGCGGAACACATGACCATCCATGCGAGAGAAAACGGGGACCCTCTGGAAGTAGCAGCCGTCAGGAAGTACTCCACTGCCCACCCCAGATGCGGGACGGCATTCCTGTTGGTGGTGATGATTGTAGCCATAATAGTGTTCACCTTTCTGGGCAGGCCGTCAATGGAATGGCGAATCCTATCCAGGATTGTTCTAATACCCGTCATAGCTGCGATCAGCTACGAGGTCATCCGATTCAGCGGAGTTCACTCCAAGAACGCCCTGGTCAAACTGGTCACCGGGCCTAGCCTTGCTCTGCAAAGGCTGACTACTCGCCAGCCTAGCGACGCTCAGATAGAAGTTGCTATAGCAGCAGTAAAGGAAGCGATCGCTGCGGACGAAGGCACTACGGGAGAATCAGACCTGGAAAGACAGAACATGACCCAAAAGGTCCCCACAAATACCCAGCTCCCCAGCAAAAGCTAGGCCACCTTCCGCTCGTCTGGCCACTTCAAAAACTAAGCCTCTTTGTTGCGGACGTCAATGTCAGTCACAGCGGTCAGCTTGAACGATTGTACGTAAGGGAACGCCTCACCCCAAAAGTGGTCCACAGACATCGGGTCTTTCGCCTCGATCACCGCGAACATTGCGTGCTCAGGTGCACCAAACCCAATGAAACGGACCTTGACACCTGTGGCCTTGGCAATCTCTACATAGCGCTTCCGAGCCGCCCTGACCTTTAGCCGGAGACTGTCTTCCTTGTATGCAGGACAATTGTCTTCAGAATGAGTCGCCATCAAATGAAATAACATTCCAGCCCTCCTCTCAAAACTGCGGGAATTATACATCCACATTCCTGGGCTGGATAGTGCCACGCAGCCTCGCTCAGGTCGAAACTTAACTGGTCATAGCATTGCCAGTCGTGTAGAATTGTGAAAACATTTGGCTCTCAGAAGACACTAAGCCGCTTACCTCGGAGGTTGACGATATGTTGAAGAAACTGGGCAAGACCAAGACCATTAAGCAAGACCAATCTGGATTAGAAGTACCGCCGGGGCAATACGTTACAGAGAAGTTCCCTGTGCTCACGGAAGGCCCTGTGCCTCCCGTAGACCTCAAAACCTGGCGCTTCCGCATGTTTGGGCTGGTTGAAAAAGAAAAAGAGCTTACTTGGGAACAGTTCCTTTCCCTGCCACAGGTAAAGATAGATGCAGCCTTTCATTGCGTCACCCAGTGGAGTCGCTTACAAAACACATGGGAAGGCGTCCTCTTTTCGGAGGTGCTAAAGCTGGTCAAGTCGCTTCCCCAAGCCAAATTCGCCATGATCCATTGCCTTGGTGGTTATAGTACCAACCTCTCTTTGACGGAACTGCTGGACAACGACGTTCTGTTTGCCCACAGGCACGATGGCGCCCTCTTGTCCAAAGAACACGGCGGGCCTTTGCGATTGGTAGTTCCCAAGCTCTACGGTTGGAAGAGCGCCAAGTGGGCTAACGGCATAGAATTAATGCAAAACAACAAGCCCGGCTTCTGGGAAGAGCGTGGATATAACATGCATGGCGACCCCTGGAAAGAGGAGCGGTTCTGGCCTGAACTGTCCTGAAACACAAAGGAGTCTACGAGGAGGTCACAAATGCCTGGCAAAGTTGTCGTTGTGCTTGGAGCAGGCATCGGCGGGCTGGCAGCCTCCAATCACCTGAGATCAAAGCTCGGCAAGGAACACCAGATAATCCTCGTCGACAGAAGCCCGGTTAGCTATCTGGGCGCCTCGTTAACGTGGCTGGCTATGGGCCTGCGTCGCCCGGAGAACATCTCGCGAGACGCAACGAAACTCGCCAAACGCGGCGTCGAGTTCCTCCAGGCAGAAGTGATGAACATAGACGTCAAGGCCAGGAAAATCACTACCCAGACCGGCGAAATAAAGTTTGACTACCTGATTATATCTCTAGGTGCAGAACTGGCTCCTCAAGCCATCCCAGGATTGAAAGAAGAAGCCCACTCCTTCTACAGCATGCACGACGCAAGCCGTCTCCAAAGCGCTCTGAATGTGTTTGACGGCGGGAAGATACTGCTATCAATAGCAAGCGTTCCATTCAAGTGCCCTGCAGCTCCCTACGAAGGCGTTCTCATGCTGGACTACATCCTGCGGAGGCGAGGCGTGAGAGATCGCACAGAGATTGCGTTTACAACTCCTGAACTGTGCCCACTGCTACTTGCAGGCCCAGTTGTATCCAACCGAGTTCAAAAGATGCTATTGGACAGAGAAATCTTGTACAAACCAAATCAAAAACTATCATCCGTTGACGGGAGCAACAAGCTGGTTCACTACGCGGACGGCAGCCAGGCCAAGTACGACCTACTTATAACCGTACCGCCGCACAAGAGTCCCAACGTAGTAGTCAACAGCAAGCTTGGAAACGAAGCTGGCTGGATTGCGGTGAATAGAACCACATTGGAGACCAAGGCTGAAAACGTATATGCCATTGGTGACGTCACGACTGTCTTGCTCGAGGCTGGAATGCCCCTACCGAAGGCTGGAGTATTCGCTCGAGGAGAAGGGCGTCAGGTCGCGGAAAACTTGGCCGCAATCATAAATAACAAAGGCAAGCAAACACCATACGACGCCAGAGGCGGATGCTACATGGAAACCGGCTATGGAAAGGCCGCTTATGTGAGCGGAAGGTTTTACACGACGCCGACCCCCTCGGTCAAGCTTTTGGGGCCAAGCCTCACATGGCATGTAGGCAAAGTGGTTTTTGAGACAAAGTGGAAAACTGGCTGGTTCTAGCACACATAAAATAGAGAGGGCTGCCATCCGGTAGCCCTCTCTGGTCCAACATCGGTGATTGTTCAGCCCGCTAGGCGGCTCTTACTTTTGCTTTGTCGGCAACTGCTACGGCTGAGGAAGCTACTGCCTTTTCCAGGTCTTTCATATATCCACACTGTATGCACTGTGCATAACTGCCGTACATATCAGAGGCGGCATACAAATCGCCGTTGCACCTGGGACATGACTTCAAACTCAACACTCGCTTTACCATGTAACACCTCCAGTATCATACATTTACGATATTCGTCTACAGTTAGATTCATCAAGAATCGTCTTTTCTTCTTATCTATGCTTCAAACATTTCTAGCCGAGCCATATTCTATAACTTGACACGAGCCATGTCAAGTATTAAGCTATATGCAGTTTAGTCTTTGGTTCTTGAGTAAACTATAGCAATGAGTACCTTTGAACATCGTCCAGCCAAGACCCGCGTCACAGTTAAAACGACGGAAAGCCGCAAGAAGTTAGGTATCCCCCACAAAAGCCCGGCCAACGCCTATCCCGTCCGTTCGGAGTCTTCATCCAAACGCAGTCCCGCATCTCACGCTAAGCAAAGCGAAGGAGATGAGCAACAGGCAGAAGGACTATACGTAATAAGTGTGGCAGCCCGCCTTCTGGAAATGCATCCACAGACCCTTCGCAAGTATGAGCGAGCAGGGCTTATAAGACCGCCAAGGACCATAGGCATGCTCCGTCTCTATTCGGAAGGCGACATTACCCGCCTGCGAGTCATTAAGTATCTTGTGGATAACATGGGCTTGAACATAGCGGGCGTCAACCTGACACTCTCTCTCGTAGATAGCCTTATTGCAATGAGCAGCAAACTGGAAGAAATGGGCCTGGACGACTTTAAGGAGGCTATCGACAGTCAGATCTCAGAACTGCTAGATCTCTTGGAATCCCAATAAGCTTGCTAGCAATGCAAGCGCCACTTTTGGAGGATGGTTAATGGCATTTGACAATAGCTTAGAACAAGACAGGACTACTGAGAATGTAGTTGATAAGAACGACGTCAACAAAGACATGGAAAGACTCAATGCAGAGCTGGCCGAAGCCCGTCGCGAAAAGGACCAGTTCCTGGCAATGGCCCAGCGTGCACAGGCTGACTTCATAAACTACAAACGCAGGGTGGAAGAAGAGCGAAAAGAACTGGAGAAATACGCCAAATCAAACCTATTGCTCAAGGTACTGAATGTGTTGGATGATTTTCAAAGGGCTTTGGCTCATCTGCCACAAGAGGACATGCCACCCCAATGGTTGGAAGGCGTTCGGTTGATTCGTAGGAAGCTCGAGCTTTTCCTGGAATCCGAAGGGGTAAGCAAATTAGACGTTATTGGAAAGAATTTCAATCCAGGAGAGCACGAAGCGCTATCCTTCGAAGACAGCTCTGAAGAAGATAACGGGAAGATCATCTCAGTTATTCGTGAAGGTTACAAATTGCACAACAGGGTACTTAGACCTGCCCAAGTGACCGTAGGTAGAAACAAACAAGACACACAAAATTAACTCAGTGAAAAATAGCTGGCCTGAACAGGCTTAGGAGGAATAATAGAATGGCGAAGGTAATTGGCATTGATTTGGGAACCACGTTCTCGTGCGTGGCAGTGACTGAGGCAGGAGAGCCTGTAGTCGTAGAAAACAGCGAAGGCGGACGTATCACTCCGTCTGTGGTAGCTGTCAATTCCCAGACCAGTGAGCGCTTCGTTGGCCAGGCGGCCAGGCGACAAGCCATAACTAATCCGGAAAACACCATCTACTCAATCAAACGCTTCATGGGACGCCGGTTCAAGGACGAGTCGGTACAGCGCGACATGAAGCTCGTTTCCTACAAGATCGTGGAGGCACCCAACGGCGATGCTCACGTCATGATGGGAGGAAAGCGCTACTCACCGCCAGAAGTCTCAGCCATGATCCTCCAGAAG
>ORJL010494048.1_pt1 | contig 10840 bp, 12 predicted proteins | sample 1779941 | NCBI WGS metagenome assembly ORJL01 (sample SAMEA104232317, study PRJEB22302) | groundwater metagenome | biome: forest; feature: aquifer; material: groundwater | place: USA | collected 2011-08-07 | depth 5.8 m | reverse complement strand
GTTCCAAAAGAAAGTCTTTATTGGTTTTAAGTATTTTAGCTGTTTCTAAAACCATATCATCAAAGTCGTAGATTTTTTGAGCGCGCAATTTTTGTTGATATTTTTTGTAAACCAAGGCCAGTTCTCTGTTTTTTTTAGTTTCTTTAATGTTTTTTGCTTCAACGGCTATGGTTTGGGGATTTTCCACGCCTTCATTTTTTAGTTCTTTAATGGCTTTTATTATAGGGCTAACATAAAAAAATTTATCGCCGATGGGTTTTAAGCTTTTAAATTTGAAATTATCTATTATTTCTCGAATGATGGCGATTTGATCGGCCGGAGCGCTTGGAGTTGAACCAATAATTTGAGGAAAATTTTCGGGATAGTCTTTTATTATTTGATTGCAAAAACTATGGAAGGTGTGGATATTCACATAATAGCCGGCGGCGCCGATAATGCTAACCAAACGACGGCGCATATTGGCGGCGGCGCTTTCGGTAAAAGTCAAAGCTAAAATATTATCGGGGTTGGCATCGGTTTTAAGCAAAATATTAGCAATGCGCAAAGTTAGAATCTGCGTTTTGCCGGTGCCCGGCCCGGCTACCACCATCACCGGTCCGTTTACAGTTTCCACGGCCAGGCGTTGCTCGGGGTTAAGTGTTTGGAATAGTTTTTCTAGATTGGTCGGCGTCATCTTGGTTTTAATTTAATCACCTTTAGATATACGTTACAATTCTCAAGAACGAAATTTAGAGAATGAAACTCCATGATGAAACCTATAAAATGAAACCCGTAAACTATAAAACTTACTTATCCACAAAAAATGTGATAGCATTAAAAGTGGATAATGGCTTATACAATCACCAAAACTATTCTCAAGGCTGTATTCGGTAAATATTTTTTTGATCCGTTTTATATTCCAGTGGTAAATACTGCCAGATCCGGTAGAGGTTTAAGTTACGGTATTAAGGTTAAGGGTGTTAGTTCCAAGAATATTTCAAAAACATTATGGCGATTGCGTCAAACCAAGGTCATAAAGTTTTTAGAGGAGGATGATGATAAGATTAAAATTGTTCTTACCGAACAAGGAAAGAAAAAAGTTTTGAAATACCGGTTTGACGACATGGTTATAAAAAAAGCTAAAGAATGGGACGGCCATTGGCATATTATTGTTTTTGATATTCCGGAAAATAAAAAGCCGGCTCGCAACGCCTTGGTAGAAAAAATGAGAAATTTAGGTTTAATACTTTTTCAAAAAAGCGTTTGGATTTATCCTTACGATTGCCGAAACGAAGTTGATTTTATTGCCGAGGTTTTTGGGGTGGGTAAGTATGTCCATTATATTGTTACGAAAAGCATAACCAACGACAATTTTCTGCGCGGCAGGTTTGATTTAGCATAGTATAGTTATAGTATAATTTGGGGTAACAGCCACTTATCCACTTTTAATGTGATCGCCTTAAAAGATGGATAAGTGGTTTTTATTATAATTATAATAATAGTTATAATAAAATAATTATAAATTATAATAAAATATAAAGAAGAATTATAAAGAAAAATAAAAAAGTAATAAAAAACCGCCCCGAGCGTTAGCCGAGGGGCGGAAAGAACAGTTATTCCGTTTCTGGTTGATGGGTTGGCTACTTCTGTTGCACTGGGTCGGACCGTGATGGAACCACCGAAGTTCCTCTCAACATATCCGCGCCTAGGATGAAGTTCTGCCCCGGCGGCAGGATCATCACCTGTATCTTGTCGCCCAGCTTCTGTATCAGCGCGTACTGGATCAGGGCCGGCGTCAGGGATTGGCTGAGCTTCTGGTTGGCCTCGGCCTGCTTTTCGGCCACTACCAGAATGGCGCTGCCTTCACCCATGGCCTTTTCGACTGCCTGCGCCGCCATGTGCCGCGCCTTGACCACCTTCTGCTCCTCCTCCAAAGCCTGCTGGGTGGCAATCTGCTTGGCCTCGATGGCCGCCTTGAAGCCGGGCTGGAAGTCGATATTGTCGAGGAGCATATCGACAACCTCGATGGAATACGCGGAGCTCAGCTCGCTCTCGAGCTTGTTGCGCACGGCCTGGCGAATGGCCTCACGGTTCGGAGCAATGTCAACGCTATTGTACTTCACTGTCTCGTCCTTGAAGCTTTGGGCGACGCGGGGAGCAACTACGATACTGAAGTAGTTTGGGCCGACGGTGCGGTACAGATCCTGAATGGCTATTGGCGACACCCGTATGTTGAGCGTCGCCTCGATGAGGACTTCCTGCGTCTCCTTGCTGAAGGCGGTGAGAGTGTTGTTGTTCGCGGAGTTGAACTTGTGACCCTGGACCTGGATGCTGGCCTGTGTCACCGACTTCCACGGCGCCACGAACTGCAAGCCTTCACCAACCTGGCCGGTGATAGCGCCGAACTCGTAGACCACTCCGACGTGTCCGGCGGGAATCTGGTTCACAGAGCCGAGAATGGTATGAAGGCCGGCCCACGCTACCAGGATGGCGACGGCCGCCCTCCAGACTGCACTGTCCACCTTCTTGCTGTCGTGTTCCTCTCCTTCGGCTATGTATTTCCCGAACCGCCTTATGAAAAAGAAGGCTGCAACTGCCATGATCATACTGAAGATGTAGAGCATGATGAACCCCCCACGTTACGGTGATAAGAACTCTACCGTTTGGTAGTTTCCATACGGTAGCATTACAACATTTATGTGTCAAGTTTAGCCAACTATCAAACTATGTTACAATCTAATAAATAAAATGATTTCCAAAACCATAATAGTTTTAGGCCGGTCGGGTTCGGGCAAAGGCACGCAAGCCGAGTTGTTAAAAAAACTAATGGAGCCCTGCCTTTATGTTTACACCGGCGATTTTTTTAGAGAACTGGCCAAAACCGAGACTGTGGCTGGTCGAAAAGTAAAAGAAATCGTGGAAGGCGGGGGCTTGCCCGACGAATGGCTGGCGGCTTTTTTGTGGCAGAGAAAACTGATTGAGGGTTTAAAATCAGGCAACGAGAATGTGATTATGGACGGTTCGCCGCGGCGTTTGGACGAAGCCCGAGAAATGGATGAAGTGTTTAACTTGTTAGGCCGGCAAAACATCAAAGTCATTTTAGTTGACATCACCGAAGACGAAGCCGTAACTCGTTTATTAAAACGAGCTCGCAACGATGACACTGAAAAATCAATCAGGGCGCGCCTGGCGTGGTTCAACACTGAAACTATGCCGGCGATTGAGTATTATCAAAAATCTGGTAGATTAATCAGGGTTGATGGTATGGGTAGTATAGAGGAAATACATTTGCGAATTAAACAGGCGCTAGGGTTATAAAAACATTATCCCTCACAGACGATATGGAGCCTCTTTATTTATAAAATAATCTTCTCCATAATGCTGTTCGGGACAATGTTTTTATTTTTTTACCATTACCGTGATACAAATCAAATCAGAAAAAGAAATTGAACTTATGCGCCAAGGCGGCGGGATTTTAGCGCGCGTTCTAAATGAAGTCGTGGATGAAATACGAGTCGGCATTAGTTTAAAAGAGTTGGATAATCTGGCCGAGAAATTAATTTTGGGCTATGACGCCAAACCCTCGTTTAAAGGTTATAAACCGCCGGGAGCTAAAAAAACTTATCCGGCCACTTTATGTATTTCTTTAAATTCCGAGGTTGTTCATGGCGTGCCCGATGATAGAATTTTAAAAGAAGGCGATATTGTGAGCATTGATTTAGGAGTTTTTTATGAAGGTTTTCATTCGGATAGCGCGGTAACTGTTGGCGTGGGGCAAATTTCGGATCGTGCCCAAAAACTTATCAATGTTACCAAAGAATCTTTGGACCTCGCCATTGCCGAAGTTCGGCCGGGAATTTTTTGGGGCGATATCGCTTTTGGAATTAAAAAAAGAGTGGAAGCCGAAAAGTTTTCTGTGATTAGAGAATTAACGGGGCATGGTGTGGGCCGGAATTTGCAAGAGGACCCTTTTTTGCCCAACTTTGGGCAGAAGGGCGATGAGCCGTTATTAAAAGAAGGTATGGTTATTGCCATTGAGCCGATGGTTTCGGTTGGAGGCCCCGATGTTGAAATCGGCCCGGATGGTTTTGTTTACCAAACCCGCGACAAAAGTTTAGCCGCTCATTTTGAACATACTATCGCCGTTGTTAAAGATGGTTTTGAAATTTTGACTCAACCTTAATGCCTTTTGATATTGGAATTGGAATATTAATTTCTATTTTAGCCTCGCATATCTATGGGGTGGATTTGTCGCTCAAGCTGGCGTTTATAAGTGTCTTGGCTAATTTGATTCCGGATTTGGATGTTTTTATTGAACTGGCTAAAAGAGGCAGGATTGGCGGCAGAGTGCAGGGCCATCATCGCGAGCTTTCACACTTTCCTTTAACCTTTATTCCTTTTATTTGGGCTGTTAATTATTTTTTTGGACAGTTTTGGGCTTTTATTATCGGCCTTAATTTATTGGTCCATTTTTTGCACGATAGTATTGGCATGGGCTGGGGCATCAAATGGTTGTGGCCGTTTTCCAATAGAGCTTATAAATTTTTCTCAAACAAAGATGGAAGCTTTTCCAGCCGATTTTTGGTTTCGTGGTCGCCGATTGAACTTAAGACTGTTATCCATAATCATGGCGATGATCACTGGTTAAAGAATTTTTATTTTAAACTTCACCCCATCGCCATTTTTGAATTTGTCGTTCTTGTGTTGGCACTGGTGATTTTGATGTATTATATATAATTTTTCAATCGCATCACTCCTCGCAGACGATATGGAGCCTCTTTATTTATATAAATAGTCTTCTCCATAATGCTACTCGGAATGATGCGATTGTATTTGATTTATGAATTACCTAGGAATAGATTACGGCGAAAAAAGAATCGGCTTGGCTAAGGGCGATGACCGTTTGAAAATAGCTACGCCTTTTAAAACCATAGCTAACGATCCCGGTTTGCTCAACGAACTCGCTTATATTGTTAAGACCGAGGTCATAGGAAAAATCGTCGTTGGAGTGCCGGTGAGTTTTGATGGCGAGAAAAATGATTTTGCGCAAAAAATTATGGAGTTCGCCGAAGATGTGGAAGCTCGCACCGATACTCCTGTAGAAACTATAAACGAAATTTTTAGTTCCAAAATGGCCGCCCACCAACCCAAGGTTGGCCAGCCTAGGGCTGGAAAAATTGATGAATCTTCAGCCGCGCTTATACTTCAGACCTATCTTGACCGGATACATTGATTTTGGTATTTTAAACAAAGTCTTGTTCTCTAAAAACATACACTAGAAAGGTGGTGGAGTATGCTCCAGATTCTATCAGTCCTTAGGCCGGATGATATGGGAAGTTTTGTTTTTGGGTGTGTCGTCGCTTCAGTGGTTTGGTTTTCTTTTATGATCGTAATTATGTTCTTTATGTCGGCTAGTGAAGGCGGCAGGCGCGCGGATGAAATGCATGAAATCCGCCGCCAAGAGATGCTCTTAAAACAAGGGATTGGGGAGGTGTGATATGATCATCATCTACGCCGGCATCAGTTTGATAGTTCTCGCCGTTTTAGGCTGGGCTCTTCTGGATATACTAGGCTGCGTGCCCGATCCCAAAAAAGAGGAATGGCTGTCTCCATAACTCCACAACAACTCCTGATGCCCCGTTTAATTTGCGGGGCCATTTTTTCCCCGTAGTAGAATTTTGCCAACTCCGACGTTGCCGTCGGAATTATCAAAACAGGCAAAATTCACTATGGGGTTTTTATTTGTTACAATAAATTATATGGATAAACCCTATCTATCACTTATAATCCCTTCTTACAACGAGGAAAAAAGAATTGGCCGGACTCTAGGAAGAATCAAAGAATATTTATCGGCCCAAAACTACACTTACGAAGTTTTAGTTGTGGTTGATGGCGCTAAAGATAAAACCGCCGAGGTGGCTGAATCTTTTGCCAAAAATTGGACGGCTTTTAGAATTATCAACAATAAAGAAAATCACGGCAAAGGTTTTGTGGTTCGGCAGGGCATGCTTGAAGCTAAGGGCGAATATCGGGTTTTTACCGATGCCGATAATTCCACCGACGTCCGACATCTGGAAAAAATTATAGCCAAATTTAAAACGGGTTTAGAAATTGTCATCGGATCGCGTGATTATAAAGACGCTATCGGCGCCACTCAAGCTATCCCTCAAGTTTGGTTCAAGCGCTGGCTCGGCAATATGGGTAATTTATTTATTCAGCTGGTGGCCGTTTCCGGAATATGGGATACCCAAGCCGGGTTCAAAGGTTTTTCGGCGGCCGCGGCGCAAAAAATTTTTTCAAAAACAACTATCAACCGCTGGGGTTTTGATGTGGAAGCTTTGGCCCTGGCTCGCAAGTTCGGCTACAAAATCGCCATCATTCCCATTTATTGGGAAAATGATGCCGAGAGCCATGTTAAGCTTTCTGGTTATTTTGGAGTATTAAGAGACGTGGTTAAAATTAGATTAAATCTTTTATCCGGAAAGTATGATTCATAAAATATGAAGCCCGAAGAAGCTAAAGAGGTTTCTCAATTGCGCCAAGATCCGGTTAGCCAAGACTGGATAATTATTTCTACGGCCAGGTCAAAAAAACCGGGAGCTTTTAATTTAAACAACAGCCCGGCTGAACCAACTCCGATTGAACTTTGCCCCTTTGAAGATCCTCAAAAAAGCGGCAACGGCGAGCCATTATTGATTTATTACAAACCCGGCGCAAAAAATTGGTCGCTTCAGGTTATAAAAAATAGGTTTCCAATTATTGCCGGCGATGTTTGCGGTTTAGAAAAACGGGAGGGCCCTTATTTGATTCAGCAACAAGCCGGCGGTTATCACGAGGTTGTTATTACCAAAGACCACGCCCGCAGCATCGGCCAGATGGAAACTTCGGAGGTTATAGAAATTATTCAGGCCTATAAAGAACGTTATGAAAGTTTAAAAGCATCTGTTTGCGCCAACTATATTCTTATTATGCATAATCACGGCAGGGGCGCGGGGGCTTCGGTTTCTCATCCTCACTCGCAAATTTTGGCTGTTTCTTTTTTACCGGCCGATATTCGCCGGAGTTTAGTAGGATCGTTTAATTACTTTAATGAACGGCATCGCTGTGTCCATTGTGATGTTTTGGAATGGGAGCTAAAGGAAAAAAATAGGATTGTTTTTGAAAATAATTCCATGGTGGCTTTAGTGCCGTTTGCGCCTAGGTTTTCTTTTGAGGTTAGAATATTTCCCAAACAGCACCGTTCTTATTTTGAAGAAATTACCGAAAATGAAACCGCAGATTTAGCCGAAGCCCTAAGAATTTCTTTGGGTAAATTTTATCACGGTCTAAATAATGTTTCCTATAATTTTTTTATCCATACTCCGCCGGCTTCTCGCGAAATAGATTATAGCCATTACCATTGGCATTTGGAAATAAATCCGCGGGTGAGTGTTTGGGGCGGGTTTGAACTGGGCACTGGCGGGGAGGTGATTGAAGTTGATCCAGATGAAGCCGCCAAACATTTAAGGAGTATTAAAGTTTAGTTTTTTGTAGTTGCTATCAGCATCGATTCTCGCTCCGACAAGGAGCCTCTCATTTTAGGACATTAAAGTCTTCTCCTTGAGGTCGCTCGAACCGATGCTGATAATCCACAGATGTTAAAAACAATTATTGGAAATTGGAAATTAAATCCATCCACATTAAACGATGCTATTGCCTTGGCCTCGGGCATTTCTATGGAAATAAATGCCGAGGACTTTGAAAATATGGTTTTATTGCCGCCCTATATTTTTTTGGAGGAGATGGCGCAAAAATTCAAACAAATTAAATGGGGCGCGCAGGATATTTTTTGGGAGGCTAAAGGCGCCTACACCGGCGAGGTTTCTGGCCCGATGTTAAAAGATATCGGGGTTAATTGGGTTTTGGTGGGCCACTCGGAACGCCGCAGATATTTTAATGAGACCGACGAAATTATAAATAAAAAAGCCCTCGCCAGCCTGGCGCAGGGGTTTAATGTGATTGTGGCTATTGGCGAATTATCGCGGGGTGAAAATATTACGGAGGCAGAAAAAAGTTTAAAAAACAGTTTGGCCAATGTTGAACCTCCGATGTTTAACAATCTATATGTGGCTTACGAACCGGTGTGGGCGATTAGTTCTAATCCCGGCGCCCAAGCCGATGATCCTGCCAGGTCCAACCAAGTTATTGAATATCTTAAACGAGTTTTGTTAAATACTTTTGGCGAGGCATCAGAAAAAATAAAATTTCTCTACGGCGGTTCGGTCAACTCCGCCAACGCCGCCAGTTTTTTATCTCAACCCAACATCTCCGGCGCTCTGGTGGGCGGGGCTTCGCTTAGCGCTAAAGATTTTTCTAAAATTATAAAAACCGCCAATGTTTTATAAACAATAATGTTTTATCCTCTACTATTGCTATTATTACTATTTTCAATTTCCAATGTTAACACTTTACCCACGATCGTATAAAAGTGTTAACATTGAATTTATTGGTATTGATAAAGATAAGTAAAAAAATAATAAGCAAAAATAAAAAAAGAGGTGTCTACGACTTAATCATTCTTAGCAAAAAGCCTTATAGCCCTTAGCCAGTGGGCGAGAGCTTGGGGCCAAGCTATTATAGAAGCCAGATATTTTAGAAAAACCAGCTCTTTGATTATCCAAATATAGAATCCTTTTAGTTGCGCAAAACCCAGATCGGCCACAGCGAATTTGCCGCCGATGGGAATAATATAACTGTTATGTGTCGGCTGATATTTTGGCAGTGGTTGGTTTTTAATTCCGGCTAAAATAAGTTTAGCCATATGTTCGCCTTGATCTAAAGCCATTTGAGCGGTTTGAGGCAAGTTTTGATGGTGGATATAGCAACAGTTGTCGCCAATCACAAAAATATCGGAGCATATTTTATTGCCATTTTTGAAAATCGGGCAGAAATTTTCTTGAACGACGATCCGGCCTTTTTTATCGCGTTCAAAAGGCAGGCTTTCTATAACCGCATTGGATTTTATGCCGCCGCTCCACACTAAAACATCATATGGAAACTCTCGGCCTGATTTTGTCTTAACCGCGCTGGCCGAAGCTTCGGTTATCATTTCATCAGTGACTATTTTTACGCCCAGTTTTTTTAGTCTTTGCTCTACCAAGCCGATTATTTTTTTTGAAAATTCAGGTAGAATTGTTGCTCCGCCTTGAACTAAAACTATCTCCGGCCTGATTTTAGCGCTGTATTTTTTATTTAGTTTTTTAATGTAACCGGTGAGTTCGCCCGAAAGCTCCACTCCGGTGACTCCGGCTCCGCCTATGACTATTCGCAGTTGTTTTTGATGGTTGAAAACATCGCAAAACTTTTTCTCAATGGCTGAACGGAGTTTAATGGCCGAATTTAATCCGCCTAAAATTAAACTATTTTCTTTTAATCCGGGAATATCGTAAAAATTAGTTTCTGATCCTAAAGCCATAATCAAATAAGAATATTTTAGCGAGGTGTGGTCGTTCAGAATTATCTTATTGGTTTGGGCGTCTATTGAAGTGATTTTGGCTTGGTGGAATTTTAAAAGATCTGCGGAAGCGAATATTTTTTCCAGAGGGATAACCACAGCTTCTTTTAATTTAATAGCCGAAGCGTCATCATAAGTTGTTGTGGCAATTTCGTATATGGCCGGAACATATAGATGATAATTGCTTTCATTTATTAAGTAGAGGTTATAATTTTTTGAGAGCGAAGGATTATTTTTAAAAGCATTATTTAAATCCAGAGCCGCTCTTAAGCCGCCAAAGCCCGCGCCGGCGATAATGATGGTTGGTTTGGTGGAGTGGAGAAACATTAGAATAGGGTCTAGGTATTAGGTCATTCAGACTCTGAGAGTCTTCAGACTCGATGAGGTTTAGCGACTAGTAATCAACTTAATTCTATCATAAGGTTGGCAGCTCGTGATAAAATTAAACCAATGCTAAGAACTCTCAATAGTCTTGGGGATATAAAAGGCCAAAAAATTTTACTGCGGGTTGATTTTAACGTGCCGATTTCTAATGGCGGAGTGCCTAAGGGGGCTGAATGGCGAATCAAAGCTGTTTTGCCAACTTTGGATTATCTAACAAAGCAAGGCGCCAGAATAATTATTTTAAGCCACATGGGTCGGCCTAAGGGTGCGGATCTCGCTTACAGTTTATATCCGGTCTACTTAAAACTAAAAGAATTATGGGGCGGGGAAGTTTTGTTTAGCCATGAAGTTCTTGGAAGCGCGGTTGCTAAAATAGTTAAATCTTTAAAAAATGGGCAAGTCATATTGTTGGAAAATTTAAGATTTTATGAAGGCGAAGAAAAAAACGAAGAAAGTTTTTCTAAAGAATTAGCCAGTTTGGGAGAATTTTATGTAAATGACGCTTTTGCGGCTTCGCACCGCGCCCATGCTTCCATTGTCGGCTTGCCTAATTTTTTAAAATCTTACGCCGGTTTTTTGCTGGAAAAAGAAATAGCCGTTTTATCCATGGTTCGTTCCAAGCCCCGCCGGCCGTTGGTGCTGGTTATGGGCGGGGCTAAAGCCGACACCAAACTGAAATTGGTCAAAGAATTTTTAAACAAATCGGACGGTATTCTTTTAGGGGGAGTTTTAGCCAATACTCTTCTTTATTCCCGCGGTATGGCGGTGGGTAAATCAATGGTGGATGAAAATTTGGTCAATGAAGCTAAAAAAATGGATATAGCCTCAAATCATTTGCATCTGCCGGTGGATGTGGTTGTTTCTAAGTCGCTCGCCCGTCCGGATAGTATTGGCGTTAGGCCGACAGGACGCGTAGGTCAAGATGAATATATTATTGATATTGGCGCTGATACGATTAAACTTTTCCAAAAAGTGATTGAAACC
>ORJL010848245.1_pt1 | contig 10841 bp, 9 predicted proteins | sample 1779941 | NCBI WGS metagenome assembly ORJL01 (sample SAMEA104232317, study PRJEB22302) | groundwater metagenome | biome: forest; feature: aquifer; material: groundwater | place: USA | collected 2011-08-07 | depth 5.8 m | reverse complement strand
GCCGGCGTCGAGCCAGCAGTCGCCGACCTCCTTCACGCGCACCGAGTCGGACCCGCAGGTCGGGCAGCCGACGACGACCTTGTCGATCCACGGCCGGTGCAGCTCCTGGAGCTCGTCGAGCCCGCTCTTGGCGAGCTTGCGAAGCTCGTCCTGGCTGCCGAGGACGAAGAAGTGCTCGTTGGCGCACGTGTAGAAAGGAAGAGGCAGGCCCCAGTAGCGCTTGCGGCTGATGTTCCAGTCGGCCATGTTCTGGAGCCAGTTCTCCATGCGGCGGCCGGCGTGCTCCGGGACCCAGCGCACCGTGCGGGCGGCCGCGATCATCCTCGGGCGCAGCTCGGCCATCGAGATGAACCACTCGTCTGCGACGCGGAACACGAGCTCCTCGTGGCAGCGCCAGCACTCCGGGTAGCGGTGCGTGTACTGGGCCGCGCGGAAGAGCAGGCCGCGCTTCTTCAGGTCGTCCGCTATCTCCTGCGCGACGTCGCGCGCGTCCTTGCCTTCGAGCCAGCCGTAGCCGGGCCGGAAGCGCGCCATGTCGTCGATCGGCACGGGCACCGGGAGGTCGTGGACCTTGGACAGCCCGAAGTCCTCCTCGCCGCAGCCGGGAGCGATGTGCACGATCCCGGTCCCTTCCGCTTCGCCGACGTCCTCCCACTCGATCACCTTGTGGCCGGCGACCGCCTCGGCCGTCGCGGGGAATTCGCCGTCGAAGGGGCCGCGGAAGCGCAGCCCGACGAGGTCTCGGCCTCTGAGCGTCTCGAGGACGCTGGCGTCGTGCCACTTCGCCTGCTCGTAGACGGTCTTGCCGACGACGATGACCTCGTCGCCCACCTTCGCGCGCACGTACTCGAGCCCGGCGTGGACCGCGAGCGCGACGTTGGCCGGCAGCGTCCAGGGCGTCGTCGTCCAGACCAGGAACGACTCCTTGTCGCGACCCTCGATCGGGAAGCGCACGTACACGCTGAGGTGGGTCATCTCGCGATAGCCCAGGGCGAGCTCGTGCTGCGAGATCGCCGTGCCGCAGCGCGCGCACCACGGCATCGAGCGATGACCCTTGTACAGCCAGCCGCGCTCGTGACAGAGCTTCAACACCTCCCAGATGTGCGAGATGTTGTTGTCGGTGTAGGTGAAGTAGGAGTCGCTCCAATCCATCCACTGCCCGAGACGGGCTGACTGCCTCGAGAAGGCCGCGGCCGAGCGGTCCACGCGCGCCCGGCAGGCGGCGCTGAAGCGGTCGATGCCGTAGCGCTCGATCTCGCGCTTGTTGGCGAGCCGCAGGTCGCGCTCGACGCCGACCTCGACCCACAGCCCGTGGCAGTCGAAGCCGTTCTGATAGCGCTGGTCGAAGCCCTCCATGGCCTTGAAGCGCTGGAAGACGTCCTTGTATGTGCGCGCCCAGGCGTGGTGGATGCCCATCGCCTCGGCGTTGGCGGTGATGGGGCCATCGATGAAGGAGAAGACCGGCTTGCCGGCATTCTGCTCGCGGAGCGTCTCGAAGCTGCGCTCGCGCTCCCACATCTCGAGCACCTCGTGCTCGAGCTCCGGCAGGTCGAACGTCGATCCCGCCGGCTCGAAACGCGGCTTCTCTGATGCGCTCCCGCGCAATGCGGGACCTCGTGGATCTGGTCGCTTTTCGCCCACTGCGCTCTCCTCCTGGAACGACAAAAGCCGTCCCGCTCCCGGGACGGCTCTCACCGCGGTACCACCCGAGTTGGCGGCCGAAGCCGCCCACTCATTCGTCAGGGTCCATCAACCCTCGCCAGTTGGTAACGGAGTGCCTTCTCCGGCCGCGTCTATTCGTCGCGGGGGCTTCGCCCCCTTCCACCCCGAGTGCCGGCGGTGGTCGCGACTTTCTTGCGGCGGCTTCGGGGTGGATGGCCCCTCGCGCGCCTTCGGTGGTCAGTGTACCGGGGCCGACCGGCCGCGGTCGCGCCCGCGGCGCCGCCCCGCCGCCGTCATCTGATCGTCTCCGTGACCGCCGGGCCTTGACATACGTACATCGATTATATATATATCATCGAGCATCATACAGGAGGTGCATACGATGGCGGGGAGAACGGCGAAGAAGAGCGGCACGGAGGGCGCGGCGCTCATGGACGCCGGGGCGTTCAACGCGATGGTGGCCAAGGCGTTGGAGAAGGAGCCGGCAGGGGCGGCCCTGCTGGTGGACCTCGACAGCTTCCACCAGGTCAACGTGGAGGCCGGCCGCGAGGTCGGCGACAGGGTGATCCGCGCAGGGATGGCCGTGCTGAAGAAGTGGGCGGAAGCCGGGGAGTGGAGGGTCGGAAGGGTCGGCGGCGACGAGTTCGCGCTGTTCGGCAGCGGCCTCGCGCTCGAGGCCGCCTTCCTCAAGGCAGACCGGCTGCGGCAGGACCTCGACACCGCCATGGCCAAGGAGGCCCCCAAGGGCCTTCGCGTGACGGCGAGCATCGGCGTCGCCGCGGCGCCGCGGGACGCCAAGACGTCGTCCGAGCTCATGAAGAAGGCCGACCTCGCCCTGTACGCGGCGAAGGAGCAGGGCAGCGACAGCGTCGCTCTCGCGCCGAGCGACGAGATGCTCCTGAAGTCGAGCTACTACACCGCCGCGCAGCTCGGACGGCTGAAGGCCCTGGCCGAGCGGCAGAAGAAGAAGGAGTCGGTCCTGCTGCGAGAGGCGCTGGACGAGCTGCTGCGCAAGTACGATCGGGTGTAGTGGCGGACCTGCCCAGGGATCGCCTGACGGATGAGGCGCGGCGAGAGCTCGCGGCGCTCGCGGAGCGCTACGGCACGCCGCGCCTCGTCAGCGCGCGCATCCGCGACGCGTTCTTCGACCCGATCAAGCGGCCCGACCGCTTCGGCGAGGTCTGCATGGTGGTACGCCGGCCCAGCGGGACTCTGCTGCTCACGACGAAGGACTTCTACCCCGGTCGCGCGTTCCGCCTGCCCACCGGAGGCATCGCGCATGGCGAGGGGATCCTCGACGCGCTGCTACGCGAGACCCACGAGGAGACCGGGCTCGCCGCCGAGGTCCGCCGGTTCCTGGCCTGGATCGACTATGAGGGCAGTGGCGCGGGGCGCGTCGTCTTCCACACATTCGCGTTCCTGCTCGATGAGACCGGTGGAACGCTCGGGTCGCTCGACCCGCACGAGCGCATCGCGGCGTACCGGGAGATCGTGCCCGAGGAGCTCCCGCGTGTCGCAGACCGGCTGGACTCCGTCACCTCGCAGCTCAGCTCAGAGATCGAGGGCGACTGGGCGGACTGGGGCCACTTCCGCGCGGTCGTGCACCGCGCCGTCGCGGAGGCTCTCGCTTAGGTCTCGAACCGAAGAAGGCGCACGGCGGCCACGAAGCCGACCACGGTCCACACGAGCAGTCCGAGGATGGCGGCGCGCACGTCCCACAGGGACGCGCCCTGGACCGCGATCTCGCGCATACCGTCGATCACGAACGTGAGCGGCAGGTAGTTCGTGATCGGCCGGATGAGCTCAGGCGCGGCGTCCTTCGAGAAGAACACCCCTGACACGAACAACTGGGGCAGCGTGATCAGCTGCGCCACGGGCTGCACCTGGTCCTCCGTCTTCCCCCACCCCGCCAGGACGAAGCCCAGCATGAGGAACGGCAGCGCGCCGATGAGCGCGAAGAGGAGCAGGTCAAGCAGGCTCCCCACCAGGCGCACCTGGAACATGAAGAACGCGACCGCGACGAGGATCCCGACCTGAACGGTCGACATCAGCAGCCGCATGAGGCCGTGCGCCGCGACGAAGCGTCGCGGATCGATCGGCGTCGCGAGGATCCGCCGGAGCGCTCCCGTCTGCTTCCAGCCGACCAGCGCGAAGGCGATCGAGAACACGTTCAGCTGCATCACGTTCATGCCGAGCACGCCAGGCACGAGGAAGTCCACGTAGCGGAGCCTCACGCCGGAGACCTCCTGGCGCGAGATCGTCACCACCGGGCCGGTGCCGCTCACGGCGAACGACATGCGGTCGATGACGTCGCGCAGGACCGCGCCGCCGATGGCGACGTTCGACTGGGCGGCCGTGTTCTCGTAGAGCTCCAGGGCGGGGACCGGCGCGCCCGGCCGCGCCGGCGCGATGTGGAAGTCGGCCGGAAGCACCAGGACCATGTCGAGCTCGCTGCGCCGGATCTTCCGCAGCGCCTCATCGCGGTCGAGCTCCTGGATCGTGAACGTGTCGATCTTCCCGAGCGTCGAGACGAACTGGGCGGAGTCGGCGTTCTTCGCGAGATCGGCGATCCCGAGGGTCGCCTTCGCCGCCGCGCCGAAGTTCAGCGTCCCGAAGATGACCATGAAGAGGAACGGCAAGAAGAAGGAGAAGAACAGCGCGGTCCGGTCGCGGACGTACGCGCGGAGCAAGAGGAGCATCAGCCGGAAGGTCTGGGTCATCAGTTGTCCCGCAGCTCGTGGCCGGTCAGATCGAGGAACACATCCTCGAGGTTCGCCTGCTGCTGGATGACCGGCTTCGTGAAGCCGCGATCGAGCAGGTGGCCGATGAGCGCGCGCGGCGCGTCGAGCGCGAGGATCCGGCCGGCGTCCATGATCGCGACGCGGTCGCAGAGGACCTCCGCCTCGTCCATGTAGTGCGTCGTGAGGAACACGGTCGTCCCTCGATCGCGGATCTTCCGGACCAGCGCCCACAGGTTGCGTCGCGCCTGCGGGTCCAGGCCGGTCGTCGGCTCGTCCAGGAAGACGACCGCAGGCTCGTTCACGAGCGGGGTCGCGATCGACAGCCGCTGGCGCTGCCCGCCGGACAGCTTCTCGCTCAGCTGACCGGCGCGGTCGGCGAGATCGACGCTGGCCAGAAGCGCGGTCGAGTCCACCTCGCGGTCGTAGCACGTCGCGAACAGGTCGACGACCTCGCGCGCGGTCATGTGCAGCGGGAACGCGCTGGACTGCAGCTGCACGCCGATGCGCTCCTTCACGCGGCGGGTGTCGGTGGTGACGTCGAGTCCGGCCACGGTCGCGCTGCCCGCGTCCGCTCGCCGCAGACCCTCGAGGATCTCGACCGTCGTCGTCTTCCCCGCGCCGTTGGGCCCGAGCATGCCGAAGATCTCGCCCTCGGCCACGTCGAAGGAGATGCCGCGTACGGCCTCGATAGATCCGTACGACTTCCGGAGGTCACGCACGCTGACCATCGCGCCCACGGCAGCCATCGGGCGCGAGGGTAGGGCTATCTGGCCACGAACGCCTTGTAGGCGACGTCGTAGAGGTACAGGCCGAATGGCGTCAGGAGCACGGCCGCGGCGACGATCCGCACCACCACCGCGTGCGGGCGCCGCAGGCGCGTGTAGGTGACGACGAGCGCCATCGCGACCGCGGCCAGGATCGGCACCTGGACGACCCAGTGCACCGGATCGGCGCCGTCGACCAGGAGGGTGTACGCGATCGCCGCCATCAGGGACCCGACCGCGAGCCCGATCACCGCGAACACGCCCGCATTGCGGGCCGGATCGCGCAGCGCCAGGAGCAGGCCCAGCCCCAGCCCGAGGAGGAGCGCCCCGAGCATCCGCTGGTAGGGGGCGTGGTATGGCTCGTAGAGGAAGGCGCTCGGAAACGCGAGCGTGATCCCGATCGGCGCGATCAAGAGGAGCGCGCAGAGGATCCCGACGGCGCGCGCCCCGCGCAGCGTCGCGCTGTCCACGTGCACGTCCTCGACGCTACATCAGTAGGCTATTGCGACCCGTGATCGCCACTCCCCCGCGCCCACTCGCGCGCCCGGTCGCCCGCGGCTCGCCCGGCTTCGCCGCGCTGCTGACCGGGCTCTTGCCCGGGCTCGGGCAGATGTACGACGGTCGCTGGCCGCGCGGCATCGCGATGCTCGCGGCCCCCCTGGTCTTCCTGTTCCTGTTCGCCGTCGCCGTGCTCTTCGGCGGTCCGGTGGCGTCCGCGGTGATCCAGCGCGCCACGCTGTTCGCGCTCGTCGTGGTCGGCGGGCTGTTCGGGTACCACGTCGCGATCGTCGGTGACGCGTTCGCCGGACGCATCGGCGCCCTGCGCGGCCGTCACATCGTCGACTACGCGCTCCTGGCGGCGATCGTGCTCGGTCTCGTGGTCGCGTACTCCTCGGCGTACCGCCAGGCGACAGCCTGGGCGAACGTCGCCGCCGCCGTCTTCGAGGCTCCGGCGGGACGCACCGTCGACGCGGGGAGGCCGACCGGAGCGACGAGCGCGCCGGAGTGGTCGGGCCGCGAGCGCCTGAACGTGCTCCTCCTGGGGATCGACACACGCGAGGAGTCGCCAGTGACGCAGAACACGGACACGATCATCGTCCTGAGCATCGAGCCGACGGAGCGGACCGCGGCAATGCTCTCGATCCCGCGTGACACCCTCGTCGAGATCCCGGGGATCGGCATGGACAAGGTGAACTCGGCCTACGCCTACGCGCAGGACCCGAAGAAGGGACCGGAGCTGGCCCGTCAGACCGTCGAGAAGCTCCTGGGCGTCCCCATCCACAGCTACGCGATCATCGACTTCACCGCGTTCCGGCAGACCATCGAGTCGGTGGGCGGAGTGCTGGTCGACGTGCCCCGTCCGCTGCGCGACGAGGCGTACCCGACCGCCGACTTCGGCGTCGAGCGCTTTGAGTTCCGGGCGGGACCGCAGTTCATGGACGGGGAGGACGCGCTGCGCTACGCGCGCTCGCGCCACGACAGCAACGACTTCACCCGGGCGCGCCGGCAGCAGCTCGTGCTCTTCGCGCTCCGCGACCGCTTCGCGCTGGCCGGCCTCTTCCGCCTTCCGGGGATCATCGAACGCGTGGGCCCGCTCGTGCGCACCAACTTCGATCCCGGCAACGTCCTTCCCCTGGCGCGCACGGTCCTCGCCATCGAGCGCTCCGGGATCGCCAGCGAAGTGCTGCTCCCCTGCGGCGGGGACGCGCCGCATTGCGAACTGACGGAGGAGAACGGCCCGCTCGGGTACTACCTCATCCCGGACCTCGCGAAGGTGCGCGCTCTGGTGACGGACCTGTTCGCCGGCCGGAAGCCGGTGTCGCCGCCCTAGCGGGTATACACGGGCGTGACCCACGCCCGATAACGCTCGTCGTCGCCGCGGACCGCGCGGAAGTACACGTCCTTGATGCGCTTCGTGAACGGTCCCAGCTGACCGTCCCCCACCGCCCGGTGATCGACCGACACGACCGGCGAGATCTGCGCACCCGTCCCGCAGAGGAACACCTCCTCCGCGATGTAGAGCTCGGTGCGGTCGATCGACCGGACCTGGAGCGGGATCCCGAGATCTTCGGCGATGCGCATGACGCTCGCGCGGACAATGCCCTCGAGGATGTTGTCGGTCCCGGGCGGCGTAGTGAGGATCCCCTCGCGGACCATGAACAGGTTCTCGGCGCTGCCCTCGGAGACCGAGCCGTCCGCGTTGAGCACGATGGCCTCATCGAACCCGGCCTCCTGCGCCTCGGTCTTGGCAAGCGCCGCGTTGACGTACGCGCCGGTGATCTTGCTGCGCGCCGGGATGGCGTTGTCGTCGGTGCGCCGCCACGACGAGACACCGCACGAGATGCCGCGGTCGACCTCGATGTACGTCCCGAAGGGGACCGCGAACAGCGTGAAGGCGTCCTCGAGGTCGTGCAGCCGGACGCCGATGAGCTCGCTCTTCTTGAACGCCAGTGGGCGGAGGTAGGCGTCCTCGCGGTAGCCGCAGCGGCGGAGCGTCTCGAGGGCGATGCCGACGAGCTCGTCGACGCCGTACGGCAGGCCGATGCGCATCACCTTGCAGGAGCGATGCAGGCGCTCGAAGTGCTCGCGCAGGTGCAGCCCGTACAGCTGTTCGTGCGCGGCGTTCCAGTACGCGCGCACGCCCTCGAAGACGCCGGTCCCGTAGTTGAATGCGTGCGTCATCACGCTGACTCGCGCTTCGGCGATAGGGACGAACGTGCCATCGAGGAAGGCCCACGCGTTCGCCGGCGCGGCGCCGCGGCGAAGCGCCGAGGGACGCTCCAACTCCTTGACCATGCTTCCCGCATTGTGGCATGAGTGGCACAGCGCATTGCCGTTCGCTCACCCGCGGGACTAGGATGCGGCCGCTCTGACCAGGGGCGCTGGCCAGAAACGACCTTTTAGATCGTGGAGGTCTATGGGGGATGGAACACCGTACGGCCGCGCGCCTTCTCGTAGCGCTCGTCACTTCGCTCTTGGTCGCGACCGCGTGCGGCGGCGCGACGCAGCAGCCCACCGCGGCGCCGGCGACAGGCGGCGCGGCCACGGCGGCTCCCGCCACCGCTGGTGCGGCGACGGCGGCTCCGGCCGCTCCGGCCGCTGCCGTGCTCACCCGACCGGCCGAGTTCGTGATCAGCACCGCTCCGGGCGGCGGCTCGGACATCTACGCGCGCCTGTGGATCACCATCATGGAGAAGGAGAAGGCGCTCAGCACGTCGGTCCTGCCGGTCAACAAGGACGGCGGCGCGGGCGCGGTCGCCTTCACGTACCTGTTCGAGAAGAAGAACGACCCGCACTACATCATGGTCACGCTCAACAGTTTCTGGACGACGATCATCACGCAGAAGCTGCCGTACAAGACCACCGACTTCACGCCGATCGCGAACTTGGCGCAGGACCCGTTCTTCCTGTGGGTCGCCGAGGACAGCCCCATCAAGACGGCGGCGGACTTCGTGAAGGCGGCGCAGGAGCGCGAGATGATCGCCTCGGGGACGGGGGCGAAGCAGGAGGACGAGGTCCTCTTCCGCCGCATCCAGGATCAGGCCAAGACCAAGGCATTCAAGTACGTCCCGCAGTCAGGCGGCGGCGCCGTGGCGGCGGCCCTGGCCGGCAAGCAGGGTGGCGTCGAGGTGACCGTCAACAACCCGAGCGAAGGCCTCAGCCTGATGCAGCAGAAGAAGATCCGGCCGGTCTGCGCCTTCACGCCGGCCTCGCCGAAGGAAGGCGCCTTCAAGGATCTCGCGACGTGCAAGTCGCAGGGTCTCGCGATCGACGACTACTACAACGTCCGGTCCGTCGTGGGGGCGCCGGGCATGACCAAGGTGCAGCAGGACTACTGGGTCGGCGTGTTCAAGAAGGTCAGCGCCGCCAAGGATTGGCAGGACTTCATGAGCAAGAACGCGCTGAATCCCGACTTCAAGTCGGGCGACGACTTCAAGAAGCTCATCGAGGACTACGAGAAGCTCCACCGGGACATCGCGACGAAGAACGGCTGGGTGCAGTAGCCGGCCATTGCGCAGGTATCAGGTAGCGACGGCGGCGATCCTCATCGTGATCGCCGCCGTCGCCATGTTCGACACCAGGGGCGGTGCGCTCCCTGACGCCTCCGGCGGGGCTCCGGGCGGCCTCAAGGGAGGCTGGTATCCCTTCTGGTCCGCGGCCCTGGCCGCGGTCGCGCTGGGGATCGGGGCCTACCGCGCGGCCACCACGCCGCAGAAGGGCGATGTCTTCAGCGGTCGCGAGGGTGTCCTGGGCATGTTCAGCCTGCTGGTGCCGATGATCGTGCTCGTCATCGTCATGGACCGCCTCCTCGGCTTCTACGTCTCGGGCGCGCTGTATCTCGCGTGGTTCGCCCGCGTGATCGGCCGGTACCGCTGGCACTGGGTCGCGACCTCGGCGATCGCCATCCCGGTCCTGCTCTTCCTCCTGTTCGAGAGCTTCTTCAAGGTCTCGCTCCCGAAGAGCATCTGGTTCACCCAGGGGTTCCCGTTCTGATGGACGCCCTCGGCGAGCTCGCCCGCGGCTTCGCCGTCGCCCTGGACCCGTTCGTCTTCGCGATGCTGACCGTCGGGGTCGTCGCCGGCCTGGTCATCGGCATCCTGCCGGGGCTCGGCGGCACCAGCGGTGTCGCGATCCTCCTGCCGCTCAGCGTGTTCGTCGCCCAGACGTCCACGACCGCGGCCATCGCGATGCTCGCGGGCATCTACTGGGGCGCCGTGTTCGGCGGCGTCGTGACGTCGATCCTCTTCAACATCCCGGGCGAGCCCTGGTCGGTCGCGCTGCTGTTCGACGGCTTCCCCATGGCCAAGCGGCTCGGGAAACCCGGTCTCGCTCTGACCCTCGCGTTCACGTCGTCGCTGTTCGGCGCGGTGATCGCGTCGGTCCTCTTCACGTTCTTCGCGCTGCCGCTGGCGGAGATCGCGCTGACCTTCGGACCGGCGGAGCTGTTCGCCGTCTACATGATGGCGTTCGCCACGCTGGTCGGGCTCGAGTCGAGCTCACCGCTCAAGAGCATCGCGATGATCGGCTTCGGGCTCCTCCTCGCCGCGGTCGGCTTCGACAGCCTGACCGGCGAGCCGCGCCTCACTTTCGGGCAGATCCAGCTGCTCTCGGGGATCGGCTTCATTCCGGTGACCATCGGCCTCTTCGGATTGGGGGAGATCCTGGCATCGGCCGAGGAGGCCGGTGTGAAGTACGAGCAGGTCGCCGCCAAGCTCGGCCTCAAGGACTTCTTCGATTCGGTCGGCCTGCTGCGGCGCAAGTTCTGGATGCTCCTGGTGAACACGCTGGTGGGCTTCTGGATCGGCGTGCTCCCAGGGACCGGCGCGACGCCTGCCTCGTTCCTGTCCTACGGCATCGCCCGTCAGTACGCGCCGGACAAGGAGAAGGCGAACTTCGGAAAGGGCGAGCCCGCCGGGATCCTCGCCCCGCAGGCGTCGGCGAACGCGGCGAGCGTCGGCTCGCTCCTGCCGATGATCACGCTCGGCGTCCCCGGGTCCCCGACCGCCGCCGTGATCATGGCCGGGCTCTTCGTGTGGGGACTCAATCCCGGACCGCTCCTGTTCACCGAGCACAGGGACTTCGTGTGGGGCCTGATCGCGAGCATCTACATCGGAAACTTCCTGGCCTTCGCGATCTGCCTGCTGGCCACACCGCTGCTCGCCTCCATCATGCG
>ORJL010372139.1_pt1 | contig 10844 bp, 10 predicted proteins | sample 1779941 | NCBI WGS metagenome assembly ORJL01 (sample SAMEA104232317, study PRJEB22302) | groundwater metagenome | biome: forest; feature: aquifer; material: groundwater | place: USA | collected 2011-08-07 | depth 5.8 m | reverse complement strand
TGCCGAGACGCTGCTCCGGTATCCGCACGTGCGCACGGCACTCGAGCGCCTGTCGGGCCGCGTGTCGGCCGCTGATATGCGCGCGATGAACTACGCCGCCGATGTCGAGCACCGCGACGCCCCCGTCATCGTCCGGGAGTTCCTGGCCCGGACGCGCTAGAGCCGCCGGAGCGCGAGGCTCGGACGAGTCCATGCGGCGACCAGCCTCACCGCGGCGTCGGGCGCGAAGCCCGGTGCGCGGTGCGCGCTCCCAGTCGAGCGGGAACGCCATCGCCTGTGCGACGGCCGCGGAAGAACTTTCAGGCACACCGCGCCGACGCTGTTGAGCATGGCGTTCGAATGGTAGAATGATGGCATGAAGACTTCCATCGACAGGGCGGGCCGCGTGGTCATCCCGGCGGCCATCCGGGAGCGTGCCGGCTTCCTGGCCGGGGCCGAGCTCGACGTGACGCTCGACGACACGGGCGTCCGCCTGGAGCGTGTGGCGCCTGGCCCGAGGCTGGTGAAGGTCGGACGCCGTCTCGTCGCCCGGCCCACCGTCGCGTCGCAGGCCCGCCCCGTCGTCGATGTGGCCGCGCTCGTCGAGGAGGAGCGCAATCGATGGCCGTAGGGGTCTTTCTCGACACGAGCGTCCTGCTGGCCGGCCTCGTCGACTTCGGCCCTCAGAGTGCCCCGGCCCAATCGCTGCTGCACGCGGTCGCCGAAAAGCACGTGGGCGGCGCCGCCACGGCCTGGCATTGCTGCCTGGAGTTCTTTTCCGTGTCCACGCGGCTGCCGCCGGAGTTCCGGTTGACGCCGGCCCACGCCGTCCAGCTGCTCGAGGAGGAAGTGTTCGCCCGGATGGCAGTCCACGATCTGCCGGGGGCCGATCGTCTGGCGGTGGTGAAGGCCGCCGCTCGAGACGGGACGGCTGGTGGCCGCATCTACGACGCGCACATCGCCGAGGTCGCCCGGACCGCGGGCGCCGCCGTGGTGGTCACCGATAATCGTCGCCATTTCATCGCGGCGCTCAGACACGGGATTCGCGTGGAAACCCCCGCCGAGTTCCTGGCGGCCCTCAAAGCGCGACGCGGTTGACCGCCCTCTGACGGCTAGGCGGTCCTCGCGAACACCCCCAACGACGGCGCCACGGTCATGTCGTGCATCACCTCGCCGTGCTGGCTGAGGTCGAGCCCGATCTCTTCCTGCGCGTCCGAGACGCGCAGCGGGATGATGAGGTCCGTGATCTTGTAGAGCAGATACGAGCCCGCGAATGCGAAGACGGCGACGAAGACGAGCGCGCCGCAGTGTAGAAGGAACGTGTAGGCGTGTCCCGACGTGAGGCCGACCTCCTTCGCGAAGAACCCGGTCATCAGCATGCCGACCATGCCGCCCACGCCGTGGCACGGGAACACGTCGAGCGTGTCGTCGAGCGTGGAGCTGTTCTTCCAGTGCACCACCAGGTTCGAGACGACGCTCGCGCAGGTGCCGATGAAGATGCTCTCGCCGATGCTCACGTAGCCGGCGGCCGGCGTGATCGCCACGAGCCCGACGACCGCGCCGACGCACGCGCCGAGCGCCGACGGCTTCTGCCCGCGCATGCGGTCGAAGAAGATCCACGCCAGCGCCGCTGACGCCGACGCCGTGTTGGTCGTCGCGAAGGCCATCGCCGCCAGACCCGACGCGGACAGCGCCGATCCGGCATTGAACCCGAACCAGCCGAACCACAACATGCCCGTGCCGAGGATCACGAAGGGGATGTTGGCCGGCGTATGCGACTCGCCGGCCTTGTGCGTCTTGCGGCGGCCCAGCACCATCGCGCCCGCCAGCGCCGCGAAACCGGCCGACATGTGGACGACGGTGCCGCCCGCGAAGTCGAGCACGCCCATCTTGTGCAGGAAGCCGTCGGGATGCCACGTCCAGTGCGCCAGGGGTGAGTAGATGAAGAGGCTGAACAGGCACATGAAGAGCAGGTAGCTCGAGAACCGCACGCGCTCGGCGAACGAGCCGGTGATGAGCGCGGGCGTGATGATGGCGAACTTCAGCTGGAAGAGCGCGAAGACGATCAGCGGAATCGTGGGCGCCAGGTCCGGGTGCGTGAACGCGCCAACCCGCGTGAACATGAAGAACGTCGCGGGGTTGCCGATGAGGCCGTGGACGCTCGTGCCGAACGCCAGGCTGAAGCCGACGACAATCCACAGGAGGCTGATGACGCCCATCGCCACGAAGCTCTGCAGCATCGTCGAGACGACGTTTTTCGTGCGGACCATGCCGCCGTAGAAGAACGACAGCCCCGGGGTCATGAGCAGCACGAGCGCCGTGGCCGTCAGCATCCAGGCGGTGTCCCCGGCATTGACGGGACCGCCGGTCACGGCTTGCGGCGCCGACCGGAAGAACGCGCCGAGCAGGCTCACGGCCGCCACGAGGACGAATGGCACGGCTGAGAATTCCCGAATCCGCGCCGTTTTGCTTCGCACCGAGTCCAGCGTCATTCTAGAAGCCCTCCAGAGTTCGAGATGATAACAGAAACGTGACGAATGTGCACCGTGCAGAGGGCGGCATGACATTTTTGTGACTTTCATCATGCGAGGCTGGCAGATTTCGTGCGGATCATGCACTGAATCGTCGCCATGGCTGCTGATTTGAGCGACCGCCAGGCCCTGCTCGACCACGACCGAGCGTCTTCCACTACAAGGTCCGGAAGGACGCGATCGACTCCGCGCGGTTCCGGACGTAGACGGTGGGGTCTGGTCAGTCTGATAGGCGAGGTGTTTACTACCCGGCCCACCTGACCTACCCGACCAATACCTGACTGAGTCCGTTAGGGGGTCTTGCTGCTGAACGCGTAGACCCAGCCGATGATGAGCGCGTTCTGGTTCTTGGAGGTCTCGCGAGCATTCTTGATGAAATACGGCGTTTCCGCCATGTCGCCGCGGTATTCGACGCGCATCAGCACGCCGTCCTTGTGCTTGAATTCCGCGGTGAGCGTGAACTCCTGAACCTTCTGGGACACGCCCGTCATGAAGCCGTCCGTGTCCGTCAAAGACTCGTAGCGCGGGACGAACGCGAACCACGAGTTCGGCGTGTACTTGAGGTACCCGCCGACGCCCTGCCACTTGACGCTGGTCTTGCTGATCGTGTCCTTGCCGACGTCGTAGTTGAGCATCAGGCTCACCTTTGGCGAGGCCGTGTAGGCGATGGTCGTATCGAACAGGTGGCGGACATCGGAGTTGTTGTCGGTCTGCTCGGGACCGACCATGTAATTCGCCGTCCAGGACAGCGCCGCCGTCGGCTTCAGGATCGCCATGAAGCCGGCGGTCTTGCCTGTGTTGTTGTCGACGATGTTGTTCCACCCGTTGGAGATATTCGCACTCAGAGTGACGTTGTCGTTCGGCGAGTACGCGGCCCGAACGCCCATGTGGTAGTACGGGATCGCGAGCGAGAACAGCAGCGACCTCGAGTAGTTCCAGTTGTCCTTGGTCTCGATGACTTCCGCGCCGTGCTGCGTCACGAACTTACCGAAATCGAGTTGGATCGTCCCGTTCCCAGCCGGAGCCAGATAGCTGAGGTACGCCTGCTGAATGTTCTGATTGATCGGCGCCGGTGAGGGATCGAAGCCGGCGACGATCGCCGACGCGGATCCGTAATCCACGTCCACCCGGAACCCGCCGCGGCTGTCGGTTGTCGGCTTCTTCTCGAGCGCCAGCTCCGCCACGTTCAGGCTGAACGAATTGTGCGCGACGTCGAAGTTGTGGAGGCAGTTGAAGATCGCCACGCCCCCAACCGTGGCGCACGCTTTGGCCGGCGTGTTGAAGTTGTAGCTGTAATAGGTGTCGACGAAGCCCGAGAGGTCCACATTCTTGAAAAATGTCAACACAGGGTTCTCAGCCGGCGCGGCGGCCTGTGGTTCGCCGCCGGGAGCGGAGATCTCGGCGGCCGCGCTGGCCACGGCGGATTTCACTGCCGGCACGATTGACGCGCTCTCCTGAGCCGCCGCGGGCGCTGCCATGCACGCTGTGAGCAGGACGCCAGCCGCCATCGTGCCAGCGCGTGAACGAACCGATCGACGAATCATCATCACGTAGACCTCCGTCTGTCCCGGCGGCCGCCTTCAGCGATGCCGGCTGTGAATTGCAGGTATCTGCACTCGAGAAATCGCCTGGCGCAGGGCACGGCCATACGCCGTATGCGAACGGCGCCGCCGCTCGACAAACGCCGGCACGTGACGTGCCGGCGGGTTTCGTGACGAAGCTAGTCCTTCTCGAGCTCGCCGGTGCGGATGCGGAAACTCTGATCCACGGGGAGCACGAACACACGGCCGTCGCCGATTTCTCCGGTGCGCGCGGCCTGGACGATCGCTTTGACCGCTTCGTCCGCGAGGTCGTCGTGCACGACGACCTCGATCTCCATCTTCGGGAGCAGGCTCACGTTGTATTCCTGGCCGCGGTAGATGGCCGTGTGCCCCTTTTGCTTCCCGTGGCCGCGCACTTCGGTGACCGTGACACCCGAGACACTCAGCTTACCCAGCGCGTCCTTGACCTCGTCCACCTTGTTCGGGCGGACGATGGCTTTGATCAGTTTCATAGCCTTCTCCAGTCATCGGCTACTTCCGTTGCGATCGCCAGTTCAGGAATGCCGCGGCGGCCAGGCCGAGGGCCACCGGCACGACCGGTGCGCCGGCCTTGAACAGGAGTCCACACGCCAAAATGCAGGAACCGAGGAAGAACTTCCATTTCATTTCCAGGTCATCGCGCCGAACACGAGAAGCATCAAGGCGGACAGCACGAGCGTTGGCATCGTCAGCGGCTTGTCCCACGTGACGTTGCGGGTGCTGTCACGATTCAGCCGGCGAATCTCCTGCAACTGCTTTCGGGCGAGCGACAGCTGCCAGCCGTTTTCGGCGAGTTCGACCGCTTTAGCCGTTTCCCGCTCGGCGACGACCACCGCCCGGAGCCGGTACTGGAGCTCACCGTATTTGAGCTGGGCCCAGAAGTGCGTCGGATCCAGGCTGGTGGCCGCCTCGAGCGCGTCCATCGATTTGTACACGTCGTAGTTCACCGCATACGCCATCCCGAGGCACGTCCGCAAGTCGGCCGAGCGCGGGTTCTCGAGACACGCGGCCTCGAGCGTCTGGATGTAGACGCCGAGCTCCTCCGGCGAGACCGAGTGCGGGTCTCGCCAGGGAACCGGCGGGATCGAATGCAGCTGCGCCTGAAGCGTGACCGACGTTTTGACGAGCTCTGCAGACATCGTTGGTTACTCCACGCCCACGGCTTCGGCCTTGAGTACGAAGTCCGGATACGCAACCGCGCCCATCTCGGGAATGTCGAGCCCTTCGAGCTCGACCTCTGCCGACACGCGCTGCCCCATGACCATGTCAATGACCATGTTCAGGACGAAGCTGAACGTGAACACGAAGCCGACCAGCGTGGCGACGCCAAACAGTTGCGCTACGAGCTGGCTCGAGTCGCCGTAGAACAACCCGGTCACCGAGCCGGGGACGCCGTTCCAGGCGCCGCCGTAGTTGCTGGTCCCATCGGCGAAGAGGCCGACCGCGATAACGCCCCACAAGCCGTTGGCGCCGTGCACCGAAATGGCGCCGACCGGGTCGTCAACTTTCAGGACGCCGTCCACGAATTCGACGGACAGGCAGACCAGCACACCGGCAATCACACCGATGATGACGGACGCCAGCGGGTTCACGAAGCCGCAGGGCGCCGTAATGGCGACCAGGCCGGCGAGCAGCCCGTTCCCGGTCATCGACGCATCGGGCTTTCCGTAGCGGCCCCACATGTAGAACATGGCGGCGAACGATCCGGCCATGCCTGCGAGCATCGTGTTCACGGCGACGGAGCTGATGCGGAGGTTGCCGTTCGCGGCGGCGCCGAGCGTGGAGCCGGGGTTGAACCCGAACCAGCCGAACGCCAGGATGAAGCAGCCGAGCAGCACCATCGTGATGTCGTGGCCGGGAATCGCGTTGGGTTTGCCTTCTCGTGTGTACTTGCCGATCCGCGGCCCTATCAGGATGCCCATCGCCAGCGCCGTCATGCCGCCCACGGCGTGCACGACACCGGAGCCCGCGAAGTCGACGTAGCCGTGGCCGATCCCGAAGTTGGACCCGAGCGTCGCCAGCCACCCGCCGCCCCAGGCCCAGTTCGCGAAGATCGGATAGGTGAACGCGCCCATGCAGAACGACGACACCAGGAACGCCGAGAACTTCCACCGCTCCGCGGCGGTGCCGGTGACGATGGTCAGCGCCGTGTCCATGAAGACCATCTGGAACAGGAACATCACCATCACGCCGACGTCGTACGTGGTGCCGCCGAGCATCATGCCCTTCATGCCCCACAACCCGACGTCCTTGCCGAACAGCTTGATCGTGTATTCGGCATTGAGCGGCGCTGTGCCTCCGAGGTTGGCGACCGCGCCGACGCCGCCTTCCTGGATGGCGAAGCCAATCAGCCAGTAGGCCAGCAGTCCGACGGCGTACACCATGAAGTTCATCATCATCGTGTGGTTGGCGTTCTTGGCCCGGCACAGGCCGGTCTCGACGATGGCGAACCCCGCCTGCATGAACATGACGAGGAAGCCCGCGACGAGCGTCCACACGAAATTGATGGCGATCTGATGCTGGCCGACCAGGTTCACCACATCCGCGATGGAGAGCCCTTTCGTCGCATCGCCGACCGGGATGTCGGCGACGGTGCCGGTGATGGTGCCGGCGGGATCGCCCTTGGCTCTGTCTTCCGCTTTCGGAGCCTCGAGGGCTTTCAAATCAGCGTCAGTCATCGCGGTGGCCGCGGGCGCCGCCGCGGCCTGGGGAGGTGCCGCCACGGGAGGTTGGGCGGCTGGAGTCTGGGCCTGGGCGTGAGCCAACAGTCCCCCCAGGCACCATGTCATCGCAAAGGCTAGCAACACCCTTTTCATGTGCGTGTCCTCAAACAGGTTTGGATTCGGTCACTTCTTCCAGACCGCGTTCTTCAGGTAGGCCTGGTTCAGAACACCCACGATGCCGACAAGACTGCCCACGATGCCGACGAGCACAATGACGAGCCGCGTCGAGTTGCTGCTGGTGATCCCGACGCTCGCGACGGCCAGCACAAAACCGAGAAACGTGATTGCGAGTCCCACGAACGCCATTGGCTCTCCTCTTCAGATCAAACTGCAGGCAGTCCACGCGCCCCGCACGCACCACGCGCGGGTGCAGCACGCGATCGGAACGCCGGTGGTTGCGCGATGTGCGACGATGCAGGTGACGTGTGCCGAAGAGGGAGCAAGCTGGACGCCAGCCCGTCACATTCGGCCGCGGCAGGCTAACTGGCTCACCGTGAACGAGTTGAAGCGTCGCTGCGACTGACGGCGGACAGCGCGCAACGAGACAAAAATGTGGCTTTATATGAAATGTCCTACGTTTTAGTTTGAATGCTGGCGGCGTCGACCCCCGTCGACGGTCACGCGGGATCGGGGCAGCAAGACACCGACGCGACTAGGGGTCCCAGCGACTCGAAGCCGAAGCCTCGTGAGGGCCACTGTCGAACATTTGTGTAGCAATTAATTAATCTATCGACAAAATTGTCTGATGATGTTCATTGGGCGCCCGGCCGATCCCTCGCGCCCGCGTGATACCATGCGGCCGGCGCGCCTCCGGAGTGGCGATCGGGACAGGGGGCCGCCTGGCACGTTCGTTGGTCGTCATTCAATCCGATGTCCCACCTTCTCCAGATCCTGTTGCTGCTGTCCCTCGTCATCGCGGCCGCCAAGCTGGCCGGCGCCGCCGCCACGCGCGTCGGGCAGCCGGCGGTGTTTGGCGAGCTGCTGGTCGGCCTGCTGCTCGGGCCGACGGTGCTGAACGTCCTGTCGTGGCCCATCTTCACCGCCACGCTGACCGAAACCGCCGGCCCGGCAGGGGCGCCGCTGTTCGGTCTCATCAACGATCTCGCCGACGTCGGCGTCATCCTGCTGATGCTCGTCGCCGGCCTGGAAACCGACCTGGATCAGATGCGGAAGGTGGGGACCGCGGCCTTCTGGTCCGCCGCCGGCGGCGTGGTGTTGCCGATGATCGGCGGGATCCTTACGGCTGCCGCCTTCGGCATGCCGGTGTTCTGGACCGGCATCTTCGTCGGCACGATCCTCACCGCCACCAGCGTCAGCATCTCCGCCCAGGTGTTGATGGAGCTGGGCGTTCTCAAATCGAAGGAAGGCGCGACGATTCTCGGCGCCGCGGTCATCGACGATGTCATGGGGCTCATCGTGTTGTCGGTCGTCGTCGCGTTCGCGCAGGCCGGCGGCGGCGGCTCCGCCCTGCAGATGACCGTGATCGTCGGCCGCATGCTGCTGTTCTTCGGCGCGGCCGTCCTCGTCGGACGGTACTTCGAACCGATCGCGGCGTGGGGCGATTCGCTCGGCGTCAGTCAGGGTCTGCTCGCGACCGTGACGCTCCTCGCCTTCCTGTACGCCTGGGCGGCCGAGTATGTCGGCGGCGTCGCCGCCATCACCGGCTCGTATCTGGCCGGCGTCCTGCTCACACGAACGAGCTTCAAAACGCGCATCGACGAGGGCGTCCATCCGCTGACGTACTCGCTGCTCGTGCCGGCGTTCTTCATCAGCATCGGGCTGCGGGCCAACGGCCGCGAGCTGGGCCCCCACGCCGCCTTCACGGTCGTACTGCTGCTGGTCGCCATCGTCGGCAAGATCGTCGGGTGCGGCGCGCTGGCCGGGATGTGCGGCTTCTCCAACCGTGAATCGTTACGCGTGGGCGTCGGGATGATTTCACGGGGCGAGGTGGGTCTGATTGTCGCCGGCTACGGGCTGAGCCACGGCGTCATCGGCCAGGACGTGTTCTCGGCCGCCGTGATCATGGTGCTGGGCACGACGATGATCACGCCGCCGCTGCTTCGCCTGGTTTATCCCACTGTCGCCACGCGTCCGCACGTCGCCGTCGAGGAAGCCTTCACGGCGATTCCTGACGACGTCCACGACGCCGTGGGTACGTCCCCCATCCATTCAGGTCACCATCGGTAACGACGCGCACCGGCGAAGTAGAATACCGGCTCGATGAGGGAACGTGGACGCGACCAATAGCACGTCGGCGGCCGGCACATCGGCCGCCCTCGACGCGGCACGCCAGGAGCTGATCCAGGACACGATCCGGGGCGCCGCGGGCCGCAGCGCGGCCGAGCGCTACGCGGACCGCGTGGACACGCTGCTGCAGCGCCTCTTCTTCGACTCGCCGCCAGCCGGCCAGCCCGTCGCCATCCTGGCGCTGGGGGGCTACGGGCGCCGGCACCTCACGCTCCATTCGGACGTCGACCTGCTCGTCCTGTTCGACGGACCGATCGGCGCCGACGGGGAGCGGTTTCTGCGCGGCTTCCTGCACCCGCTGTGGGATCTGCCGCTCGTCGTCGGCCATCAGGTCCGTGAGCTCGCCGATTTCGCGCGGCTCGAGACCGACAACCCCGAGTTTCTCCTCGCCCTGCTCGACGCCCGACGGGTCGTCGGCGATCCTGCGCTGCACAGCCGGTTCGTCGCCTCGTTTCACCGGCCGGAGGCCCACGCGTCGATTCTCGAGCTGCTGCAACACCTGATCGACGAGCGGCACGCGAGGTTCAACGGCACGCTCTATCAGCTCGAGCCGGACACCAAGGACGCGCCCGGCGCCCTTCGCGATCTGCTGGCCGTGCGCACGATCGCGCGGCTCACCGATCCGGGGCTGCTCGGTCGCGGGCCCGCCGATTCCACGCGTCTCGACGAAGCCGAGGATTTCCTGCTGCGGATCCGGTCCATCGTGCATCTGGAGCGGAAGCGCAACCAGAACGTGCTGAGCCACGAGCTGCAGGAAACGGCGGCGCAGAGGTTGGGGTACCCGGGCGAACCGCAGCAGCGCGTCGAGCGCTTGATGAGCGACTACTTCCGCCACGCGCGCATCGTCAGCCGCTCGCTCGAATGGGCGCGCAAGACGGCGCCGATTCCGGTGGGCGTGAACCTCGTTCGTTCGAACGACGGGATCCGCTTCGTGGACGCGCCGCGCGCGGCGCGGGAGCCGCACACGTGGGTCCACGCGTTTCAGGCAGCCATCGACCACAGCACGGCGGTCGCCGACGAGGCGCTCGCCCTGATTCAGCAGCACGTCGACCGGTACGCGGCCGAGGACTTCCTCCCGACGGAGGACGAACGACACGCGCTGTTGCATTTCCTCGCGCCGCGGCCGGGCCTGTACGCGCGGCTGTCGGAGATGCACGACCGCGGGCTGCTCGGCCGGATCTTCCCGGAGTTCCAGGGAATTTTTTCCCGGGTGGTCCGCGACTTCTATCACAAGTACACGGTCGACGAGCATACGCTGCTCACGATCCGCAACCTCGAGCGTCTGACGGAGGCGCCGACGCCGAGCCGGCAGCGCTTTGCCGGCCTGCTGGCGGATCTCGCCGCGCCGGAGCTGCTCGTGCTGTCGCTGCTCTTCCACGACGTCGGCAAGTGGCGGGACGAGGATCACGCCGTGGAAAGCGTGCAGCTGGCGCGACAGATGTTCCATCGCCTCGCCCTGCCGGCCGACTCGCGCGCCATCGTCGAATTCCTCATCGAGAATCACTTGCGGATGTCGATGGTCGCGTTCCGCCGCGACACCGAGGATCCGGAGATCGTCAAGCACTTCGCCGATCTGGTCGGGATCGAGGAACGCCTGAAGATGCTGTGTCTCCTGACCCTGGTCGACGTCGAGGCGGTGAGCCTGGAGACGCTGACGCCGTGGAGAGAGGAGCTGCTCTGGCGCCTGTACGTCGACACGTACAACCACCTCACGCTGGGCTACGGCGACGATCTGATCGAGCAGAACGTGCCGGACCTCGCCGGCCTGCTGGCGAATCGGCCCG
>ORJL011884283.1_pt1 | contig 10846 bp, 5 predicted proteins | sample 1779941 | NCBI WGS metagenome assembly ORJL01 (sample SAMEA104232317, study PRJEB22302) | groundwater metagenome | biome: forest; feature: aquifer; material: groundwater | place: USA | collected 2011-08-07 | depth 5.8 m | reverse complement strand
TGAGAGCTCGGCCTGGGAGCCGAAATAGGCGCTCATCCTCTCCCGCAGCCAGGCGCGTCCCTTCCGCTCCTCAACCGCCTTCTCCGGCGTCATCCAGCCCATAGCCACGCGGGTCTCGATGTCGCTGCCGTCCCAGAAAGCGGCGAAGGTCGGCGTATCGTGGGTATTGAGGCTTGCAGAGGCATCGGGGGCCACGGCGGGGAGGGCGTCCTTCCGGTCCGGGTGGGTGGAGAACTGGCTGATGAACAGCCCGTGCACACGCCGCTTCGCAAGCGTCTCGTTGACATGGGGCGGTACTGTCCCCAGGTTCTCTCCGATGATGATCGACCGGTGTCGTTGGGACTCCAGGGTCAGTATCGCATACAGGTCGTTGGCCGGGTAGCGCACGTACACGCCGTCCTTGGGGCTGAACCCGTTCGGGACCCAGAAGAGGCGGTGCATTTGCATGATGTGGTCGATACGCAGCACGCCTGCCGTCTGGAGGTGATGGCGGAGCGAGGCAATGACATAGCGGTATTCGCGCGCGCGCTCCCGCTCTGGGTGCAGTGGAAGGAACCCCCAGTCCTGACCCAGGGTGAAGAAGTCGTCCGGCGGGGCTCCGACGGACATGCCGAGGGCGAAGCTGTCCCGCTGTCGCCAGACATCATAGCCGTCCGGATGTGCGCCCACGGGAAGGTCCAAGTAGACGCGCTGCCCCCGCCGGGAGGCGGAGTCCTTGACCGCCCGCATCTGGTCCTGGACAAGAAGCTGGGCGTACAGGTGGTACTGAAAGACCTCGGCGGCGTAGTCCTCGGAGCGCAGGTCGCCGTTGCGCTGGCGCTCCGGCCAGGCCCACCAGGAAGCGTTCTGCCGCTCCGTGACGGCCCGGAAGCGCGCGTAATCTTCTATGGCGGACATGTCCCTTTGCCCTGACCCTGTCCTGCCCTGCCCCGCTCCTCCCCGGGCGAAGAACGAGCGGGCCATCGCTTCCAGGACGCGCCGCTTCACCGCCATCTGTCGCCGGTAGTCCACCTCCGGGAGGGCGCGCAGCGCGGCGACCTCCCGCTGGGTCTCCGGCGCGGCCCACTCCACCTGGGCAGCCGTGGACAGCGTCCATTCCGGCGCGCGCTGGGGGTCCACGTAGAACTCGTTCCAGAACAGGCGGCTGATAGGGGAATACGGGCTGTACTCAAAGGGGTTGCCTCTAAGGAAGGCAGGCAAGAGAGGCAGCGTGGCCACCACGCTCCCACCCAGGCCGGCCACCCATTCCGCCACGCTTTCCAGGTCGGTCAGATCACCGGCGCCCCAGCTACGGGAGGAGTGGAGCGCGTACAGGGGGGCAAAGACACCCCACAAAGAGGCGCCGTCCGGTCCGGAGGGGAGGTAGGCGGTCTGCGGCGCGGCGATGACAAGCGCCTCTCCGCGGGCGCCGCCCGCCTCCGCCTGGAGACGGTGATACCCCAAGGGGATGTCCGGCGGGAGGCTGAGGCGCAGGGCCACGAACCTCTGGCCGTCTACCTCACGGGCGATGGATGGGTGCGCAACGCTTGTCCTGCCGACGGTCCATTCCCGGGTGTGGCCTGACTCCAGGGCGAGGCGTAGCCGGATGGGGCTGTCCGCCGCCTGCTGCGGCAGCCGGATGGCCACCGAGGCGGGGCCAGGCTGGTAGATGGCTACTGTGGGGGGAAGCACGCGCTGCCAGAGGGCGCGACGCCTCTCACGGAGGGCGTCTTGCGCGTCCGCGTCCCCTTGCAGGGGCGCTCCAAGCGCGCGCAGGACGGCGACAAGCCCGTCTACGCTGGCGTCCCGCCGCTTGTGAAAGATATCCAAGTAGGACGTCTGCACTCCGTAGAGACGGGCAAGGGCGCGCAATGGGCGAGACAACGAGTCCTTAGCCATGGTCACACTATCAGTCTGTTGGCGACAGGAGGTCCAGGATGCCTTGGAGAGGGATGCGCACCCAGTCCGGGCGGTTGTTCAACTCGTACCCCAGCTCGTAGACGGCCTTCTCCAAGAGGTATGCGTCCAGAAGGGTCTGAAGGTCCGCCTTGTTCACTGGCGTCACGGGAGAGATGTCCTGTGTCTTGAGGTAGGCGTTGAGGAACGCCGCACTGACCCAGGTGTGCCATACGCGCGCCCACGGCTCCAGGGTGGGGATGTCCTCTGGACGCACGGCAGCGCCGCCGGGGCCATGGCTGGACAGCGCAGCGTAGGCCGCGTAATGGAACGACCGGATCATGCCGGCGACGTCTCGCAAAGGAGAGTGCTTGATGAGGCGCTCTCCCAGCGGGCGCGCCGGCTCGCCTTCAAAGTCGATGATGACCAGGTCGCGCCCCGTGTCCAGGACCTGGCCCAGGTGGAAGTCCCCGTGCGTCCGGATGCGGATGGCGTTGATCCTCTGGTTCCGCAGGGTGGAGAACCGCTTGCGCATGTCCCCCTCCCGGTCGATGACCTGCTGCGCCAGCGGGCGCACCTCCGCCGGGAGGTCTCTGACCTTCTGGCGAAGCGTTTGCATGGGCTGCCGCAAGCGCCCGATGAACCCGTGGTACAGCGACCGCTGGTACATGATGGTGAACAGCTCCGGCGCGAAGCCGGGGGTGGTCTTGTCCTGGGCTAGGGCGAGGTGCAGCTCCGCTGTCCTTTGGCCCAGGAGCCGCGCCGTCTCCAGGTAGGGGCCTATCGCTTCCACGGCCTCGCGCGAGATGCTCGTTCCCGCGACTTGCGCCAGAGGCAGCCGGGGCGGCGCCACCGCCGCCAGGGTTGCCGTCCGGGCCAGAGCGCTCTCGTAGTAGACGTCCAGGGCGGTGAGCGTCCGCTCCCAGGCCGTGCCCTGGTTGGGGATGTAGGCTTGCAAGACGCCCAGCGTGGCTACTCTGCTGTCCTGCCGGTATTCCATAAAGCCGACGACAGCCGGCGTGTAGGGGAAATTGCACTTCTCCGTCAGGTGCAGACCGATCTCCATGTCCGGGTTGACGCCATCTTCCAGCCGACGGAACAGCTTGAGGATGTACTTGTCCCCGTACACGATGGACGTGTTGCTCTGCTCCGTCCGGAGGACGGCAGGCTCGTAGGGTTCAGCGTGGGTCCGGTTGAGGATCCGGAACATGCGGTTGGACGTGGCCGTGATCCGACCCCGTTGGCCCCGGAAGCTGCGGCGCCGCGCCATCGCATCAAAGAGTATGCCGCAGAACTCCCGGTCCATCACCGGCTCGTAGAGGACGGACTGCCACTCTTCCGGCCACTCCTGGTCCCTCCTGAGGAATGCGATGACCGATTGCTCGTGCTCCGTCCGGATGTGGCCGGACTCAGTCCCGCTTGCAAGTGCTATGGGCAGGACATAGGTCTCCGACTCTCCTTCCGTATAGTCCAGGCGGACCACAAGGAAGTTGGCGTCATATGGACGCTCACCGTTCGAGACGATGGGGATGATGTCCAAGACCTCTGCGCCGTAGACCGTGCGCGCTTTCCCGCCGAACCACCGCTTCTTGCGCACATAGCCCTGGATGGCGTTCTCCAGGTCGGGCCGCAATTCCCGCGCCGCCAGGTCCACCTCGGCACCCCGGATGATGAGCGCCGGAGGCGTGCTCTGGCCCGTGTCCACAGGGTCGGATTCCAGCGTGAACCAGTGGAAGGCAAAGGGGCCAAGCGTCAGGAAGTAGGGGTTTTGAGCCACCCGTGGGAATCGCGTCCTTCCGAACATCTCCACAGGGGTGGTCCCTTCGAACTTGGAGAGGTCAAGCTCCACGGTCTGCATGAACCTGGACAGGTTGCAGACGACGAGGACCTTCTCATTCTCGTAGCTGCGGACATACGCAAGGACCTTGGAGTTCTCCGGGTACAGGAACTCCAGCGCTCCCCGCCCGAACACCCTGTGCCGCTTCCGGAGGGAGATCAAGCGCTTCATCCACCACAGCAAAGAGGACGGGTTGTTCTGCTGCGCCTCCACGTTGATGGCTTCGTAGTGGTATTCCGGATCGATGATGCAGGGGAGGTACAGGCGCTGTGGGTTGGCGCGCGAGAACCCGCTGTTGCGGTCCCCGCTCCACTGCATGGGCGTGCGGACGCCGTTGCGGTCGCCCAGGTGGAAGTTGTCCCCCATGCCGATCTCATCGCCGTAGTACATGACCGGTGTGCCCGGCATGGTGAAGAGGATGCCTGTCAGCAGCTCGATCTTCCGGCGGTCGTTTTCAAGGAGAGGAGCGAGCCGACGCCTGATCCCAAGGTTCACGCGCGCCTTGGTGTCCTGGGCGTAGACGCGGTACATGTAGTCCCGCTCTTCGTCCGTGACCATCTCAAGGGTCAGCTCGTCATGATTGCGGAGGAAAAGCGCCCACTGGCAGTTGGCGGGGATCTCCGGCGTCTGCTGCATGATGTCGATGATCGGGAAGCGGCTTTCCATCCGGGTGGCCATGAAGATGCGCGGCATCACGGGGAAATGGAAGGCCATGTGAGCCTCATCGCCGGTGCCGAAATACGCCACGGCGTCGTCCGGCCACTGGTTGGCCTCCGCCAGCAACATCTTGTCCTTGAAGTTGCGGTCCATGTGGGCGCGGAGGACCTTCAGGTACGCGTGCGTCTCTGGGAGGTTCTCGCAGTTGGTGCCCTCCCGCTCATACAGGTAGGGCACGGCGTCCAGGCGCAGGCCGTCGACACCCATCTCGAGCCAGAAGTCCAGTACACGCGCAAGCGCCCGGTGAACGGTGGGGTTGTCAAAGTTCAGGTCCGGCTGGTGGGCGTAGAACCGGTGCCAGTAATACGACTTCGCCACCGGGTCATAGGACCAGTTGGACGGCTCGAAGTCCTTGAAGATGATGCGCGCCTCGTTGTACTTGTTCGGCGTGTTGTTCCAGACATAGAAATCCTTGTACCGCTGCGGCGCGTCCGGCTGCCGCGCCCGCTGGAACCAGGGGTGCTGGTCCGATGTATGGTTCAACACAAGCTCCGTGATGACGCGCAGGCCGCGCTTGTGCGCCTCTCGCAGGAACTCCTTGAAGTCCCCCAGGGTGCCGTATGAGGGGTGCACGTCCATGTAGTCCGCAATGTCGTACCCATCATCACGCAATGGAGAGGGGTAGAAAGGAAGCAGCCAGAGGGTGGTGACGCCCAGGTCTTGCAGATAGTCCAGCTTCTGCGTCAGGCCCTGGAAGTCACCTATGCCGTCTCCGTTCGCGTCAAAGAAGGCGCGGACATGGAGCTCGTAGATAACGGCATCCTTGTACCACAGAGGCTCTTCGCCCACCACCGTGCTTGCGTCGCGTCGTTGCGCCACAGATGCGCTCCATTCTCAAGGTTCATCAGACGTAGTACGAGAATTCCCGCTCCGTGCCCGCCTGCCGGCGGACAAGGAAGATGTGTGCGGGGACAACATATGGGTCCAACTCAACGTAGTTGCGCGCGCCGTGCCAGATGAAGCGCGCATCGCTCAGAAGGTCGTGCACCTGGTAGGGGATATCCGGCTCTAGCCCGAGGTCTTGCAGGGGCAGGTCTACCCAGCCGGACTGCCGGTGATGGGGGTCCAGGTTCACCACGCCAAGAATGATGTTAGACAAATCATGCGACGACTTGCTGTAACAAAGCAACCGTTCGTTATCCACCGGGTGGAACTTGAGGCTCCAATCAGAGTGTAGGGCAACGTTCTCCCGCCGTATCCGGTTGATGCGGGCGATGAGGTCCTTCAGGCTGTCCGGGCGGTGGATGTCCCAGGCCTTGACCTCATATTTCTCCGAGTTGAGGTACTCCTCGCTCCCTGGCTCGCGCGGGGCGCTCTCCTTGAGCTCGAAGGCCGGGCCATAGATACCGTAGTTGGCCGCCAGGGTGGCGGCCAACACCAGCCGGACGATGAACGCCGGCTGTCCGCCGGTCTGGAGGTATGCGTGCAGGATGTCCGGCGTGTTGGGCCACACACTTGGCACGAAATACTCCCTGGACGGGGAATGCGCCAGCTGTTGGAAATACTCGGTGAGCTCCCACTTGCTGTTCCGCCACGTGAAGTACGTATAGGACTGCGTAAAGCCGAGCTTGGCCAGGCGGTGCATGACCTTGGGGCGGGTGAACGCCTCGGAGAGGAAGAGGACATCCGGGCGCTTCCGCTTGACCTCGGCGATGGTCCACTCCCAAAAGTTGAACGGCTTGGTATGCGGGTTGTCCACGCGGAAGATGCGGACTCCCTGGTCCGCCCAATAGTCGAAGATGCTGCACACCTCTTTCCAGAGGCCTTTCGCGTCCCGTGACTCGAAGTCGAAGGGGTAGATGTCCTGGTATTTCTTGGGGGGGTTCTCCGCGTATTGGACAGTGCCGTCCGGCCGCTGTCGGAACCACTCCGGGTGCTCCTGCACGTAGGGGTGGTCCGGGCTGGCCTGCAACGCTACGTCCAGGGCGATCTCAATGCCGTGCTGCTTTGCGGCATGGACCAGGTGTCTGAAGTCCTCCACCGTGCCCAACTCTGGGTGGACCTCTTTATGCCCGCCCTCCGAGGAGCCGATGGCCCAGGGGCTCCCCACGTCTGTGGCGTCCGCGACGAGGGTGTTGTTCTTGCCCTTTCGGTAGGAGTAGCCCACGGGGTGGATGGGCGGGAGGTACAGGACGTCGAACCCCATGTCCGCGATGTAGGGCAGAAGGCGCTCCACGTCCTCGAACGTCCCGTGCCGGCTGGGGTCGTGTGAGGCGGAGCGAGGGAACATCTCGTACCAGGCGCTGAACCGCGCCTTCTCCCTGTCTACAACCACGGTCAACGGTCTGTCGTAAAGGGTGGCTTTGCTGCGGTCGGCGTGCTTCCGCGCCAGGGCAACGAGGCCGGGGTCCCAGGCCATGGACGCCAGGTCGTCCGTGTCTCCTTCCCCCATCAGCGCCGCGGAGAGATGCTCCAAGTCCGCCTTGTCCTTCCCCGTGGCGCGCTCGGCGGCCTCCCATACGATCTTGGCCCCAATGAGCAGGTCAACGCGGATATCCTGGCCCGCTTCCACGCGCTTGCGTAGGTCCAAAGACCAGGTGAGATAAGGGTCCACCCAGCCCTGGACCATGTATTCATGGCGGCCAAGGTCGGTGACGGCGAACTCGCCGCGCCAGCGGTCGTTGCCCAGGTGGGTCATGGGCGCTTCCCGCCAGGCCTTGCCGCCCGCCTTGCGGTGCAGCAGGACGCAGGACAGGGAATCATGGCCGTCGCAGAAGATGTCCGCTTCTACAACCACCCGCTCGCCGGTGACACGTTTGATGGGGAAACGCCCTCCATCCACCTCCGGGGTCACGTTCTCTATGACGACGCGCCTCAGGTCTAGCGTCTCGCTTTTGGGCTGCCGTTTATTCACGTCTGCCGCCATGGGTAGTCCCGCCTTTACAGCGAACCATTATACAGACTAGGCAAGGGCCTCCGGCTGCGGGACATCAAGCGGACATGGCCAATCAGGACAAGGCTCATGCGCCGCCGTCCTCTATCATTGTCCGCCGGAGGTCATTAAGCCAGCCTGCGCAGGCGCACGCATGGTCAACCACGGGGCAATGACATTCAGGCCCGGCCGTCTTGTGCGGCATCGTCGAGCTCGGCAGCCAGCTTGTCCAGGTCAACGGCGAACGGCCTTCCGCGCGGTATGTACTGCTGCCTGCGCTTGGAAAGCCACCGACCAAAGACCAGCCACACGAATGCACCGGCAATGGACACGGCAATGATGCCCAGGACGGCAAAATATGCCCACCGCCAATGCAATTCCGGCATGTGATCGAAATTCATGCCATAGATGCCCGTCAGGAGGGAGAGCGGCATGAAGACCACCGTGACAAGGGCCAGCAACCGCATGCTCTCATTCAGCCGGTTGTTCACGCTTGACATGTACGTGGACAGGATGTCCACCGCCTGCTCCCGCAGACTCTGGTTCAGCTCGGCGACTCTGAAAATGTGGTCGTACACGTCTCTATAGTACGCCAAGGCCTCCGGACGGATGAGTGCGTAATCGCCCCTGCTGATGGAGTTCATGACCTCCCGCTGCGGCGCCATTACGCGCTGGATATGCATGGTGGAACGCTTGAGTTTTAAAAGAGTGGCCAGCAGGGAGGGCTGCGGGTGCTGTACTGTCAGGTCCTCGATAACGTTGGCCACCTCCCCCATGCGATCGATCGTGGGGAGGACGTCGTCGATCAGGCCGTCGAAAATGGCGTGGGCAAGGAAGTCCGCTCCACGGCGCATGGGGCTCGTATTAGCCTCCACTCTGTCGAGCAGGGTCTGGATAGCTGCGACCGGGAAATTGTGGCAGGAGACCACGAAGTTCCTGCCCAGGAAGACCTCCACTTCCTGCGTCTCCACGATGTCTGACAGGGAGGAATAGTTGATGCCGTGCACGACGATGAACAGGTAGTCCCCAAAGTCCTCCACTTTGGGCGGGTGGATGCGGGGGCTTACGCAGTCCTCCACAGCCAGAGGGTGGAACCCGAAGGTCTTGAAGATGAACTCGCCGTCTTCTTCACTCATGTCCCCCACGTCCACCCACAGGAGGCCTCGACGCGAGCGGTAGACGTCGCGTAGCTCTCCGGGCGTCAGGTCCGCACGGAGGTCGTTTGTGGGGCTCAGGTAGAAAGAGCGGTGAGACATGGCTAGGAGTCTATCCGGCCCAGGCGATTAAGCCAAGATGTCTAGCGTTGTTGCGACAACGGCTGTGAAGGGAGGACCCCGCTCCAATCCGCTCGGGGTCGGTGTTCGACTCCGCTCAGGACGGACCGATGCCCACTCATGCACCCCGCGGCTGCTGACTGTCTTCGGAAATTGCGGAGGGGGGAGAGTCTTGAGGATAGCCTTACGGACCGCCCCCGCCCCCTGCAACCCCTAGGTCGTCAGTTGGAGGGCTCATGGCCGGGTATGACCTTCTTGTACACCTGGTCGGTCTTTGCCGCCATGATGAAGTCGTTCCTGTGAAGGTCCTTGATAGCATGGGTGCTCCAGCTCACGAGCGCCCTGCCCCATTCAATGGTGATCCGGGGGTGGTGGTCCTCAGCATCCGCGATCTCGCCCACGCCGCTGGCGAATTCCAGCGCCGAGCGGAAGTCGTAAAAGGAGAAGCGTCGGCGCAGACGCCGTACACCGCTTTCCCGCACGATCTCCCATTCCGGCACCAGAGGATACAGCTCCTCGATGTCAGCGTCCGTCACGTGGGGGGAGTCTGGCTTGCACGCCACGCACCGCTCCGATGCCAGACGTTTCGCCTGTGTCATGTCATACGCCTCCTGGTCCTTTCCACCATTGTAGGACAGAGGACGCACGCGAGGACGCCCCCGCAGGCTTGCGTTCCCCCTACCCTCCGAAAGTGAAGGAATACAGCGCGAAGTCCTGGGTCTGGGCGTATAGGTTGAGATCGTGCGTGGCTAGAGCGGAGTCCTCAATGACCGTGTAGAGGCGCGGCTCCATGACAATGAACACGGTGTCTCCGTTGGGTTCCACCTTGAGGTCACGCCCCCGTATCCCCTCCGGCGCCGGCCCGCCGTCCACCGTCACCTTCACGGTGTAGGGCTTTGGGCCGGGCTCCATGACCACATAGACGCTGCGGGCAGTGTACCTCAGCGCGATGTAGTCCTCGAAGGCGGTGGTGGCGCGGTTGTGGCGGAGGAACTCGCGCTCCGGCTTCCACGCGCCTTGAAGGTAGAACTGGTCGTCCTCATGCCTGCCTGGGTCCGTGAAGAGGTACGTATTGTTGTTCACCGGGCCCATGTCCCCGCCGAACCAGCGGGGGAAGTTAAACGCGAGCCCGCCGTACATCTCCACCGTGGTGTTCCCCGGCCCGCCTCGGCCCGTCACCCCGCCGATGGCCACGCTGGAGACATCGTGGCCTGCTTCCGCAAGGAGGAGCTGGACCTGTTGCTCCGTCTTCTCGTAGTCCCCCTCCCCAATGTGGTCGTAGCGGATGACGCCTCTGGCGTCGATGAGGTACTTGCGGGGCCAGAAGTAATTGCCATAGGCAGACCACGTTTTCATGTTGTTGTCCATGGCCACCGGCCAGGAGACGCCAAGGCGCGCCACCGCCTCGCGGACATTCCCTTCGTCCTTCTCGAACGAGAACTCTGGCGAATGGACGCCCACCATGACCAGGCCGCGTCCGCTGTACTTCTGATACCAGTCCTGGAGATACGGCAGGGTCCGGAGACAGTTGATGCAGCTGTAGGTCCAGAAGTCAATAAGGACCACCTTGCCCTTGAGGTCGGCCAGGCGCAGCGGCTGGCTATTGAGCCATTGCTGGATGTCCACGAACTCTGGCGCCGCCTTTCCTTGCGGGTAGTCCCCTCCGATGGATGCACGTGGCGTCTGCGTCTTGGAGGCGCTGGGCGTCGGCGTTGGACCGGCGGAGGATAGTGGCGTCTGTTCCGGGGTGCTGGTCGATGCGCCCTGGGAAGGTCCCTGCCCGCACGCCACAATGACCACAAGAGCCAGGTTGAGAAAGAGAAGAAAGACCGGATGACCGCGCACTATCCTCTACCATCCTTGCCCATTCGGGCCGTTGTTCTTCTCACTATAGTGCAGGATGGCTGTCCCGCTCCGGTCTTTCCAGGTGACGGTCCTGCAGTGGACGCTTCGTCAACAGATCCTGAGGGGGTGTGTGAAAGGCCCTCAGAGGCTGGAAACGTGGCTGACAAAGGGCTGTAGGTCCTGCGCTCCCCGATTGCATCGGGGCGATCTGGTGGGGAGGCGGGGACGAGAGAACACCACCCCGCCAGAACGCCAAGCCCCGTCCCGATGCGCTGACGCGTACGGGACATGCGACTGCGCAGGCTCCGTGGGGCTCGCAACGACGGAGCATGAGACACCCGCTCAGAATGGGAACAACATACGGGAAGGAGCGCGCCGCCAGAGGCGGCGCGCCCCTTCCCGGGGTAGGGCTACGGGGGGGACAGC
>ORJL011111298.1_pt1 | contig 10848 bp, 12 predicted proteins | sample 1779941 | NCBI WGS metagenome assembly ORJL01 (sample SAMEA104232317, study PRJEB22302) | groundwater metagenome | biome: forest; feature: aquifer; material: groundwater | place: USA | collected 2011-08-07 | depth 5.8 m | reverse complement strand
CTAGTTAATCGATTAAATTGTTCTCCTGTGAATAGAATCAAATCTTCTTTTTTTCTTTGCAATTCCGTCTTAATTGTTATTTTAGATCTTTGTAATAGCTTATTAATTGACATAAATTAAATATACACACGTTTATTTAGTTTGTCAAGACCTATAGAAAAAAACCTTTAGTCTATAAGATACCCTATAGCATTATTCATGTGTTTCGTACTGTTGTGACAAGAAGAGTTTTTTTTAGGTTTTTTGTGGATAATATGTTAATATCTAATATATGAGATTCTCTCTTCTAACTTATAACTTGATGCTAAACAAAGCTGCAGAAACATCATTAGAAATACTAAGTAAATATAAGCCAGATGTCGTATGCCTACAAGAAATACAAACAGATGACAAAAATTTAAAGCTATTTGAAAATTCAGGCTATAAAATTGCAGATTACTCGAACAGCTTTTTACGTAGGGGTAAGGTATATGGAGTCGCTACTTTTTTTAACCCTGATACGTTTTCTATTATAAAATCAAATAGCTTCAACCTGCCTACAAATTTTTATCAAATCATATCTTTTATACTTCACGGAAATAAAAATCCAAGAACTGTCCTAACAAATGAATTCAGGCATGATCAATCCAAAAGAAAACTGGATTTATATAATATACACCTCAGTCCATTTGCTACAAACCAGCTTCGTACAAGACAAATAAAAAACACATTAAACGATCTATCCCTAAACAATAATAACGCAGTTATTATAGCTGGAGATTTTAATTACCCATATGGAAGAAAAAGGTTTGAGAATTTAATAAAGGAACATGGGCTAAAGGAGGCTACAAATAATATTAATTTTACGCTTGAAAAGAAAATAATAAGAAATATTACGATTAAACTTAAACTGGATTATGTTTTATATAAAAAACTTAGAGTTTTATCTAATGAAAAGATAAAAAATTTCAATAAATCAGATCACTTCCCTATTCTCTCAATTTTTAGTATATAGATGCCCGCCCATTTCGTATTCAAATATTTTTTCTTTTACCTCACCTCGAAATATAGTGTGCAAAACCCCCAATGAAACTTTATAAAGATATTGAAACTTACCTTCTTTATTTACTCTTCTAAAAGATTCTGTTCGCTTTACCCGTTTAAGAAATACTGCTTTTTCACCAAATAATTTAGCTTTTTGAATAATATTGTGATCTTCAGAAATATATACCTTTTCATTAAATCCTTTGAGTTTATAAAAAAATTTCCGCTCTAGAACCATACAACCGCCTGTAGATAATGGTCTGTTGGTATTTTGAGATATTTGAACTATATAGTTAACAAGCTGATATATTAATTTAGATTGGGAAGTTTTCTCTTCTGGCACTATTGATGGAAGATATACTAAGTCTTTTTTAGAGTATATATTCTCTCTTAATAACTTAATAAATTTACTATTAATGCGGCTATCTGCGTCTATAAACAATAAGTACTTACCTTTTGCTTTTTTAGCACCTAAATTTTTCTGGTATGCTACGTTTTTTTTGTTTGATAAAAATAATTTTATTTTCAAACTATTTTTGAAGCTTTTTACAATTTTACATGTTTTATCTTTCGACTTAGCATCTATAACTATTACTTCAAAGTTCTTGACTTTCTGTTTTTTAAGATCTTCAAGAAGATGCGGTAAAAATAACTCTTCGTTTAAGGTTGGAATAATTACTGAAAAAAATAACGTCATATAGGACAATCTAGAATTATACCATTTGATACAATAATACGATGAAGTCGAATAAATACTTTGAAGCACTAAAAAAAACTATACTTTTTTCTGCTGTTGTACACCTAATAATATTGCTAGGTAATGCGATATTTACAAATAATCTAAAAATGCTCAATTTATTTAATGTTCTTGACCTTGAACTCCTTTTCCCAAATATTTTAAATGGAAACTTTAGCGATATTTCTTCTTTAGCAGTATTGATTATTATATATATAGTATTTTTATTATGAAAATATCTGTAGTCATACCTGTTTATAATGAAGAAAAATATATCTACCAGTGTCTATCAAGTCTTAAAAACCAAGATGTTCCGCCATATGAGATTATTGTAGTTGACAATAACTGTAGTGATAAAACTATTGAAATAGCAAAGCGATTTAATGTAAAAATAATAAGAGAGTTAAAACAAGGAATTTCATACGCAAGAAATAAAGGATACAATAGCGCCAAAGGAGATGTAATAGCTCGATGTGACGCTGATGTAATACTTCCTTCAAAGTGGATAGAAAGAATCATTTATAATTTCACGAAAAACAAAAAAATTTCAGGTGTTATTGGGCCTCTTCAATTTTACGATCATCGATTAAAAAACATAATGCCTTTTTTTAAATTTTATATTCTTACAATGAAAAAACTTTTAGGTCAATATCCTTTTAATGGCCCGAATATGGCTATTTCAAAAAAAGCCTGGAATAAAGTAAAAGATGAGGCTTGTCTCGACGATAAACAGTTTCACGAAGATATAGATTTAGCAATTCATGTTATAAAATCTGGTGGAAAAATTATCTATGATCCAGAATTGTTTGCTCAGTTTTCAGCAAGAAGAATTAAAAACAACCCAGAATCTTTTTTTAAAGAATACCCTGATAGAGTAATAAAAACTATTAATACGCATTACCCACAATCAATCGAGTCATCTTTTCTTTTACTTAATGCTAAGTTATTTGCTCAAGGTATTCACAGTGTATATAGCCTTCTCAATTCATCCAGACTAGTTACGTCACTAGGTAACTTGTCGTCTCGGAAACGTTCAAGTCTGGGAAAGCGCAATGCAAGCCCAGAGCTATGAAGAGGTGATTTTGTAATTTCGTCTGCCTTAATCTCAACAACAATTAATGGCTTTATCCAAACATCGCAAATAATTTGATCGTTAATCATATAAATTAATGGTTTTTTTAAAACTTTCTTATTTTCACTTCTTTTTTTTAGCTCCCGCCATTCTTTATCAGTTAACCCAGTTCCAATTTTGGCAACTGTAACATAATAATCATTTTTCTTGTCATAAACCCCCGCCAGAAAAGCGCCTATTCCAAATCCTGTTCTTTTTCCTTTTCCAAAATCATAACCCATAATCAGACAATCAATCGTATCGTCTATTTTTGATGAATAGCTTTTTTTAAATTTTATCCAGTTCCACTCTCTTGCTCCTGGTTTATAAATGCCGTCTAATTTTTTTGCAATAATTCCCTCCAAATTTTTTGATACTGCCTCATCAAACCTTTTTTCAATATTGCCTCCATTATCCTCTATCGTTTGAGGTGCCAAAAGAATTGTATCTATTATTTGATTTCCAGACACCTTAACTAACTTTTCAAGTTGTTCTCTTCTTTTTTTAAACTCCTGATTTATATAACTTTTTCCGCCAAGATATAAAAGGTCAAAAACAAATAGACGAAGAGGAATTGTTATTTTCATCGTATCTATGTCGTATTTTCTTTTTCTTTGAACAGTATCCTGGAATGACAAGTATTCTCCTGTATTTGGATTGTAACCAATTGCTTCGCCTTCAATTATCACTGAAGTTTCTTTAATTTGCTCAATTATGCCTTCGATAATATCAGGATACATGTGAGATACATCATCTAGATTTCTTGAATACATTTTAACTTGGTTTCCTTTTTTGTGAATTTGCAGTCTAAAGCCGTCATATTTTGGTTCAACCGCGCATCTACCAATTTTTTTTATAATTTCATCACCAGACGACATACGCTCTGCTCTCATCATTATTATTGGAGTGAAAACTTCGGGTTCTATTTTTTTTAGTACATCTATTCCTTGTTTGCTCTTTAAGATAGTTGCAATAAGACCTAAGTTTGGTTTTACATGATAGCTGTGTTCAAGAAGTGGCCTTAAGCTTTTATCTCCTGTCACCATCCATGAAAGTGAGTCAAGTATTGTCATATCAGAAAAACCAAGCCTCATCGCGCCGATTGGTATTCTCACTAAATATCTTGTAGATAACGAATCTAGTTTCGAAATGAGATCTGCTAATACTTTAATTTTTACATCCTGCGATCCTTTACCCTCTGCTTCTGCAAGACTCGTTAGTTGTTCAAAAACCTCTCTGATACTTAATCCTTCTTCCTTTAAAGTTATTTTCTTTTTAAAATGTTCAACTGTAGATCCTATATCTCCAATTTTTTTTAATTCTGAATTAAATTTATTTTTATCAAGATCAAATGCTACTGAAGCACTGTTAACAATAAGTTTTTCCGCCATTCCAAATTCTTTTGATTCATAAAGGGGAACCAATCTACCTTGAAGTAAAAATATTGTTTCTTTGATTTCATCTTTAGAAAGTTTTTTAAAAAGTGATGAAAGATGTTCTGTTATTTTATTTCTTGAAGAAGTTTTTTCGATTTCCTCTATGTATTTTGCGAGCTCTTTAAATTTCATAATTTTATTAAACCATAACGTATCTTGCTGCTTTTGTACTTCCGATTTTTTTTACAATTCCTTTTTCTGCAAGATTGTGAAGGTCTCGAAGTACTGTGTCTTCAGAAAAATCCGGAAAGAGTGAGGCGAAATTTTGATTTTGTAGATAACCTACTTCCTGAATATATTCCATAATTTTAACCTGTCTATCTCCTAAAAAAAATTGCTGGCCTCCAAATTTTTCCTTTAATTTAATATCTCTTGAAAGTTTCAATACTTTTTCCCTAACTTTATCAAATTCTCTTGAGGCACCATATGTAAAATACTCAAGCCAGCTTGTCATATTTCCGTTTGACGCATTCTGGAGGTTCTCATAATAAGTTTTTGCGTCTTTATCATAATATTCCTCAAGCGAAAAAAACCTACGAATATCATAACCTTCAATAAACAAAATTAATGTTGCCAGAGCTCTTGCAACCCTTCCGTTACCGTCAATAAATGGATGGATGTAGACCAACTGATGGTGTGCGATTGCTGTTTTTAAAATAGGATGCACTTCTTCTTTATTTTCCCTATTTATCCAGTAAATAAATTCTCTCATCATAAATGGAATCTGTATTGGTGCAGGAGGTCTAAAAGTTACCTCTCCAGTAGTAGAATTTCTGACAACTACTTGATTTGTTCTATATTCGCCTATTTGATCAGGTGATAATATTTTATCTGTAGTTATTCTGTGAAGTTTTTTTATTAAAGGTTCGGTTATCTTGTCAATTTTTCTTCGCGCTTCTTCATCTATTAAATCAATCACTTTTCTATAATTAATTATTTCCTGAATGTCTCTTGGCCTACCAACTACATCGCGGCCAAGTAGAACATCTTTTGCCTCACTTTTATCAAGCTTGTTTCCTTCGATATGAGTTCCGTGATGAACCGATCTAACAACAGCGTCTTCTTTAAATTCTTTTTCCCATAAAGGAAGAAGAGGTGCGTGTCTTATTGTTTCTTCAGCAGCTTCAATGCTCGAAATATTATTTAAAATTCTGTTTGTGATTATAAAGTCAGGCTTAAACATTTAAATAATTATAGCAACTCTTCATTAATGACCAAATCTCCTATTTCTTTTTGAATATTTTTTAATACTTTCTTCAAAGTCGTCTTCTGTAAAATCAGGAAGGTGTTTATCTAAAATAATAAGCTCTGCATACGAGGCTTGCCAAATCATAAACCCTGACGTCCTGTATTCCCCACTTGTCCTTATGATAAGATCCGGATTTGGATACGGAAGATCATACGTGTCAAGAAACTTTTCAAATCCTTTTTCGCTCATATTTTTATTATTTTTTATTTTATTTATCGCTCTTACGATTTCATCTTTTCCTCCATAATCCAACGCAATACATAAATAGAATTTATTGAAATCTCTTGTTTTTTCTTCCGCATCCGCTAGTTTATCAGCAAGTGATTTTTTAATTCTGTCTTTTCTTCCTAAGTGTATAATCCTAACTTTGTCTTTTAAGGCTGTTTTTAAATGTTCGTCAACCCAACTTTCATAAATATCCATAAGATAGACAATTTCCTCTTTTGATCTATTCCAATTTTCAGTAGAAAATGCCCATATGGTAAGTACTTTTATTCCAATTTCTCTTGCTTTTTTTGCAATATTTTTCATAATACTAAATCCCTTTCTATGGCCTTCAAAGGTTGGCAGTCCTCGTTCTCTTGCCCATCTTCTATTTCCATCAGGAATTATCGCAACGTGGTTTGGAATATTACTTAAAGCCATATAATAGGCTTAATTATACATTATTCAGTTAACGAGTTAACGGGTTAACGAGTTAGAACCCAAGTAAAAAGTAAAAAGTAAGAAGTAAAAAGAACAACCTGCCCGCATTGCTACGCAAAGCGTTGCAGGCGGGCTAAAAGGTTAAAAGAAAGAAGATAGGTAAGGGTAAGGATGCTGGGATAGGTAAGGAAGATAGGCAAAGTAATATAAATAGTGAAGATATAAATTATTTTCGATTTTGGACTTCGCGGAGTCAAACAACGATTTGACGGATGCGAAGCGGCTCCAACTAAGAAAATAATTTCGTATCGAACTATTTACTAGGTAAACTATATTTCAGCTACTTTATACTTAATACTGAATACTATATACTGGTTCTATGTATTTAGCTGAACTTGATATAAGTGATACTGTTGTAAATCCTGCAGCAAGATTTTCTAATTTAGCAGATGTAATAAATATAATTATGCCTCTTTTTTTTTCTGGTGCAGGCTTAATATTTTTTATTACTCTTCTTATTGGAGCACTAACCATAATCACTGCAGGCGGCAATAGCGAAAAAGTCGGGACAGGAAAAAAAAGAATTACATTTTCAGTTGGAGGTTTAATAATGGTCATAACAAGCTACTTTATTGTAAAATTAGTAGAAATAATATTTGGTATTGATTTGCCTTTATGAACGACGAAATATTTGGAAAAATTTCACCACCAATTCAAGGTTTAGGTGGAGAACCTGAAACTATAATAGGTGTTGCTGCTGCTGCTGGATTAAAAATTTTTTTTGTAGCGGCGGGCATAACGGCTTTAATATTTTTATTAAGGGGTAGTATTAACTGGATATCTTCTGGCGGAGATAAAGAAAAACTTGATAAGGCAAGGAAAACTTTGACTAATGCGGTTGTAGGACTTTTAATTATTTTTGCAGTTCTTGCTGGAATTTATACTCTTGAAAATGTTATTTTTCCAAATGGACAATTTTGCATTGGCCTAACCTGCCCTATAAAAATACCTACAATAAATTAAAGATTTAATTTAAGTTACTTGGTCTTGGAAAATATACTTTTTCGGAAATTGTATGCTCTTCGTAAATTTTAGTATTTTTATTTTTTATATAGTCTATTACTTCTTGTACTAGTTTCTCTGGTGAAGATGCACCTGCTGTTATTCCTACATTTGACACACTATCAAACCATGAGTCTTTAATAGCTTTAATATCATCTATCATATATGCTTTTTTTCCCTCACGCTCGGCTACTTCCCTCAACCTATTTGAGTTAGAGCTTGCAGGAGAACCAATAACAATTACCATATCAACTTTTTTAGCAAGGCTTTTAACTGCAACTTGCCTATTTTGAGTAGCGTAACATATGTCAAATGCTGGGGGCAATATAAGTTTTGGAAATCTAATTTTTAATCTTTCAATAATTTTTTTTGTATCATCAAAACTCAGAGTTGTTTGAGTCAATACAATAAGTTTTTCTTTCTGTGGAGGATTAATAAATTGAACTTCCTTCTCTGTTTGTATAAGAACAATTGAACTGTTCTTTACATTACCCATAACGCCTTCAGGCTCTGGATGTCCCCTATGTCCGATATAAAAAATATAAAAACCGCTTGCCTCATATTTTTTTGCTTCAATATGTACTTTTAAAACTAGAGGGCACATAGCATCAAATAGCTTAAAATTCTTTTCTTTAGCTATTGAGTAAAATCCAGGCGGGCTTCCGTGTGCGCTAAATACAACTCTTGAACCATCTGGAATCTGGTGTATATCTTCAACAAAAATCGCCCCTTTCTTTTCAAAATCAGAAACTACTCTTCTGTTGTGAACGATGGCGTGTCTTGAATAAACAGGAGGCCCGTATTTTTCCAGAACTTTATCAAGGACATCAACCGCCCTTTCAACACCAGCACAAAATCCCCGAGGAGATGCTAAATGAATTGATTTAATATTGAAATCTTTCATAAATAATTAAATTCGAATTCCTAAATTCAAATTTGTTGACGGGTCCTGTCAAACTAACTTAAATAATATAGTAAATAGCGAAGATATCAATTTCTTTTACGCTTTGGGATTCCTCGCACTGTATTGCGAGGAGGGCTCCCACTAAGTAAAAAAATTCGGTATCGAGCTATTTAGCTAACTTAAATTTGTTTCGCTTCCCTGCAATGCTTTGCGTAGCAACGCGGGCAGGGATTTAAAAATTAGAGATTAGAGTTTAATTGTATATATTTTAGACCCATAAACTGCATATATTGCTTTTTCATAAACCACAAAGTCTACTGCTTTTTTCAATATTGATGATTTGATTTGGCTTTCATAGCTCCCAGTCTTAGATAGAACATATATGATACCATCTGGCTTGCTCCAAGCAAAAATTTTATCTATATTCTCATCTGTAAAAATTTTTGTGAAATTTAATTTCTCGTTTGGATAAGATGTAGAAAATCCGTCTCTTAAGCCTGATGTAAATTTAACAATGCTCTCCTCAAAACCAATAAACAATGATCCGTCAATAGCTATTGAATTCGATCCTTCCAAATTTATACCCTGTCCTTTTACAAAATAGCTTGTTTTTCCAGAATACTCGTCATCTGCTGAAATATATTTATATATATCTGATTTTTTAATATCAAGAAGATATATATTCCCTAAAAACAAAGACATATCTTTGATTTGTCCCCAATTGTCAGATTCTATTAGCTTTTTTGTTTTATCATCCACTGTCAATCTATAAACTCCATCTTTTTTTAAAAAATAAATATCATCCTGAAAGTAAGCAATAGATATTACGTCTTTAAGATTTGATGATTTTCGTGAATCAATTGACTTTTTAGATAAAGAAATTATATATGCTTGTTGATATTTATCTAAAACAACAATCGTATCTTCGTTTTTGTAAATCTGTTGAATATTAGCATTTTTATTTTCTAAAGAAACGTCATAAAACTCTGAAAAGCCCTTTTCTTCGCTTTTTAAAATTTTACTTTCATAATCTTTTATAAGATCTTCTAAATCTTTTACAGTTTTTGAATTATTATTCAGTTTTTTTTTAAGAGTTGAGAGATCTTTTTCAGCATCTGTTAATAAAATTATTGATCTTGATAGGTTTAGATCAGAAACATCATCAGCTTGTTTTAGTTTTTCTCGTATAAGTTCTGCGGCTTTTATTGAATTTCTGTTATAACCTGAAATTAGACTCCATATTAGAAAAAAAGCAACAATTATTACTATTAGAATAGTTACAGGCTTTTTAGAAAACTTACCATTCAGCTTTGAATACAAAAAATCCTTAATTTGAATTACTTTATCTATTAGCATATTAGATTTTGGTATTTCAGTTTGACTTTCTATTTGATTATCTTTTTCAATTAAAACATTATCTTCACTTATTTTTTCAAGTGTTAAAAACAAAGCGATCGTACCCTGATCAATCTCACCTTTTAATTTAGGAGTTATATCTTCTAAAATTTCCTGTGGGCTTTTATGATCAAAAATTTTTCCTACTATCTCTTCTCCTCCTGCAATTTTTGTGAATTCGTTTGTTGTAAATACTAGAAAATCACCCGAGTTTATTTTGCCCGACGCCCTATTTTCAGATTCAATAATCTTTGCGAAATTGTTATCTTTTTTGATAAATATTTGCCCATTTTGATTTGTTTTTAAAAAAAGTGAGTCTCTATAAAGGTACCCGGCAGAATATGAAAATTCTGTAGGTAAGTTATGTTCTTTCCATTTTGATGACAAAAAATTTTCGAAATCATCAAGGCTTTGAATTTTATGAGCCTTAACAGAATCTGAAATATCTCTTAAAATTTCTCTTCCATTGTCTTTAGAAATTCCACTGTCGATTTTTATTATTAATATTAGATTTTCTTCTACAATAAAACTATTAAAAGTTTCTTCACTTTCTGTTCCTAAATAAATCGAATATTTTTTTTGAAACATTTTATATCAGATAAGATACACCGATAATATAATAAGTATTAAAGAAATAAATACTTGAAGCCTTGAAATTAAAACAACAAATGGACTATTCGTTAGAGATATTGATTTTACCATAATTTTAGTTTGTTTTAAAATAACCAAAGAATAAATTAAATACAAAATACTAAAAACTACGCTAAATGCTTTAACGAAAAAATCTATAAATCCTACGCCGGTTAATAATTCAGAAAATTCCATTATTTAGCTAAACGGTTAATAATACTAACAACTTCACCTGCTTTGGGAACTTTTAAGAATTGGATGTTAACAATTGTTCCTGCTGTTTGAACAAAGACGTCGCCGAAATTAAAAAGGGAAGCAAAATAACCACTGCTTAGTGCAGAAACATCCTCAATCTTATCAAAGTTAGTTTCTGATATTTCCCTAAACATCACAGAGTGATAATCCATATCAATTATTCTTTTATTCGTAACCAAGCCAATATTGAAATAGTACGATATGAAATTAAACCAAAGATAGCTTAATATCATTACTATCGATAGTAGGTTAATAATAAACAATTGATCCGGTGTCAGAGATTTAAAAAAAACCCAATCAATAAAAGAAAGAACGATAAATAATATCATGCCATTTAACATCCATGGGAGTTGTGTAATAGGATGTGCTCTGAGTTTAAGGATAACCTCTTCGTCATCTCTT
>ORJL011204272.1_pt1 | contig 10850 bp, 9 predicted proteins | sample 1779941 | NCBI WGS metagenome assembly ORJL01 (sample SAMEA104232317, study PRJEB22302) | groundwater metagenome | biome: forest; feature: aquifer; material: groundwater | place: USA | collected 2011-08-07 | depth 5.8 m | reverse complement strand
TGCGAGCGAGTTGGAGTACCGGCTTTAGCCGGTCCGAAGAAAATGCTGATATTCCGTATGCGCCGCCTAAAGGCGGTACTCCAACGCCATTCCGGATCGACGCTAGCGTCCTTAACCGACCGGCATTGGGCTGAAGCCGGAACTACAAACCCTGCACTCGTTTCGCGAGCTTCCGTCGACGACTTTGCCGTGGCCCTGGCAAAAAGCGTTTGTGCGCCTCCAATATCCATGCGCATCTGATATTGGAGATTCGAAACCTGGAGGTCTCTCATGGGTCACGACCATACGCATGAAATTCTCGAACGGCTGGAGGCGCTGGAGCGGTTGGCGCGCTCACGGCACGAAGAGCGGGGCTCGCGTGAGTGCGAACGCCGCGACCATGATTGCGAGGGTTCCGATCGCCACCGCCACGAGCGCCGCCACGATTGCTGCGAGGACCACGATCGTCGAAGGCATCATGACGATCATCGCCACGGCGACGATTTTCCGGAGAAGAGAATCATCGACCTGATCGTGCGGCTGGTTTCCGAGCAGGTCGGGCGCATCATGGAAGAACAACAGGCGCGATCCCGGGCCGAGAAGGATGGCGGCGGCGAAAAGCGCCTCGTCGATCTCATCGTCCGGCTCGTCTCCGAGCACGTTCAGGAGATCGTCTCGGCCGAGCTCGATCGCCTCTGCGGCAGCGCCGCCACCGAATGCGAAGGGAAACGGAGCGAGGATCCTTCGTCCGTCGCACCCTCCAGCCCGCCGCCCGCACCGCCGCCTACGGAGTCCGGAGGCTTGTAACCCGAGCGCTGAAGCCGGGCTCGTACCCAAGGCTTCAGAAGAGCCCGCGAACGCGAGCTGTAGGCTTCAGGACTTCAGCCTGCGCTGGTGCGCGGGGCGCGAATGCCGCCCGCCGCGTCGTCCGGAGGCTTGGTGGCCTAGCCATTTTTCATTGCGGAAAGCTGCATGCTGTGGTAGCGCCACTACATCACATCAAAACTCGGAAAGTAGAGGAGGTGGCCCTGATTCTGTCGTTGCAGGCGACGCTGGGGCCGATCGAATAATGGAGCAACGCAGTATCAAGGTGTCCCCACCGCGACTCGCAGCGGAACATCTGGGGTTCTTTCGCTGGGGGCGGATTGCCGGCAAAGTTTTGGTCACCAATGACGCCGGCGATTGGGCCTTTCTGACCGATCCGGAATTCAAGGACCTGCTTGCCGGAGCGATCGCCGACGGCCACCCACGATTCCAAGAGCTGCAGCACAAGGGCTTTCTTCGCGACGGTATGGATGTCGACGCGCTGGCCGCGAGAGTGTCCCGTCGCAACCATCACGTGCGCCGCGGCCCGCACTTGCACATCGTCGTGCTCACGTTGCGCTGCAACATGACGTGCGCGTATTGCCAAGTGTCGCGGGAAACCGCCGACAAGGAGGGCGTCGACATGACCCCGGAGACGGCCGAGAAGGTCGTCGATCTGGCGCTGCAGAGCTCTTCACCGGCGATCACCTTCGAATTCCAGGGCGGGGAGCCGCTGCTCAATTTCGATGTGCTCCGCCATCTGGTGGAGGTCGGGCGAGTCCGTGGCGAGCGCGCCGGCAAGGCCGTGACCTTCAGCCTGGTCAGCAACTTCACGGCGATGACCGAGGAGCGCGCCGAGTGGTTGATCGCCAACGACGTGCTGGTGTGCACCAGCCTCGACGGGCCGGCCAGCGTCCACGACGTCAATCGCAAGTGGAAGCACGGCAGTGCCTACGCCGAGGTGGTGAAATGGATCGATTATTTCAACCGCCGCTATATCGAGATGGGGCGCGATCCGCGGCTGTGGCACATCGATGCCCTGATGACGACGACGCGGCGCACCATCCAATCGTGGCGCGAAGTCATCGACGAGTACGTGGCCCGGGATATGCGCACGATCCACCTGCGGCCCCTGAATCCGTCCGGCTTCGCTCGCGAGGCCTGGCAGCTGGTCGGCTACACGGCGGAGGAGTACCTCGAGTTTTATCGGCAGGCGCTGGACTACATCATCGAGCTCAACCGCAAGGGCGTCGAGATCATGGAGCGCACGGCGTCGATCTTCCTGATCAAGATCTTGACCTCCGACGATCCCGGGTTCGTCGACATTCAGTCGCCGTGCGGCGCCGGCACCGGCCAGGTGGCGTACAACTTCGACGGACGGGTATTCCCCTGCGACGAAGCGCGCATGGTCGATGCGATGGGAGATAATCTGTTCGCGCTCGGACACGTCCGCGACCTGACGATTCCCGACATGTTGCGTCACCCGACCGTGCGCGCCATTGCCTCGGCATCGCTCCTCGACGCGCAGCCGATGTGCTCCGAGTGTTGGAACAAGCCCTTCTGCGGTGTCTGCCCCGTGTACAACTTCGTTACCCAGCAAGATCTGTTCGGACAGCGGACGCGATCCTTTCAGTGCAAGGAACACATGTTCGTCACCGAAAGGCTCTTCGAGCTGCTGGCCGACGAGAGCGACACGGAGATCGCTCAGATTCTCGAGCGCTGGACCATCATGCGGCCTCGTCTCGACGACGATGGGAGCGCGCTGGCCGATGGTGGACGCGCCATGAAAGAAGCGCCATAGGGGCCGCGATCAACAAGGGGGGGAGCCGCCGGGTCGGCGGTGCGTCGTGCCAGTGGCGAATGCCGGATCATTGCGGACGACAGCACGGCGGCGTTCGTGACAGAGCCGCGTGCCTTTCCCATTTGAATCTATTGCGCAGATAGCGCAGAGTAGCCCGCGAAATGGTGCCCCATCGTGCAGCCCGCACGTGACGAGCCAGGCCCGATTTCGCGATCCGCTGAGGCGCGACGGGAGGGCGTCGACCTCTCTGCAGTGGCCGACCTCGTGCCGGCACCTATCTCCAACCCTCTCGCCGGCACGAGCTACGAGACGCAAACGCGGCTTCTCATGGCGAACCGCATCGGGGTAGGGGCCCCGCTCTTTCTCTTCATCGTCGCCATCCTCAGCATGATGGAATGGTGGTTTCGCCCCGAACGGCTAAACGCCGTTGTCGCCGCCTACGGTGCCTATCTTGCCGTTTCAGCCGTGCAGGTGTGGATCGTGGGCCGTCACCCCCTGCTCAGCATCCGGGTGACCGTCGTCGTGGTGAACTGGCTGATCTTGGTACTTTGCGTCTACGGTGGGGCCGTTGCCGCCTCGACTCAAGTCATCGTGATGAGCGTGGTGTTGGTGCTCGTCAGCGTCGCGGCCTTGTATCCGTGGGGCGCGCGCGGGCAGCTCTGTGCCAGTATCACGACCGTAGTCGGTTACCCGCTTGCGCTGGGACTGGGAGCGTCGCCCAGCCTGCCGCTGCCGTACGACATCCTGGGGCTTGCCACCGCCGTAGCTGTGGGCGTGCTCGGCGCTTCGTTGCTCGATCGCCAACGCTTCGCGACCTACGAGCAGGTCGTCCAACGCCAGGAGCAGGAACGGATCTCATCCGGACTGCTGCGCACCGGGCAAGCTCTCAACGACGTTCTGAGCAACCCGCAGCTGCTGGTGCACGCGCTGGTCGAGCAGACCCGAGCCGCGGTGGGTTCCGATTGGGCGTTTGTGTGTCAGCGCGACGCGGAGGCCAGCGCGTTTCGGGTAAGCGGCATGAGCCGCGTCCCGGCTATGGTCGCCGAGGAGATCGGCGCACTCATCCTCTCGCCCGAAGCGGCGCCTCTGCTGTACTCCCGCTTGCAGAGGGAGGGCACCTTGGAGCTGTCCGATCACGAGGACGAGTTGCCGATCTTGGTCGGCGTGATGCGCCGCTGGGATCTCACGGCGATGTTGCTGCAGACCATCTGCCGCGGCGACCAAGTGGTTGGCGTGCTCGGCTGCTGCTTCGACCGGGCTCACCCGCCGCTGACGATCTGGGAACGGCGCATGATCGCGGGCATTGGTAACCAGGCCAGTGTGGCGTTGGAGAATGCGCGCTTGATGGAGGAGACTCGGCGAGCCGATCGGGTGAAATCGGAGTTCGTAGCAACGATGTCGCACGAGTTACGCACGCCGCTGAGCGTGGTCATCGGGTACACCGGCCTGCTGCGCGAGGAGAACTTCGATCCGACGATCGGAGAGCAGCGCGACATGATCGAGCGCATCTACGAGCACTCCTCCGAGCTTCTCGTCCTGATCGATGGCCTTCTCGATCTGAACCGGCTGGAGCTCGGTCGCACACCGTTGTCCATCACCAGGATTGCCTCCGGCGAGCTGCTGGAGACGCTGCGCCGCCACATCCCCGCGTTGTGGATGAAGGACGGGGTCGCGCTCGGCTGGCGCGTCATCGACGAGGTCGTTCTCTACAGCGACCGCGCCAAGATCGAGACGATCCTGCGCAACCTGATTCACAACGCGCTCAAGCACACGGACAGTGGCGGCGTTGAGGTCACGGTGCGCCGTGCACCCGAAAGCGAATGGGTCGAGCTCAGCGTCGCGGATAGCGGGCCGGGCATCCCGCCCGCCGACCAGGCGGTGATCTTCGAGATGTTCCGGCAGGGCAGCAGCACCCGCGGCGGCGGCGTGGGCCTCGGGCTCTACATCGTCAAGCGGCTCGCCGGCCTGCTCGGTGGCGATGTACGGCTGCAACCGAGCGCGGCGGGTGGAGCGGAGTTCATCTTGACCTTACCGCTGCGCTCGTCCGCGGATTAGCGCGGCCTTGACGAATCGAATCCTCGTACTTGCGATCAATAACGCGATCAGGGCTTGGCCGACCGCGTCACGCCAAGCTGCGTGATGAGGAGAGCGGCTCCGGTCATGGTGATACCCTTCAGAAAGAACGATAGCTGGATCTGTTGCATGCGCGGGTCCGTCGCGGTCACCATCGCTACGCCGTGCACCGTGATGGTCACCGGCACGAGAAAGATTACGATTGCCCATGCCCCAAGACGCGGATACTTGTTCGCGACGATCATCGCTGCGCCGAGCAGCTCGACGACACCGGAGATCACCACCCAGAAATGGCGGAACGGAATCGCTTCCGGCATCAGCGCCGCGTAGTCGTTGATGCCGGTGAAGTGGGTGATGCCGGAGAGGAAGAAGATCAAGGTGAACATCGCTCGCCCCGTAAGGGCGATGGCGGGATGAAGGATGAAGACGTCGCTGTTTTCCCTTGCGGCCATGATTTCCTCCCAAACCTTCGCGCGCTCGGTCCATGGGACCGATGCGGTACACGCGGCGAGCATCGACGGCCTCGGCCTGAGACCTCGAAGTCGAGCTCCAAGTCAGCTCGGCGCGCGGCAGTCAGTGCTGGTCTTCCGCCGGCTGATCAGGCTCGATCGCCGTAGCCGTAACCGGGCACAGCTCGTCCCAGCCGAACAGTGTTGGGTACTCCACCCACGGGCCCTCGCAGCGGTCGAAATAGATGCAGGGCGGGCCCATTGGTCCTTTGGCCTTCCCCTCGGTCTGCCGGTACGCGGTGTAGTCCTCCAGCGTCACATCGGCATCGAACACCAGGGTGCGTGGAATGATCTGCTCGGCGACGTACGCCTCGTAATCGGAAAGGAAACAAAAGGGGATCGCCTCGGTCATGCAGCGCACGCCGGCGCGGATCCCGACGTCGAGCCCGGCTTTGACGAACGGCATCACGTCGGTCTTGCGCGGCACCAGCCAGGAGGCGTTCTTCGCGGCGGTGCCGAGGATGTGGACGAACGCAAACTGGTACTGCAACACGCCGAGCTTCACCAGCAGCCGCGCCACGTCGGGAAGCTCGCGATAATTGACCGAGGTGATCACCGTGTTGAGGAGCACGCGTTGGTCGAGCCGCACCAGATTGCGAATCCCGGTCACCACCTGGCGAAAGGCCCCGGGGGCGCGCGTCAACCGGTCGTGACTCGCGGCCGTGGCGCCGTGGAGGGCCAAGGCGAACTCGTTGGCGCCGGCGGCGATCGCTTCTTCGCAAAAAGGCAGGTGCGAGAACATCCGTCCATTCGACTGGATCTGCACCGTCTCGTAACCCATCTCGCGCGCCAAACGCGCGACGTCGAGCACCGTGGCATGAATTGTCGGCTCGCCTCCGGTGATGACGATGCCGGTGGCGCCGCGCTGCCGGCCTTCCTCGAGATCTGCCCGCGCCTGCTCGAAGGGGCGCGGCCCATGTTGCGAGCGCTTCTCACCCTGGACGCAGAACTCGCAGCGATTGTTGCAGGCAAAGCCGATCTTGATATCGATCCGTGACGCATGCACGTGCACCCCCGCGCCGCTTACGTGTGCTGCGGGTGTTTCCGAAACGGTCGGGACTACGGCATCTCCTCCATTTCCAAAGGCTGCTTCCTGCGTCGGCATGCGTACTTTCTCGCTTGTGAGCAACGGAGTGTCAAACATAATGTGCGTGCATCGCAAAATGCCGCACGACCGGGTTCACGCGAGGTGGACCTCGGTCGGGACGTTAGCCAGGCCGCGGGCGGCGCGCTCACTGAGATGACGGCGCTCGATCGCTTCGAGCTCGTCGAACATGGCGCGTCCGGCGGGCGTGAATTCGGCATGCGCGCGCAGCATTTCCATGCCTTCGTGGTTCTTCAAATCGATCTCCGCCATGCGCCGTTCGAAGTCGGGGTGCGCCGCACGCGCGTCGCCGCCGTCGCGCATGCGGCGGTAGAGCTCGGCGACGGGGAGAAAGGCGTGCACGGCCAGGAGAATGCCCCACAGCGGGCGCGGGTCGGGGCGTACCGGGCTCTTGTAAAGCGGGTGGAAGGCGTTGGTCAGATACTCGGCGCTATAGGCCGAGACGTTGAACTTGTTGTGCTGGAACTCGTGGATCACGGCCTCGGTCATGATCATCACGCTCGGGTGCAGGGTCAGGTAGATGGTGCCGACCGCTTCGCGATAGGAGGCGGACAGGTGGCGCTCCTCATCGTAGCCGACCGGGACGATCTGATGCAGCATGGTCCGCATCTCCGCGAGCTCGCCGGGCATGTACTGCTCGATCAGGGCGAACGACTCGTCGAGGGTCTCGATCCATTCCGTCTCGGCGTGGCCCCCGAGGTCGATGTGGTTGCCGGCCTTGTCGGGGTGGGCCTCGAACTCGGCGATCGGGTTGTGGTCGATGGTCGCAAAGCACGAGACCTTGCCGGTGCGCCAGAAGCGCTGCTCGAAGCGGAAACCACGCGGCTCGGCGGCGAGAGCGCGGTGCATGGCTTCCGGGTCCCCCGGCAGGCGCGCCAGCTCCACGCCATCTGCAATCGCGGCGATATGGCTCGCGGAGAAGCGCAGCCCGGTGGCGCCCGCCGGCGGGATCAGCTCGCCGCCGATCGCCAATGCGGCGAGGCGCGGGGCGCCATGCTCCCAGAGGATCGACTGCTCGTCGGGGATGAGCCGCCGCAGCGCCATCTCCAGGAGGAGATGCGGCATCATTTCCGCGGCGGCCCTGTCGATGCGCGCTTGGAACGCGGGCAGCTCGTCGCGCAGCTCGACGCACTGCAACGGCGTGCCCACCGTCGGCGCAGCGAAGCAGGCGAGCAGCGGGCGCTGGTTTCGTTGCAGGCACTGCCGCACCAGGGCCGCAATACGTGCCTGCGCGGGGCGTAACTCGGCGGGCAGCAGCGATGCGATGCCGAGGAATCGTTGGCAGCAGCCGGCGCGGTAGCGGGTGTAGGCCACCGCGAGGGCGCGAGTTTCGTCCTCAGGCTCCGTGGGGAGCACGAGGCCGTGACCGGTGACCTGTCCGAGCCGGCTACGAACGGTCCCCAGCGGGGTCGTTTGGGATAGTCTATCGCTGCTCACTGCTCTGTAACGCCATCGCAGGCGAGGCGATCAAGCTACAGCATCGAGCCCTCGGCGTCGAGTCCGGCACTCCCACGACGTTGACTCAAGAGAATCACGAAAGCACGAAAGTTCGAAACCACGAAAGAGGCGAAGACGATGAGGCCTCATTCGTTTTTCGTGCTTTCGTTCTTTCGTGGTTTCGCGATTGTCTTTGGCGTGGCGAGCGCGGCTACGTTGAACCCTCGCTCAGCCCGACAGGATAATGAAGTGCTCGAGCTGGCGGTTGGTCGTCCACAGCCGGAACATCTCCATGTCGCGCTCGTCGGCCGACTCCAGCTTGTGCATGACGTAGTCGAAGATCGACTTGTGCTTCCTGCACCACATCGAGTCGCGCATGTGCCCGTGCAGGCTGCCCTGGGTCTTGTAGTTGTACTCGACCTGCTGCCCGCACCATTGCTTGTAGACGCAGCAGACGCAGTCCGGCTGGCCGTCGTTGAGGCCGGCCATCACCAAGGCGCGGGTCGAGGCGTTGTTCATCAGGTCGTGGTAGCTGTCGTTCACGGTGCCGATCTTGAACATATCGTCGCCCATCGCGGCGACAAAGCGGCCTTCGTCCGACGAGTAGATGCTGCCATCCGGGGCGTAGCCCATCTGACCGATGCAGGCGCCGCCGGGGATGCGCAGGTCGAGATAGTTGGGCTCCTCGTCGACCAGGATCTTATTGAGCATGATCGCCACGTGGCGCTCCATCACCTGCACGCCCTGATGGTTGAGCTCGATGATGTAGTCCACCGCGTTGGCGAAGAACTCCAGGAATTCGTCCATCGAGTAGCCCAGCGTCTTGGCGCTCTTGGCGGCAAAGCCGAAGGGATCGAGCTTGCGAAGGAAGATGGCGCGGCAGCCGACGGCGACGTATTGGTCGACCACGTCCTTCCAGCGCTTGAGGGCGGGCCGCGTGATCGTCGGCAGCGCCTCGATGCGGTAGTGCTGCGGATCGAGGCCCAGGTCGACGTAGCGCTGGTTGATCTTCTTCATCCACGCAACCGCGTTGGCGTGGCTGTTGCCGCCACGGAAGATGCGCACCAGGTTGTGCAGGTCTTCCGGCCCGTCGAGGCTGGTGCAGAGCTGCACGCGGTGGCCGAGAAGGTAGTCTAGCTTCTCGTCGTCCATGAGCGAAAGGTTGGTGACCAGGGAGAACGACAAGACCTTCTTGGCTTCGGCATTCTTGTCCAGCGCGTACTCGATGACGTGTCGCATCACGTCCCAGTTCGCCATCGGCTCACCGCCCTGGAACTCGATGGTCAGCCCGTGCGCGGTGGTCTGGAAGGCGATGTCGACGGCGCGTTCCGCTGTCTCGAGCGACATGTCGGTATCGGTGCGCTCCATGCCGACGATCGAGCTGTGACAATACTGACAACCATGGTTGCAGCGGTGGGTGAGCACGAGGGCGTGCAGGGTCGGGCCGTAGTACAGGTAGTCCTTCCTGCGATTCCAGCGTATGGCCTGGGTGCGCAGGTCGACCTCGCTGGCGACGAAGTTGGCCGCCTTGAGCTTCTCGTAGAGCGGCTCGCCGGGTTGGGGCCGGCCCTCTACTAGGTCGCGGAACTCGTCCCGAGTGAGCAGCAACCAGTCGCCGAAGTCGTTGGTGACCAGCACCTTCTGCCCGATCATGCGCTGGTTGTAGGGAACGGCGAAGTCGGGCTTCCAACGCTCCGGGCTGGAGAGCTGCGTGAAGTCGACTTGGCGTCCGCGCGGCAGCAGCTGTGGCGACGCGGTCATTCGCGGCCTCGCGTAATGGTGTTGGCCAGGGCGAAGTTGCAGAACTCGGCGACTACGTCCCCTTCGATGTCGGCATCGATATTGGTGACCTCGACGACGTGGTGATCGTCATCGCGGCGCACGGCGAAGGAGGCGTAATCGGCAAAGGTCGAAGCGGCTTCCGTGATCGCGTCCTCGGTATAGAGCGCTTGGTGCAGCTTCACGGTTGTTGGGTTGGTTTGATTCATCGCGGCACTCTCTTCTCAGGCATCCTCTTTCTTATTCTCCCAGGGCTCGGCGATGCCGAGCGGATCGTCGAGGAACTCCATGCCGTCATCGACAGCTCCGTCGGCCGCTTCGCTGTCGTCGCTTGCCTCGTCGGTAAAACCGACGGCTCCGGTGATGGCTAAAGCCGTGACCTGCTCGATGATCTTCTGGTTGGCCTTTACGACTCTATGGCGCAGGGCCTGGGCCAGCAACTCATTCTCGAACTCGCCTGCCATCGCCCGCAGCGTCGCCTCGTCCTGAGCCTGCTTGCCGCGCAGGTGCACGACGAAGCGCTCGCCGACGCGGTCGAGGAGCACGTAGGAGCGGTCCAGGAACACGTACGCCGCGGCATAGAGGACGTCGCGTGGGTACAAGTCGGTGTCGAGGGAAAGAGTCATCGTCGACGTGTCGGCGTCGAACGTCTCGATTTGTGTTTGTGTCATAGGTCTTCTCCTGAAACGTTCCACTCGGAGCCCGACGGCGGCAGTGTTTCCGCCGCCGCTCGGCGCCTACTCGGAACCTGCGGATGCTGCGCTCTTGCCGGCGCCACGGCGAGCCGCGGCGCTGCGTTCAAGCTGCGCTCGGCGCCTGCTCCGATGTCGCCTCCGCATGGTCATGAACCTGTGGTCGTAGCTCCGCATCGCCGTAGCGATCGAGGTAGTCGGTGCGCACACCCAGACACACCCCGTGTTGGTGCCGGCAGCCCTCGCATTTCGCGGTGTACGCACTGGGGGAAATCTTCGATTCCCAAAGGGCAAACGACGTGCGCGGCGTGATGACCAGAACCCGGTCTTCGCGCAAGTCGGCGACGTGGTCCTCATAGCCTGGCAACATGCAGCGCGGGATATGGCGCGAGCGCACGCTTACTCCCAACCTCTCCCCGCGCTCGAAGGCGGCGAAGATGCCGTCGCGCATCTCGCTGACGCGCAGCAGCGACGCCAGGTTGTCGCGGTTGCGATCCGAGAGCGAGACCAGCCACAGGTTGAATGTCTCGATGCCCAAGCCGGCCCAGTGCTCGACGATATCGGCGAGGTGCATCCAGGTGTCGCTCTTGATGATCAGATCTCCCACCGGCTTGTGCCCCAGCGCCCGCAGGTTGCGCACGCCTTGCGTCACCAGATCGAAGGCACCGGGC
>ORJL011391764.1_pt1 | contig 10851 bp, 11 predicted proteins | sample 1779941 | NCBI WGS metagenome assembly ORJL01 (sample SAMEA104232317, study PRJEB22302) | groundwater metagenome | biome: forest; feature: aquifer; material: groundwater | place: USA | collected 2011-08-07 | depth 5.8 m | reverse complement strand
TAATTTTTCGGCTCGGTTGGAAAATTCGCCTTATCTAACGCGCGTTCGCAAAATAGAAATTTTCCAAACGATTGAACCATTGTCCAAGCAGTCGGTTTTAAAAGAAAATTTGGATATAGAAATTCCCTCGCTTTAATTTAATATGGATAACTTAACTATCGCTAAATTTATTGAGCGCGAAGGTTTAAAAATAATCATAGCCGTAGGCGTTGTTGTCGCGGCCGTTTCTTTTTGGATATTTTATGTTTACGGTTTTGGTTCAATAGAGACCGTTTCTAATCTCCAGGCCGATAGTCCGGCTCTAAAACAGGGTTTGATAGATGATGTTATAAAAGACCTGGACTCAAGAGAGTCGGGCTTAGCCAAACTCAAGCAAACACCCCTTAGTGTTTCAGATATTTTTAGATAATGTTTTTTGTGTCCAAAATATTCTCCTTGGCTTTACCCCGTCAGAAACATTGGTTCTAACGGGGTTTATTTTACCGTTTCCAAATGCTACATTAAACATTACTAATGTATGGGCAGATTTATCCGCCTTGGGCGGGAGTTGGGGGGTGGTGAAATAAAAATATGAGCAAATCATTTACTATTCACGATTTACCTGCCGAGGAACGGCCACGCGAGCGGTTGGTTAAATTTGGCGAGCAAGCGCTTTCAGTCCAAGAATTATTACAGCTTATTTTAGGGCGTGGCATTGCTGGCGAATCGGTCGCGGTCACATCCCAAAAATTATTAACACAATTTGGCAGTATTCATAAATTATCAGAAGCCAGTATTTTAGAGTTATCATCAGTTAAGGGAATTGGATTAGCCAAAGCAACTCAAATAAAAGCCGCCTTTGAAATTGGCCGCCGGCTTTCCACTCAAGCCCCGCCTTATAAGAGCAAAGAACTTACCGATCCAAAAAAGGTATATCGGTTGATAAAAAGCAAACTCAAAGATTATCACAAAGAGCATTTTTATATTATCGCTCTTAATAGTAGAAACCACTCAATCGCGGAAGTTTCAGTCGGCTCCCTTAACGCCAGTATTGTTCATCCGCGCGAAGTATTCGCCGAGGCCATTAAAAACAAAGCCGCTTCGGTAATCCTTGCTCATAATCATCCATCGGGCGATCTAGAACCGTCAGAAGAGGATTTAGAAATCACTAAGCGACTAGTAGAGTCCAGTAAAATTTTGGGGATTGAGGTTGTCGATCATATCATTGTTACCAGTAAAAACTTTTTAAGTTTCAAGGAGCAAAATCTGATTTGAATTATTTATTATAAGAATAGGGTAAAATAAGGATTATGTTTGATTATCAACAGCTTAAAATAATTGAAGTAAAAAATCTTGGTCGCCAAGATTTAGGTTCTTCTCTGCAATTTGATGAGATACTCCCTAATTTAGAAAAGATCAAGGCATATCTTTCATTTTTTGAGGGCAGAGAAAATGCCTTAACTAATATAGAAAAGGAACCAATTATAAATATCTATTCTGGATTTGTCGAGTCGGTTAAATTAATCCAAGATTTTGCAGTAAGTTCAAGCGAAAGCCATGAGCAGACCCAAGAAAGAAGAATGGCTATATTGAAGAAAATTAGTGCGCTCCACAAAGAGTCGAATGAAAAGGCACTGCCTCTAATAACCCATTTAAAATTTGACGACACAAAGATACAGGAAACTATCACAGGTGCGCAAAATAAACTTGCACAGATTGATAATCAGTTTATAACAAAGATACAGAATTTTGACAATAACGTCCAAACCAAAATTTCAGAATTTGATACTCAAATCCAAAAAGCTCGGGAAACCTTATCAGAAGCTCAACAAATAAAGGCCAAAGCAGAAAATTTCTCGGTAGAAAAATTGGTTGAGAAATACGGAACTATTTTTTCCACACAAGCAGAAAAGAACAGGAATATTGCTATAGCGAGTTTGTTTGCTTTTGCTGTTTCTATAATTGTTTTGATATCTTTGACTTTTTATTGGTTTAATCCACTCATTCAAAAATTGACCAGTGTTGATAATATCAAAATCACACTTGAGTATATTCTAACAAATTTAATTTTTAGGTTGACGTTATTGGGGATGGCTTCCATGTTTGTAAAAGAGAGTCTAAAGAATTTTAATGTTAATATGCATTTATATAATCTTAATCGACACCGCCAGAATGCTTTGTTGTCGTTTGAGACTTTAATTTCTAATATTAAGGACAGTCATGAAACCAGAGATGCTATAATTAAAGAAATTGCTCGAACAATTTACGCTAATCAAGATGATGGGTATCTGCGTACCGATAGAAAAGCAATAAACCCAACACAGATAATTGAATTGATCAAAATATTGAAATAAAAATTATACTCTCTCTCAACTGAATCGGGAAAGAGAAAATTGTAAATCACGATAAGGATATGTCATTATAAAGAAGTATAGGTATAATTTTATGAAAAAGCGGATTACTAAAATATCTCCGCGGGTGAAATATAAATACAATGAGACGAAAAACGCCCCTTATATTGTTAGAGAAACTGTTCCAACTTACGGCAGTTATCAGCCGCGGACTACTGACCAAAAAGAAACCAAAAACCCCCTTTCCATCATTTCTCTATTTTCCGGTTGTGGGGGTTTGGATCTAGGTTTTGTGGGTGGTTTTGAATTTTTGGGAAAAAAATACCCCAAGAGCAATTTCAAGGTGATTTGGGCCAACGATATCGACGAATCGTCGTGCCAAACTTTCGCTAATTACTTTAAACACGATGTTGTTTGTGGTGATATTACCCAAATACTCAGTGGAAAATATTCGGCAAAATTATTTGACCAACCTTTTCCAGAAAAAGCTGATGTAGTTTTAGGCGGTTTCCCTTGCCAAGATTTTAGCCACGCCGGAAAGAGAAAGGGATTTAATAACAAGCGCGGCTTGCTTTATCAAAGTATGGCGGAAGTTATCAAGAGAACTAAACCTGTTTTGTTTGTCGCCGAAAATGTCCGAGGACTTCTTACAATGAATGGCGGCGAAGCGATACAAACGATTATTAAAGATTTTGAAAAATTAGGATACTATGTTGTTTATAAACTACTTACAGCCGCCGATTATGGAGTACCGCAAACACGAGAAAGAGTTATAATCGTTGGAACGAGAAAAGATAAACTTCCGCCTTTTGAGTATCCAAAACCGATTTTGGACAAAAAGAACTGGGTCGGTTTAAGACAAGCGATTGGCGATTTGGAGAAAGTGGGGGAAGGTAAGGTGGCCAACCATTATTGGTCAAAAGCGAAAAAAAACAAGGGACAAGGAAATTCAGTCGTATCGGCGGATAAGCCGGGGCCGACAATGCGAACCGAACATCACGGAAACATAGAGTATCATTGGAACGGAAAAAGAAGATTGTCGGCAAGAGAGGCGGCACGAATTCAATCTTTTCCAGACGATTTTATCTTTTATCCGTCCACCTCCTCGGCTTATAAGCAGATTGGCAACGCCGTGCCGCCTGTTTTAGGATGGTATATAGCAAGCGCTATTGAGAATTTTTTGGATAAATATTATAAATAACCCAATGTCTAATTACTTAAAACAATTATTTTCTGATAAGAACATAATCCAAAGAGTAAAAGAAAAAATGCCGGATTTGTTCCAACTTGCCGAAATGGATAGTTCTAGAGCCGGTAAACTGGGTATGGAAGTAGGTTCGGTTAGGGAAAGAATTATTATAGCTCTTTTAATTTATAAATTTGGTGAAGAAAACGTAAAAACCGATACTCCAATTACCGAATCAGAAATAGATGTTGTGCTTTTTAACGATCCGATATCAATAAAAACCATAAGTGGAAGTTTAGCTGGGGTTAAATTAATTTGGACGGTAGACGCGCGAAAAGCTCTTGAGTTTAGTAAAAATTATAGACCAGAAACCGATCTTTTGTTAGTAAATATAAACTGGGGTGGCAGAAGCCCATTTTATTATTTTCCAAAAGAAAGTCAGGTTAGGGTTCTTGAAAAAATAGGGACGAAGAAATATTTGAAGTTGCCAAAACGAGGTACTAACCCACGAGGAGTAGAAATAACCAAGAAAGCTTTGGAATTATTGGCTAAGGACAAAGACGCCATGTTTATTGATATAAATTGGGAAAGAAGAGAGATTCAATATAAAATTTATGATCGTTGGGTTGAATTATGGGGAAAATAAATAATTATCTTGGGCGTAATTTTAGGAAGAAGAGAAAGAAAGATAATCTCCCGCTCCAAAAAAGATCAGAATTGATGGCTAAAATTCATTCTAAAAATAGCCTTTTTGAAAAAGAATTTATCGTCTTTCTTAAAAAATTTACTCGGAAAAAGTTTCAAACAAATGTAATTTCAATCAAAGGGAAACCCGATATAGTTTTCCAAAAAGATAAAGTTTGTATTTTTCTTGATAGTGATTTTTGGCACGGTTGGCAATATCCACGTTGGAAACATTTGTTAAAAAACGATTTTTGGCGAGAGAAGATAGAAAATAATCGCAAACGAGACCGGAAAATCACCGTTTATTTAAGAAAAAATAACTGGACAGTTCTGCGTTTTTGGGAACATAAATTAAAGCAAAATCCAAAAAAAATTATCTCTAAAATCAAAAAACAACTTGGATAGAATCCTAATAAGTATGACGAAGATATTTGCTATTATATTTTTCTTCTCCATAGTTCCTGTTTTTGTTTTGGCTCAATCTGGTTCAGTGGTTATTAACGAAGTGGCCTGGATGGGTACGGCAACAAGCTCGGCGGATGAATGGGTGGAGCTTTTTAATACTACTAATCAAACAGTGGACCTAACCGGCTGGAAATTTTATGAAGGCGGTGGCAGTACTTTAATAATTACTCTTGCAGGATCGGTTTCTGCCAATGGTTACTATTTAATAGAACGCACCGATGATACGACCATATCAGATGTTACAGCCGATGTTTTTGGTCCATTTAGCGGTGGCGGTTTGAGTAACAGCGGTGAAAACTTAGTTCTAAAAAATTCGGTGGGGGAGATAATAGATTCGGTCAACGCCACTGGCGGCTGGCTGTTCGGGGATAACACTACTAAAGCCAGCATGGAACGCAAATCAGACGGTACTTGGCAGACCAATGACGGCATTACTAAAAATGGCGCTGACGCCGCCGGTAATCCCATAATCGGCACGCCCAAAGCGTTAAACAGCGGCAGTCCGACTTCCGCTACGACCACGCCGAGCGGTTCTACAAGCCAGTCAACAACTGGATCCGGATCGTCGGGCAGTACTGCTTCAGCGATGCTGGTTCTTAAAGCCGAGGCTGGCGCGGATGTGGTGATAGAAACCGGTCAGCCGATTGCTTTTAGCGGTTTGGCTTCTCAAGGCGCGAAAACATACAAGTGGTATTTAGGCGATGGTTCGGTTAAAGACGGCGCCGAAATAACCCAGACCTATCAATTTCCCGGAACATATTTGGTCACACTGGAAGTCGGCAATGGCGCGGACACGAATATAGATCAGTCGCGCGTTTTTGTTTTTGGCGGCAAGGTTATTATAAATGAGTTTTTTATCGGCGCTGCGTCCACCACTGGCCAATGGCTGGAACTTTATAATCCCAATAATTTTTCGGCCGATATATCCGGTTGGATTTTAGAAAACGGAGAAACAAAATTTAGCGCGCCTAATTTTGTGCTGATTCCGGCGAAAGATTTTTTGGTTTTGTCTCAAAGTGTCACCGGGTTGGATTTGAGTAAATCGGGAAAGATTCAACTCAAATACCCCAATGGTTTTACGGTTGATGTTGTCAGTTTTGATAAAAACAAACTTGAATTCTCGGCCAACCGTTCCGCCGATGGTTTTTTCTGGTCCAAAGAACTTACGCCCGGCCGGCCTAATGTGATTGTGTCCTCTAGCCCAGATCTTGGCTTAAATTCTAGTATTTTATCTCAAACAGTGCTGTCAAAACCCCAAGAAAACCCCCGCATATTAGCGACGACTGCCTATAATATCGTTACCGAGTCACCAATTGACGCGTCTAACGGAGAAAATTTTTACGGCAATAACCCCGCGATTTCAGCGCAACTGCCTTTTTGGCAAAAAATTTCCAAAAGCATTTTCTTTTGGATTTTTTCAACCGCGCTGCTCGGCGCCATGATCAGTTGGGGTTATATAACACTGTTTAGGAAAAAATAATATTTGTTCCTACTTTAATTTTAATTTTTCTGTACCGCAAATATCATCTCTCGCTTTTGTAAAGAGATTTTTATTTTAGATACCGTAAAAAATTTATTTCTCGCTCGCCAAGGGGGGACTAACCTTCCTTAAGGAAGGTTAGTCGATTACAACCCCCTCTATTATATTTTGGATTCCCCCTTGAGTTCGCTCGAAACAATTTTTTACTCATCCTATTTTATTAAAAAACTATTGTAATTTATTTTTTATTCTGTAATAATTCAAATAGAATCCAGCACCTTTGAAAAATATAAATAAATTATTCACTACAAAGGTGCTGGACTAATTAATGGCCAACGGAATTAACGGTAACGGTAAAATAAATGATGTCGCGGCGACTGAAACAAAACCGCCGCTTAAGTTTTTATTTGTTTCCAAAGAAAGCGCCAGCGGGGATTTAGCTTGGACTTTAAAAAAAGAAGGCCACGAGGTTAAGGTTTTTATTAAAGTAAAAAGCGATGCCGATGTTTATGACGGCTTTTTAGAAAAAGTGGAAAAATGGGAGGACTGGACGGACTGGGCCGATGTTATTGTTTTTGATCATGTGGAATTTGGCGAGGCAGCCGATCGACTTCGCAAGAAGGGCAAGCATGTTATCGGCGGCTCGGCTTACACCGACCGTTTGGAAATTGATCGCAGTTTTGGGCAGGCCGAACTAAAAAAATACGGGATTAATTTTTTGCCCAACTGGAATTTTTCCAGTTACGACGAGGCCTTGGAATTTATAAAAAATAATCCGGCGCGCTATGTGTTCAAACCCAGCGGCAATACGCCCTCGGCCAATAAAAATCTGTTATTTTTGGGCGAAGAAGAAGACGGCAAGGACTTGATAGAAATTTTAAGCCAAAACAAAGAGGTCTGGCAAAAAAAGGCCTCGGTTTTTCAACTGCAAAAATTCGTGGCGGGGGTAGAAGTGGCGGTGGGAGCTTTTTTTAACGGTAAAGAGTTTATCATGCCGATCAATATTAATTTTGAATATAAACGGGTTTTCCCGGGCGGAATCGGGCCTTTTACGGGCGATATGGGGGCGTTGATGTTTTGGACTTCGCCCAATATGCTTTTTAACGAAACCCTGGCTAAAATGCTGCCGGCCCTGCAAGAGTCGGGTTACATCGGCTATATAGATATAAATTGCATTGTGAATGGCCGAGGCATTTATCCTTTGGAATTTACGGCTAGATTCGGCTATCCCACTATTCATGTTCAGTTGGAGGGCTTGCTTATGCCGGTCGGGGACTGGCTGTATCGTTTGGCTCAAGGTGAAAGTTTTGAAATAAAAACCAAGAAAGGTTTTCAGATTGGGGTGGAAATTTTTGTGCCGACGCATTTTGCCAAATCCAAAGATCGGGAGATTATAGAAATCTATCGCGACTTGCCCATATTTTTTAAAAAGCGGACAAATTTGGAAGGCATCCATATAGAAGATATAAAATTGGTGGATGGCGTCTGGCGGGTGGCGGGGGAATCGGGTTCGCTGTTGGTGGTTACGGGTTCGGGCAACACCGTGGAGGAGGCCCGGCGTCAGGCCTATGCCCGCATTAAAAATATAATGATTCAAAATATGTTTTATCGCACTGATATCGGTTCGCCTTGGCGCGTGGATAGTGATAAACTCCACACTTGGGGTTATTTATGAAATACGATTTTGTTGTTTTGGGCGCCGACGGTCTGCAGGGCCAAATTGTTACCCGTGATTTATTGGAACAGGGTTATACGGTTTTCGCGTCCGATATTTATAAATCAAAAATCATCGGGATTTTAAATAAGTACGGCCGGGGTCGTTCGTTTTTTTCTTTGGTGGATTTGCGCGATATAACCGCGACTACCCAAGCGATTTTGAACTCCAGCGCCGATACAGTTATTAACTGCGCCGACATGTATTGGAATGTGAATGTTTACAAGGCCTCGCTGGCGGCTAAAACAAACTGCGTTGATTTGGGGTCGTGGATTGAATTAACCGAAGAGCAATTGGCGCTGGACGCGCAATTTAAAAAAATAAAAAGAACCGCTATAACCGGTTGCGGTTCGGTGCCGGGCATCGGCAATGTGATGTTGCGCTACGCCGCCAAAAAGTTTGACACTCTAAATAGCGCCGATGTCGGTTTTGCTTGGGATTCCAATAAAAAAAAGTTTGTGGTGCCGTTTTCCATGAAAAGCATTCTGGAGGAGTTCACTTATAATCCCAGATTCATCAAAAACGGAGAAGTGGTGGAAAGCCAGCCGTTGGAGATAACCATAGAAAAAGATTTTCGTTTAATCGGCCGCCAGAAGTCATTTTTGGTGCAGCATCCGGAACTATTTACTTTTTTTCATTATTTAAAAGGCCAGGGCTTAAAGAATGTTAGATTTTTTGCCGGTTTTCCCGATCATTCTTTAGAAAAAATATATACTCTGATAGAACTGGGTTTCCATAGCGATAAACCGGTAAAAATTCCCGAATTAAATGGCGCGATTGCCCCCTTTGATTTATTAAATCCGGTGTTAAAACGACTCAAATCACCCCGGGGTTATACTGAAAGCGAAAATTTATGGTTGGATGTTTCGGGTACCAAGGACTCAAAGTCAAAAACAATTTTAATGGAATGTTTGGTGCCGCCGATTAAAAGTTGGGAGATGCATGGTTGCAACATAGACACCGGTTTTCCGGCGGTTATCATCGCCAAAATGATAAAAGATAAAATTATAAAACAACACGGCAGTTTCGCGCCCGAAGCCATTGTGCCCGAAAAATATTTCTTCGCCGAACTCAAAAAGAAAGGTCTTGAGGTATACGAGAACGGCAAACTTATTAACTAGTTAAACTAACAAACTATTAAACTGATATATGCTTTTAGTAAAGACCAAAATCGGTCCCAGCAAAATTCATGGTCTTGGTCTTTTTGCTGAGCAGTTGATTCTAAAAAACACGCCCATTTGGAAATTCAAAAAAGGTTTTGATTTAAAATATACCGAAGCCGAGTTGGGTCAGTTATCAGAACCAGCCCGAGACCAATTTTTACATTATTGTTACAGTTATACCGATGAGACCAGTCATTACTATGTGATTTGCGCTGATGATTATCGTTTTTTAAATCATTCCGTTAAACCGAATTTAACGAATATTGAAGTTGTCGGTGAAGAAGAAGGAATAGATGTCGCTCTAAAAGATATCCAAATCGGCGAAGAGTTGGTGTGCGACTGCCGCGAGTTTGACGAGGACTGCGCTAAAGATATTGAAACCGGTTTAAAACCTTGATCATATTTTAAGTTCTTTTAAAATTAAAAAGTGATTGTGCTAAACTCAAAGGAGAATAGATATTATGGAAACAGAATTTGGTTACAAGCCCGAAGTTGCTGAAGCCCAAGAAACCCAGCGCGAACGATTGGAAAATGCCGGTCGGGTTTTTGATGATATTTTTCATATTCAACCTGGCGAGAAAGTTTTATTTGTTACCGATGGCGATCCCCAAGCCACCGATCGCGATCTTATCAAGGCCCTTCAAGAATCATTGAATCAACGCGGTATAAATTTTACGGAACTGCTAGCCGATGAAAATACTACCACCGAAGAAGCAATTGCGTTGTTGGATGAATATAAAGTTGTTTGGACTTCCACCAAATGGGACGGCACTGGAATTGATTTTTACGAGTTTGTGGAGGCGGTGGAAGAAACAGAAGCCCGTATGGCCGAGTGCGCTGGGGTGGACGCCAATGTCTTAAACAATGATGGCGCCTTGGCCGAAGACCCCGAAGCATTGGAACATCGTTTGGGCCGAATGGGCGAACGGCTTAAAGAAGTTGAGGGTCTTGATGTTAAAACCTCTTACGGCACCGATTTACGGATAGGTTTTCGGGCGGGTTTAAGAAAGTGGGAAAAAGACACCGACGAGGAAGGTATCGCGCCGGGCTATTGGTATAATCTGCCCTGGGGCGAGATCTATACTACTCCGGATGAGAATTTGGTGGATGGAATTTTGATGTTGCCGGTGCTTCAAGACGATATTTCTAGCGAACAAGGGGTGGATGAATTTGTTCGCCTCACCATCAAAAAAGGCAAGATAACTAACATTGACGGCGGCGAATCGGCCGAGAAACTGCGGCAGTATCTGCAAGAAAAATCCCAAGACGAAACCAATCCTTTTAGTGTGGCCCAAATTTCCGAAGTGGCTTTTGGCGCCAACTCCAAGGCAAGATCCAAAGTCAGAAACGCGGAAGGTTTGTGGAGCGATCGCGGTGTTTCGGTAACCGAAGCCGAAAAACGCTTGGGCACAATGCATTTGGCCATAGGTTCCAGCCAGCATGGTGAAGAAGGCACCGAGGGTTATAACGAATCCGATGTCCATATGGATTTCGTGATTCCCCGAAGCGGTCTGACAGTTACCGCTTTCAACCGCCGCGATGATTTTCAAAAGGGTCAGAATGGTAAAAGGTTGATTGATGAAGGGCAATGGAATTTTTTGGAATAAAAATTGTTTCAAAAATTTCCCGCTGAAGTTACCAAACTTCAGCGGGTTTTGTTTTATAGTTAATAATTGTGTTACTCTAGAGTTAATAATGAATATTATTGTTCGGGCTAATAATTTAGAAATTACGCCGGCGCTAAGGGATTATTTGGACAAGCGCCTTGAATCCTTGTCTAAATTGGTTAAAAGCGGGCATAACGATAATATAGAGACCCGAGTGGAATT
>ORJL010401560.1_pt1 | contig 10851 bp, 6 predicted proteins | sample 1779941 | NCBI WGS metagenome assembly ORJL01 (sample SAMEA104232317, study PRJEB22302) | groundwater metagenome | biome: forest; feature: aquifer; material: groundwater | place: USA | collected 2011-08-07 | depth 5.8 m | reverse complement strand
CGAGCCGGGCCGCGGCCCCGGTCGGGCGGGGCCCTGCGCCCGACGCGGAATTCGAGTCCCCGCCGGTCCCGGAGACGGTCCGCACCGTGGTGCACTTCGCCGTGGATCGCAAGCCCAGCGGCGCGATCGAGGGCCGGGTCACGGACCGCGCCGCGCGGCCGCAGCCCGGACGTGCGGTCTCGATCTCGGCAATGCAGGGGGACGGGGAGCGAGCTCCTACCGATTCCTCCGGACGCTACCGCCGGGAAGGGCTGATCCCGGGTCTCTACATGGTCGCCCTCGATCCGGTGGCGGGAGAAGAGAGCTTCGCCGCCGCACCGAGCGAGCTGGTGGAGGTGCGGCGCGGTGAGACCGCGGTGGTGGACTTTCTCGCGCACGAGTCGGGTCGACTGGAAGGCCGGGTCTTGCGGGACGGCCAGCCCGCGGTCGCCGCCGAGGTCCGGCTGCTTCAAGTCCCGCGCGGCGGCACCCGCCGGGAGCGCGCGGCGGCCACCGCCTCGGACGATACGGGGACGTTCGCGATCGAGGACCTGACTCCGGGCGCCTATCGGCTGGTGGCCACCCACGAACTGGCGTTCCGCGAGCGCGACGGAGTGGTGATGCGCGGGATGGCGCGGCTCGACACGACCCTCGAGATCCGCGCGGGCGAAAACCGGGTTGAGGTGAGCTTCGCCGAGGGGCGATTGCAGGGGAAGGTGAGCGACGCGAGAACCGGCTCGCCCCTCTCGCTGGCGATGGTGACGGTCGTGCCGGCGGGGCCACGCGACGCCGAGACCGGCTTCCACGAGCGATTCATGTCCCTGGACTCAGGAACGCAATTGAGCGACGAGGATGGCTCCTTCGAAGTCGCCGGGCTCGCGCCCGGGAACTACCGGGTGACCGCGACGCTGCCGGGCTACTGGACTCACACGGGGGCGGTGACGGTCGTCGGCGGGCGGACGCCCTACGCCGTGCCGCTCCAGTCCGGTGGCGGAACCGTCGATGTGGAACTCCTCATTCCCCAAGGGGTCTTTCTGCCGCTGCTCAATCTCCGGGTGAGCGACGCACAGGGCTACGACGTGGGCTTCTGGGCCATGGGTGGGAACGACCGCGACCACTCGCTCTACGAGCGAACCCAGCAGCGACTGGCCAATCTGGCTCCTGGCCGCCACACCCTCGAGCTCGAGGTGCCGGGACAGGGGCGCTACTCCGCCGAGGTGGAAGTGGGCGAGGACAGCACCCCGAGGGTGTCCTTCGTGCTGTCGAGCGGGGACGACTAGCCCCAATATCGGTTGCTTAGTTTCTGTCGCGAAACTCAATAACGGCTCGCTCCCGTTCCCGGTTCGGAAAGCGAGCAGTTGCGCGGCTTCGGGAACGGGAACGGGACCAAGTACGTCCAGGAGCCCAATTTCGCGACAGAAACTACTTGGCAACTCTGCGGGCGGAGCGCGCCGCACAGCGATTATCGGCCCGCGGAGCAGCCGCGCCTCGAGTCGGCCAGCGGCGGCTAGCAGCTAGCGGTACTTCACCTTTAGGGTGTCCTTGGACTTGTTTTTCTTCTCCATCAGGTCGCGGACGAGTTCGCGCTGCTTCTTGCTCTCGGAGCAGAACCTCAGGCCGGCGACCATCCCCGCCATCTGCTCACCGTAGTTGGTCCGGTGCTCGAACCGCTCGTGCCACATGACGCGCGCCGCGACGCTGACCGGCCCCAGCTTCGGGTGATTGATCTTGATCGAGTACTCGAGCTTCTTGTCGATCAAAGATTGGCAGACGACCTTCACGCCCGTTTGCGAGAGATCGACGATGCGGATGCTCAGCTCGTTGTTGCGCGAAAGCGAATTGAGCAGCCCCGCAGGCTTCATCTCCCAGTTCACCGAGGCCATCTGCACGCGCGGATTGCGTCGGCGCTCGTCCTCCCGTGCGTTCTCGGTAGACTTGCTCGCGTGCCCCATCCGCTCGAGCACCGAAGTCACCGACGAGGGCGGCTCCGCGGGCGCCTGGGTCCTCGAGTCGGTCTGGGCCGGCTCGGCCGGTTCGGGGGCGTCCTCGAACGATTCCTCCCGCACCACGAGGTCCTCCGCCTCGGCCGCAGCGTCCTCCTCCTCCACGGGTTCCGGGGCGCTCTCGACCCGGCGGGCGCTCGGCTCGAGGGCCGGAACCCTCGTCTCGCGGGACGGCTTCGACCGGGGTGCGACCGATTCTCCGCTGAACATGATGGTGTAGGGGCCGAAGTTGAACTCCGTGCCCTCCTCCAGCGCCACGTCTTCGTTCACGTCCGCGCCCGCAATCTGAAGCTGGCCCGGCCCGGCCAAGCTGCGGAGCTGGAATCCCCCGTGAGACTTGAAGAGCAGCAGGTGCCGGGGAGCGACGCCCTTCCCCTGCAGGCAGATCGTATTCGTCGCTTCCGAACCGATCGAAACCTTGTCGCCCGCAAACGGGACTTTCAGGTCCCAGCCATCGACCTCGTTCTTGATGTTTAGTCGCGGCATGGATCATCACTCCTGCACCGGACCTCAGAACCTCGATGGGTAAAGAAGCAAGTGCCAGGCCGAGATGTGACGAATTATATGTTTATTAAGTGTATTGCAGTAAGCATATTATGAACTGAACAATCAATGCGGCGAATAAGTTGCGAGGGAAATGGGTAGTTTCGTAACCTTTTCAAGCCGCGCTGTAAGCGCTGATTTACACTGTCCGAAGGGCGTACACAATTCTTCGTCGCTCAAGAACAATGTCATAACCTCTTGGAGAAATTGTTGTTGCGAAGCGTCTATGGGGCTTTCGCGGACTCGCCAGGCAATTTCGCGAATGCACGTCAAGAGCTACGCGCGTGTGACAGGTGCAGGACCGCAGCTGCGCGAGACCGTGGCGTGTCGCTGTGACCGTCCCTGATGTCCACCGGACTCACATCGGCCGTCCATCCGTGAAATCCGTGAAATCCGTAGTTTGGTCCTCCTTCGGCGGACCGCGCTCTCTGCGGTTGGCCGCCCGCAACTGCGGTCATGCACCCGCGCGTGACCAGGCATGAGCCCTAAACGATGGTCGCATCCCGTGCCCTTGCCCTCTCTCGTCGGAAGGCGGGCAAGGGCAGGGGCAAGGCGGTCCGCTTACCTTCCCGAACGTCTGCTCAGCGGTTGCTTAGCGGTCGCGCGGGTGTGTCCGATCGACATCCTTGGTGAGCACGACGAAGTCGCCCGGTGGCCGCAGGAGCGCCTCCTCCACGGTGCCTTCCGGTTGGTCCGCGGGCAGCGCCAGCGGGATGACGGTGAGGTCAGGCAGGTGGAGCCTTCGCTGAACGCGCGCGGGAATGCCGAAGCGATAGGCAATGTGGCCGCTGCCCGCCAGCACCACCATGCTCGCGCCTGAGTTCTTGGGTGCCCTCATGTAGCGCGCGGCCGTCTCGGCCATCGTCTCGTCCCACACGCACATCGCCTCGTAGTAGTGCTCCGGGTTGGGCGCGTGCCCGCCCCCCGTCCCGTGCATGTCGAGCACCTTCATGAATTGCCGGCGATGGCCGGGATCCTGCGTGTCGATGTCCCGGGCGATCTGCTTCCGGTCCTCCTCGACGAGGGCGGCCAACCCGTCCTTGCCGACCTTGCGCACGATCCCGCGCGGCGCATTCAGCCCGACGACCTTGAGCTTCATCTGGCGCGCGAAATCGAGGATCGGCTGGTACAGCGCGTAGTCGAAGCCCCAGGATTTCTTCCAATCGATACGCTCGAGAAATGTCGACTCGTCGATCCGGCCCTGGGTGTAGTCGTCGAGGTGCTTCTGCGCCCCGCGCTCGAACATCTCCATTCCGATCAGGAGCTTGGGATTCGACCGGAATGCGGCGCGGATCACCCGCAGCTGGATCTCGTGGTGCGCCGGGTTGTCGTGGTTCTCCGCCACGTAGATCATCCGCGCCGACTCGATCCGGTCCACTGCCTCGCGCATCGTGCGGATCTCGCCGGTCCGGCCGTCGATCAACGCCCCCTCGGCGGTGGCACGGGTCGCGAGCTCGCGCAGCGTCCGGTCCGCAGCCTCGCGAGCCGCTGGGGCCAGCGCCATCCGGCGCTCGTGCCGCTCGATCTCCGTGGCGATCGCCTCGTGAAGCCCTACCCGCACAGCGGCGGTGCGCGCGTCCAGCAGACGCTCGATCTTGGTCGCCAGGTCGGGCTCAGGGGGCCGCCCGGGCTCCTCCCCGTCCTCGGCGCCTGCCGGTCCCGCGGCACCGGGGAGCACTACCCAGAGCAGCATGCCTGCCGAAAGCACCAGGGACCGGAGCGGAGCAAGCCAGCGAATCATCATGGCGCACCTCACCAAGAACCGCAGGGACGACGGAATCGCATGTTATCCGCGCAGTCCGGCCGTCTCAATCGAAATCGCGGGTCCGCGGATCGGCGCAACGGCGCAACGGGCGCAACGGCGAGGCGCTTGAAACTTCCCCCGCTGCGGATAGAATGGGCCCGACCCCCCACGGAGATCCCCATGCGGTTCCTGCTCCGGCTCGCCCTGCCGCTCCTTCTGCTCGCTCCTGCCGTGCCGGCCCAAGAGGAGGGCGACCCCGGCAAGGGAAAGAAGCCCGCGGAGGATGCCCGTTTTCTCATCGACGTGCGGGTGGGCTTCGCGGACCGCTCGCAATTGGTCCGGGTGAACCGCTGGAACCCGGTCTTCATCGAGCTGGAGAACCGCAGCAAGAAAAAGGAAGAGGGGATCAAGGGCGAGCTCGTGCTCACTCACGTGGTCGCGCAAGAACGGGTCGACCGCACGACGACCCGGGTCGCGGTCGAACTGCCGGCTTCGTCGAAGAAGCTCGTGATCCTCGCGGAGATGATCGAGCAGAACGACGAGGAGCTCCTGGTCGAGCTCATGGTCGGGCGCGACGTGATCCTGCAGGAACCGGTCCCGTTCCCCGGGATTCTCCGCATCGGCGATTCGTGCGAGCAGATGCTCGCCCTTTCGGCGCGCCGGCAAGGGCTCGGCTGGCTCGAGCAGCGGCCTCAGGGCGGTACCAATCCGATCGACTACCCGGTCCGCTACGTGGTCGCGACCGGCGCCGACCAGCTGCCGCGGAACTGGATCGGCTGGGACGCGATCGACGCCCTCGTGATCGACGATCCGGAGACGCTGCCTCTCGACGAGGACCAGGTCGAGGCGCTCGCCTGCTTCGTGCGGCTGGGCGGCACCCTCCTCGTGACCGCCGGAAGAAACTGGCAGGTGCTCGCCTCCTCGCGGCTCGAGTCGCTGCTGCCCGCGTCGCTGGAGTCGGAGCGGATGTGGAACGCGGGCGGCGGCCTCGACCTGGGCGAAGCTCTCGCCGGCTTCGCCAGGGTCGACGACGCGCGCGTGCGTGACGTGCCCGGCGTGAAGCTGACGGCGCGCAGCGGCAAGGTCGTGCTCGACGCGGGAGGCGCCCCGGTAGCGGTGGTCCAGCGCGTGGGCCTGGGCCGGATTGCCGTGGTCGCCTACTCGGCGAGCGAACCGGCATTGCGCGACAGCTCGGCGGCCCACGATCTCGTCGCGGAGTGCCTCGGGCACCCGCGACTGCGGTTGATGAGGGAGCCCTACTCCTCCAACCAGGGGATCGCCTGCACTCCGCCGACGCGCGGTTACCAGTACACGGAGGCAGGGCAGGAGCGCTACGGCGGCGCGTATGCCTTCGGCCGCCTTCCGGATGACGAGGACTTCGGCTGGCGCGACCTGCTCGAGAACGCGTACGGCGAGGACCTGCTCACCAAGATCCCCGCATGGCGGTCGGTCTTCCTGTTCCTGCTGGTCTACTTTTTCGCGCTCGGGCCCTGCAACTACCTGGTGTTCCGCAAGCTCGACCGGCTGGAGTATGCCTGGCCCGCGTCGATCGTGATCGCGCTGGGCTTCACGGGCGTCGCGTATGCGGTCGGCCTGCGCGGCGGCGCCGGCTCGCTCGCGGTGCGGCACCTCACCGTGATCGAGGCCGGCAGCGGATCGCCGGACGGACGCGCGGTGCATCTCCTGGGGCTCGCCGGCTCCGGCCACGTCGAGGGGGACTTCCAGTTCGCAGGGGCGGAGGTATACGTCAGCCGGATGCGTACGCGCACCAGCCGGCAGGGGCACGAGGCGGAGACGGTGAGCGTGGTGCGGGGAGCGGAGTCGGTGCATCTGGAGGACTTCCGGGTGCTCGCCCGCGCGATCCGCGGCGTGGAGGTGCAGCGTCGTGCCGACCTCGGCGAGGGTGGCGTGGAGGTCGAATTGGTCCGCGGGCATGGGCGCTGGACCGCGTCGCTCGCCAATCGCACGGGCGTCGCGCTCGACGACCCGGTGCTCGTCCTCGGGGCCAAGGCGATCCGGCTGGAGGACCTGCCGCCGGGGGCCGAACGCCGGCTCGAGCTGGCCGATTCGGAGCTGCAGGAGCGACGGGCCGTGCTCGCGTCCTGGTGCAACGACGGGAGCCACCTCCACCCCGTATTCGGGGGGAAGTCCCGGCAGACGATGGATCAGTGGCTGGCCAACGAAGGGGACGTCGCCCTGCCGGTCGCCCTCCTGGCGTTGCTTCCCGAGCCCGGGTTCACGATGGACTATGAAGGGGAACCGGTGCCCGCGTTCGGGCCGACCATCCTCGTGGTGCCGGCGGCATGCTCCCTGGCCCAGGGGGAATTCGACCTCCCCGGGCCGTTATGGGCCTGCCGCGTGGTCTCGGCGAAGTATCCCGGATTCTGGTGGGGTCTCGACCCGCGCGAGGTCCACAGCAATTCGGTCCAAGTCGAAGTCGAGTTGGAGCCGCTCTGCTGGGCCGCAGGGGCGAGGGTGGCGCGAGGTGCGCTGACTTCGCCTTTGGTGGCCGAGGAAGGCGCCGAAGTCACGCGCTCGATCCTGTCGTGGCCCGAGGGAAAGGCACCGGTCTGGGCGCGTGCGGGCGATTCCCGGCAAGCCGAGCTTCCGGTGTCCCTGGCCTGGGTCCGGCCGGGCACGGGGCGGCTGCGCCTGCGGGTCGGCGCGCCGCAAGGCAACATCCGGGTCGGCCCGATCCTGCTCCACGTCGAAGGAACGAATCGATGATCGAGATCCAGGACTTCGTGAAAAGCTACGGCGACTTCCTCGCCGTCGACCATCTCAATCTCAAGGTCGAGAAGGCGGACATCTACGGGGTGATCGGGCCCAACGGCGCGGGCAAGACCACCACGTTCCGGTTCCTTTCCACCCTGCTGGAACCGACCTCGGGGGACGCGTTGGTGAACGGCTTCCGGGTGACCAAGAACGTGCGCGACGTGCGGCGCTCGATCGGCTATATGCCGGACAACTTCGGCGTGTACGACGGGATGCGGGTGTGGGAGTTCCTCGACTTCTTTGCGGTGGCGTACGGGATCCCGCGTGCGAAGCGAGTGCAAATCATCGACGATGTGCTGGTGCTGGTCGACCTGATCCACAAGCGCGGGGAGCTGGTGAACGGCCTCTCGCGCGGCATGAGGCAGCGGCTCTGCCTCGCCAAGACGCTGGTGCACGACCCGCCGGTGCTGATCCTCGACGAGCCCGCGAGCGGGCTGGACCCGCGGGCCCGGGTCGAGATGAAGGAGATGCTGCACGAACTGCGGAAGATGGGCAAGACGATCATCGTCTCGTCGCACATCCTTTCGGAGCTGGCGGACTACTGCAACAAGATCGCGATCATGGAGCGGGGGAAGCTCCTGGCCTTCGGCCCGGTCAGCTCGATCCTCGAGCGGATCCGCAAGCACCGGGTGGTCGAGGTGCAGGTGCTGGGGAAGGCGGACGAGACCGCAGGGATCCTCAAGGGCCACCCGGGGGTCTCCTCGCTCACCCAGGAGGACGGCATGTTGCGCCTGGACTGGAACGGGACTTCCGAGGACCTGGTCGCGCTTCACCGCGAGGTGGTGCTGGCGGGCATTCCCCTGCTCTGGTTCCGCGAGGTCGAGGCCAACCTCGAGGAGGCATTTCTCAAGCTGACTCGCGGTGAGGTGGGATAGCGGGATATGCTGCACGATAATGCGGTCCTCCGGCGCGAGCTGCTCACGATGCTGCGCGGGCATCGCGCCTTCATCATGCAGGCGATTTTCCTGATCGTACTGTCGTTCCTGGTGCTGGTCGCCTGGCCGATGGACGAAGACTACATCAACTTGCGGGCGGAGCGCTCGCGCACGCTGTTCAAGCTGTTCGCGATCGGCGAGCTGACCCTGGTCAGCATCCTGGCCCCGGTCTTCTCCGCGGGGTCGGTCACGATGGAGAAGGAACTCCACACGGTCGACCTGCTCTTCACCACGCAGATGCACGTCTTCTCCATCTTCATCGGGAAGCTGCTCTCGAGCGTCGTCTACATCCTCTTCCTGGTGATGTCGACGCTGCCGATGCTGGTGATCTGCTTCATCCTGGGCGGCCTGGCGGCGAGCGACGTCCTGAGCGTGTACGGCGGCCTGATGTGCGTCGCGGTGCTGTTCGGGCTGGTCGGGCTGATGTGCTCGACCTTTTTCAGCCGCACGCACGCGTCGCTGGCGATCACGTACCTGATCGTCCTGCCGATGACGCTGGTGCTGGTGCTGATCGTGACCGCGCTCACCTCGTTCGTGCCTTTCTTCTGGATCGTCCTGGTGGCGACCGTGATCGGGGCGATGGTGATGGTGCCCTTGACGGTGCGCCGCCTGTCTCAGCCGTTCAGCGACGTCGAGCGCTCGGCCGAGGAGGAGCGGATCGAGGACCAGGCGGGCCTGGTGCTGATGCGCGACCGATTCCCCGACAGCCTGCTGGCCCCGAGCCGCCGCGACGACCTGATCCCCGACGGCACCAATCCGGTGCTCGACAAAGAGATGCGCTTCGAGATCTTCGGCCGCGGCACCCTCCTGGTGCGCCTGATCATCCAGATCAGCATCGGGATCTCGATCTTCTTCATCCCGCTGGTTTTCACCGGGCACGAGCCGATCTACACCTGCTACCTGCTCTCCTTCGTGGTCTTCATCACCCCGGCCTTCGCCTGCCCGAGCTTCACCCAGGAGCGGGAGCGCGGGACCTTCGACCTGCTCCTGACGTCGCTGGTGACGCCCGAGCAGGTGATCACGGGCAAGTTGGTCGCCGCCTGCCGCTGCACGGGAGTGCTGACCGCGTTCCTCAGCCTGCCCATGGTGCTCGGCCTGTTCAAAGACATGACCGTGGTCGACCTGCTCCGGCACGCCGCGGTGGTGGGGATGACGATCTTCGCCACTGCCGTGATGTCGCTCTTCTTTTCGCTGTTCTTCCGCACCACCCTGGTGGCGCTGGTGGTGACGTATCTCTCGGTGCTGTTCCTCTACATCACGCCTGCGCTCAGCCTCAAGATCCTGGAGGTGTTCGCCGGCGGATCGCCCGGGACCGGGAGCTGGCTGATGCTGACCAGCCCGTTCTTCGCGGCGTTCTCGGTCGGCGAGTGGGAATACCAGAATACCTTCTTCAAGACGGGGGGGATCCCCAAGGAGATGGTCTGGGCGGGGTTCAACGGGTTCTACCTGCTGCTTTCGCTCGGCCTGCTCGCGGCGATGCGCGCTGGGTACGAGCGGTTCACCACCGGGCTGAAAGCCGTGCGGATGGGGGCGTGAGCGGACGCGGACGCCGACATCCTCAGCGCGCGGAGCGGCGGGTCGGGCGCGCGAGGCCGTCCATCCAGCTCACGACGAAACTCGCCACGAACAGGAACAGGTAGACGACGAGCAACGCGAAGGCGTACTCGGGAATCATGCCCGCGCCGGGTCCCCATAGTCGAAACAGCTGGAGAGTCGTCGAGGTGAATCTCAGTACCGTTTCGGCGAGGCAGAAGGCGAAGGCGGGGATGCAGATCGGCAGGAGTCCGACGCCGAGCCAGCGGAACACACGCCTGCCCGGAGACCGCAGGTGCCAATCGGCGCGGGTCATGTGACGCAGCGCGAACCCGAGACAGACGAGCCCGAGGAACTTCGCGGTCGTGAGCACGACGAGGATCCGCTCGGAGGCCAGGTCTTCGGCGGACAGGGTGATCCTCCTGAGAACGGTGGTGTCCGCGGGGAGGAGGTATGCGGAGACGAACCCCGCAAGGAACCCCAGCGCGACCCACACGAACGCCGGCAGGCCGAAGCGGGCGTCGGCCTTCACCCGGATCGCCGGCGTCCATTTCCCCACCTTGATCGGTGCGCTCAGCCGATATCCGCCCAGCAACCGCTCGGCGGTCCGGATCGCGGCCTGCAGCTGTGCCTGATCCTTGCGACAGGACTCGCACGCCTCGAAGTGCCGGGCCATCGCCTGCGCGGCGGCGGGCTCCACCTCGCGATCGAGGTAGGAGCCCAGGCGTTCCTTGACTTCGCTACACTCCATGCGCGGTCCCCTTGTTCGGTTCACCCGGTGCGTTGCTGACGTCGGTCGTTCCGCCGGCCGTGGAGATCCCTTCTCCGGCCGACTCGTGCCGGGCGATTTCGTCCGCCAGGGCGGCGTGGATCGCCTGGACGCGTAGTCGCGCGTCGGTGCCGCTGAGCCCGAGCAGGCGAGCGATGTCGGCGTACGGCACGCGATAGAGGGAGCGCAGGACAAACACCGCGCGACCATTCCCGTCGAGGTCGGCCGCGCGCGCGAGCAGGGCGCGGTGCAGGCGGAGCTTCCCCGTGCCCGCGAAACTCCCCGAGTCCTCGGGCGGCAAGGCGTTCGGAGCGACCGGCGCGAGCGGCGGTCCCCCAGCCGCGTCGGTCTTTTCCCCGGAGCGAGCGGAGGGGGCAGACGGGTCGCGGGCATTCGCAGCTGAATCTCCTGGTGCAGCAGCGCGCGCGTCCTTCGTGCCGACGGCCGCGGACGCAGAGGCGACCTCGGAAACCGTCTCCCCCGCGAGGATGCGCACCTCGGCGGGGAGGTCCGTCGGAGCCGGATCCGCCGCGCGCGGTCTCGCGGCTCGCGCGGTCCTCGGCGCCTGGG
>ORJL010134525.1_pt1 | contig 10852 bp, 12 predicted proteins | sample 1779941 | NCBI WGS metagenome assembly ORJL01 (sample SAMEA104232317, study PRJEB22302) | groundwater metagenome | biome: forest; feature: aquifer; material: groundwater | place: USA | collected 2011-08-07 | depth 5.8 m | reverse complement strand
TCTCTCTCTATCAAAGCGCTCTTGGAGAATCCGTGGCACACGGCCGCCGAGCGCTATTCAAAGGATATGGAGGTGCCGGGAGTCGTTATCAAGTACAACAAGCACGGCGCGCTCGCCTCTATTGAAGAGGGTGTCGCCGGTCTCGTGCATGTGAGCGAGTTCGCAACGCCGGCAGACCTGCGCGCGACCTTGGAGCTCGGCAAGACGTATCCATTCATCATTTCTCTCTTTGAACCGAAGGAGCAGCGCATGACGCTTACCTTTGCAGGCAAGAAGAAATAACGAAAACAGAAAACGCACGACACCCTGTGTCACGCGTTTTCTGTTTTTATCAGCCCACTAAAGTCCACTAATTAGGATATCTGATATCCTCAACCTGTGGACATCTGATATCCATTAAAAATGGTGGTGCTAGACTGCAAACAAGTATGCGTAAGGAAGATTATGCTGTTGGCTCATATGTGCATGTTGTTAAACGCGGAACTCGTGGGTTACCAATCGTCCGCGATGACACTGATCGTTTCCGTTTTTTACTCATGCTTACGCATTTCAACGACGAGTTTGCATCCGATAATTGGTATCGCGACATAGAAGCTGCTGATCTCCAGCATTCATTTTCGCGCCCAATGTTCTGGCCCGAGCAAGTACGACTGGTAAATATTATTGCGTTTTGTCTAGTTGAAAATCATTTCCATCTCATCTTGCAAGAGCTTGCTGAGGGTAATATCTCCCACTTTATGCAACGGCTCGGCATTGGAATGGCAAAGAAATATAACGAGCGATATAAAGAAAACGGGTCCCTCTTCCAAGGAGCGTATCGCTCAAAAACAATTACTGATGATCGTTACTTCCGTTATGTAAGTACGTATGTGCAACTGAAAAATGCGCTTGATATATATCCTGGAGGTCACACGAACGTTCGAAAAAACTTTGATCATGCATACAACTGGGCTAATTCCTTTCCGTATTCGAGCCTTGGCGACTATACAAACAATTTTAATAGACCGATTATAGACAAGACATTTCTATCATCATTATTCACACAAGAAGAATATAAAGAATTCTCAAGAGATGTGATTCTTGGACGTTATGAACGCGACGATATCGAGACTAAACACCAATCTGGCTTCTTTGAGTAGTTTTGTGGATATCTGATATCCTCAATCACCTGACTTCAAATGATCTGACTTCCCTTTTCAGCAAAACCAACTCCTCGAGTTTTTCCTTCACTTTGCTACTTTGTAAATGTCTAGGGGAAAGATTGTCACTTTGCATAACCATATTAGAAACCCCAGGGGGACGGGACGGTTGGCTTTCATTGCTTCTCGCCGGTACAACAAAGACATTTCCAGCTTTTGGAGTGTCCCCAAATGTTACTCTCATTCCCTCATTTTTGAATCTCTTTATTAATTCATCTATGGTGGGTGAAGAAATATCATAGAGAGACATGTCTTTGTCGCCTTCTATATCTGCTTTTAGTTTTAAGTACGCTTCTGGGTCAATTCCAGGAAAAGGAAATGTCTCGTTGCTTTCAATCAATTCTGCAGACAAAGCAGCAATCCTTTCTATTCTTGACTCAATTTGATTCGAAACTTGCTCTTTGGCTTTGGGCATTTGAGCGTCGAATGTCTCAATAGCTGCGATACGGGACAAAAGTACTGCCTTAGCTTTTTGATTCTCCGGCAAATGCATAACTCCGTAATGAGAGAACCCTTCGTATTCTCGTCTTAACTCATTCCTGATGTCTTCGTTGGTCGGAATGGAGAAATTCGCCTCCTGCCACGCTTTATCAAAAACATATTCAGGAACCATTTCGCCATACTTCTTTTCTGGCTGTGGCGCTTGTTCATTCATGACTGGGATTGTAGCAGAAATAACCTAACGCGTGTTGGCGAATTGGGTGGCGGAGGCGAGGCCGGAAGTGGCGAAGAGGCGGACTGCTTCGGCGGATTTTTTTAGGACTTTTTTCACAATCGCTTCTTCACTGGGCTTCCACTTCCCTATCACGTGCTTGATTACTTTCTCATCATCTCTAAGCTTCTTCGCTTGATTTTTCTTCCACACCGGCGCAACCCCAATGCGGATGCGCGCGAATGCGTTCGTTTTAATTGCGCGCATGATGCTCTCCACACCCTTGTGCCCGCCACTCCCGCGCCCGAACACCATCTTTACCGTGCCGAGCGGCAGGTCTAGGTCGTCATGCACTACCAAAAGATTTTTTGCGGCTTTCGGCGATTTAATAAATGCACTAACAGCCTTCCCAGAAAGATTCACAAATGTCTCCGGCAGGACGAGTACTGCGCTCTCTTTGCCGATGTTGCCTTTCGTAATGAGCGTTTTACTTTTTTTATTAAAAACGAATTCACTAAAATTATTTTTCTTTCCGCCGGAGGCGGATCCGCCTCCGGCGGAGGCTACGAGCTCCACCGCGCTCCTTCCGGCGTTGTGCCGTGTCTTCTTATATTCTTTTCCTGGATTTCCCAACCCTACAATTACAATACTCATGCGCGTATGGTAGCAGAAAACTTGCGCTCTTCAAACAGACGCGTACAATGCTCGCATGCCTGACACTTGGAAGGGTCTGCTGAAAGATCTTTTCACATTAACGCTCCTCATTGTCGTTGTTGTAATCCCGATTAGAATCTTTGTTGCATCACCATTCATTGTTGATGGTGATTCTATGCATCCCACTTTTGAGAACCTTGACTATCTGATAATCGACGAGTTCATTTACAACTTTAAAGCGCCAATTCGCGGCGATGTTATCGTCTTCAGGTATCCAAATAACCCGTCTATTTTTTATATCAAACGCATTGTCGGGTTGCCTGGAGAAACTATCTCAATTAATCGCGGTGTCGTTACGGTCACAACAGTTCTGGGAGAAAAAATCTCTCTTGCCGAATCGTATATCGTGAACGAAGATGCGACATATACCAAGAATGTCTCGCTCAATCCGGGAGAATATTTCGTTATGGGTGACAATCGCCCCAGCAGCTCTGACAGCCGAATCTGGGGACCTCTGCCAGAGAAGGACATCATCGGAAGAGTTGATTTGAGGTTGTTGCCAATCAAAAGGGGCGGGGTCTTTCCAGGTAGTGCAGATTACTCCAACACATCAACAAGTACGACAACAGCAATTGCAATATGATTCGCGACACGATTCCGGCTGAAGAACTTTTGAATAAAACTCGTGCGGTCGGACAGTATTACGGATTCACTCCGCTTACTTCTCTCACTACCTCCGCCAGCCGGCGGAGCGGCGGGAACGCCCGCGCGAAAGCCGGCTATCCGGATGCGATTACCGCTCTCGCGCTAGAAGGCGCTGCAGAGACAGTGGCGAGCTTCTTGAAGCAATGTCAGAACACCGCGTGCGCGCCAACGCCGCGCCAGCCGCTCTTCATCTGGCATACGAACATCGCTCCGGGCCGTCCGGCACAGAAAAAGGCGACGATACAGTTCCATGCTCTGGGCTCGGACCGCGCGATTGCAGATGCTGTTGTCATCCGCGCGCTCCTCGCTCTCGTACGCGACTTATTCCACGAAGAGCCGGTTATCCGCATTAACTCAATGGGCGATAAGGAGACCCGCGCACGCTACGCGCGCGAGTTGTCAAATTTCTTCAAGAAACGTTCAGGGACGCTGCCCGAAGAATGCATAGCGCACGCCAGGCATGATGTCTTTCATGCTGCTGAAATGTTAATCGCGTCCGCCGGAGACGGATCCGCCTCCGGCGGACGCGAATGTGCCGAGGACCTGCCGGCGCCGACCGAACATCTCTCGGACGCGAGCCGGAAACGTTTTGAAGATTTACTTGAATACTTGGAAATGACCGAGACTCCGTACGAGCTCGCGCGCACTCTCATCAGTCGCGGTTCAATATGGAACGATACGTGTTTTGAAATCAGCGTTGGCGGGCGACGCGTCGTATGGGGTTCGCGCTATAACGACCTTGTGCGCCATTTCTTCCCCGGTGCTCCGTTTAGCGCCACCGGCGCGGTTCTACAGATAGCGAGCGAGGGAAACGTGGTGAAAAAAAACGCACCATCTAGAATGCGTTTCTCATTCGTTCACATCGGCGACGAAGCGAAACGTCTCTCTATTCTCCTCGCCGAGGACTTCCGTAAAGCGCGAGTATCTCTGGCGCAGGATATAGGCGTTGAATCGCTCACTGAACAGCTTCATCTGGCAGAAAGGAGAAATAGCCCATACCTACTCATAATGGGGCGCAAGGAGGCATTGGAAAATTCCGTCATCTTGCGCAACCGCAAGACGCAAGAACAAACCGTCCTCCCTCTTCTCGGCCTCGCCGAACGCCTGAAGTCGTTCGTGTAGCAAGCACGCTGACATTTTTTATTTTTGCATGCACCTTCGTTTACGCTATAGCGTGAAATAAGGTGCACGAGATTTAATTCGGTAATTCAGCTTGTCAGAAATTTTGTCCTATGGGACGAAAATTCCGACATCAATTTCCATGAAAAAGGTGGACATCTAAGACTTGCTTGTGGTAGAGTCTCTTCACTATGACAGCAGGAACGAGAGTTGAGGTGAAGCGCGGGAAGAACGAGAGTTCTACCGCGCTCATTCGCCGATTCACGAGGAGAGCGCAGGGGCTAGGGTTAGTGCGTGAGATGCGCGACCGCCGCTACTTTGAGCGCACCCGCTCCAAGAACGTCGGACATAAGCGCGCGCTTATTTCCAAGGTCCGCCGAGAGACATACAATGAGCTCGTTAAGCTCGGCAAGATTGACCCGGCCGCGAAGAAGGTGCGCAAGGGCGGTAAGCGTTAAACGTAGTTCGACGTTGCTCACTATAAAAATGGCAGGTGTTTCTATAAAAAATCTCACGCGACGCCGTACGGCGTCGCGCATTGTATTTTCTGACATCGCGGCATCCGTCCTTCCAGAGTGGGACATCTCGCTCGTCTTCGTTGGCACGACTAAAGCAAAGGCTTTGAATAAAAAATTGCGCGGTAAAGATTACCCTCTGGATGTGCTTTCTTATGTTGTAGGAGAAAAGAGCGCGGAAATTATTATATGCCCAAGTGAGGCGGCCAAGCAGGCTCCGTCTTTCCGACTTCCGGTCTCCGATTTCTGTCTTCTGTTGTTTATCCACGGTGCACTGCATATAAAAGGATGGGTGCATGGTGTTAGGATGGATACATGCGAACGAAATCTATTAGCACGCTTCAATGAAACGACGCATAGCCGCCGGCATCGACATCGGCACGTACCAGGTAAAAATGGTCGTCGTCGAGGAACTCTTCGATAAACGCAACGGGCGCCAGTTGCGCATCCTCGGCACGGGCCTCGCAGAGTCCAAGGGCCTGCGGCACGGCTACATCGTCAATAAAGAAGAAGTTTCTGCGAGCATTTTGAAAGCGAAGCAAGAAGCAGAATCTGCAGCCCGCATACCGCTCCGCGCCGGATTCCTCGCCGTTGGCGGCATCTCGCTGGACGAAGCAAGGGCGGCCGGCTCTACCATTATCTCGCGCGCCGACCAAGAGATAACAACGCTTGATATAGAGAAGGCGGGTAAGGTGGCGCGCGAGGCGGCGGCCCCGGGATTCTTGAATCGGCACGTGCTTCACAGCATTCCGCTTGAATACCGCATTGACGGCATTAAGGTACTCGGCGACCCGCTCGGTATGAAGGGCGTCCGATTGGAGGTTGATTACCTTTTCGTCACTTGTCTCGCCCAACACGAGAACGCACTTTCACAGGCGGCTGAAGACGCCGACATTGAGGTTATTGACCAAATGGCATCGCCTTTGGCCGGCTCTTATGTGCTGCTTGAAGGCGACCAGAAGATGAAGGGATGCGTGCTTGCAAATATTGGCGCAGAAACTATTTCTATCGTTGTATACGACGAAGGCATTCCCGTCTCGGTAAAGGTGTTCCCTATGGGCTCCAGCCACATCACCGACGATATCGCTCTCGGCCTTCGCGTCTCTCTTGAAGAAGCGGAGCGCGTGAAAATCGGCAGACTCTCCGGAGCGATGTATCCGCGCAAAAAAGTTGACTCTCTCATCGAGAATCGTCTCATGACGATGTTCGCGCTTATTGATAAGCACCTTAAGTCGCTCGGACGGCGCGGTCCACTGCCAGCCGGCATCATAATCTCCGGAGGCGGAGCGGGAGTCGGGAGCATAAGCGATATCGCGAGAGGGTCGCTGAAGCTACCGGCGCGCCTCGCAGAGTTCCGCCTCTCCGCCGATACGAAGATTCGCGATGCGACATGGGCGGTCGCGTACGGTCTCGCTATCTGGGGCCTCACCGGCGACACCAATGCGCCGAAGCGCAGCTTCGGCGCGTCTATCAGTAAATTCTTCCAGCAGTTTTTGCCTTAAATAACGAGCCGTATCAGTAATTTGTCAATATTTGCATATTGCCCGCGTCTGGTATGATAACGGGCACGTAACTTTTCACATAATTTTTAACTATGTCCAAACGTATTGAGCCAGAGGTTGAGACATTTGCGCGGATCCGCGTGGTAGGGGTTGGCGGTTCCGGTTGCAACGCCATCAATCACATGATTAATTCCAAGGTTCGCGGTGTTGAGTTCGTTGCCGTGAACTCCGATGCGCAGGACCTTCATCGCGCACTTTCTAAACGCAAAATTCATATCGGCAAGAATCTGACTCGCGGACTCGGCACCGGCATGAATCCTGAACTCGGGAAGCGCGCCGCCGAAGAGACGCGCCAGCAGATCCAAGAAACCTTGCAAGGGTCCGATATGGTATTCATCACCTGCGGCATGGGCGGCGGGACCGGCACCGGCGCTTCGGCCATTATTGCAAAAATTGCGAAGGAAGTCGGCGCGCTCGTCATCGCCATCGTCACGAAGCCGTTCTCATTTGAAGGCGCACAACGCAGGGATATCGCCGAACGAGGCCTCGCAGAACTTAAGAAAGAGGTGGACGCATTCATCGTCATCCCGAATGATAAGCTGCTCACGGTCGCCGAGAAAATGCTTTCGCTCAAACAGGCCTTCGCGCTCTGCGACGAAGTTCTGCGCGAAGCGGTTGAAGGCGTTTCCGATATCATCCGCACTCCCGGCGACATCAACACCGACTTCAACGACATTAAGGCGGTCATGGAAGGCGCAGGCCCGACGCTTATGGGCATCGGTGTCGCCGAGGGCGATGAGCGCGCAAAGGAAGCGGCTGGGCGAGCGGTCAACTCTCCTCTTCTTGATATCTCTATCTCGGGCGCCAAAGGTATCCTCTGGGTCGTCGCCCACTCGGACGACCTTGGCATTATGGAGGTGCACGAGGCTTCTAAAATAATCAGCGAATCGGTGGATAAGAACGCCAAGATTATCTGGGGCGTGATGAAGGACAATAAACTTAAGAAAGGACAGGTTCGTATTATCGTCATAGCGACAGGCTTTCCCGAGAGCGCGGCGCATAGCTCTCACGGCGGGACTGAGCGCTCGCTCTTCTCAATGTCCTCAGAAAAGCGCGAAGAGGAGCGCGGGCGCATCTATCATGAGATTCTGCCCGCCAGAGGCGGGTCCCTGCCGGCCGGGCAGGCGGGCGCCTCCGGCGGAAAGCAAGAGGAGAAAGTTGAATCACCTGCCAAGGAAGAACCGATAGTAACGGCAACGCCGCACAAGCGCGAAGAGTCTCCAGCCGTTCCGGAAGATGACGATACATGGGGCGCGATTCCGGCATTTCTACGTCGTCATAAGAAATAATAATGCTAGAATGGGGCGATGTATGACCTCATGATTATTGGCGGAGGGCCCGCAGGAGTGGCCGCCGGCGTGTATGCGGCGCGCAAGCGTTTGAAGACCGTCCTCATAACAGAGGAAATCGGCGGGCAATCAATTGTGTCTGAAGGTATTGAAAATTGGATTAGCATGCCAAAGGTGAGCGGCACTGACCTTGCGAAATTATTTTCTGCGCATCTGAATGCGGTAAAAGGAGATGTGGTAACACTCGCTCTGCATGAGCGCGTTGTTTCTGTGGAAGTCAGACATCCACAGGATGTGGATGTCGGACTTCCACGAACTTTTATTGCTAAAACAAAAACTGGTAAAGAATTTTCTGCAAAATCTGTTTTAATAGCAACCGGCGCTGGGCGCAGAAAATTAGATATCAAGGGTGCAGAAAAATTTGAAAACAAAGGCGTCACCTACTGCGCCTCTTGCGATGGGCCTCTTTTCTCCGGCATGGATGTTGCTGTAATTGGAGGAGGCAATGCGGGATTTGAAACTGCTTTACAACTTCTCTCTTATGCAAAATCAGTTACACTTATTCACAGACACAAAGACTTCAAAGCCGACCCGATAACGGTTGAAAAAGCTCGCACGCATCCGAATATGCGCATTATCGCTCACGCCGAGCCGACTGAAGTTATAGGTCCGCCAGCTGGCGGATTCGTGACAGGTTTAAAATATGCAGACAAAGATTCGGGAGATGTGAAAGAACTTGCTGTCTCCGGCGTATTCGTTGAAGCAGGTGTCCTGCCAAACACAGGATTCGCAGAGGGGTTGGTTGAACTTGACGCGATAAAGCGCATAAAGGTTGACCCGCATAATCAGCGCACGAGTGTTGAGGGCGTGTGGGCCGCGGGAGACTGCACCGACGAGTTGTATCACCAGAACAACATTGCCGCCGGCGACGGCGTGAAGGCGTTGGAGGACATCTATCTCTGGATTAAAAAACGATGAACTCTCCGACCATCATCTCAATCATCATTCCTACGCTCAAGGAAGAACAATTTTTGGAGCGCACGCTCAAGAATCTAGATGGCCTGAAAATGCCCCATGAAATCATCATCACCGATGGCGGTAGCACCGACCAAACGCTTCCAATCGCCAGTCGCTACACAGATAAGATAGTCGTATGGGACCAACCGCGTCGGCAGACATTTGGAGAAGCGAAGAATGCCGGTGCAGCGCTCGCGATGGGAGAATTTCTCGTCTTTATTGACGCTGATGTGATTATTCCAGAGCCAGAAATATTTTTTGAAGAAATACTAAAAATATTTGAGAACAATAAATTAGTGGCGACTACCGTCCCACTAAAACCGTTACTTGAAAATAAATCTATCGTAGACAAAGTTTTTAGCGCGCCGCTTAATTGGTTCTACATCATCTCCAATAATATTTTTCATTCGGGCAATTCTTCTGGAGAATTTCAGATGGTGCGCGCAGAAGCGTTTAGGAAAATCGGCGGGTTCGGCGAGCACTTGGCCGCCGGAGAAGACAACGAGCTCTTCCGCCAGCTCGCCAAGCTCGGCCGGACGATGTCGTACTGGAGACTCTGCGTGCGCCATTCGCTGCGCCGCCCGCACAAGCTCGGCTGGCTCCGCATCTATTTTATTTGGATTAAGAACGGTCTCTCGGTCGCCTTCCGCAACAAGGCCGCATACAAAGAGTGGTCTGTCGTACGCTAATAATTATCGTATGGAAGGATTTAAACAGCCGAAGGGAGAAAACCTGCCGGAATATGTGCGCTCTGAAGCACTTGCGAAACAGTTTGAACAGACTGAGAAATACACCTACGGTTCAACAACGATTGAAGCGTTTGATGTGCAACCCGAAAAACTGAAGACGGAAACTCCAGTGTTTTTCGGCACGGGTTGGTCCGCATCTCGTGGAGTGTACGAATCAGCAATTCTCGGAACTGCCGAACGAGGTAGACGTGTTCTCTCTATGTTCGCACCGCACGGCATCGAAACGGACCCTGGCTTCGGCACCGGCGATAAGACGTACGCGGCGGCCGAGCTACGCAAGGCAGCGGCTATGTTGCGTACGCTTGAAGAAAAAGATGTTGAACAGTTGGACATTGTTGCGCATTCGGAATCTGCTTTGTGGGCACTCATTGTCGCCACGATGCATCCGGAAAAAATCCGCAACATCGTTCTCATTGACCCTGCCGGCCTTATTGACGAGGATACGACGGTGCGCCTCGCGACGAGCTTCGTTCTCGATATTGTGCAGGGCACGCTCAATAAAGAAAAACTCCCACGCCCGAAGGTTGAACGCTCGGTTCAGCCGGGCAGTGGCGCTGACCTATTTGGAGCATTGAAAAACATGGCCGGCGACCCAATGCGTTCTCTGAAAGAGGTGCTAGCTCTTCGTGATGCAGATATACGTGGCATACTTGAAAATCTGAAGGCACAAGGAAAGCGCATAGCAATAATTCAAGGTGCACGTGACGCCATCTTCCCTATGGAGCGCATGCAACGCGTCGTGAACACCAAACAGGTTGACGGCTTCTATTCGGTCTACGGCGCGCACAACGAAATAAATTCAAACCCCGAAGCATACATCACTGTCATAGATCACGCGCTTGATGCATTGGAAAAATTGAGTAACAAAGATAAGAATCCCAGCGAATAAAAAGAGAAAACCGCCGGTGAAGCATGGCGCTTCTCTCCGACGGCTTAGCCACCACTACTTTTCCGGCACGCGCCCGTCGTCAGAGCATGTCCGGTGCGAGACTTCGGCTGCTTTACTACGGTCCGCGACGTCCATCGCCGCCCGTACTGTAATCATCGCCGTAGTGATGCTGGCGACAGTCCGTGATTCACGTGATTCGGCCACAGAGAGTAACGGACTTCCACCACACGCCGCAAGAACGAGCGCAACGGGTATCAACCACAAGATCTTCATGATTCAAGCCCTCCACGGTTATTGACGCTCACAATGAGCCGACGAATTACCCGCTATCTATATACCAGAATTGAAGAATTATGTCAACTGCCGTTTAGAGGTCAAGACCTTCGCAACACTTCGAGCGGGGTTTGATAATTAATGCCCATGTGCGAGCGCTCGCCATTATACCAGCGCAGGTACTCCGGCAGGGCCCGTTTGAATGAGTAGATACTGTGTTCAGTTCGGT
>ORJL011187741.1_pt1 | contig 10853 bp, 8 predicted proteins | sample 1779941 | NCBI WGS metagenome assembly ORJL01 (sample SAMEA104232317, study PRJEB22302) | groundwater metagenome | biome: forest; feature: aquifer; material: groundwater | place: USA | collected 2011-08-07 | depth 5.8 m | reverse complement strand
TTTTATTTAATCTATAAGGCTTGGCGAACTTCTAATCGCTGGCGCCAAGGTGGTTCAAGAGGATACAATAAACCACAGAGTTCAGGAACGCGGCCTTGGAGAAGAGACGATGTTGAAGATTTGCCCAGTAGTACTCCTGTAGATTTAAGTGGACGACAGATCTCAAATTCTGCAAATCTACAAAGGTTTGGCAAGGCAATGTCCTTTACCCGTGAAAATATGCAATACTACTCACAGACTTTTTCACGTTGGGATAGAGATTATTTAGTGGGTCGAGTTCGTCAAGTGTTCTTTTGGTTACAAGATGCCTGGAGCCGTCAAGATCTTTCTCGCGCCTCAGATTATCTTGCACCGGCTTTGGCGGAGAAATATCGCGCTGATTTAGAAGGTATAAAAGCACGCGGTGAACGGAATGTGATTAAAAACCCTGTCTTAAACCCTGAGGACTTGGAGTTTATTCATTGCCACTTAGATGAGGGTAATGAGCATGTCATGGTTATGATTTATGCCAATATTATTGACTATACGGTTGATTCTAGCGGAAGACAAATCTCTGGAGATAATCAGAACCATTTATATTTCACGGAGTTTTGGGAGTTTTACTGGCAGAAGGATAAATGGGTACTAGCCAATATACTCCAAGAAGATGCTTTAGAACTTGCTAATATCGCTAGAGGAGATTTCTAAGAAAAAATAGAAGCCGCAGGCTGAGTAAACAGCAGGCGGCTTCTGTTTTCGAGGCACGATGTCCGATGCACGATGCACGATGTCCGATGTCCGATATCCGAGAACAGAGAACCGATGTTCAGACCTAACCCCGATCGGACTTCGGACCTCTGACTTCTGACCTCTGTTTTGGCCTCTGACCTCTGGCCTCTGAAATATGGTAGGTTAACCATAGTCCACCGAAAACGAGGGCACCAATGATCAGAGCACCAGCAAAGCGTTTGGGGTACTGGGAAAGTTGCCAAAAGTCGTGGCCGATCCAGGATTCCCAAGCAATCATTGGTATTTTTCCTAATAGGGTGGCTGCGAAAAATAGTTGAAATTTCATGGGGGATAAACCTGCAGCATAATTAATAACTGCTGCTGGGAAAATGGGTGTTAGTCGGGCCAGAATAATTAAGTAAAAGGTTTTTTTTCGAGAGAGATTTGCCCAATGACCTAATTTATCAGACTTTGTCAATTTTGCATGGACCCACTCTTGACCTAAAAAACGAGCTAGCCAGAATCCCAAGGAACTACCTATATAACTTCCGCTCAAAGAGAGTGTAAAACCTAGAATCCAGCCAAATAATACTGTATTAAGTCCTGCCAACAATGGAAAGGGGATGATTGGGAATAACATGAGTAGAGTGACAATCAACAAATCAAGTAGTATGCCTTTCCACCCTAAACCTGCTAAAAAGATCTGAAGAGTAGCGGGGTGTTGCAACTTAGGATAGAGGACAATAATTAATGCTAGAGAAATAAGAATTGTTAATAAGGAACTGATTTTCTTTCTGGTAAGGAACAAGTTACGCCTCCTCTTCCATAAACATGCTTAGGGCAACAAGTAGAGTCTGAAAAACAGTAGGAAGTATGTAGGTATATCAGAAAGTATAAATCATTCTTTAAAGAATGATTTATTATCTATTGTACAACAATTTATAGAGAAATGGGTCGATTTATAGGATAATATTTGGACTTTATTCAAAGATGACAAAAGAGATAAAACGATATAATATGGAATAAGTAATGTTAATTAATATGAAATATGATGAACAAGGAATGATATACTATGTTTTATGAAGGTGCTATTTATCGCCCTCCTAGTGAAGCGGGAAGTCTTATCCTCCAGATTACCGTAGGTTGTCGACATAATGCTTGTACATTTTGTGGTGTCTTTAAAAATAAGCGTTTTCGGATAAAGTCAGAGCAAGAAATTGAAGAAATTATTTTAACTGCTCAGGCACACTATCCTGATGCAGAAAGAATTTTTTTAGCTGACGGAGATGCTTTAACTGTAGAAACGTCCGTACTTGTAAAGATCCTGGATCAACTATATCAAAATTTCCCTCGTCTTGAAAGAGTGGGCATCTATGGTGGACCGAAAGATATCCAACTGAAAAGCATAGAGGAACTCAAAGAGCTTAAGGAACATGGTTTAAATATTGTCTATCTTGGAGTAGAAAGCGGAAGTGCCAGAATTCTAAAGACAGTGCATAAAGGGGTAACACCAGAGGAAATGATTGCTGCCGGTCAAAAAGTGATGGCAAGTGGTCTGTTGCTTTCCTGCACTGTAATTATTGGGTTAGGTGGAAAAGCTTACACTCAGGAACATGCTCTAGAGACGGCAAAGGTGGCAAGTTCGATTAATCCTCATTATTTAGCCAGCTTAACTTTAATGGTAAAACCAGAGGCTCCCATTATGCGTTCCGTACAAAATGGAGAGTTGGAACTGCTTTCACCGTTGGAAGCCTTAGGTGAAATTAAGACCCTCGTTGAACACTTACAGGTTACTGATTGTATTTTCCGTTGTAATCATGCCTCGAATTATTTGCCACTTAAAGCGACACTGCCTGATGAAAGAACTATGCTTATAAGCCTTATTGACAAAGTTATTACAAGCAATCAGACGGGGCAGTTGCGTTCTGAAAGTTCCCGAGCGTTATAATTAATGCACAATTCACAATTCACAATTCATAATGCACAATTCATAATATAATAGCACATCTATAATTATGAATTGTGCTGTCGGCGCGTACTTTACCTGATGCTAATGGAGAGCTATTTTCTTGTTGAAAATGTCGGTATTAGTAGATACTGGATTGGATTGCACAATGCACAGATTCGATGCACGAAGCACGATGTATAATTCACAATGCTTAATTATGAATTATGCATTGTGAATTATGAATTATTTAAGATTGTTGTCGCCAAACTAAGGTTAACAGATTAATATAATAGAAATAATAATAGACTGGATGGGCATTAGGAGTTTGTAAATTCCATCTGGTTTAAGAGGCTTAGGGGGACAAAAAACACTATGATTTATTTAGATAATGCGGCTACAACTTGGCCGAAACCTAAGCAAGTAGCGGAACAAATGCAAGAAGCTTTGACTTTAACAGGTGGGAATCCTGGAAGAGGTGGACACGCCGTTGCTCTTCAAGCTTCTCGGATGATTTTTCGTGTGCGGGAAGATATAGCTGAATTTTTTGGAGTTGATGATCCCACCTCTGTCATTTTTACCCCAAATACAACTCAGGCTCTAAATCAGGCTCTGTTTGGGTATTTAAATCCGGGTGATCATGTTATTACTTCTTCAATAGAACATAATGCTGTATCACGACCCTTGTGGGTATTAGCCCAGAGGGGAGTGAAGGTCACTCAAATTCCAGTGCTGCCTGAAAGAGAATTTCCTTGGAGAGCTTATGAAAAGGCCTTTAATAAAAATACGAAATTAGTTGTTACCTTACATGCCTCGAATGTAACGGGTACAATTATGCCTATTGAGCGTATTGGAAAAATCGCTAGAACGAAAGGTGTCTTGTATTTGTTAGATGCTGCTCAAACAGCTGGACTTTTTCCGCTTGACTTTGGGCGAATGCCAATCGACATGCTAGCTTTTCCGGGTCATAAGGGTTTGCTCGGTCCTCAGGGAACCGGAGGTTTAATAATTAGACCTAAACTAGCTCTACGCCCATTAATTTATGGGGGAACCGGTAGTTTATCTGAATCAGATCAACAACCTGATTTTTTACCAGACGCCTTAGAAAGCGGAACTTTAAATGGAGTGGGAATCGCCGGGCTTGGGGCAGGAGTTCGTTATCTTAAAAGCTACGGGATTGATAATGTGCGCAGACGTGAACAGGACTTATGTCAACGCTTGATTATGGGATTAAGTAAAATCTCCGGTGTTCAGATCTATGGCGGTCTTGATGCCGAAAAAAAGGCCCCGATTGTGGCTTTTAATATAGGTAAGCTTGATTCTACTATCGTTGGTTATGCATTAGATCAAGTGTCCGGGGTTATAGCACGTTCGGGTTTACATTGTGCTCCACATGCACATTCATCGTTGGGTACTATTGAACAAGGTGTGGTACGTTTTAGTCCTTCTCACTTTAGTACTGAAGAAGAGATAGACATGGCTATAGCAGCTGTTTCGCAAATTGCTCTTGAAATGGGTTGAAAATATGCTTATTGAAAATAAAATAATAATATAAGTTAGTTAGGTATCTACTTAACGAAAGTTTATGGTAAAATTATCCGAAGGCTAGATCCCATAGGGTATTTGGATTCTCGGAAGGGGGGTGAGTGAGCTTGCCAATCCGACCTTTTATTTTGTGTATAAAACAGATTCATACTATTTTTTCATCGGTTTATAATAGTGATGTTGAATGGGTGTTGACTGACAGAGAACGTGTTTTACATACTACCTCGGCGACTGAACAGGTTTTGGGTCTTACTGTGGGTATGCTCTGTAATGAAAATGAGTTTTTGAAGGAAGTTTTAGAGAAAAAGACTAAAATAATTTTACGTCGTAATGATTGGCGTCATAATACAAAATATAATAGTACTGTGGTCGGAATTCCTCTTATAGAAGAATCCGGCGAAATTAGCGGGACTATAATTTATACCGCTACAGATTATAACATGCTAAAACCAGAAGATATTTTAGAACTTCTACAAGAAATGAATAAAGAAAATAATTTGGAAGCTGCACTCTTGATTTTAACTCGTCGTAGTCTAAAACTTTTTGAGTCAACTATGGCTGGAATTTGGTTATGGCGTGATGAAGAACTTCAATCTCTAGCAATCAGTGCCGAAACTGAAGAGCAGGAGAGATTTTTAGTTCAGGGTACGTTTTTGATGGACTTTCTTATGTCTGAAAAAACCGGGCTCTTTACCCAAGAAAAATTAAATCAGAAGATTATTTTTAAAGATTTCGATCCAGAGAATTTAGAATTGTCGGATACAGTGAGTAGTTCTTATATTGTGTGTTCGAGAAAGTTATATAGTTATGGAATAAGAAGGCTTCTTTGTGTTCCATTGTTGCATTTCGGGCAGTTGTTGGGGGTATTAACTTTATTTAGTGGTAGCTCTAATTCGTTTGATTCAGTGAGTTTGCATTGGCTAAATCAGTTTATGCCTTTATTTTCTTCGTTTGTTTATGAGCAACAACTTTTGCTGGCAGCATGGGATAAGGAACAAGCCTTAACACTTTTATTGCGTGGGACGGAGATTTTAGTTCAGGCTGAATCTGAGGAGCAATTACTTAGTGAAGCCGGGGAAATGGCTATGGAAATTCTGTACCTAGAGGCCGGATTTTTCCTGATGTTGGATGGTAAAAATTGGCAGATACGTTCTCCTTTTGGTAGGCTTAGACACAATGACACAGCATGGCGTGAGGGTATTCTGGAATTAATAGATAAAGATGGTCCCTTTGGTTATGTACCACATCAGGTTACGACTCTCCGTACCTTTGATGAAAATTATCTTGCTCATTACTTTCCTTGGCAAAAGGTATTAATTGAACCATTGAATACTCACTCCAGTATCGTTGGAGAACTTTGGCTTATGGATTCACGGCAAAAATCGCTGGAACAACGACAAGAAATTTTAGCTGCCTTCGTTAGAGGGTTAGGTGTAGCTTTGGAAACTATTTGGCAACGTCAAGAACTGGAACGTTTAGCTAAAACTGATCGTTTAACCGGAATTCTAAATAGACAGGGCTTTGAACAGCGCATTCACGAAGAGATGTCTGGTACATTAAGGCGAAATACGTCCTTTATTTTGTTAATTTTAGATTTAGACGGTTTTAAGTTTCTTAACGACACACAGGGGCATCCTATCGGTGATCAAGCCTTGCGCTTTATCGCTCAGAATTTAAGAATAGCAGTACGAGAAGAGGATATTGTAGCACGTACGGGTGGAGATGAGTTTACAATTGTTTTGACGGATATGTCTAGAGGTCAGGAAGCCTTGGTGATTATTGAACGATTAAAAGCAGAGTTAGGTTTAGGAAAATATGGCTTAGGTGTAAGTATAGGTGTAGCTGAGTTCCCTACCGAAGCAAGAGATTATGAGGGACTATATCGCTTAGCCGATCAACGTTTATACGAAGGGAAAAATAATGGTAAAGGAAAGATTGTAACAGGAAAAGATAACCTCTAATAATTAAATAAGAAAAGGAGATAAAAGCATGAAAAAGGTTGAAGCAGTTATTCGTCCTGCAAAATTGGATGAAATCAAAGATGCCTTATCCGATGCGGGAATTCATGGTATTACAGTTAATAATGTCTTGGGTTTTGGACGTCAAAAAGGACATACTCAGATTTATCGTGGACAACAAGTCGTTGTCCAACTTTTACCTAAAATTAAAATTGAAATCGTTACAATGGATGATAAGGTAGAGGAAATAATTGGGATTATTATGAAGGTTGCTAAAACCGGACAAGTTGGAGACGGTAAAATATTTATTTCAAATGTTGAAGAAACTATCAGAATTCGTACTGGTGAACGTGGAGATGAGGGTCTATAAGCGTTGCACCACTTGAACATTTTCATTGCGGTTTAAAGGCTCTCGATTCGATGAATCGAGAGCCTTTAATTTATTATCTGCGTATCTTACTCATTCCTATGAACGCAAGGTGTTCAACAATTGTTGCCCTTGGTGCTTAATCTCGAAGGGATATCCGGCTACAACAAAGTAAACTGCGCTTGCTGCCTCTGCTAAAATTTGATTGGCTCGTCCCGCTAAATCACGGTACACCCTAGCTAAGGGGTTGTCCGGTACGATTCCTTGCCCAACTTCATTCGTAACAAAAATTACTTTTGGGGATATTTGGGATGTTATTTGAGCTGCTCTTCGAACGTTATTTAAAATTTCGGATTCATCAATACTTATAGGATTTGAATTAAAAGGTTTATCTGTTGGTGTATTTGTATTTGGATGATCGTTTGCTGGCGACTTTTCTGGATTTGAATCAGCAAGAAGTAGGTTGGTAAGCCAAAGAGTAACACAATCTAAGAGAATTAAACCATTATTCTCTTTAAGATTCAGCAGAGTTTCTTCAATATGGATAGGTTCTTCTATTACGTTCCACGTTGAAGGACGACTTTGGCGATGCTTTTCAACACGATCAGCCATTTCATCATCCCAGATTTGAGCAGTAGCAATGTAAGTAATAGGGAGTCCGGAGTGGGCAGCTAATAACTCTGCAAAGCGGCTTTTGCCACTCCGAGCACCCCCGGTTACAAGTATTAAATCCCCCAAACGCTCACTTCCTTTGTTTGCAAACTGTAATAAATCAACATGTCTTACTTCAATTTAGCATTATGAATTATGAATTATATAAGTCTTCTAATAAGCCCTTAATATTTTCGTTCTCTAAATATTCATCGTAAGACATTTGCCTGTCTACTAATCCCTTGGGCGTAATTTCAATGATTCTGTTGGCTATGGTTTGGACAAACTGGTGATCTTGGGATACTAATAGTATTGTTCCGTCGAAGTTAATTAAGCCATTATTTAAGGCGGTGATAGACTCTAAATCTAAGTGATTGGTGGGCTCGTCCAATAATAGTACGTTCGCTCCGCTAAGCATCATTTTGGAAAGCATACACCGCACTTTTTCTCCACCAGAAAGAACCTTAGCTGATTTTAACGATTCTTCGCCTGAAAAAAGCATTCTGCCTAAAAAACCTCTTACGAAGGATTCATCGGGGTCTTTGGAGTACTGCCTGAGCCAATCGACTAGATTTAGATCAACATCAAAGAAGCCGTAGTTATCTTTAGGAAAATAGGCTTGTGAGGTTGTAATGCCCCAATTAAATCCCCCACCGTCTGGTGCGATTTCTCCCATTAAAATCTTCATTAAGGTAGTTTTGGTAATGCCATTGGGACCAACTAAGGCGATCTTATCTCCTCTATTTACGGTGAACGATAGGTTTTCAAATAGCTTTTCACCTGCTACACTCATGGTCAAGTTCTCAACAGACAAGAGATTGTCGCCAGCTTTCCTTTCGGAATTAAAGGCTATATAAGGATATTTGCGTGAGGATGGTTTAATATCATCAAGGGTTAATTTATCGAGTTGTTTCTTGCGGGAGGTCGCTTGTTTTGCCTTAGAGGCGTTGGAGCTGAACCTTTGAATAAACTTTTGCAGTTCCGCAATCTTATCTTCTTTTTTCCTATTGGAATCTCTCATTATCTTAAGGGCTAATTGGCTAGATTCATACCAAAAGTCATAGTTTCCAACATATAATTGAATTTTCCCAAAATCAATATCAGCAATGTGGGTACACACTTTGTTCAAGAAATGCCTATCATGGGAAACGACTATGACAGTGCTTTCAAAACTATAAATAAAATTTTCCAGCCAGGTTATTGATTGTAGGTCCAGATGGTTGGTGGGTTCATCCAACAACAGGATATTAGGATTTCCAAATAAAGCCTGTGCTAAAAGGACCCGAACTTTCTGATTACCGTCAAGTTCGTGCATTTTCTTGCCTTGAAGATCCTTATCAATTCCTAGGCCCATCAATAACTCGGAGGCTTCAGCCTCAGCTTGCCAACCATTGAGTTCAGCAAATTCACCCTCAAGTTCAGAAGCTCTAATTCCGTCGTGCTCAGTAAAATCAGGTTTTGCATATAAAATATCTTTTTCTTCCATAATCTCAAATAGTCTGGAGTGCCCCATCATCACGGTTTTCAGGGCTTCGTGCTCTTCAAATTCAAAATGATCCTGTTTTAACACAGCAATTCGTTCACCTGGCGTTATTATTACTTCACCGCTAGAAGAATCTAATTCACCAGATAATATTTTTAAGAAGGTAGATTTTCCCGAGCCATTGGCCCCGATTAATCCGTAACAGTTTCCGGGTACGAATTTCACATTAACATCTTCAAACAATGCTCTTTTACCGAATCTTAACGTTAATCCACTTGTACTTATCATTTTTTAATCTTTCCTTTAAAGTATAAATTTTTACAATAGTATATTATAACATCTCATTATAAGAAGGTAAATAAAAAAATCCAATTTTTGAATTGAAGAGTGGTGAATTGATGTATAAATAAGTAAAATAAGATCGATTGGGTATAGTATAGAAGAGTTTCTGAAAAGCTTTATCGAATTATGGCAGGAAAATTACTACTCTTGTTGAATATCTAGATTAACTTTCTGTGCAGTATATATTGAGGTCAAAGAGAACCTAAATAAATACATTGCAATTAATGCTGGTACTATTAATGGTTTTACTATTACGTCAAAGAGAACCTAAATAAATACATTGCTAATGCAATGGACAATTTAAAGGAGGAACAAAGAGTGTTTGAAAATGACATGCTTATTGCCGGTGGGGATCCAGGGTTTGGGGCAATAAAATTGGATGTGGGAGATACTAAAGTATTATTTCCGGCAGTTATCTGCAAAGGAAATGAACGTATTTTTTCAACTTTAGGAAATCTACCTATCGATAGAGGTTCAAACTTAGATAATCAAATTGCCTCCTTGGATGTTATTGTTAGGAATAACGCAACAGGAGTAGAACGGCATTATTTTATGGGGAGTTTGGCCGAAAGTCTAAATCCTAATGAAGCACATTATTGCTGGGATGAAGACAAATCAACAGATGAAGAAGCAACCGCTTTATTAATTGTTGCTTTAGCGTTAGCCCAACAAAATCCTAAGGTTAATGTCTATCTTGGTACAGGGGTACCTGTAAAATACTATTCCGCGCTAAAAGATAAGTATGAAGCTGAATTAAAAGGTTCTTTTTCGGTTACTTTCCGTTCTGGTCCTTTTGAGGGTCAAACTCGAAGTATAACAATCTTAAGGTCGAGGGTTTTACCCCAAAGTTATGGTGTGTATATCAAAGAGACTCTTAATGAATTTGGGATTCCAACAAGTCCCAAGTTGTTTGGAGGGTACGTAGTAGTCATAGATCCCGGCTTTAGAACAACGGATATTGCGACATTTTATGATGGTGTAATGCTTGATCCCCCATATTCCTTTAGTTTAGAAAAGGGTTTAAAGTGGGCTTATACAGGAGTAGCTGAAAAATTAAAGGAAATAACCAGTATAAATGATAATCCAATTGAAACGGATGATAAGGAATTAGATAAGATCTTTAGAGTTAACGGTGGGCTTTATCCATGGAATAATGGAGCAATTAATCTTAACCCTATAATGAAGGCAATGCTCAACCAGCTTGGAACAGATATATCAAGGGAGGTTAAAAAGGCTCTAAAGCCTATGTTGGGGAAGATGCATACAGTTCTGGTAGCCGGTAAAGTTGGAGAAATGGTCTATGAGGATCTTGAAATAGATAATAAAGTATTAGTAAACGATCCGCAATTTGGGAACGCAACCGGGTTTAGGATCATGGCTGCCAATATGGTTAATAACATTACAAAGAAGGCGAATACGAATACATGAAGTTGAGTAAACCCAATGTTACCCTTTATTTTGATGATGAAGATTCTGATTTATGGGGTGCCTTACAACTGATTGAACCCGAAAAACGTAGCATCTTTATTAAGAGGGCTTTAAGGCGTACTTTAGTGGCAGGATTGAGTCCTGAAAGCTTTTATTCGGAGCGTGTTCGGTCATTTGAGGAGGACCAAGGTATTCAAAGTGATTTCGATGAATTAGCTAGATCAGACAACGATCTAGTTGAAGATGCAAGAATAATCGGAAAACCACCGAGTAGTATGAACGAGCTTTTTGAATTATCCGAACTATTTAGTAATGAAGAAAAGACAGTGGAGTCATCGGGCTTGCCATCAACTAGTAAACAGGCTCCATGGGAACATTTATTATATAATGTAATCGGTGTAGAGGAAGATGAGGCTATTATCCAAT
>ORJL010405454.1_pt1 | contig 10853 bp, 12 predicted proteins | sample 1779941 | NCBI WGS metagenome assembly ORJL01 (sample SAMEA104232317, study PRJEB22302) | groundwater metagenome | biome: forest; feature: aquifer; material: groundwater | place: USA | collected 2011-08-07 | depth 5.8 m | reverse complement strand
TTTTTTTACCACAGGCAGGCAAACCCCATTTACCGCGACACTGTCTCCGATCTTTGTATCGCCTAAAACCTTATCCGCCTGGATTTCAAAAACTAATATAGCACCCTGCCTGGATATTTTTTGAACTACGCCTAACTCTTCCACAATACCGCTAAACATAAGCCTCCACCAAAAAGTCCTCGCCTATACGCTTTACGCTTACATCTTTTAATTTAACAGCTTTATCTACGCGGGTTATGCCCTGGCCCATAACAGAACTGACAGCATCTTTTCCGCCTATAATCTTAGGGCTGATAAAAAACATTATTTTATCCACCAACCCTTCATCGAACAAAGAACCGATCAATGTCCCTCCCCCCTCCACTAAAACATTAGAAATATTAAGCCCGGCAAGTTTTTTCAGCATATCTTTTAAATTTATCTGCCCGCCTTTTTCCTTTACTTCTAGAATCTTTGCCTTTTGAGCAAGGCTTTTGCGGTTTTCTGTTTCCTGCCCCGGCCGTGAAGGAACCGTAACAATGATAACTTTGGAATCGTCGGCAAAAATATTCGCGTCCACAGGGGTGCTTAACTGGCTATCTACTACAATCTTAATCGGATTCTTTTGCGAAAACCAGGAAGTAAGCTTAGGATTATCCCTCAAAACAGTATTTACCCCAACTACAATAGCATCGTAGTTCTGACGGATTTTATGGCTATAAACGCGCGATTTATCGGAAGTAATCCATTTTGAATCTCCGGTTTTTGAAGCAATTTTACCGTCTAATGATTGCGCGACCTTAACCGTGATAAACGGCATATTCTTATTCGCATATTTTAAAAAAACCTCATTGATCTTTTTTAATTTTTCCTCTAAGAAACCTACTTCCACTTTTATATTATGTTTGCGTAAAATCTGGAGGCCTTTACCGTTATTTACCGGATTTGGGTCAATCATGCCTACTATAACTTCTTTTACGCCGCTTCGGATTATCCTGTTCACGCATGGCGGAGTACGCCCAAAATGTGTACAGGGTTCAAGAGTAACATAAAGCGTAGCTCCTTCGGCTTTTTTGCCCGCCTGGTCTAAGGCTGTTATTTCAGCATGCGCAAGGCCTGCCTTTTTATGGAAACCCTTTGCAATGATATGATTATTTTTTACGACCAGAGCGCCCACTAAAGGATTAGGAGAAGTCATACCTTTAGCCTTTAGGGCTTCCTGAATCGCCAAATTCATAAAATATTCATGGCCTCTCATATGCCCTTACCTGATTTTAAACTTGCTGCTTTTAAAGCTTCAACCAAAAAATAAGGAATCTTTATTGAACCTATTTTAACTTCCGGCTTGGCTAAACCGTGGCAATCCGAACCACCGGTAACTAAAAGATTGAGTCTCCTGGCGATTTCTAAATATTTCTTCGTCATTGACGCGCTATGCTCGGCATAATATGCCTCAAGCCCCATTAGCCCATAATCCGCAAACTTAGCTACTAATTCATCTTTACCTAAACTATACGGGTGTGCCAAGACCGGCACGCCTCCTGCGCTACGGATCAATTCGATGATCTCTCGGGGTGAAAATTTAAAACCTAGAACAGAAGCCGGGCATTTGTCTCCGATATATAGCTGAAAAGCTTCCTGAATAGAATTAATTAAGCCTTTTTTAAACATCGCCCGGGCAACATGCAGCCTGCTTACGGTCCCTTTTTCAGCTAATGCAAACACATCCTGCGGCTCTAAGTTTTTCCCCAAAGCTTTGAGTTTATCCGTAATCCTATGAATACGCTGAATCCTGCCTTCTTTTAAGAAATCCATTTTCTTTAAAAATGCGGGGTTGTTATAATCGATAAAATAACCCAGGATATGCACCTCAAGGCCTTCATGCTCGGCAGTAAGCTCTATACCGGGGATAAGCTCGATACGCTGGCGAGAACAAGCTTCTTCGGTAACTGAAAGCCCCGATACCGTATCATGGTCAACAACCGAAATAGCCGACAAGCCCACTTTAGATGCAGCACGGGCAAGCTCGTCGGGACTATAAGTCCCGTCGGAGAAAAACGTATGTAAATGCAGATCCGCAAACTTCATTTATCTTTCTCGGATTTTATTTTATCGAGTATACCGTTGACGAACTTACCGGACTGGATACCGGAATATTTCTTGGCAAGCTCAACTGCCTCATTAATAGAAACCTTTGGCGGGATATCTTCGCAAAAGACAATTTCATAGGTAGCCAGGCGCAAAACATTCCTATCCACCACTGCCATGCGCTTTAATTCCCAGTTAGCGGCATATTTAGAAATCTCATCATCGATTGCTTTTAAATTCTTAATCGTACCGCGCACCAAAAAATTCGTAAATTCTTTTACGCTTGCCTCAATTTCATCTTGCGCGCTTAAAGACCAAAACCTATCTAAAGATAATTCGCATTCTTCTGCCGATATATCGATTTGATAAAGCAGCTGGAGCGCAAATTCTCTTGACTGAGTACGTTTACGCATATTTTTATATCCTTACTTAATCTGGTTTAAAAGATTGACCATTTCAATGGCGTTTAAAGCGGCATCGCGGCCTTTATTGCCATCTTTGGTCCCGGCTCTTTCTATGGCCTGTTCAATGGTATCGGCGGTAATTACTCCGAATATGACCGGTAAACCCGTATCCTGGCAAACTTTTGCTATGCCTTTAGAAACCTCGGCTGCAACATAATCAAAATGCGGGGTAGAACCGCGTATTACCGTGCCTAACCCTATAATCGCATCATAATCTTTGGTTTTAGCCATTTTCTGGGCAACACAAGGAATTTCAAAAGCACCCGGGACCCAAGCCACAGTTATATCTTTTTCATCTGCGCCATGCCTGACTAAAGTATCCACGCATCCTGCTACCAACTCCTTGGTAATAAAATCATTGAAACGTGAAACTACAACCGCAAATTTCTTACCTTTTGCAATTAAATTGCCTTCTACTTTTTTTACCACTTGAACACCTCCTGTTTTGATTTAGTTATATTTTTATTTGATGCCCCAGCTTTTCCTTCTTCGTCTTCAGATAATGATAATTTACCGGGTTAGGCTCTATTTCTAACGGTACACGCTCAGTTACTTTTATACCATAACCCTCAAGGCCGACTATTTTACGGGGATTATTAGTCAATAATCGAATATTTCTTACTCCTAAATCAACCAAAATCTGAGCCCCTATGCCATAATCCCTTAGATCCGGCTTATACCCTAACGCTGTATTAGCCTCGACTGTATCCATGCCCTGATCCTGAAGATTATAAGCGCGTATCTTATCTTTCAGGCCTATACCGCGGCCTTCCTGTTTCATGTAAAGTATAATCCCTTTTTTCTCTTTACCTATTATCTCCATGGCGCGCCTTAATTGCCGGCCACAATCACAACGCAAAGACCCAAAGACATCTCCGGTTAAACATTCAGAATGCACCCGCACCAGAACATCTTCTTTGCCCCATTCTCCGAGAGTAAGCGCGGTATGGACTTGTCCATTGGTAAAATCGTTATAGAGCACAATCTTAAATGTCCCATATTCCGTAGGAAGCATAGCTTCCGAAGACCTTTCAATTAATTTCTCCGAACGCCTGCGATATTCAATAAGGTCAGTTATAGAGCAAATCTTTAATTTATGTTTTTTTGCAAAATCAAGTAATTGCGGGAGCCTTGCCATTGTCCCGTCATCATTCATAATCTCACAGATTACCCCTGCCGGATAGAGGCTGGAAAGTTTCATTAAATCTACGGTTGCTTCGGTGTGGCCGGCCCTGACCAAAACCCCGCCTTTACGCGCCCTTAAAGGGAAAACGTGCCCCGGCCGGACCAAATCTTCCGGATGCGCCTGGGGATTAATTAATACACCTATGGTATGAGAACGGTCATACGCCGAAATCCCCGTAGTTACCCCGCTTGAGGCATCAACAGAGATCATCCAGGCAGTAGAAAATGGGTCTTTTTTTCCCGGAAGATTACGTTCCTCAAGCATAGGCTGTAAATTTAACTCCCTAAGCCTTTCTTCTTCCATAGGAACGCATATCAGTCCTCTGCCGTATTTGGCCATAAAATTTATGTATTCTGGCTTGGCAAAAGAAGCAGCCATGACCAAGTCGCCCTCATTCTCACGGTCTTCATCATCTACAACCACCACCATAAGACCGCTTTTTAAATCATGTAATATTTCTTTGATGCTATTAAACACTTTTTTACCTCCTTAACGCCTGGATAGCGGCAATAAAAAAACCCGAAAGATAAACCTTCGGGTAGAAATAACGATGCCTATCTTCTTTCATCTAGACTTTAGCTATTGGCTACTGGATCACACAGTATCTGTCTTGGCATTTTGCCAGGACTCGTAGGCTTACCTTGCAAGGGACTTGCAAGTATCACTACCAGTCAGGAATTTCACCTCACCCCGAAGATTGTTTTATAAGTTTAGCACAAAATATTGCCTTGTCAATAAGTTTCAGTAAGAGTATAATGAAACCATGAAAAGAAAAAACGTATTATTTCTTTTACTGCTCTTAAGCATAACCCCGTTTTCACGCGGGTGCAGCTATACCCACGGTTTCCCTCTTCCCGCATCATGCCTGCAAATTAACCCTGGCCAAACAAAGATTGCCGATATCTTAAACTGCCTGCAAAGCTCGCCATGGCAAATCGCCATCATTATTATAAATATCTTAACGGCATGCCTGCTTGCTTGCCTGATAATACGTAAATTTAGAAACATAAAATGGCTGCCTTCGTTTTTTGCCGCCTTATGGGTAAATTTACTCTTGATCTGGTCATATTTCTTCATATATATAGCAAACCTCCCTGAATCAAAACAAGGCATTGCCGTCAAAATATCAGAGATTTATGTAAGATTTTGCAGCAGTTATATCATTTGGAAAGTCCCTCACTTTCTATACAAAAAAATAGCCGTCGTTTTTCCGCAAAAATCTGCCGAGAATATCATACTCGATTTCACTACCAGGGCATGGCTGATTACAGCCAGCCTACTCTTAGGTGCATTGCTATATAAAATAAAAAATGCCCGGAATAAACCAACAAGTCCATAAAATATTAACCGCCAAGAATAAAACCCTGGCTATCGCGGAATCTTGCACCGGTGGCCTGGCTTCAAGCCTGCTTACCAAAATACCCGGAAGCTCAAAATATTTTATCCTAGGGATAGTTACTTACCACAATAGATCTAAAGAAAAAATATTAAAAATACCTCACAAAATCCTGGCTACCAAAGGCGCAGTATCAAAAGAAACAGCTACGCTAATGGCAAGAAATATTAAAAAAATAGCCAAGACGGATTTCGGAATTGGGATTACGGGGATTGCCGGCCCTTCAGGAGGAACGATTAATAAGCCGGTTGGTACTGTATTTATTGCCGTCAACTCAAAGAATAAAACAACCTGTAAGAAATTTGTTTTTTCAGGAAGCCGTAATCAAATACAGCTAGCCGCCGCCCTGAAAGCATTGGAGTTATTAAAAAGTTTATTATAATGAGAGCCTTTATTGCTATAAGCCTGCCTCAAGAGATAAAAGATTCATTATCTGAAATACAAAAAGAACTCAAAAAATCCAAAGCCGATGTAAAATGGGTAAAACCGGACAATATACACCTGACCTTAAAATTTTTAGGTGAAATACCGGAAGCAAAATCCGCGGAAATATCGAAAGTAATAGAAAATATCGCCCAGGAAACAAATGCTTTTGTTTTAAGCCTATCAACGCTCGGGACATTTCCTCCGGGAAGATCTCCGCACATAATCTGGGCGGGATTAAATAAAGGGGACAAAGAAACAAAAGAATTAACAAACAGGCTGGAAAAAAACTTGGAAGATTTAGGGTTCCCCCTTGAAGAACGAAGTTTTACTTCTCATATTACTATTGCAAGAGTAAAATCCGCAGTTAATATCGATAAATTAAATGATTCGCTAGGAATAGCAAAACAGGCACTTGCGCTAAAACCTCAGGAATGTTTGGCCAAAAGCTTGGGATTTTTTAAGAGCTCACTTACTTCAACGGGGCCTATCTACGAAACTTTAAAAGAAGCCAACCTTAAAAACGCCTGAAGGACAATATTAGTATAAAGCCCGGCAATTATATCATCGCTCATTATGCCCAGGCTGCCCTTTAAAGACTCGAGACGACTGCACGGGTAAGGCTTAACCGCGTCTAATATCCTGAAAACCATAAACCCGATAAGGGCCAAACGCAGATCAAAGGGGACAAACAAAAAACAGATCAAAATACCGCAGACTTCATCAATAACAATATTCTTGGGGTCCTTGCGGTTAAAAAGTTTCTCGGCACGGCCGGTAATCAACAGCCCGATAAATAAAAAAACTAAAGTATAAATAAATAGCAACGCGTTATTACCTTTAATATAAAACAAATAAAGCCACAATCCGGCAATAGTACCGAATGTCCCCGGCATAAGCGGCAAATAACCTACAAAAAAGACAGTGCTTAAGAGTTTTATTATGATATTAATAATATTAATCAAATTGCCTTTCCTTGAAATTATCCGCCAAAGCTTTAGTGGCGGATAATCGCTCAGAAATTTCTTATAATTAAATATTCGCGATTATTTTGCGGTTTTCCCACAGATAGGAAACTCCGGAATAAAGCGTGAGGCCTACGATAAACCACATCACGATATCAACGCCCTGGCGAAAAATACTTTCCCAGATAGGATTCCAGGTAGAAAAGTTTTTCATCCCCTCCTGAAAAACAATAAACCCTAGAATAAGAAATATCACTACCATCTGCGAAAATGTCTTATGCTTTCCTGCCTTGCTCGCCGAAAGCACCCTGCCCTTGTTAAGCGCAAACAACCTTAAAGAAGTTATGAGCAATTCCCTGGAGATTATAACCATAACCATCCAGTCTTTTACCAGGCGCATCTGCACAAAAGCAATAAATACCGCCAAAACCAATATTTTATCCGCAATAGGATCCATCAGCTTACCGAAATCAGTCACCATGTTTCTTTTATAGGCTATGCGGCCATCGAAGAAATCTGATATAGCTGCCAAGATAAATATGGCAAAACTAATAATTTTGGCCCAAAACCCGGGCAAAGGAAAAAATGCCATAAATAAAAACGCTAAAAATATCCTCAGTAAAGTAAGCTTGTTTGGTAAATTCATTTCGCCACCTCTCCGACTAAGTCATATTCTAAAGTATCCGTAATTTTAACCTTCGCGAATTCTCCCGGCTTAAGCACAACATCCGACTTAACATAAACATTTCCGTCAACCTCAGGAGCATCATACTGGCTGCGGCCCAAATAGGAATCATTTTCTTTTGCATCTATCAATACATCGATGGTCTTACCCATAAACTTTCGGTTTACTTCGCCAGAAACATCTCTTTGCGCCTGCATAACCGCATCGAAACGCTCAATCTTTACTTTTTTAGGAACCTGCCCCTTAAGATCATAGGCTTTTGTGCCCTCTTCACGGGAATAAGTAAATGCCCCTAATCTTTCAAATTTAACTTCTTTGATAAAATCCAGCAGTTCATTAAACTCTTTTTCCGTTTCTGTCGGAAACCCCACTATAACCGAAGTCCTTAAAGCCGCTTGCGGAATCTGACGGCGGATTTTATCGATCAACTTACGGATTTCTTTTTTCGCCGTATGCCTGTTCATTAAGCGTAATATCCGGTCATTAATATGCTGTATAGGTAAATCTATATACTTACAAATACGGGGCTCATTCTTAATTAAGTCCAGCAAACCGTCTGTTATGCGGCTAGGATACAAATAAAGCAGCCTAAACCAGCCTATATTATGGGTATTCTTAACAATCTTACTGATTAAATCTTCCAGGCGCGGTTTTGCGTATAAATCCATACCATAAGCGCTAATGTCCTGGCCGATAATATTCAATTCAGAAATCTTTTTGCGGTCAAATTCTTTGGCTTTATTAACCAAAGAATCTATATCGAGGCTTGAAAATTTTGATTTTATTTTAGGAATTATACAATAACTGCAATTATTCACGCAGCTTTCGCATATTTTAAGATACGCGAAATGTTTCTCGGTCAAAGCATATGATTTGCGGGAATGATTAAGAGAAACCCTGCCCACAAAAGCATCCACTTCCGGGAGTTCTTTCCTAAGTTTATCTTTATAACGTTCGACCAGGCATCCATAAGCGATTATTTTCTTCAAGGTACCGGCCTTTTTCAACTGCGCTAAATCCAAAATAGCATCGATCGACTCTCTTTTTGCATCTTCGATAAACGCGCAAGTATTCACAATGCCGATATCAGCCTTCTGCATATCAACAATATTATAACCTTTAAGGTTTAAACGGCCCAGTATATTCTCGGAATCAACAAGATTCCTGGGGCAGCCTAAACTTAATATCCCAACATTGATTTTCTTTTTCATTGCGGTATGTTAATACCTTCTTTAGTAATAACGATATTCTTCAAAACCTGGCCGCGGCGGCCGAAACCGGATATAACGCGGGTATTTACTTCAAGGTCAACTCCGGCGGCATTTCCAAGAGACAGGTCAATACGATTTCTGGCATCCCAGCTCTCTACCCTGCCCCGGCGCAGTATATTCTTAAAAGCCCATTGTCCGTCAACCTTAACTTCCACCCAACAGTCTTCTTTTGCCCTCGCCACCAGTTTTATTTTATCCGTTGTGGAAGCCGCGGAATGTATTTTCTTACCGATAGTTTCTTTTTTAGGCACAGGCTTAACAGCCGATGGCTTCTTGGCCGAAACAGGCTTATGGGCTGCGGCCGGTTTCTTTACGGATGATGCCTGCTTCACAAATACAAATACTTTTCGCAAAGTAAAATTGGCAAACCATAAAGCCAGTGCCAGCCCTGCAACTAAAATAACAACCTTAACTATATTCGCATAAAGCTTAGGATTATAACCATTTTTCGGCTGAACCGGTGCCGATTTAGAAAAAGATACTTTCTTGTCTAGCCGCGCATTTAGATTATTATCTGCCTGTGTTTCTTTAGCCTCAATAGCATAATCCTGCGGATTAACATCCAAAAATTTACAGTATATCTTTAAGAAACCCTTAACATAAATAGGGCTAAGGTTAATAAAATTATCGTCTTCTATGGCCTTTAATATATCCAGTTTGATTTTTGTTTTCTTCTGGACATCTTCTAAGCTTAAGCCTTTTTCTAAACGTAATGCCTTTAACCTTTTCCCCGGAGATTCCATATTATTTAGTCCCCTCTGGCATCAGGCCATCTTTTAACCACGCATCGCGGTCTACAATAATTTTACGCGGTTTGCTGCCTTCGTAAGGCCCGACCAACCCTTCGCCTTCCATCATATCGATAATCCTGGCTGCGCGGGTATAGCCTAAACGCATACGCCTCTGCAAAATTGAGACCGAGGCCTGATTGCTCTCCATGATAATCCTGACAGCCTCATCGTATAACTCATCTTTTTCCCCGCCGCCGGCGATAGAAGACTTTTGCTGTTCTTTAACTATATTTTCGTCATATACCGGCTCGCCTTGAGCCTTAACAAATTCTACTACCTTTTCAATTTCTTTATCCGAAACAAGGCAGCCCTGCGCCCTGATAACTTTAGAATCCTGAGGTTTTAAGAATAACATATCCCCTCTTCCCAACAGTTTATCCGCTCCGTTCATATCAAGCACTGTACGCGAATCAACCTTGGAGGCGACTTTAAAAGAAATACGCGCCGGTAAATTTGCTTTTATTACACCGGTAATAACATCTACTGAAGGGCGCTGAGTAGCTAAGACTATGTGTATACCCACTGCGCGAGAAAGCTGCGCCAGCCGGGTAACCGCGCTTTCTACCTGGTCACGGGCCACCATCATCAGGTCAGCGAATTCATCTATGATAACCACTATATAAGGTAAGGTCTCTTCTTTCTTATTATAAGCTTCGATATTCCTGGCGCTCACTTTAGCTAAAAGCTGATAGCGCGACTCCATCTCACTTACTACCCAGCCTAAAGCACTGGCTGCTTTTTTGGAATCCGTTACTACCGGGCACAATAAATGCGGTAATCCGTTAAAAGGAGCAAGCTCGACCATCTTCGGGTCTATCATCAAGAATTTTAATTCATTGGGGCTGGCTTTAAAAAGCAAAGACAAAATCAACGAATTAACACATACGGTCTTCCCTGAACCGGTAGTCCCGGCAATCAAAAGATGCGGCATTATCGCCAGGTCCGTTACGACGGATTGGCCGGAAATATCTTTACCCAGAATCAGGGGTAATCTGCTGCTGTTCTCTTGAAATTCTTTGCTGGCAACAACCTCTTTAAAATAAACTAAACTGCTCTGAATATTAGGGACCTCAACTCCTACCTTGCCCTTGCCGGGGATAGGCGCAACAATGCGCACTGACTGCGCCTTCATTGCCAAAGATATATCGTCGCTTAAATTAACAATACGGTTTATTTTTACACCCGGAGCAGGTTCTAATTCATAGCGGGTAATTATTGGCCCTCGCTCAATATCAGTTACCTTAACCGATATATCAAAATCCGCCAATGTATCTTCCAATATATGCGCATTGTTCGTTAAGTCTTCTTTAATCTGGCGGGCTTCTAAAGGAGGAGGAGAATCTAATAAATCTAAGGTCGGTAAATGATAATCCCCTATTTTCACCGCAGCAGGCCTTACTTTCGCGGATGAATCCTGTGCAGACTCTGCCTTAATCTTAACTTTAGGTTTAATATCGGCGAACGGCTTAGCTGCCTGTTTCTCTTCAATATCAGCAACGTTTATTTTTGGCTTAGCTTCCACCGAAGCCTGCGCTGCCTTTTTTATATTTAAAGAAGGCTTAAGGAGAAAACCGGGCTTTTCCTTTTTAACGGTAAATTTCCCGA
>ORJL010052007.1_pt1 | contig 10854 bp, 9 predicted proteins | sample 1779941 | NCBI WGS metagenome assembly ORJL01 (sample SAMEA104232317, study PRJEB22302) | groundwater metagenome | biome: forest; feature: aquifer; material: groundwater | place: USA | collected 2011-08-07 | depth 5.8 m | reverse complement strand
TAAGCTCTCCATTTTACGCTCCCTTCTCCCGAGCTCAAGCCAGTCACGTTAGCACCGCAGGTGTAAGTTGTATTTGTATTTCCGTTATTAGTTGAATACCAGCACGCCTGCAAGTTAGTGTCAGTATTAGTCACATTCAAAGCAGTTTGCACAGCATTGTAAGTCGTGTTAGTAGGATAAGCAATAGTTACAGCAGGTGTACTCGCGTCATAAGTTATAGTTCTGTTGTGTCCGATTGAAACATTGCAGTTGCTTGCTCCATCACACGCATTATAATTCCAATAGAACAAATCTCCATAGGGCAAAGTTACAGCAGTTGAAGCAGTAGTTGATGTTCCTGAAGCAGAACTAGTTGTTTGGTTCACTAGTCCGCTGCTAGAGTTCCAAATAAACAACGTGAAATTAGCCAGCCCAATACTATCTGATATTGCTGCTAAAAATGTTTGCCCAGCACTTGAAGTGTAAGTATTATTCGCAGGAGAGGATAGCGATATCCCTGGAACAGCAGTATCAAGAGTGATGTTTCTCGTATCAGTCGTGTTCCTCTGGTTAGTCGTGTCAACAATGCTCACGTTATAATAATACAATCCCTGCGCAAGTCCTGTCCAGTTGATTGCATAAGTCGCGCTCGTGAATGTCGTGACATTTACCAAACTCGTTGCGTTAAACAATGTGAAAGTAATATTCGCCAAGTTAGTTTCTGTCCAGCTCGTGTTAGCATATACATGGCTATGCGAGCGCACGCTTCCATTCGCGAGCGTACCAGTACCAAAAGTAATCGTCGGATAAAGGCTATCTACAAAGAAGCTCACACTTGTGCTAGTGTTAACGTTTCCAAAGCTGTCATTGGCGTACGCTCTCCATCGCACACTTCCCTCGCCAGAACCTAAAAGAATTGTCGCGTTAGCACCGCAGGTATAAGTCGTGTTAGTCCCGCCGTTGTTTAAAGAATACCAGCACGCCTGCAAGTTCGTGTCAGTATTCGTTACGTTCAATGCTGTCTGCACCGCACTATAGCTTGTGTTAGTAGGATAAGCTATTGTTACGGCAGGCGCTGCTGAATCAGCATTATAAGTAATCGTATAATTAGTATTATTGAACGCACTATTGCTCGCATTATCCACAACTTGATAATTCCAGAAGAAGTTTCCTCCGTCTGGCAAAGTTACAGTTAGATTTACACTCCCAGTTGTTCCGCTCAAAAAGCGAAGCGTCGTATTAATATTAGTTTGAGAAGCATTATATAAATAAAAAGTTGCATTAGCAAGCGAATTATCATCTGTAAACGTCGCGTTGAAAGTAACACTAGATGAAGTAACAGTCGTTCCATTTGAAGGCGCCTGAAGGTTAGAAGCAGGACTAGTTGTGTCAATTGTCACGCTTATGGAAGCAGTGCTATTTCGATTGCCTGCCCTGTCGACAGCATATCCTGTAAATGTATGTTGTGCAGCAGTTAAGCCCGTAAAGTTTCTTTCGTACTTATTCGCGCTTGCGTTGTATAATGCTTTCACTTCTGTCGGCGTAAAGCTTCTGTTAAGTATAATAAGCTCATCCATTGATCCATTAAAACTCCCCCAGTTTATCCAATTGCCAGCTACAGGAGACCCATCGTTATACTTGTTTCCTGTTCGCAGGAGCACGGCAGAAGTATCAATCACTCCATCAACATAACTCGTAATATTCGTCTGTGTTGGCTGGTCATCAAACAAAAGTACTATGTGGTGCCATTTATTATCTGTAAGAGAATTTGTGCTGTAAAATCCTTCGCTTGAAGCAGTAGCATTTTGGAGAACTACTTTCATGCGCCCTCCTGATGGAGCACCTATAACCCAAAGTGGCCCGCTCCCACCCTGCTGAGAAGCAAGAGGAATTCCTAACACGCTCTCATTTGACAATATCCAAAAGGAAAAAGTTGTATTCCTTCCAGTAATATTTGCATATTGCCCTGGAGGAAATAATATCCATGATCCATAAACTCCATCGAGACTAAATGAGGCATTATAAAATCCGCTCGTGTTTTGAGCAGCTCCTACTTTCTTGCTTCCGTTTCTTCCATAAGAGCTTAAGTCAGTAGGGTCACTGCTCGCGTTAAGCTCGTCAAAGCGCACCCATAACATCACGTCTTTATCAAAATCAATAAAAGAATAATGATTATTTGTATCATTGGACGATACATTTGCATAAATCGCGGTTGTAGATTGAAATGAATTTGCAGAAGCTGTTGGGGATGCAAAGCTCACGCCCGGTATAAGCGTATCAACAATAAATGTACGCGTTAGAGTGAAGTTAAGATTATTCGATGTGTCTGCCGCAGAGGCATTGAAGTAATAAGTTCCATCGCTCAAGCTTGAGAAGTTTACATCAAGCGGCGAGGTCGTCTTGTTAGAACTGTTAATAAGCGTTCGAGCAGAATTAAACAACCATGCTGTAACATTAGCCAAATTAGTGTCGTTTGCAGTCACGTTAATCAGAACAATGGTACTTGTCGAAGCTGTGTTATCCAATCTAGTCGGCGAAACAAATTGTACATTCGGCTTGATAGTATCAGATGCCGTCGTATAACTTACGTTGAAGAAGAATGCGTCAATAGAAAGATTTGTGGTAACACCTGTACTTGTTGTCATCTGGATGCGCGCCATCGCGCGCGTTCCACTTGCACCGAAGAAATTACTGCAAGCCCACGTTTCAGTAGTGTTCACGTTATTACAAATAACTCCAGGGTTAGCAGAACTGCCTGGGCATGTTGCATTAATAGAAGTAAATGAATCCTCTCCATTTGCATCAACTGAAACGTTGCAGTTAGTCGGGCTTAGCGTCCCAGTATACCATCTTTCATAACAGAAGAACACATCATCAATTGTGGCGCAGTTACTAATGCTTGTATTGAAATACGAAACATTAATTCCCCCAAAATTGTTTCTATTAAAGGTCGCGTTTTCACTAATTCCATCATTACAACTTACTCTATCACCGTCAGCAGCGCACGAAGTGCTTGGGTAAGTGCCTTCGCATGCAGACGTGTAGTTTGCCGCGGCGCCCACCAATATCGCGCGCCTGCATGTCTGCGGTCGTAACTCACTCTCTCCAGTCTGTATTTGAGGCTGGGCAACAGGATCAATAATATGATCAAATTGTACCTCTCCATCCTTGACAAGAAGATCAAACATATCTTGGCTTCCATTCAAATTCGTGAGAAATATCGTGTTATACGCATTGTCAGTTAAATTCGTAAATCTCGCGAGCACTATACTCTTGTTCACTTCATATACCTCAATACTCGGCGTTCCGCTAACAACCCTAGGATAAATCGTCACGTCTCGATCAGAAGTGAGATTAATTTCAAACGTTACCCTCACATAATGCCCGCCAGGAATTGTCTCGCTCCAATTTTCATCAAGCTCTCTAACGGAATCATAAATATCAGAAACAAACACGCGTTGCGCATCAAGATGCTCTGCCTTTGTTATGAGAATTATTTCATAAGTCTGATTACTCAGGTGCGGCACAACCCACTCAAGATAATCAATAAACCCATTCCCATCAGTATCGTAAGTATCAAACAAAACAGGAGTCAGTACATATTCGTCTGAATCTCCTGACAAGCTGCTAATAATTCCCCCAGTTAAACCTGCATCTGGAACACCCGTGTTGCTTGTGTCAATTTCTTCAACAACCTCATGCTCAAGCACTTCATCAACATTTTTCAAGTCCGCTTCTGCCGCCCCCTCGTAATTGCGCCAATACATTTTGATAATGCCCTCGTTTCCAACAGCAATTTGTTCAGGCACGCTTGTAAATGCAATAACATCTGTATAATTCAATTCAGTGGGAGCAGATACTGTTACAATCTTTCCAGAATTTGTATCTTCCTCAACAACCTCTGGAGCAGGGGTATAATATTCGACTACATAATCTGCAGTACTATCATTAAGAACGACCTCAATGACACCTGCATCTGATGCAACTACATCAGTCACAGCTCTTCCTGTCAAAGTTCTAAGAATACTCGAAAGCCATCTTATAAAGAAAGGTTTTTTATTAATATCTAAATCGATAGTAACTTCTCCCGTTATTGCACTCCCCGTTGCCCCAAAAGAAACACTCTCAACAATCTCCTCCTCCCCTTCAATCTTCGTAACAGTAATATCCTTAGCATCGTCAGGAAGCTCCACAACAATCTCATCGGAGGAATCAAATGTCACATTCTTTGTCCAGCGAACTTCCTGCCCAACTGTAATTTTATCACGGCTCGTGATAACCTTGAGAACGCCAGAAGAAACAAGAATCGTAAACTCATTGCTCTCGACCTTAGTATCTTCTGCAGATGCAATAACTTTAGCTTTCCTAGCTCCCGAAAAGTCGGCCTCAGGCACGAGAGTCATAACTCCTTTTTCCACACTTCCTGTGATATTAACTGCATCAAGTGTGTAAGAAGTCGCACCCTCAAAATAATCGCTCATCACTAGATTTGCACTTCCACCTTTTGCAATACGCACCGCTGGAATATCCCCAATAAGTGTGATATTAGTCGTCACATTCAAGACCGTTTCATTTGAAGGCTCCTCAACAAGAACATATTCTTTTTGAGAGGCAATTACCACATCACCATGCTTTAATCTAACTTCAAGTGTTCCAGGGTAAGCATAAAGCCCAAGTTCAGAAGCATCAAGATGAATAGTAAGTGCATAATCTCCTAAAAACTCTTCTCCAAACCCTCTTTCATTGATAAAATACTCTGTAGAGACCTTGACCTCCAAACCATCAATATTCAAAGAAACAGCATCATCACTTATCACGCTTCCGTTAACCATTACACTATCTGAAATAATTTCTGCAGTCTGGCCTTCTTCAAAGGTGTAAGAGAAATCCTTATCTTTTTCAACTGCACCATGCACAACATATTCATTCTCCCCAATTACTCCTCCAGTTAAACTTGCTCCTTCACCTCCACTTGAGCCTTCTCCATTTCCTTGCCCCTGCCCCTGTCCATTTTCTCCGCCTTGACCTGTTCCTCCACTTGAACCTTCACCAGTTCCCTGTCCAACTCCCTGACCTGTGCCTTGTCCAGTTCCTCCCGTTCCCTCACCAGTTCCCTGTCCAGTCCCTTCTCCACTTCCCCCAGTACCTTCGCCAGTTCCTTCTCCTGTTCCTGCGCCTGTCCCTTCACCAGTTCCAGTCTCGCCCCCAGTTCCACCAGTGCCTTCTTCGCCCGATGTTCCCCCTTCACCCTCAGTAGTTTCCGTAACTTCAGTTTCAGGCTCTCCCTGCATTTTAATTAACAAATCAAAATCTAACGTCGGATAAATGACCTTTTCCCCTTCGACTCCATAACCTTCTCCCTCTCCACTCAACTCAGAATCCTCTGCAAAGAATTTTCCAGAAATCGGAGCATCCTGCACATAATCAGAAAGCAAAAGAGTCTTAGATTGATTATCATAAATAATTTCTATTTGAGAATCTATTGGGATTAACTCTCCACTCTTAATGTTAAACCTCATGTCTCCTCCAATCTGCTCCCCAGGATTGTAAAGCAAATCAAGTTTCAAAGAAAGTCTGCCTGTCAAAGCTGATTGATGCATGAAAAAATAAAAAAACAGCCCTGCAACAAGAGCAATCACCAAAAAACTAACTAAAAGAATTTTTTTCTGTTCACTTTCAGGTTTCCCAAGATATTCCGTCACAACTTTACCTTCTACGCGCTGAGTTTTATAAGAATAGGGGCCATAGCGCTTACCACTTTTATAAGTATACTTTTCGTGCACCATCTTTTTTTGAAATCTGTAAGAGAACCCCTCGCAACCCAGAGAAATTCTTACGCTTCAGAGTCAAAAGCACTTTATAAGGTTTTCGACGTCAAGAAGCAGTTCTCTTACATTCTTTTAAAGGAAAGAAATCGCTCATGCAGGGCTTTGACATTTCTCTCACACACAAAATCATGCTGTCTAAATCCCCCTCCAAAAGTTTTGGGTATGTGCAGGAGTTCATGAATAATAACTTTATCCTGCTCATCTCGTGGCATTTTGTCAAATATCTCCAGAAACTCAATTGCGTAATGTGCATTTACTCCTATGGCTTTCTGCATCAATTTCCCGATAGTATGACACCTAGCAATAGTTCTCTTTGTGCTCGACCCGTGGCCACGAAAGCATTTAACTCGAGAAACATCAATATGTCCCATCTCGAGTGTCGAGGCTATGTCCTCCATCCGCATCTGCAAATCAGGTGCTTCAATATATTTCATATTTTAATTCTCCTCTTTGCCTCTTTTAAGAGCTCCTTGGAAAAAGTAGTAGTCATTCCTTTCTCAACTAACTCTAAAATCTCCTTCATGCCAAACCACTTAATTTCAGCAATCTCATCTGTATTCATCTTCAAATCTTCTAACCTAATATTTAATTTAAGAAAAAAACATCGCGTAAAATGCTTATACTTGCCATTAATGAACGCATTAATCGATTTTTCAAGCTTGATATTTTTAAGTCCTAATTCTTCTTCCGCTTCTTTAATAATATTGGATTCGTAACTTTCTCCCTCTTCAACAGTCCCTGCGACAGCAGGCCCCCATTTTCCAGGATGATGTTTCTTCGTAAGTGCTCGCTTGGCAAGAAGAGACTCTCCCTTATCATTAATAATCCACAAAGCTGAAACTCGATAAATATCCCGTGAATAATCAAGGATTTCTCTGTCTTTAAGACCAATAACTTCATCCTTATCATTTACTATAACTATTTTCATCCAGTCTCACCTCATCATTCCTCTTTTATCTCAATAATCTTATTCCTGCTAACAGAGTTTTTAATCTTTATCCTGCTGAAATGCACCCCAAGTTTCCTAGCAAGAATATTAATCAACCTTTTATTAGCCCTATTATCCTCCGCCCTTTCCTTAACCCAAACAGAATAGCTTCCATCTTCATTTCTCACGATTTCATCTCTCAAAGAATTTGGCTTGACCTTAACTTTGATTATCATTTTACCTCGTTAGAATGCGCAGTGAGAGCATCAGAGCGTATTGACATTTAGATTTCCAAAGACATTTTTGTTTTGTTTATTTCCACTAAATCATTATGTCTCTCAATGATAATTCTGCAATTGTGGAACAAATCCATTCCAGCTAATGAAAAATTGCCTTCTGTAGACAAAACAGGAACTTCAATTTCCTCATCAAATAAATTTAGTTTTGCTATGTAAATATTAGTTTCTTTTACTTCTCCGCTTGCAGTCATATAATCAGAGAAACCCATCTGTTTTAGTTTCATTTTATTAATCATAAAATTGGAAAGCACTAAATGCCCGTTAAAACCCGTATCCAAAAGTAATTCTGTTTCATTTCCTTCAATTTTTAAACTAATGGCTGGGCTTCCGTTTTTAAAGAAGCCTTTTATCATAAAGCTCCAATAAAATTAGTATGCTCAAACCCTATTTTTTTAAAAATAAACTTTTTATTAGGATACTTCTTTATTGCTATCCGATAAGCTTCTAAAGTAGAATTCCCAATAAAATAATCCCCACTATCCACATCTATCGCTACAATTTTTCCCTTATTTCTCGACTCTTCTTCATTAATTTTCTCAAATATTTTAAGCTCTTTCATCTTGCTCCAACTAGTTCATCGAGATATTTAAGTTTTCCTATCACTTCGTCAGGATCTCCAAACCATCCCCGCTCTTAATAACATAATCTTTCCCGACAGCTTTCTTAGTCCTAATATCAAGCGCCTTCACAAAGTCTCTCCCAATATCTGTATGCAAGCGATAAGCAAAATCAAGAGCAGTCGAGCCAGGCGGCATCAAGAAGCAATCAGGCAGAACGTTACCCTTGCTATCCACAAGTTTAGCCCCAGCAGGATAAACCGCTACGTACTTCAAAACTTCAAAAACAGTCTTGTTCAAAACGTCCTGCACCCCGCTTCCAGAATTATCCTTAATTATCTTGCCAATATTATCAAGTGCTTTCTTCTGATTCTCGTTCAGCTCTTTTTTAACTTCAAATTTATCATCGCCAGGAACATATTCAATCAATCCATGTTTGTCAGCCTCCCGCAAAGCAAGCTCTCCATCAGCAAAGCAAGCTACAATGGGATATGAAAATTCTTTTTTAATTCTATTGTAATTCTCAAGTCCCAAAGGCCTGTCAATCTTATTCGCCGCAATTATCATCGGCTTCGTATACTTCCTCAAGCACTGCGAAAATATCATTAATTGCGTATCATTCCACAATGAAGGTTTCTCAATAGGCAATTTAGTTTCACGCAGCACGTGTTCAACATCCTCAACAGTAACTTTCAAACCAGAAAACTGCTTAGCAAGTGCCTTTGCAAGCGCAGCATGCTCCATTTCTGCCTTGCGCGTGAACGTAACCCAAATCTTCTTCAGTATCCCATAATACCATTTATCTAACTCATTCTCAATCAACTTGATATCACTAGCAGGATTATATCCAGTTGTCGGCTTACCCTCGCCATCCGTCTCGCCAGACATATCCACAACATGAATAAACGCATCAGCCGCACTCAAGTCGTTTAAAAATTCATTACCAAGTCCTTTTCCCTCCGAAGCGCCCTCGACGAGACCAGCAACATCCATTAGCTCAAACGGCACAAACCTCCATCCCTTCCTAACGTAACCCTCGCGAGGATTGCTAACGCGATTAAACTCGCTAGCAAGATCCTTTATCTTTACGTAGGCCATAGCGTGATTTGCTTTAATTGTGGCAAATGGATAATTAGCAATAAGCACATCCATGAGCGTTGCTGCCTTGAAGAACGTTGATTTTCCTACGTTAGGCTTTCCCACTATTCCAACTAACATAAAATCAACAAAAAGCCTAGCTATATAAATATAAGGAAAAGAAAAAACTAACCTCTCAACAACTCTTCGGGAACTTTAAACTCTTTATTTGAGAAAATAATTTCCTCGCATTGTGATATTGCTTCCCTGCAGATTTCCATCATAGAATCATATTTTTCTCTTACTTTCTCGCTTTTTATCCAAGAGCCATATCTCGCCTTTTCTCTTTCGTCAACATCTGATTCCTTATCTTTTTCTTTATGAACAAATATTCTTTTAATAAATTCATTATCATATTCTATAAGCTCCTTTCCTTTGATATGTTCAATAAATAAGGCCGTGCATCTTTGGCTTCTGCTTTCAACCCCAAATTTAGCTAAAATAGCCAGAGCGCAATAATAAAGAGCGTAAAACCATTCCTCAGGAATCTTGTAATCTGCGCTCATCTTATTATACAAATCACAAAATTTTAATGATTCCTTGGCTCTTTCTATATAACCTTGCGCAATTTCAATACTTGGCTTTATTACGAGAAGTCCTTTGTGCTTCTTTCCCTTCTGCTCTTCTTTTAAAGCAGTTGCAAAACATTCTTTCAAATCCTCTTCAATTGTCATTTTTGCATTTCTTTTATAAATTTAATAAATTTTTCCTGGCCAAACAATACAATTCCTTTTCTAATTGCATCTATAAATGCCTTGTTCGGTTTATGCAGTTCAGATTTAAATTCCTTTGGTGAAAAACTAAAGTCATGTATTTTTTTAGATTGTGTTATTTGCTTTTCCTTTATTATATTGTCTATTTTAAGAAAACTTTTTTTATTTGAAATAACAGAAATTATGTCAATATCATTTGATTCTTTAGGCGAATGCAATACGCTCCCGTAAAGCATAAGAAAATCTGTTTCTTTTTCTAATTCTGAAAATACAAATCTCCACCTTTCATGTTCCATTGCTTCTTGAGCAAAAATAAGAGCAAGTGTTTTTTCCAATAATCCATTCTTCCAATTTAATCTTATCAAATGTGTACTTGTCTTTCCCGAGCCAAGTGAGACAAGAGTAATTAAGCCCTGTTTTTCTAATTCCTTAAGAATTTTCCAAACACCCCACCGGCTCATTTTTAATTCCTTAGCCATATTTGTCGCTGTCTGATCCTGAAAAATGCCTCTCGCTAGGACAGACAAGATTCTTTTGGAGTTTTCTTTTATTGTCACCATTATGTTGATAGTTGTCAACAGATAGTTGATAGTATATTTAAAGCTTTGGCTGCTTAAATCTTCGCACCAAAAGACGTGAGCAACTCATCAACTTTTCTTTTCAGCTCTTCAAAACTAGAGTCATTCACGATAGTAAAATCTGCCATCTTAAAGCAATCTTCCATTCGCAGGCCATGCTGCTCCTGATCTTTGCCAAGCTCTTTATTTTCAAGCGCGATGAAGTCCTCATATTTAAGAGGGTCGCTCTCGCGAGCACGTGCAGACATTCTTTTATATCTCTCTTCGCGCGGAGCATCCACGTGAATTAATATGAATTTCCCAGTACCCCTCAGGACCTCAACTTCCTCTGGATTGCGTATAGTTGTCAGAACATAACTAAATCCAGGCTCCATTTTTGCCAATAACCTTCTAGACAACTCTCCACCTCCATATCTTGCCCTGATTTCATTTCCTAAATTCTGCATTGCAACACGAGTTACATCGAGCCCCTGTTTTTTCAGCTCTTCCCTAAGAATGCCAGAGTAAGAAAGATGCTTGAAGCCCGCGCTCACTAAACACTCTGCAAACGACCCTCCTCCAGAGCATGGAAGCCCAGTTACTCCTATAATCATCTTTCCATGTAAAACCTAATCTTTATATACATTATTTCTCACGAGTTATAGTAGATCTTCAGTGGTTGCTGGAACTCCTAGAAAACCGCTGGAGGTTTGTAGAGCCCATAGCTCAGCCCGGTTTAGAGCACCGCTCTTATACGAATTTGTCCCATGAGGGATAAATCTTCATGCTGAAGAAGCTAAGAAAGGCGGGGGTCCCAGGTTCAAATCCTGGTGGGCTCATATAATTGCCAGGATTT
>ORJL010211937.1_pt1 | contig 10856 bp, 11 predicted proteins | sample 1779941 | NCBI WGS metagenome assembly ORJL01 (sample SAMEA104232317, study PRJEB22302) | groundwater metagenome | biome: forest; feature: aquifer; material: groundwater | place: USA | collected 2011-08-07 | depth 5.8 m | reverse complement strand
CCTCTCGGGCGCCGGCCCCGCGGAGCCGTATGCCCAGATGCGACACAACGCGGCGCTCGCGCAGCTCTACCGTCGCAACGCCGAGCGGCTCGGCCGGCGCTTCGCCGACGGGGAGGCCACGACCCGCCCATCGGGCTCGACCGATATGGGCAACGTCTCGCTGGCCGTTCCGTCGATCCACCCGTTCGTCGGGATCGGCTCTTGGCCGGCGGTGAACCATCAGTCCGAGTTCACCGCGCATTGCGCGACGAGAGAAGCGGATCAGGCCGTCATCGACGGTGCGATGGCGCTGGCCTGGACAGCGATCGACCTCGCCGCGGTGAGCGACCCAGTCGCGTACCTCGCGAGCGAAGGCTAAGGGGGAACGCACTGACGTGAAGCGCACGACCGCACGGTCCTACCGCGACCTCACCGAGGAACAGGAACGGCGCGCGCAGAGGCTGCAGCGGTCGTCCCTCGTCATCGACGCAGTTGGCAGCTCGATCGTGAGCCCGGAGCCGCCGATCAAGGAAGGCACGTCGCACGTCGAACGTGCCATCGAGGCGGGCGTGAACGTTCTGAGCGTGACGCTCGCCGCGCACGCGGACGGATTCGACCGTTTCCTCGATCAGGTGGCCCACTACCTGGACCTCTTCGACGCGAGAGCGGAGAGCACGATGCACGTCGAGACGATCGCCGACATCGGCAGGGCGCAGCAGTCGGGCAAGCTCGGGATCATGTTCGGGGTCCAGACCGGCAGCATCGTCGGGACCGACATGTATCTCTGGACGATCGCTCACAAGCTTGGCTGCCGCATAGCGCAACTTACCTACAACGAGCGCAACCTGCTCGGCGACGGCTGCCTCGAACCGGAGGATCGTGGGCTCACGTCGTACGGCCGGCAGTCGATCCAGGAGATGAATCGGCTCGGGATCTGCCTCGACCTGTCACACGCCGGCGAGCGGACCTCGCTTGACGCCACCGCCTTCTCGACGAAGCCGGTCATGTACTCGCATGCGAATCCGAAGGCGATCGGCCCGGGCAAGCGGAACATCACCGACCAGCAGATGAAGGAGATGGCGGCGCGGGGCGGCGTCATGGGCCTGTCGCCACACTCGATGCTCAGCCACAAGATCCCCGGCGTGCGCGCGACCGTGGATGATCTGATGGACATGTTCGATCACGCCGTGGACCTCATCGGCATCGACCATGTCGCGATCGGCTCCGACGTCTTCGAGTCGTTCACGAAGCTGTCGTGGGAGACGACGACGAAGCGCTGGTATCCGAGCGGCTTCCTGTGGGAGACCATGGCCGCGGAGGGGTTCAGCGGGGTTCACGAGTTCCCCAACGTCACCCGAGGCCTCGTTGCACGCGGCTACAACGACGAGGACATCGCGAAGATCCTTGGCGGGAACTGGCTCCGGCTGTTCAAAGAGACCTGGGCGGCCTGAGATGGCAGCCGGGCTGACGCCGGAGCAGGTCGCGACCCTCGCGCAGGCTGGCGGCCTCCGGGTCTCGGCGGAGGACCTCCCCGAGGTGACCGTCCGTGTGAACGCGTTCCTGGATGGGCTGGCTCCCTTGGACGATCTGCCGCTCGAGTCGGTGCAGCCGATCCCCGCACTGCCTCATCCCAAGGAGCTCGGATGATCGCGACCGATCTCGCCTTCGCGCCCGTCGCCGAGCTCGTCCGGCTTATCCGGACGCGGGAGCTCTCTCCAGTCGAACTCGTGAGGACGTACCTCGACCGCATCGATCGCTGGGACGACCGGCTGCACGCGTATGTCACCGTCTGCCGCGAGGTGGCGCTGCGAGAGGCGAAGGAAGCCGAAGCTGCGGTCATGCGGGGCGAGCGGCTCGGCGCGCTCCACGGTGTCCCGGTCGCGGTGAAGGATCAGTTCCTCACGAAAGGCGTCCGCACGACGAACGGCATGCGGACGCTGGCCACGTTCGTTCCCGACGAGGACGCCACCGCCGTGACGCGGCTCCGCGAAGCGGGCGCGGTCCTGCTCGGCAAGCTGAACATGCCGGAAGGCGGCATGCTCGGCACACGCGACTGGCCGTTCGGGCAGCCGAGGAATCCATGGAACGTGGAGCACGACGCGGGCGCCTCCAGCACCGGCGGCGGCATCGCTGTGGCGGCCGCCTTGTGCGCGGCCGCGCTCGGCGAGGACACCGGCGGATCGATCCGCAACCCGGCGTCCTACAACGGCGTGGTTGGGGTGCGGCCGACATGGGGGCGGGTGAGCCGTCACGGGATCATGCCGCTCGTCTGGTCCATGGACACGGCCGGCCCGATGACGCGCACCGTCGCAGATAGCGCGCTGGTGCTCCAAGTCATCGCGGGCCACGATCCGAAGGACGCGTTCTCCGCACAGCTTCCGGTGCCCGATTACGCGGCGGCGCTCGATGGAGAAGTGCGCGGACTGCGGATCGGGGTCATCCGCGAGTTGTTCGAGAGCACCTTCCTCGATCGCGAGACGGGCGATGCGGTGAGAGCGGCGGCCGCCGTCTTCGGTCGCCTCGGCGCGCGGATCGACGAGGTGTCGCTGCCGATGATCCTGCTCGGTGGAGTGGTCTTCTGCGCGATCGCCGATTCCGGGACGGCGCTCCAACACCGCCATGCGCTCGCGACAGAGCCCGAGCGTTTCGACGCCGGACCGCGCCGGCGCATGCTGGCCGCGAGCCTCCTACCGGTCGCGCTCTACCTGAAGGTCGAGCAGGCGCGCGCTCTCATGCGCGATCAGGTACACGCGGCGCTCGAGCGGTTCGACATCCTGCTGTGCCCGACCTCGCCCGCACCCGCTGCTCGCATCGCCAAGGCCCAGGTCGCCACGTGGACGACCGAGGACCTCATCCGGTTCTGGCAGCGGGGGTCGCACACGAGCCCGTTCTCCCTCGCCGCCGTGCCGGCGCTCTCGATCCCCTGCGGGTTCAGCGCGTCGGGGCTCCCGATCGGGATGCAGCTCGTGGGGCGGCCTTTCGGCGAAGCGACCATCCTTCGCGCGGCGCACACGTACGAAGCCAGCTCCGACACTCACGTCAAGAGGCCGCCGCTCTCCTAGGGCACCTTCCAGGAGATCCCCTTCGACCATTCCACGAAGTCGGCGGCCCCTTCGACGATGTGGTCGAACCAGATCTTGCCCTTCTCAGCGGTGGCCTCGCGGCCGTCGCCGACGACGCCGGTGGGGTCGGTGATCTCGTCGTAGTTGAAGTGGATATTGATGGGATAGCCCTTGAAGTCCACGGTGTTGAGGCCGGTCACCTTGAGGCCATGGAAGTCGTGTAGCGTGCCCGTGGTGGCCAGATCCATGCGGCACGACTCCGGGATGAGGTGCAAGTAGAGCGCCGCCATCATGCCTCCGCCGTGTCCAGCACCGCCGGCGGGGAAGAGCTGCTTCATCATCTCCGGCGTCCGGAAGCCGAGCACGCTGAGCACCGGGATGCGGAGGGCACGCTCGTCGCGGATCTTCCGCACGGTGTGGTCGATCGTGCCGTTGTTCCCGTTGTGTCCGTTGAAGAAGATGATCCGCTCGAAGCCTTGGCGCAGCAGGCAGTCAACGTAGTCCTCGAGCACCGCCCCGAGCGTCGATGACCGCAGGCTGATCGTCCCCGGATAGGCCTTGAAGTACTCGGAATAGCCACCCGCGATGACGGGCGCAACGAGAGCGCCGGCCCTCTCGGCGGCAGCGACGGCCACCGCCTCGGTGATGATGAAGTCGCCCATCGGCGCATGTGGGCCGTGCTGCTCCTGCGATCCGAAAGGCACGATCACCGGGACACCCGCCTTCATCTTCTCCTCGGTCTCGACCCACGTCAGGTCCTGTAGTCGCACCTTGTTCATCGCCGACCTCCCCTGCGGTACTAGCTCTTCGGGTACACGAGGTCCCGGAAGTTCAGGATGTCGATCGTGGGCTCACCGGCCCTGATGCGCTCGGCGATCTTCCATTCCTTCGCCTCCGCGGCTTCGGCGGCGGCGAGAACTGTCTCGACGTTCGCCGCAGGGACCACGACGACACCGTCGTCGTCGGCGAAAACCCAGTCGCCCGGATGCACGACCACGTCGCCGCACGCGACCGGCACTTGCGTCTGGCCGACGCGGCGGTTCGTGCCGACCCGCGGCGTAACGGAGCGCGCGTACACCGGGAAGCCGATCTCGCGGACCCGGGATACGTCGCGCACGGGTCCGTCGATGATGGCGCCGGCGAGACCGATCGTCCGGCACGCCGTCGCCATGAGCTCGCCGAGAAGCGCGCCCTTGTCGTCGCCGTCGCCCGCGACCACGAGCATGTCTTCGGCCTTCGCCTCGGCGAGCGCTTTGTGCACAGTGATGATGCTTCCGGGGTAGCAGAGGACCGTGAAGGCCGGTCCCGCCGCAACAGCGCCGGGCACGCGGCTCTTGATGTCCGCGTGCATGACGCCGAACGAGCCCTGCGCATCGCTGACCCACGGCGTGACGAGCTTGCGGAAACGAGCGGCCAAGCCTGCCAAGCGGACACCCCCTTTGGTTCTCGCCGGATCGTACCGGGACTTGCTCGGGATCGCCGGGCGGTAGGCTTCAGCCCGTGTACGAGGTCGTGGAGGGGTGGGAGCAGCTTCCCGCCGGCTATTCGCATCCCGATGTCGCCGCTGTCGCCGTCCACCCGAATGGCCGCGTGTACCTCTTCTGCCGGGCGGCGCACCCGGTCCTGGTCTATGAGCGCGACGGACGGTTCGTGCGCTCGTGGGGCGAAGGGCTGTTCACGATGCGGGCGCATGGCATCACGGTCGCCCCAGACGGCTCGGTCTGGTGCATCGACGACGGCGACCAGACCGCGCGCAAGTTCGATCCGGACGGCAGGCTCCTTCTGACGCTTGGAACGAGCGGCTGCCCGTCCGACACGGGGTACGACGGCAAGACCGTGGCATCGATCGTGCGCGGCGGGCCTCCGTTCAACCGGCCCACGAACCTCGCCGTCGCGCCGAACGGGGACCTCTACGTCACGGACGGTTACGGCAACGCCCGCGTCCACCGCTTCTCAGCGAAGGGGGACCTGCTCGGCTCGTGGGGCGAGCCCGGCACTGGGTCGGGCCAGTTCATGCTTCCGCACGGCATCGCCGTGCATCGTGACGGGCGCGTCTTCGTCGCCGACCGCGAGAACGACCGCATCCAGATCTTCAGCCCGGACGGAGAGTTCCTGGACGAGTGGACCGACGTCCAGCGGCCGACACAGCTCGTGTTCGACGCGCAGGGGCGTGCCGTCGTGGCGGAGCTCACCTGGCGCGCCGGGTCGACGTCGTTCCGGAACGGCCCGGTCGGTTCGAACCTGCCGGGCCGCGTGTCGATCCTCGATGCGAAGGGTGGCGTGCTCGCGCGGCTCGGCGACCAGGGACCGTTCGATCCGCAGTGGGGAGCCGCCGACCCCTGCCGAGCCGGCAACTTCTGCGCGCCACACGGGCTCGCGATCGACTCGGACGGCGACCTCTACATCGCCGAGGTAGCGTGGACGATCGGCGTGCGGCCCGGCCTTGTCAGAGCTGACTGCCACACGCTCCAGAAGTTCGCGCTGGTGCGCTGACGGTCGGCGTGCTTCAGTTCGCGCTCGTGCGTTGACCGCCGGCCTACTTCGCGGCCGACCTCAGGTCCGCGAGGAACGCGCGGCAGGCGTGGGCCAGCATCGGGGTAGCGTTGGTGAGGATGAGCTTTGCCCCGCGCGCGATGGCAGCCGCGTTGTCCTCCGGCGTGATGACGAGGGACATGAGGTGCTTGTCGGACTTCGCGACGAGAAGGTCAGCCGCTTCCACCATCGCCCGGACCTTCGGGTGCCCGGCCTGGCCGCGCATGCCGAGCGACATGGAGAGGTCTCCAGGGCCGACGCCAACGACGTTGAGCCCGTCGACCGCAAGGATCTCGGCCAGGTTGTTGATCCCCTGCGCATCTTCGACGAGCCCCCAGACCCACAGCTCGCTGTTCGCGAGCTCGAAGTACTCCGCCGGCGTCCGGGTGAGACCGAAGTCGTTCACCCGACCGGTGCTTCCAGCTCCCCGTTGGCCCTCGGGCCCGAACCGGACGGCGGCCACGGCTGCCTTCGCGTCCTCCGCGTCGCCGAGGTGGGGCACGATGATGCCCACCGCGCCTGCCTCGAGGAAGCGGAGGATCGTCCCGGGCGTGCTCTCAGGCACGCGGACGAACGGCGTGATTCCGACGAGGTGGCAGGCATCGACCAACCGCGAGACCGTCTCGGGAGAGACGGGGTCGTGCTCGGCATCGATGAATACCCAGTCGTACCCGACGAGGCCGAAGAAGCGGACCATCTCGGTCGACGGGAAGGACAAGAGCGTCCCGTACGTGACCTCGCCGCGAGCAACCTTTTCCTTGACCGTGTTCACGAGCATCGCTGATCACGCTCCTCAGTTGTTCGTAGACTGCCCCGCTCCTAGCCGTCGATGAACGTGCAGCCCTGCTCCCGCAGCAGGCGCTCGATCTTCGCGATGTTCGTCACCTCGCCGCGCAGCAGGATCGGCTGCGCGGCCTCGTGGCTGGTTTCGAGCCGTGCCGTCTCCGCGAGGACCTCCTCTGCCTCCGCTGGGCGGATGACGACGATGCCGTCCCCGTCGGCGACGATGATGTCGCCCGGGTTGACGACGACCCCGCCGCACGCTACGGGCACGTTGATCTCGCCGGGCCCGTCGATCGGTCCCATGACCGTCGTGACGCCGCGGGCAAAGGTCGGCAGACCGTCCTGCTGGATCTCGCTTACGTCGCGCACGGCTCCGTCGGCGATGAGGCCGGCGAGGCCACGATGCACCAGCCCACGGCACACGTTGCCGCCCACGAGCGCCCCGTTCAACGCTGCTCTCGCGTTGATGACGAGAACGTCGCCGGCCTGCGTCTGCTCCATGCCGATCTTCACCATGTTGAACGCGCCGGTCGGTGCGGAGACAGTGACCGCCGGCCCGACCACCCGCTTGATCGGGGTGAAGATCGGCAGGATGCCGCGGTCCATGGTGCCGGACCGATTCATCGCATCGGACAGGTCGGCGGTGTGGAGCCCAGTGAATCGGTACAGCAGGGCTGCGTCTGGCCGGTACGAGCGGCGAAGGACCCTGAACCCAACGGGCATCGTGGCGTCCCTCCTGACGGTCTCGACGGCGCGCTAGCGTACCCTACCGGGAACTGTGGCCGCCTTCCTCGTTCGTCGGCTGCTCATCACGGTGGTCCTCATCTGGCTCGTCACGACCGTCGTGTTCATGTTCGTCCGGCTGCTCCCCGGCGATCCAGCGAGCGCGATCCTCGGCGCGAGCGAGAGCTCCCAGCCGACCGAGGCACAGCTCACGACGGTGCGACAGCGCCTCGGCCTGGACCGCCCGCTGCACGAGCAGTACGCGAGCTATCTCGGCGGCCTGCTTCAAGGAGACCTCGGCGATTCCCTGACCAGCGGGCGACCGGTCGCGCTCGATCTGCGCCTGCGCCTGGTCAGGACGCTCCAGCTCATGGTCCCGGCGCTCCTCCTCTCGTCTGTCCTGGGGATCGCCATCGGGGTCCTCGCCGCGCGGGCTCGCGGCCGGTTGCTCGATCCTATCCTCTCGATCATCGGTCTCGTCGGTTTCTCGGTCCCGGTGTTCGTCATCGGGAACGTCATGGTGCTCATCCTCGCGATCCAGCTGGAGTGGCTGCCCTCATCCGGCTTCAGCGAGTTCACGCAGGATCCGATGCGTTCGGTCCGCTACATGGTCATGCCCACGATCGCGCTGGCGCTGGCTCCACTCGCCGTCACGATGCGCATGACGCGGACGACGGTCGTCGAGGAGCTCGGGCTTGACTACGTGCGCACCGCGCGTGCCAAGGGCTTGAGCGAGCGCATCCTCGTCTACCGGCACGTGCTGAAGAACGCGATGCTCCCGATCCTCGCCGTCATCGGCCTCCAGGTCGGCGCCGCGTTTTCCGGCTCCGTCATCGTCGAGTACGTGTTCAACTGGCCCGGCGTCGGGCGCCTGCTCCTGCAGGCGATCGACTCGCGCGACTACCCCGTCATCCAGGGGACCGTGTTGCTCCTGTCGACGCTGTTCGTGCTCGTCAACCTCGTCACCGATCTCTCCTACGCCTACATGAATCCACGGCTGCGCAGGCGCTAGCCGATGGCCCGTGTCGTCGCAGATCCTCGCTTCGTCGTGTCCGGCCTGCTCCTCCTGGTCCTGTTCTTCCTTTCGATCTTCGGGCCGCTCGTCGCCCCGTATCCGGACGACCTCGTGAACGCGACGCAACAGCTCAAGCCTCCGGGAGGGGGATACCTCCTCGGGACCGATGAGTTCGGGAGGGACATCCTGACCCGCATCATCCTCGGAGCGAGGCTGACGATGCTCGTGAGCCTCGGATCCGTCGCGATCGCTGCGCTCGCGGGGACCGCGCTCGGCCTGGTCGCAGGCTATTTCGGTGGCCGGACCGAGCTCATGCTGATGCGCGTCGTGGACGCGATGCTCTCCTTCCCGCCGTTCGTGCTCGCGATCTTCGTCCTCACGTTCCTCGGGCCGAGGCTCGAGAACCTCATCGTCACGATCGGCATCCTCTTCATCCCCCGGTACGCCCGCATAGCGCATGTCGTGACGCTCGCGGCCAAGGAGAAGGAATACGTCGAGGCGGCGCGGGCGATCGGCGCACGGACATGGCGCATCATCGTGCGGGCGATCCTGCCGAACGTCCTCGCTCCCCTCATCGTGCAGATCTCGCTCGGCGTCGGCAGCGCGATCCTCATCGAATCGGGCCTCAGCTTCCTGGGCCTCGGGCCGCCACCGCCTACGGCATCGTGGGGACGCTCGATCCAGCAATCCGCGCGCTTCATGCAGCTGAATCCGCACGTCGTCATTTGGCCGTCGCTCGCGATCTCGGCGGCTGTCCTGGCATTCAACATCATCGGCGACTCCTTGCGCGATAGCCTCGACCCGCGGTTGCGTATCCTCTAGTCTGCATCAGGTGGGGCATTGCGCGAGATGCGAGATACGAGATGCGCGATAGGGGAATCACGATGAAGCGCTTTTCGCGAGCGGTACCGCTCCTCGTTGTCGCCGCCGTCGTTGCGATGAGCTGTGCGTCAGGGCCGAGCGGTTCCGCCCCGGCGGCAGGTCAGGTCGAGACCAAGCCGAAGCCCGGCGGGACCATCAGATACGGCCTCGTGCGCGACCCGATCCACTTCGACCCGCACGTTTCGTCGGGGCAGTCGAGCGTGTCCCTCCAGGGCAGCGTCTACGACGGCCTCGTCGAATACAACGACCAGGGGAAGCTGACCGGCGCGCTCGCCGAGAGCTGGGAGCAGCCGGACCCGACGACCTACGTGTTCAAGCTTCGGAAAGGCGTCGTGTTCCACGACGGCTCCGCCTTCGACGCCCAGGACGTGTTGGCGACACTCGATCGCATCAAGGATCCGAAGACGGCAGCCCCGCAGGGGGCGTTCGTGAACACCTTCACCAAGATCGAGGCGCCCGATCCGTTCACGGTCCGCATCGCGCTCGCCAAGCCGAACGTGACGTTCCTCGATCGCTTCGTCGGCGACTCGAACTCCACGATGTTCATGGCGAGCGCGACGGACATCGCGGCCGGGTTCGATTTCAGGAAGAAGACGAACGGCACCGGCGCGTTCATCCTCACGACTTGGGAGCCTGGCGGGCAGTACGTTTTCAAGAAGAACGCGAAGTACTGGAAGCCCGGTCTGCCCTACCTCGACGAGATGATCCAAGTGGTCATCCCTGACGACAAGGCGCGGGTGAACGCGCTCCGCTCCGGCGAGGTCGACTACGTGGAGAACGTTCCCTGGCAAGAGCTGGCGACACTCGACAAGTTCAGCACCTATCCGTATTCCGTCAGTTGGGTCATGGTCCGGCTGAATAGCAGCAAACCGCCGCTGGATAACAAGAAGGTTCGCCAGGCGCTCAACTTCATCGTCGATCGCCAGGAGGTCATGCAGCTCGCCTTCGGCGGGCAGTACCGCGTGATCGACGGTCCGCTACAGCAGCCCGGCAACGCCTTCTACTGGAAGGAGCTTGAGGGCACCTACAAGAAGGACCAGACCAAGGCCGCGGCGCTGCTCGCCGAGGCGGGCTACAAGACGCCGGCAGACGTCCCGCCGATGGAGATCTCGGTGTTCTCGACCTTCGCCGCGCATAACGATCCGGCGCAGGTCGTCCTGCAGCAGTTCCAGAAGTTCGGTCTCAAGGTGACGTTCAAGGCGATCGATGTCGCGACGCTCAACGCCAATCGAGGAAGCGGCAGCTATCAGATGCAGATGGACGGCCTGAGCTTTTCAGGTCCGGACCCCGACAACCTCCGCGCGTTCTTTCACTCGAGCGCGGTCGGTCACGCGGTCGCCGTGAAGTTCAAGAACGAGAGGCTGGACCAGCTCCTCACGCAGGGCTCGGAGACGACGAACGTCGAGCAGCGAAGGGCGATCTACACGGAGGCGGAGAAGATCATCTTGGACGAGGCGCCTTGGGTCTTCCTCCTCTGGCGTCCCACCGCTGAGGCGTCTGCGAAACACGTGAAGGGCTACCTCGTGGTCCCCGGCGGACTCGGTGGCCAGAACTTCGGCCGTTGGGAGTACGTCTGGCTCGATAAGTAGTTGCGAGAACCCAGCTCACCATGTGGTCGTCGCGACGCCGGGGGCGTCGCGACGACCGAGGCCGGCGATCGCCGGCGCGTCAAACCCACGAGGCACGATGAGCTCGCCGTCTTGCCGAAGCCGGAGGTCGCGCGGTTGTTTGCTGCCACAGTCAGACTGGCGGTCCCGACCGGATTCGAACCGGCGATCTCGTCCTTGACAGGGACGTATGCTAGGCCGCTGCACCACGGGACCGGTGGGCAGAGGAGCGCCATCTCGCTCCCCTTGCGTACCGGCAATTGTGCCAGACGT
>ORJL011684051.1_pt1 | contig 10860 bp, 13 predicted proteins | sample 1779941 | NCBI WGS metagenome assembly ORJL01 (sample SAMEA104232317, study PRJEB22302) | groundwater metagenome | biome: forest; feature: aquifer; material: groundwater | place: USA | collected 2011-08-07 | depth 5.8 m | reverse complement strand
CCCCTATCCCTTACCCATAAACGAGCTTATATCCTAAACTTCCAGCAGCAGAACAAATTGTTCGTTCTAAGCGTGTAGCTCCCAAACGATAAAAAAAACGGCGATCCATACTTGCCTTATTGATAACCCCTTCTGTCCCAGCATAGGAATATGGCAAAATACTCTCCGCCCCATGATCTTTTATAAGAGACTGCCAATGCTGCGCAATCTCGTTCAAAGCTTCATTCCAAGTAATTCTTGTAAATTCCCCGCTACCTTTAGGACCAGTTCGCTTCATTGGATAAAGTATCCGATCGGAACTATAAACACGTTGAGGATAATACCTAGCTTTCTCACAAATAATCCCTTGTGTAACAGGATGATTAGCAGCACCCACGATACGAGTAATTTTGCCGTCGACTACCTCAACATTCCAACCGCAAGTATCCGGGCAGTCATGTGGACAAACAGAATAACACATCACCAATCTCAGTCTCTCCTTTTATAGAAAATGTGCTTTTAACTTTAAAATTAGTAAATTTTTAACACATTATAATAGGTATCTCGTTCTACTGCAGTTAAACCCATTTCTTGAATAAGCTGAATTAATTCTTGCTCACTTTGCATTTGAGGACTTATCGCCCCAGCGGTATGATAGATTTTTTCTTCCCGAACAACACCGTCAAGATCATTAGCACCAAAAGTAAGAGCCATTTGCGCAACCTGAGGGCTAGAAGACACCCAATAAGCTTTAATATAGCGGAAATTATCCAACAACAATCTAGAAACTGCTATAACCTTTAGGGTTCGCAAGGTATTAGCCTGTTTAACACTTTCGAATTTTGTGTGAAGCGGATGAAAAGCAGTCGGAATTAAAGCATAAAAACCCTTAGTTTCATCTTGAAGTGTACGAAGTTGTAAAAGATGATCGACTAATTCCTCATCAGTTTCAATGATCCCGAAAAGCATGTTAGCATTTGTCGGAATACCCAATTGATGAGCGTTGCGATGAATTTCTAACCAGCGTGCGCCAGACAATTTATCTGGACAAATTTGATCCCGGACACGTTGACTAAAATTTTCCGCTCCTCCACCAGGTATAAAACTTAATCCAGCTTGTAGGAACATTTTAAGAATTTCGAGGATAGATTTATTTTCAATCTTTGTAAAATAATCATACTCAGCCGCGGTAAAAGCCTTTAGTGCTATATGAGGGACACATTCCTTTACCTTCCGTATTAAATCCAAATAATACGTAAAAGGAAGTTCAGGATGAATTCCTCCAACGATATGAAGCTCTTTTACCCCTAAACTTCCGTAATATGCAGCCTTGGAAACCACTTCGTCAATACTCATTGTGTATGAGCCTTTTTCCCCCATGTCTTTAGCAAAAGCACAAAAACCGCAGCGCACTTTACAGACATTACTATAATTAATATGGGCATTATTATTAAAATACACATGATTACCGGCTATTTCATATTTACGTTGATTAGCAAGATATCCTAAACCCAAAATATTAGAAGTTCTTAACAAAGTAAGTCCATCCTGAGCATCTAAACGTATCCTTTCGGAGACTTTTAAATAAATATCTTCCAGTCCACTATCAATGGGCTGAAACTCCACTTAAATCACTTCTTTCTACTCAGTTTTACTATTTTTTAAAGTATAACATAATTTCGGGAATTGGAGAAAGAATAAGGATAATGAAAAAAGAGGACTTATTTTAAGTCCCCTATTAGTAACTAGTGTAGGTATTTTTGTAAATTATGCTTTTGATTTTTTATTGCTTTTCTAACTTCATTGGCAACTCGCCACGTTTCTTGTTGATGGGGAGTGACTAAATTAAGCTTACCTGTACGTTTATCAACTAAGATATCTACCGATGGCTTCCTCCCCTGAGCTTTTTCACCAGGGTGAACAATATCAATTCCAATCATATTCTCATCATATTCCGGCGGTACCAAGTAGTTCAATACTTCTTCTGTAGCGTCAATCAGTTCTGTAACCTGTTCACCAGGATATCCTTCCCTTAACAGGATCTCTCTAACTTGGGATATGGGATGTTCTAGTGTCAGTAGCATCTGGGCACGCTGAACAAGATTATTATCAATTTCCACGACGCCACCTCTTTTGTCGATTAATTTATGTTACAGTTTCATTCTCCCCTTTTGGTGTTTAACGAATACTGATACATCTTAACGAACTTGGAGATCTTGTCCAAATCAATAAATATGCAACTTTAAAATTTTTGTTAATATTAAGGATGGTAACCATGACTAAACTATTGACAATGCCTTTTATAATCGCTGCAACTTCCGGTATTTTGATGGCAGTTCAGGGATCCCTAAATTCAGTTCTAGCCCAAAAGACTTCTCTACTGGCTGCGACTTTAATTGTCCATTTAATAGGAAGTCTGTTCGCTTGTATTGCGGTACTTATTAAACAAGTACCACTTTTAACTTACAATTGGTTTTCAATCCCTTGGTATCTCTACTTAGGGGGTGTCTTAAGTGTGATTATTATTGGTTTGGTTGCTCTAAGCATCCCTAAAATTGGGGTTTGTAATGCTACGACAGCCATTATCATCGGACAAGTTGGAGCTGCCGTGCTGATCGATCATTTTGGTTGGTTTGGTATTGAACGTCTCCCCTGGAGTTATTGGCAATTATTGGGTATTGGTTTCTTTGCTATTGGTGCAAAATTACTATTTCACTAATGTCCTTAACCACTACGGGTTCGATCATTAATTGTTGATATATTATTTATTATTGAATAAATTTCATCACTCACTATATATTTACGAATCTGACCATTGGCTGTGAGAATTACGGAATTCTTAACTACGGCTTTCTGGTCACTTTCAATTAATCGGAGTAAAAAAGCGTAAGACTCACTTGTGACTGAAAGTTGTTTAAATTCACCCTCAGCTACAAATATAACCCAATACCCAGAAGAAACTTCATTTTTGCTATTATAGAGTGAATTATAAACACTTGGATAATCCTGAGTTGATAAGTTCGAAGAATTTAATGGCTCAAGGCCCGTTGTATTAGGCAAATTAACATCAGCAAGGTTACTTGTTTCAGCAACCGGGACAGACATTCGAGAAAATACATCTCTAAAAAAAGTTGGAAATAACAAATAGCCGACAACTCCAATAATCAACACCCAAATAGCTAAGGCCTGAATATCTTGACCCATTTGATTACGTGGCGGACGGCCCCATAAGTCTGGCATAAACTTGCCCTCCTTAAATCGATATTCGATACGATAGTCCCCGGTGGGGAGTATCGCCGTTAGGCCACACTAATAATTTAGCTTTCGGCCGAAAGGATCCGATGCACGATGTTCGAGTATCAAGAAAGAAATATCCCTTAAGCAAATATACGACGAAGCAGTCAAAGATATGTTCTAAACTTGCATCAACGAGTACAAACCACTAAAATTAACAGTGAGGTGGAACTATGGAGATGCTTCGCCATAAACTTAATTTATTACCAGAGAAACCTGGAGTCTATTTGATGAAAGATGCTTCCGCAGAAATCATCTATATAGGCAAAGCTAAAGTCTTAAAAAATCGGGTTCGTTCCTATTTTACCGGCTCACACGACGGAAAAACCCACAAGTTAATCAGCCTTATCCAGGATTTTGAGACAATCATTACCGAATCTGAAGTTGAAGCTCTAGTGCTGGAGTGTAACTTAATTAAAAAATATAACCCAAAATTCAATATCCTTTTACGTGACGATAAGTCCTATCCTTATTTGATGATCACAGATGAAAGTCACCCCCGAATTTTAGTGACTCGTCAAGTTAAAAAGGGTAGCGGAAAATATTTTGGTCCATATCCTAATGCTACCGCGGCCAAAGAAGCTGCGACACTCCTGAACCGTCTTTTCCCCTTTAGAAAATGTCGTCAAATACCATCCCGTCCCTGCCTGTATTACCATTTAGGACAATGTCTGGGACCGTGTTTCGAGGAAATACCAAAAGAGGCGTACCTAGACATTCGCAAAGAAGTTACAACTTTTTTGCGTGGCGGTCAAGCCGGTATCCTTAAACTGTTAGAAGATAAAATGAATCACGCTGCTCAAGCTCTGCAATTCGAACGTGCTCGTGAATTTCGTGATCTTATAGAAGACTTAAAACGCTTAGGAGAAAAACAAAATATCACTTTAACAGATTTTATAGATCGTGATGTGCTAGGCTATGCGTTTACTACGGATCAAATGTGTGTTCAGGTCTTTTATCTTCGTCAAGGAAAATTATTAGCCCGAAATAGTTTTACCTTTCCTTATTATGAGGAACCTGAAGAAGCTTTTGTTTCTTTTATTGCGCAATATTATACAGCTAATACGTTATGGCCCCGAGAAATATTACTTCCAGCTCTTGAAACTTCAGTTTTAGGTAAATTATTTCCTATTTTTATCCCCCGCCGTGGAAAAAAGCTAGAACTTGTTCAACTATGTATGTCAAATACCCAAACTACACTTCACGAACAAATCATCTTAGAAGGCTATCAACAAGCTGATATTGAACAAGCCCTTAATGGTTTAAAGGATTGTCTAAAGATCTCAAATTCAGACGTAATTGAGGCTTTTGATATTTCTAACACTGCAGGAACACATATAGTTGCCGGGATGGTCCAATTTCTTAAGGGTAAACCACAGCGTTCTGCCTATCGTAAATTTAAGATTAACCTTATGGAAAATTCTGATGATACTGCAGCCATTCATCAAGTTATTGAACGTCGTTTTAGACGATTAATAACTGAGCATTTGTCTCTGCCCAATTTAATCTTAGTTGACGGTGGCAAAGGACAAATTAGTGCTGCAAGACTAGCTTTACAAAGCTTAGGACTATTTATTTCAGTTGCCGGAATTGTCAAGGACAACCGCCATCAAACAGCTCAGCTGCTTGATGAGACCGGTACCTTAATCAAAATTGACAAAAACTCACCAACCTTCCACTTCCTAGAGCGTGTCCAAAATGAAGTTCATCGGTTCGCTATAACCTTTCATAGACAACAGCGGGCCAAAAACATGACTCTATCTGCGCTAGATTGTATTACAGGTATTGGACCTAAAAGACGACAACAACTCTTTCGACATTTCCAATCTCTTGAAAACGTCCGTTCGGCAAGTTTAAAGGAACTGCAAGCTGCCGGTCTTCCGAAGGACGCAGCTTTGACGGTATATCAACACTTTCAAAGAAACTCCGACCTTAGCACTGTTAATGATGAATTTTCAATAGGAATTATCGATAAATCAGTGAATCAGGAGGACTCCGAAAAATGATTCTTAATTATCGCGTCGAACTCTGCCGCCAATGTTATTTCAAGAGAATACATCACTGCACACTGTCAGATCGATATATTCAAAACCGTTTGAACAAGCCTACTAAACCAGGTGGAGAATGTTTACATCATAAGCCTATTCCTTGGCTACCCCGCTTTTAATGCATAATGCATAATGCATAATTCATAATTAAGCTCGAACTAATTCATAATTAATCATCGTGCTTCGTGCTTCGTGCATCGTGCATCGTGCATTAAACAATAAGCAGCCGCATAGGATTCTGATAGTGAAAAAAATAGAGAGGGGCGATTACTCGCCCCTCTCTCAGAACCGTGCGTAAGTCTCTCGATTTACACGGCTCGTATCAGCCATTCTTTTGCAGCTTCACAGCTGCAAAACGACGCAGAAAGTCGAATGCTCCTCCCTGTTTCCCAGTTGGCAAAAAAACCTTCCTTGAGCTAATTCATCCCCTTCGCTCCCCTCTCATTACAAGAGATTCATCACTACTACGGGATGATCCGCCCTCTTCGCGGGCTACACTTATAGGGTTTTCCCTTAGCATCACATGAAGAGTTCGCAAGTTCCGTATCCAAGCCTAGATTAGAGTCACGCCCCTTGTACACCGAACACCACATGGCCAGTAAGTAGGTTTCTTCCATGCCAATCCCAGAGAGGTGGCAAACAGTCTCCTTTACCTTTTCATAAATAGAAGAAAAAGCTATAAAAAATAATTCCCAATCTATCTCTTGTAGATAAAGGGCAACCCCTTCCAATGATATGTCGCGGCAAGATGTACATCGGTGGGGATAATATTTCTGCATTCAAGACCGGATTGTCATATTTTAAACAACAATCGCTTTCTCATCCTTCCATGGGTTAGAATCAAAAATCTTGCATCCCATGTGTTAGCAAAGGCTCTGCATTTACTCAAGACGGACTAGAGTAAATTGTAAGGTGTAAAACCTTACGCCGTTGAGACCTTTGTCGATTTTAACCGATACGTTGGCACCTGTTACAAAGCTGCCAACTGGTGATATATGGGTGAAACCCGAGGTTTCGGAAAAATAGGGAAAACCTTTGTGTATCACGGCAACCGAAAGGGCGTCTTTTTCTACTTATTGGATCGTAACCTTCTGACACTTATTTCCCAGTTTCCTTCGCGGCAACCGAATCCCAATTTGGTACATGCGAGGGTTTGTAATATGATGCTGAGTATACCCGATTGGAGCCTGGATTTGTTTACCTAAATTGGACTGAATGAGCAATCCGTCGCAGGCCTAGGTCTGTTATTGGATGACTATCTGGGTGCCTATTCGGCATGCTATTCCCGAAAAGACCAGCAAGAAAACGGAGAAACTTACTTCAAAGGTTTATTGAGGATTTAAATAGAAAAAGTATTGAACCTATTGCTTTGCGGTATCGGGATGAAAAGGCAGTTCGTACCATGCAACTATTTCTGAAAGATGCGCCGTGGGATGACCAACAAATGAAGAAAGATTACCAGAGTCGTTTATTAAGTCAAGCCAATGATCCCAAAGGCATGTTCACGGTGATGGATCTGACTTTGTTAAAAATAACGGCTTCAAGTTTAAATGGGTCGGCTGTGATGGTGCTTTTGGTTGCGATTCCGAGTTCCGTGAGGGACTTCCAAAATCCACGCTGTTTTTTGCTGACGTTCACAGAAATCAGCGCGTCTTTAAAGAGCGTCCTCAATGGTCTATTCCAGAACATAAGGGTCGAGGAAGAACACCGACTAAGGCGATCCCATCAGTTCCTGCAATATCAGTGTCTAATATTGCGTTCGATGAGTCTCTGCCATGGGAGAAAATTACTTTAATGGAGGGAGCCAAGGGTCCAGTCGTTACGCAAGTCAAGAATGTCGTATCATCGAGTTCCAGGACGGAAAGGACCTAGAGGAACTCTGGCTTTATATACGCAAGTACGAAGATGGTAGTATCAAATATGCGTTTACCAATGCTCTAGCGACTATTGAAATAGCTGAACTGCATCATGCCGCCACCTTGCGCTGGCCCATCGAGCAGAGTTTTCAGGAATGCAAAAGCTTTCTCGGAATGGATCACTATGAAACTCGTTCTTATCGTGGATGGCATAGACATATGCTGTTAGTCATGGTAGCCACCTTTTTGTGGTGGAGGTTCGGTATCAGTTTTTTAAAAAACGAACCTGTTCTAACAATGCCTCAAGCTTTGATCTTAATCGTTGCTGCCATGACACAGGAACTTGCAAAAATCAAAAAGGCACTTCGGGATGTGTCTTATTACCAGATGAGTAATACCAAAGCATACCATTCCCACAGAAAAAAGAGACTTCAAAACACAGCCTGAGATAAATAGATTTTTAAAGATTAATACTACGTTGTAGTGTTAGAAAAGGTTAAGATTGAATGGGGCTTGCTCTGTATAGGTCATAATATGAGGAAGATGACCGTACTCATGGGATAAAAGCAATCTCTTTTTTTATAAAAATATAACTATTGGATTTCCACAATAAAAAGGGGGTGCAGCGAAACTAAAGTTTCGCTGCACCCCCTTCATCGTTATGGTCATAATAGAGTACTTTTACACGCGGCGAGCGCCTACGTAGTGACTGTTATAATAACTTTCGTTTAAACTAGAGATCTTCACACCGTTAATTGAAGCGTGAACAAAATTTCCTCCACCGATATAAATCCCTACATGTGAAGCACCCGCTGCGTAAGTGGTGAAAAATACCAGATCACCTTGCTGTAGTTGTTGCCGATTCACAGAAGTTCCAGTATTAAATTGCTCAAAAGAAGTTCTCGGTAAGGATAGATCCGAACCAGCAAAAACATACTGGGTAAATCCAGAGCAATCAAAGCCATTACGAGTAGTACAACCGAAAACATAGCGAATCCCCTGAAGACTTAAGGCATGATTGATAAGTACGGAGTTATCAGCGCTTCCACGTGAAACCGTAGTGCTTGAAGCTGAAGCCATTTGAACTGGCTTAGGTGTTGTAGTTAGCTTAGTATCCGTCTTGGCATCTGACTTAGTTACGGGGTTAGAATCTGGCTTTGCAACCGCAATTACAGTTACAGATTCCTTTTCATCTTTAGCAACTGTAGTGGGTGATTTCACGAGCGGACTCTCAACTACTGTTGTCCAATTAAATTGTTTGCGTATAACTTGGGCATAAGTCTCACTTGGAAATTTGTTTGAGTCTGTTTGCAACTGCTTAAAAGCCGGAACTTGATGCCCTGCGAATTGTGAAGTTGCCCACGGAATACTTACAGATAGCAAAAATCCCGACAAGGCCACAGCACCTAACCACATCCGTCCTGTGGGTAGAAACATGTATCTATATCCACCTTTCTTAGCTTACGAGGTTAGTTGACGGGTTCGGGCAAAAGGTGCAAGCCCTACACGTTTAACTGACGTGATTCACCCCAAAAAAATATCCCCCGTTCCGAGTTCTAAATACTCGGATTAAGCTTTTAGATCACTTACTAAATTAAGATTCGCGATTAACAACAAAAATCCTTCTGTGAATTATAAATAAATGATCCATAATATTCTATTCAATAAGGTGAGAAATGTTCCCACGAGGAATATAACGGCTGTCCTATTATTAGTCATCTTCGTTATTAAGACAATTAAAGATTCAAAACTTGATTTTTTCTACCGGCAAAGAATCTTTGGCATGTACAAGCTCACTTAAAGTTACAAATTGGTAACCGTCGGCTTCTAACTGTTCAATAATTCTGGGGAGAGCGTCTTTAGTTTGTTTCCTAGCCCCTCCTCCGTCATGCATTAAGATAATGCTACCTCCTTTAGCTCTCTTAATGACATTACGTACAATAGTTGTTACTCCAGGATTTTGCCAATCCTTACTGTCTTCTTCTGGTGTCCACAACACTACACGAAGATGCGCGGCCTTGGCCGCTTCTAGAATCCGCAAGTTAATAGTCCCTCCTGGAGGACGGAAATACTGGGGAACAGAATTTATGATCTTAAAAATTACCTCGCTAGTTTTTTCTAGTTCCTGTGAAATCTGTTCACGGGATTTAGCTCTAAATTTTGGATGAGTGTATGTATGATTACCTACTTCATGACCTTCTAGGGCAATTCTCTTTAAAGTGTCTACCCGTTCCAAGCAATTCTTTCCGACGACAAAAAAAGTTGCTCTTACATTATATTTATTTAAAACATCTAAAATTTCTTCAGTGGACTCATCAGGACCATCATCAAAAGTTAAAGCAATAAGTTTTTCCGTCGTTGCCACTTCAAACAATAAATCTTTATTTTGGCGTAGGGTCGGAGTAAACTGCCAGTTGCCATAATTTTTTTCACTTCCTTCAGGGGAATTTGCTTCACCGATTCCAGCTGCTCCAAAGAGCAACGCTCCCCCCAAAAAGACTGAAAGTAGTATAAGCATACCGATTAATTTGCTTTTAGACATTTAAATCTCCTCCATAGAACTAATGTGTATTGTATTGTCAGAAGATATACCTTAATTAGTAAAAAATCGAAATATCATTAAAAAAACATCTCCCATAAAAGGGAGATGTTTTATTTCCTTTGGGTTTTAGGACTTTAACGAGTCAATATTGCGGCATAGGTCAAGTAGGTTTTCCCGTTGGGTTCCTTTGGTTTCCCAATAGGCGGTTTCCCCTTTATCCCAGCCTGAGGTGTTACCAACACTCAGAACTTGATCGCCACTAAGTCCGCACTTCAATCCTCGTTAAATTTAGTGTTCTAGAAGTTTCCTTTACACTCTCCAATACTCTAGCCTCTTTTGCAGAAAGGAATTTCCGGCAGGCCTCAAGCAAGTCGGCCAACCCGCTTAAGCCCATTATGCCTTCCCAACTTCTCCACCTCAAGGCAGGCTACACTGCACTAAGTTCCTTCCTAATGCAGGTTCATACCCTAAGCCGTAACTCGTTAAAGCCACATACTTAGGCCTCCACGGATAAGGGTAGCGCCCACATGCCATTGCGGATCCCCCCAATCCTTAACTCCCAGCAGCAACCCTCGACTGGGCGTCGAAAGCCACCACCAGGAACTTCATCGGTATGCCCTTGGCGGATTCTTAGGCCCGCCTTCGAGAATCAGTTTATGCACTAGAATAACACTCCATGACCCAAAGGAAATTTGACTTTATAATATGATTTTAACCTATAATATGTTTTTTTACAAAACAACTATAAGTATTCATAAGCAAGTAAACGAAATCTAATCAATAACTACATTCAATTTAAATCATTTTTTGAGATATTTAGCGATATAAAACCTGAATTCTGCACTTCATACACACCTGCTATACAAATACCCTCATTAAGTAGCTCTTGAACAGCTTTTTCCTCTTCTCGGGGGAGACATATTGACAATCCACAACCTGCAGAAAGACCCAACGGCGTGGGAATTGGTTCAAAGACGTAACCCTTATGGTCAAGTTTTCGTTCTGATTTTAAAGCTTCAGAAACCGTAGAGAAGGTGATCAATAAACGATATTCTTTTAATTTACCGTATAGCGTATTGACACCCTCCTCTTTATTAATGCACAATGCATAATTCATAATTCATAATTCATAATTCATAAT
>ORJL010662810.1_pt1 | contig 10860 bp, 4 predicted proteins | sample 1779941 | NCBI WGS metagenome assembly ORJL01 (sample SAMEA104232317, study PRJEB22302) | groundwater metagenome | biome: forest; feature: aquifer; material: groundwater | place: USA | collected 2011-08-07 | depth 5.8 m | reverse complement strand
AGTTTGTTCCATTCGCTTTCGCGAATTACTGGGGCTACCCAATAGAGAGGCTCTTGTGCTTCGGCTTGTTCGCGTTCTATGAGGGTGAGGTCAACACCTTTATCGAGCAGGGCTTTTGTGCCGAAGGGGAGGAAAGCGCTTTGTTCAACGGGAATACGATATGTTGCCGCTTTGTGTAAAAATGTTTGGAAATCTTCGCTTTGACATCTTGCCATAATATCGGCAAGGTATTTCTGGTAGTATTCTTCGTTCTGTCCTTGTAAAGCTTTTTTCAAATCTTCAAGGTTATACTCACTTTCTTTCTCTGCAATTATTTCTAACCACTCAAGTAAGCGGGGATTTCCTCTGCCGAATTCGATATAGAGGGCTTTGTGTTCACTTTTTGAGATGTTAATTAGGTTGTTGGTCTTCTTTTCGAGGTCTGAGCCTTTCATTGACATTAGAGAGATGTCTTCAAGTTTGAGAGCAGGCAGATTTTTGCCATCCACTTCCATAATGAAAGGATAGCGACTCGTAATCATAAGGGTGGAGTTCCATTCGCACCAATCGAGCGCTTCGAGGAAGGCTCGGACAAGTTCTTTTACATCTTCTTTGATAAAATAATCATCGCCTCGGCGTTCAAGATTTTGTTCGAAGTCATCAAAATAAATTAATGTCGATTTTTCCTTAAATGAGGTGCGGAATAAGTATTTTATTTTTTCCTCAAAAGGAGCGTCTGCTTTCAGCGTTTTAATGCCCGACTCAATACCATATTTATCGAACATCTCTTTTAGACTTTGGTAAATTTTTGCTCTCTCGAGTTGTCCACGAAATACCAATAATTCTTTATCAGTTGAACGTTCAATAAGTTTTCCGGCGAGTGAACTTTTTCCTACTCCGGCGGGTCCACGAACGATTAATCCATATTTATCTGTTTTTCCTTTTAAGACTTTTATACCCTGCTGGACATTTTTTCTTCTTCCTACAAATCCTTTTTCAAGAACAGTTACCATACTATCTTTTAGTTGCTTATGTTTTGTTGTTCGTGGAGTATGATAACTGACTACATGGTCAGGCTCAACCAAGGGAGTTAATGGGGAACCATCGCTGAAGAAACGGAGGAGGGGCCATGGATAGTAATCTTTTTGGTAACTCTTTCTTGCTTCGTGCACTGCATCGAATACACTTTTTCCTTTTGCAAGATGTTGGTATAAGATGGTCGTCATACTTGTTGCGTGTGTATCTGAAACAGATAGTCCCCAACCAAGTACGAAAGGAATACCGTATTCTACCATCTCGTGTGCAAATGAGACAGTGGCTAACGTGGCATCGCTTTTTCCTGTTTCACAACCGGAAAGTAATAATAGTTTGGGAGGAAAATCTTTTATCTTTTCCCAAAGTTCTTCCGGCGTTACATCAACGCCTTCGCCAATCTCATTTTCCATGTGGAAGATTGGCCCTGTTGTTGGATGAACAACTGCGTGACCCGTTATATGCAACACATCGCATTGGTGAACTTCATACAACTTTTCGGAGAGTCCTTCAACACTGCCTGAATCTTCTACAAAAATTTCTACTTGAAATTTTTCTGTAGCCTTATAGAGTTTCTCTTCTTCATCCTCAAAGTTAAGAACACTTTTGTCAGCTAAATCAGAGGGGGAACAGGCCATAAACACAATGTTAAGCTTTCGTTTATCAGGTTGAGCTGTCTTGCGTTTATTTCTATCGGTCACTCTCCGAATGATATGTACATTTGGTCTAAGAGCGATAAACTGACCATCATTGATGATTTCGAAGGGTAAATCATTGATAGCTTTTGGAAATTGTAAACAAATGGTAAGTGTTTCACCGCTTTCAAATGTTTCTCTTAATACATTAGCAAGCCTGCCACCACTGCCATTGAGAAGGGCAAATAGTTTCTTCCCTAAGAGTGCACCATGTATGTCTGAGTTTTCCCAATAAAGCCTCTCTGTATCTTCAAGAAGTTGCTGTAATTCTATTTCTGTGATATGATGTGAAACCTGCCCATCAAATGTAACCGCCCGTTTCCCATCAACAATATTTGAATCAATTGATATGACGATATTCATAATTTTTAATATGTTGGATGTTTAGGAAAATACGCATTGTGGCTGATATTTTCAAGTAAAATGATATTATTTCCCAAAATAAAAGTATAAGTATTGTGTATAGTGATGTCAAGCAGGAGAGAGAAATTTAGGTCATTTAACATATTTCCTGATCAAGATATATCAATACAAGGTTTCAATCTTAATAATATTCCAAAGAGGGTATTTTTGGCAGAAAAGATTGTAGGATGAAAATAAAAGAAATTAAAGGATGCCACGTGTTTGTGCAACTCCAAAGCATTCTTTTCGTACAATCAATTTGGATAGTTACACCTATTAAGCGGTATCCCCCTAATTACTAAATTCATCAAAATCACAGTTCTTTAATACAAATTACAAGGATAGTTATGGAAAAAATGAGTCAAAACACAAACTCGTTAAATTGGTTTGAAATTCCGGCAGTGGATATTCAACGAGCCAAGAAATTTTATGAATCTCTTTTTGAGGTAGAATTGCAAGTCATGGAAATGATGGGAATGCAGATGGCATTTTTCCCGGCAACAATGGAGCCGAATGGCAAGGTTTCAGGCGCCTTAGTTCAAGGCCCGATGCACACTCCATCGATGGATGGCGCAGTTGTGTATCTTAATGCCAACCCGGATATTCAGGCGGTTGTTGATAGGATTGAAGCAAACGGCGGTAAGGTACTCATGCCGAAGACTTTGATTAACGAGCAGATTGGGTATATGGCTTTCTTCGCGGATACTGAAGGAAATCGTTTGGCCCTTCACGCAGGCGCGTAAGTATTTTTTTTTTCGCTCTCACGATTTTTTTTATGAATTGTGGGAGCGAAGTTATTTTAAAGGGGGTTAGGGATTGTGTCGCGCGCGCCATCGTTGACTATGTCGTCATGCCATGATCGATGTTGGCGTGATTCTTCGCAATAACTTGGTGCGGCGATGGGTATGAAACCCATCGCTAATGAGAGTTGGATTGTAAGGAGACTTTGGTTTATTTTACCATGAATACTTTTTGGGCGGAGAATTGTTCGCTTTGGAGGTGGAAGATGTATTCTCCTTTTTTGATTCCTGCAAGGTTGATAGCGGAGAAGTTTTTGCCGGCTGAACGATTCTCGGTTGTGGTATAGAGTTTTTGTGTTTTGGTTGTATCCCAAACGGTGATAGTGAGATTTGTATTTTCTTTTAATTCGTAGGGGACGAAGGCTACTCCTTTGGAGCGGTTAACGATGATACTATCAAGTTTCCAATGACTGTTGAGTTCTTCAAGAGCGGCGACAACTTCGGGGACGTATTCGACAGGCTCCTGTAGGAATTCGCTTTCGTTATTACCTTTATCGAGTGACGCCATTGCATAGTAGTAACGACGATTTGCCGACTTCATGCTACTATCTGTAAAACTTGTTGCCGTTGGATTTACTCTGGCAAGAAGATTGATACCGTTTTGTACATCAACAGGGTATGTCTCGGAGCGATAGACGGTAAAGTATTTTGCATTGTCTCCATCGAGGGCTGTTGTGGGGATTTCCCATTGAAGTGTTGTGTTACCACCCGGTTCGCGTGTTACCTTATATGCAACAGGAGGATTTGGCGGAATAGAATCTTTCCATCTCATTGGAGGGATGAGGGAGAGTGTGGAATACATTTTTGATGTATCGAAGTATGATGCTGTGAAATCGTAGCGGAAAAAAGCCTGACCATTTGCACCTATTGCACGAGCAGTATCAATGATTGCCGGGATTTGTTGATAGACATCAGGCTTGTAGCTTGCGATACCGGGAAAGATTTGTCTACCGTACGAACTCCTCATCCAGTCGCGGGAGATTTTTGCAAAGTCGGGTCCGGGGATGGAATCTTTAAGCGACCAATAGACTTGAGGAGCGATGTAATCCATTTTGCCTTCGCGAAGCCATGCTTTTGCATCCTGAAACACTTCGTCGTAACCTCTGAATCCGTTTTTGTAAACCTCTGCGTTGTAAATACCGAGTGGGGCTGAGCCGACTTTCAATAACGGTTTTATGGCTATTGCAGTATCGTAGAAGGCACGGACAAATTTATTGATATTTTCTCTTCGCCACTCACCTTTCTCAAGGTTCTTGCCATATTTTTTCCATGATTTATCGTCGGGATAGTCAGATTTCGGGTAACGCATGAAATCGAATTGAATGCCGTCGATATCATAATTGCGAATGATATCGAGCGAAACATTTAAGAGATACTCTCGCGCTTCAGGAATGCCGGGGTCTAACCAATATTCATTATTGAAGAGTTTCATCCATTCGGGGTGTGCGAGAATGATGTGGCGGGGAGAAGAATCGTCGGGTTTTTCTTTTCCGCTTTTGACTAAGAATGTGTTGAACCATGCATGCACTTCGATGCCGCGTTTGTGGCTTTCATCAATAACGAATTGGAGGGGATCCCATCCCGGGTCTTTGCCGAGCTCTCCGGTTAAGATGTGCGACCATGGTTCATATTTTGATTTGTAATATGCATCGGAGCGGCCACGAACTTGAAAGTAAATTGTGTTGAATTTTGCGTTTGCAGATTTTTTGATGATTTCGAGCAGGGAGCGTTTTTGGACATCGACATCTTTTGTTTTGGGCCAATCGAGACCGAGGACTGTAGTTATCCAGATTGCACGGACTTCTTGCTTAGGGATTTTTGGTGTTTGTGGTTGCGCAGTGGTTGTTATGGATGCGCAGAGACACAACAAAAGCCAGAGGAACAGGATATTGATTTTCTTTAATAGCATAAGTAAAAATATGAGAAAAGTTTTGGTATTCTCAAAGTGTTGGGAGGGGATGGTGGGATGTGATTGCCGAACTGTTTTGGAAAGTCACAATACGTAAGGAGTAAAACCCGGGTGAGGATTTTATTGCTGTACTAATTTAAACGCAGAGTGAGCGAAGAAGACGCAAAGAACGCAGAGGAAAGCGGGAGTATTTTCAAAGCAATCCTAAGTAAATTTGAGCCGAAAATATGGTGTTGCATCCATCGGGGTTGTCTCAAAAATTCTGAAAAGATATAATCTAAGACTTACAATTCTCATTATAGATCTGTAAACGCAGGCGTAAAGCCTGCGCCTACCAAATTTATGAACTTATGATACAACCATCAATAGAATGGTTGGGAGTAATGTATGTAATGTGTGATTCATTAAGTGAGTTATTTTGTAAGTATCAAATTTTTTGTTTCAGAATATGAGCCGCTTTGTAAGCGGTAGAAATACATTCCGCTTGGAACATTGATTGCATTCCAATGTGCAATATACTGACCGGCTGATAGATCACCGGAAATGAGGGTTGCAACTTCTTCTCCCAGCATATTGAATATTTTTAATGTTGTGTTACCGGAATGAGGGAGAGAAAATTGGATTGAAGTACTTGGGTTAAATGGGTTTGGGAAATTTTGAGCTAATGTAAATGTTTCGGGGATTGAGCTGTATGTTTCATCAACTCCTAAGGGTGCGCCTGCTAATTTCACAATCCAATAGTCAGAAAAGGATGTGGTGCCATGATGTCCTGTAACGTCTCCATCAGTTGATGATGAAGTTCCGGCAATAACAAAACCGCCATCACTTGTTTGTTGATTAGCATAAATAGCATTTGTTTCATTGCTTGTCCCGCCTAATGATTTCTGCCATTGTATAGTTCCTGCACTATCTAAATTTACAATCCAATAATCGGATGTAGAAGTTGTGCCATGATGTCCTGTAACATCTCCATCATTTGAGAAAGAGTGACCTGCGACGAAATATCCACCATCGGAATTTTGCCAGATGCCTGTCCCGCCATCATTTGCTGTTCCGCCTAACGATTTTTGCCAAGCAATATCCCCGTTACTATGTAATTTAACCACCCAATAGTCTGTATTGGCGCTTGTTCCGTGATGACCTGTAACATCTCCATTGTTAGAGGATGAAGTTCCAGCCATAACATAACCACCATCACTTGTTTGCCGGACAGAAAGCAGTGCATCACTATCCGTACCTCCGAGGGATTTTTGCCATTCTATAGTACCGATACTATCTATTTTCACTATCCAAGCATCATCACTTCCATGGATGCCTGTCACATCGCCGCTTGTTGAATCTGATTTTCCTGAGATAATAAATCCGCCATCTGAAGTGACACCAATTGAAGAGACAAAATCACGCCCATCACCGCCTAACGATTTCTGCCATTGAAGTGTGCCTGAATTATCTAATTTTGCTATCCAAATATCAGTAGTGGCTGAAGTGCCATGATGTGCTGTAATATCACCATCGGCAGAATAGGAAGTAGAAGCGACAATGTATCCATTGTTCGTTTGTTTAATTGAGACACCGTAGTCAACGCCTGAGCCACCCAATGCTTTTTGCCAATCGATGGTTCCATTACTAAGCAGTTTTACAACCCAGCAATCGAGTGAACCATTGACGTTACTGACATCTCCATCGTTCGAAGCTGTGTAACCTGTAACAATGTATCCGCCATCGGTTGTTGGTTCAATGGAAAACGCCGCATCTGCGGAAGTGCCACCGAAAGATTTTTGCCACTCAATAGTACCCGTATGGTCCAGTTTTGTTATCCAATAGTCATCCGATCCTGCGGCACCGTGATGTTCGGTAATATCACCATCATTTGATTTTGAATTTCCGGCAACGATAAATCCGCCATCAGATGTTTGCACGATTGAACTCGCGGCATCACCGTTTGTTCCGCCTAAGGATTTTTGCCATTCAATATCAGGTGCCTGGGCGAATGAAGACTGTACAAGGAATGTTGAAGCGAAAAGGAAAATTGAACAAAGAGTAAAGATTCTATTATTCATGACAAGAACAGTTATTAAATGATATCATGCTCAAAACTATTTCAGTTGTGAACCCGTTTAGTTGAGTGGTTTCTGGACTCCACTATTGTTTGTTCGTACTTGATTTGCGTGCATGTGAGGGATTTAGTTTATTGATTTTAACTCTATGGCTCCATGCAACAATAACATACATTGATTGCAAAGTAATAGCAATACCCCGAATGGGGTATTTATAGGAAAGAAGTGGATTAATATTGAGGAATGGGGCTCACTCTAAAAAGCACCCCCTGCCCAATGCTGTCATTAGTTAAGAAATAATCCCGCATGATCATAAGTGGTTACGCTACTGCGAACAAAGCCCGATAAATCGGACTGGCTACATAGTCCCGTTTACGGGGCTTTATTCGTTATAACGTCCCGAATTTTCGGGATGCGGGTATAGCATGGCGAACAATATTATTCAATTCATAATACTAACACCAACAGAACATATTTACTACAACCAAATCCTAGCAAATTCAGTTGATTGGATTCCTGCTTTTGCAGGAAAGACAAACCTTTTTAGCTTTTCAAGATAACCTTGAAATCATTGTATTTCTTAACCTAACAGCATTACCCCTTGAAGCGATCAATCCTTTTTGATTACGTTGTTCTGAGAAGACGCGGAACCGAGTGTAAAGGGTTTTTAGAACCAACTTTATTTGTTTTATTGTTAGAAGGCGTATCATGAAACCATCTCGTTTATTAATTAAAGATAAACCACTCAATTCATTCCACAATTTCAATTACTTTTTTAATCTTCCCTTCCTGACATCATTGCCTAATCCATGCATTTTTATGAGGATGTTTTTGTTCTGTTCGGTTTTTTTTAGCATTTTAGAGTACCTCAGAACGTTATCAATAACTTTGCTTGATAGTCGTTCGTCAACCATCACAACAATTCTTGGAGAATTCATGAAATCAGGACTTCTACGATATCATATATTTTTGTTCTTATGTTTTAGTTTATTGGTTCTTCCGCTTCAATCAGAAGAAGGGGAATGGATGCCAACACAATTGAATAAACTTAGCTGGACTCAATTACAGCAATTAGGTTTACTTCTTACACCGGATGAAATTTATAATCCGAATGCACCGAGCATTGAGGATGCAATTGTTCTTCTTGGCGGCGGGACGGGTTCCTTTATTTCGAATGATGGTTTGATGGTTACAAATCATCACGTAGCAGTTGGAGCAGTTCAATCGGTGAGTTCAGTTACTCAGGATTATTTGAAGGATGGATTCTACGCAGAAACGCGGGAGAAGGAAATATCAATCCCTTCGTATAATGCATCGATTGTTGTGGATATGACAGAAGTAACAAATGATGTTCTTGCGGCAGTAACAGAAGGTATGACACCTGATGAACGAACGAAAGCAATCCGCGCTAAATCTACCGAACTTGAAAAAGCGGCAAAGGGGACAACGGATTATACTTGTCGTGTTGTGGATTTCTTTTACGGCGTGAAATATTTTTTAATTAAGACTGAAGTGTTGAAGGATGTCCGATTAGTATGCGCACCTCCTGTATCTATCGGTACGTTTGGCGGAGATGATGACAATTGGATGTGGCCGAGACATACCGGCGATTTTGCGTTCATGCGTGCATACGTTTCACCCGATGGAAAACCTGCGGCATACTCAAAAGATAATGTACCGTACCATCCGAGAAAGTTTTTACCGATTTCGACACAAGGATTTCAGGAAGGTTCCTTTGCAATGCTTTTGGGATTTTCGGGACGAACATTCCGATACAGGACATCAACTGAAATACAGATGCAGGTTGAAGAAACGTTACCATTCTTAGTTGATTTGACAAAGATGCAGATTGATATCATCAATGAAGCGCGAAAGAAAGATCATGCTGTATCGATTAAGTACCATAGTCGTGTACAGAGCATTTCAAACGGATGGAAGAACAGAGCAGGTTCATTGCTTGGTATTAAATCGGCAGATGTATTGAACATACGCAAAACGGAAGAGAAACAGTTTACTCAGTTTTTAATGACACAACCGGAGTTGCAAAAGAAATACGGGAATGTGATAAATGATATTGAAGCGGCGTATAAAGATTTACGTCAGTTTAACAAAAAATTACAGATGCTTACGGTCGGGATGAATGTTTCGGATATGGTACGAATAGGGAATGAATTCCGACAGGTATTGAAGGCATTTGCAAAGGATTCAGTTTCGGGTGATATGAAAATACCAGAGGCAAGACTGGCAGAATTGCAGAAATCGTTTACCAATATTCATAAGAATTTTGATGTGAATGTTGATAAGGTATTGCTTTCCGCTATGATGAAGGTTGCGGCAGGGTTGCCGGAAGGGCAAAAAATTAATGCTATCCAGAGAGTGACAGGAAGTAAAACGGGTGAAGCATTAGACAGAGCCATTAAAGAGTTTGTTGATGAATTATATGACGATACGAAACTAACTACTCTTGCCGGTTGTGAGAAGCTGAGCGGCAAGGATGCGGATGATATTGAAGATGATCCGTTTGTGCAGTTTTCGATTGCTCTAGATAAAGATTTATCACCATTGACTGATTCATCGGCGGCATTTAATGCACGTACCGGTTTGTTACGCACGAAGTTTATGGAAGGCTGGATGAAGTATAAGAATACTGAAATCTATCCTGATGCAAATCGTACGTTACGATTTACGTATGGTCAGGTGAAATCGTATGATGCACGAGATGCCGTACATTATGGTTATGCAACAACCTTAACCGGTATGATGCAAAAAGAGACAGGTGCAGATCCGTTTATTGTGCCAGAGAAATTGAAATCACTTTGGAAGAATAAAGATTTCGGACAGTATGTTGACCCGAAGTTGAATGATGTTCCGATTGCATTTGTAGCAACGTTGGATATTACCGGCGGTAACAGCGGCAGTCCGATGATAAACGGCAAGGGTGATTTAATCGGTTTGGCATTTGACGGTAACTGGGAAGGTATGGCAAATGATTATTTTTATCAGCCGGAAGTGAATCGAACAATTGGCTGTGACGCACGATTTGTGCTCTTCTATTTAGATAAGTATTTAGGCGCACAGAATTTGTTGAAAGAAATGATACTTAAGTAGTTAGTAGTCAGTAATCAGTAGTCAGTAGTCAGTAGATATGCAATAGGTATTAGGTATTATTATTGGCTGTTATTGGTTATTTGTCATTGGTCATTAGCCCGGTAATATGTAATTGATTTTAGGTTAGTTGTTGGCAGGTGGCTAATAATTGAAATATGTTATGAAGAAGGACAGGGTAACGCCTGTCCTTTTTTATTTGCCAGGAAATTAGGGATATTATTTTGTACTATTCATGGGTTTTTTGCATCTTTGTGACCGTATTTGCGTTATCGAACTTTAGACGCAGGCGTAGAGTCGCGGGCTGATGAACCTTGTTAGCATTAGTGTGAACTCGACCTATATTCTACATACTGCTCCAGAGACGCATAAGCCTTTAGCCATAAGTTGACAGGTGGCTGAGTATCCTATACTAATGACAAAGTGATGAGTTTTCTACGGCGGACCACCCCCAGCCCCTCCTCATTCGAGGAGGGGAGATAGATTTAGCAAATCTGAGATGTCATTTTTACTATTTTAGAAAACTTGTTTTCTCAGGCTGACACATAGCCAGTTTTTGAGATAACCAGCTAAAAGTTAATATTAAAGATTGGTAGTATTTAAAATTATTATTTTTATTACGTTATGTTGAAAAATATTTATTTGTTGTTTTGTTTCATTATGATTTCTGTTTCCTTATCTATTGCGGATGAGGGGATGTGGATGCCGAGTCAGTTTGGGAAGTTACCGTGGGCAGAGTTTAGGCAGATGGGAATGGAGCTTTCGATTGATCAGGTGTATAGCGAGAGTTTACCGAGTTTGAAAGATGGTATTGTTTTGCTTGGCGACGGAACAGGTTCGTTTGTTTCGGACAAGGGTTTGATTTTAACAAATTATCATGT
>ORJL010624083.1_pt1 | contig 10861 bp, 9 predicted proteins | sample 1779941 | NCBI WGS metagenome assembly ORJL01 (sample SAMEA104232317, study PRJEB22302) | groundwater metagenome | biome: forest; feature: aquifer; material: groundwater | place: USA | collected 2011-08-07 | depth 5.8 m | reverse complement strand
TCAATCGACCTTGGTTCCAGAGGCTTTCACCACGACCGCCCATTTTTCAATATCCGCCTTGACGAACGCCGCGAACCGCTCCTGCGTTTTGATGACCGGCTGCACTCCCTGCCTGGCGAAATTCGCAATAACATCGGGCAAACGCAGTACTTCCGCCGTGTCGGCGTGGATGCGCGCCAGGATGTCCTTCGGCGTCGCCGCCGGCGCGAAGAATCCATACCAGTACTCGACTTCGCAACCCGGCACGCCAGATTCTGCCATCGTCGGAACTTCCGGAATGCTCGGCGCCCGCTCCGCCGAGGTCACGGCGAGCGCTTTGAGCCGTCCGGCTTTCATGAACGCCGTCACGGAGGGGACGGTCGTGAACAGTATCTGCACCTGGCCGCCGACCACGTCCGTTATTGCGGGGCCCACGCCCTTGTAAGGAACGTGAACGATGTCGATTTTGGTGAGGTAGCGAAACAATTCCGTCGACATGTGGGCGCCGGAGCCGGCGCCGGCCGAGCCATAGTTGATCTGGCCCGGGCGTGCGAGCGCGAGCGCAACCAGTTCCCTGGCAGTCTTGACCGGCATCGACGGATGCACGACCAGTATCATCGGCGTCGCAGCGAGTGGCGTGACGGCTACCAGGTCGCGCAGCACATCGTACGGCAGTTTTGAATACAGGCTCGGGCCGATGCCGATCTCGGATGTTGATCCGACCAGCAGCGTGTGTCCGTCCGGCGCGGACCTGACCACGATCTCCGCGCCGACCGCGCCGGCGGCGCCCACACGATTGTCCACCAGCACCGGGGTACCGAATTTATCGGTGAGCTTTTGCGAGACGATTCTCGCCACGATGTCCGTGCCTCCGCCCGGACTGAAGGGTACGATCACGCGCACCGGCTTCGCCGGATACGTTTGACTTTGCGCGGCCGGGCTGCCGAGCAGCGCTGCAACCGACCACGCGATCACGGCGAACGAATGGATCTTCACGTTGAGTGCTCCTCAGAAACTGTAACGCCCCGTTGTGATGGCGCCACTCGCCGGTCCAGACTTGACGGCGTGGAGGCTATCATACATTACCCCTGGATTGATGCGTAGCGTCAGCCATGTCGTTGGTCGCAACACACGTATATTGACACGTCCGGGTTAAGTGCCCCAATATCAGGCGGGAGCGAGCCCTATGTCAATCGACCTTACCCGCCTCGACGAATTGGCGCTGATCACCCTCAACCGGCCGCAGGTGCACAACGCCCTCAGCTACGCGCTGCTGCGAGAACTGGGAGAAATACTCGACGCAGTCGAATCGAGCGATGCGCGGGTCCTCATCATCACCGGTGCCGGAGAAAAAGCGTTTTGCGCCGGCGCCGACATCAACGAGCTGACGGGGCGGTCGATCAGCGACGAGCATGCCGGGACAGTCCTTGGCCAGCAGACGTTCTGCCGTCTCGATCAGTTCAGGATTCCGTCGATTGCACTGGTCAACGGCTACGCGCTCGGCGGAGGGTGCGAACTCGCTCTCGCCTGCACGTTCCGGCTCGCTACGCCGCAGGCGCGGTTCGGTCTGCCCGAAATCAAGCTCGGCCTGGTCCCGGGATACGGCGGCACACAGCGCCTGCCGCGTCTGATCGGCTTGCCGATGGCGCTCGAGATCCTCATGTCCGGACGGTTCGTCGATGCCGAAGAGGCGGTCCGCCTCGGGCTGGCCAACCGGATCGTGGCGCGCAATCCCCTCGACGAGGCCGTGGACTACGCTCGCCAGTTTTCAGGCCATAGTCTTCTGACGCTGCGCCTGGTCCGCGATGCGGCTCAACGTGCGCTCAGCACGCCGCTCGCCGACGGGCTGAGGATAGAGGCGGATCTTTCGACTCTGTCGATGGAAAGTCTCGACGGCAAGGAGGGCGCCCGCGCCTTCCTCGAGAAACGCAAACCCCGCTTTCAGGATCGCTGATGGTTGCATCCAGGAAACGGCAATGAACACCTCCGTAAAATCCGCCGACATGTCCGACGCCGACATCGCGAAGCTCGCCACCGTGTTTCGCGACGGCATCTTTCGCGACCGGGTAGTCCTCGTGTCCGGCGGCGGGACCGGAATCGGAAAGGCGACGGCGGCGTTGTTCGCGCGCCTGGGGGCGACCGTCGTCATCTGCGGCCGCAATGCGGAGAGGTTGGAGCGGGCGGCTGAATTCCTGCGGGGCCTGGGCGGCAAGGTCAGCACTCACGCGATGACCATTCGTGACCCGGACCAGGTTGCCGCGTTGATGGACAAGGTCTGGGATGAGCACGGCCGGCTAGACGTGCTGGTCAACAACGCCGGCGGTCAGTTCGCGCAGCCTGCCATCGATATCAAGCCGAAAGGCTGGAATGCGGTTATCGACACCAATCTGAACGGCACCTGGTACATGATGCAGAACGCCGCGCGTCAGTGGCGCGATCGAGGCCAGCCGGGAAGCATCATCAACGTCGTCGCGGTAATCTGGCGGGGTATGCCGCAAGTCGCGCACACTTGCGCCGCGCGGGCCGGTGTCGTTTTTCTGTCGAAGACCGTCGCCGTTGAATGGGCGCCACTCAACATCCGGGTCAATTGCGTCGCGCCCGGGCCCGTCCGGACCGAAGCCTTCAACTACTACTCAGAGACGGGCCGCGCGAGCTTCGATCAGGCGAACCCGATGCTCCACGCGGGCGACTCCTGGGATATCGCCGAGGCCATCATCTACGTGGCGTCTCAAGCCGGCAAGTTCATCACGGGCGAAGTGTTGAACGTCGATGGCGGCCAGCAGTGCTGGGGCGACCCGTGGTTCGCCGGCCGGCCGCCCTATTTCGAGCTGGATTACCCGGTGTCGCGTCAGGGTGCCGCGTAGCGACGCCGGCGGCCGCTGCGCTGCTGCCGCAAAGGCGGCCGGAAACCAGCGCCCAGCCCAGAAAGCCCGCGTAATGACGTCCGAATATGCCTCCGGCATCCACACCCGCAGCGAACAGTCCCGGGATCGGATGTTTTTCCCGATCGAGAACCCGGCCCTGACCGTCGACGGCAACACCTCCGGTGGTACAGGTGATCCCGGGCACGCAACGCACCGCGTACAACGGCGCCTTTTCAACCGGGATTGCGTAGCGGATCCTGGGGGGACTGAGGCCGGCGCCGGATCCTGACCGGCAGGCTTCGTTGTAAGTCTCAATCTCGTGGATAAAGCGCTCGGCAGAGACTCCTTCGCCACTGAGCTGGCGCGCCAATTCCTCTAGCGTCCCGGCCTTGTAAACAGGAACTCCCAGCTTGCTCGCGAGTGCGACCCGATCGATTGCAGGAATCGCTGATGTTACCTGCTGGTTGATACCGTATGTTTCGTAAATATGCTGATCGAAAACCAGGAAATATTTCCCGCCGGGCTGACGGCACCCTTCCTGGGGATTCACTTCCTCGAGAAGCGCTGCCGCTTCGTCGACGAAGCGCCGCCCGTGAATATTCACCAGCAGCGAATAGCGGGCAAAGTACGGCGTGACTGGCTGCATCTGCTCGGGAGGAATCTCACCGTCAGGCATCGTATGGCCATAAAACGCCGCCATGTCTCCCGCGGTTCGGGCGCCGAGCGACAGTGCTACCGTCAATCCATCACCCGTGCTTTCAGCAAGGCCGCGCAGATAGAGGTGACCGGCCCGCTCCGCTCCCAGATATTGCGTAAGCAGCTTCCTGCTTCCCTGGAAACCACCGGTTGCGAGTATCAGCGATCGAGTCGAGATCTCCGTCCCGGCATCGGTGCGAATTTCGAAACCTGAGGAATTCCGCCGCGCCTCCCGCAGCGCTTCCTGATAGCGCAATTGCACGCCGAGGCGCGCGGCGTGATCCGCCATCGCTCTCATGAACGGGTCGTGGCTGCCGGATTCGCCACCCAGCATATTCCGCCCTTCGCCGAGCCCAGCCACGGACTCCGGGGCGCTGAGCATCAGGCCATGGGAGGCAAGCCAATCCAGGTCCTCCGGCAGGCGGCTCACCAGGATTTCCTGCAATACCGGATCCCCATCGGGAACATATTCCTTGAGCCGGCCGATCGACGTCGGCGCCCAGATCGCACCGGCCGAGATCGCGGCAGCGCCACCGGGCGCTTTTCTCTTTTCGAGCACGCAAACGCGCGCGCCCTTTTCCGCGGCGGCAATCGCTGCAGCGAGTCCGGACATCCCGGCCCCCGCAATAACTACATCCATGGTCATCACTTCAGTACGTATTCCTCGCAGTAGAGCGGAATGCGCTGGCTCACGGCCGAAAGCGTGGAATCCGGGCCGCCCATGGACACGAGCTGGGCGTACGCCTTCTCGAGGGCCTCCCGGTCGCGGCACCAGATCTCGTTGATCAGGTCGAAGGGCGGCTCGCCGTTGGGAAACTCGTAACGCGGACCGGGCGCCACGACCAGAGAGCCGGTATAGCGCAAGACTTCAGGCACGCTCCTGCTGTAGCGGCTGTGCGATTTCAGGAGCCACTCGAGAAAGTCCTCACGGGACATCCCTTCCTTGCGCTTCAGCAGCACGATACCCTTGTATGCTTCGACCTTGCCCAAGCTCATACTCCGTTCCTCCGATGCAGCGGATCGCTGCGTTGAATTCCGAAACCAGCAGTTTGCACAAACCCGGACCGGTCAGAGGCTGCGCACCGCTTCCGGAAAGTACGTGATCGGCGGGATTACGTTCGGATCGATGACGACGTCGATCAGCGCCGGCCGGCCGGAGGCAAATGCCTTCTCGAGTGCCGGGCGGATCTGCTCCGGCTTTTCGACGCGGATCCCCACGCAGCCAAACGCGCGGGCAACCGCCGCGTAGTCCGTATCGGAGTAATCGCAGCCCGGCGCCTGCTCGGTGAACTTGCCGGGCTCGTTGTAGTAGTTGACGAGAAACCTCTCGTAACCAAGCGTGCTGTTATTCAGCACAATGTTTACCGCCGCTATGTTATAGCGGCGGGCAGTCTCGAGTTCGCCGATGCAGTAGCCGAGGCTGCCGTCACCGACAATGCTCAGGACCTGCCGGTTCGGCGCGGCCAGCTTGGCGCCGAGCGACGCGGGCAACCCCCAGCCGAGAATATCGAATCCACGCGCGTAGGTGATGTTGGGCCCCGCTTTGCGGCAGTCGTAATGGACGTTGACCCAAACGGACGAAAAGCTCAGGTCGCCCAGGACGATCGCATCTTCATCAAGGAAGTTGCTGATCTCGTGCATCAGCCGTTGCGGTTTGACCGGCACGGCATCCGATGACTGATCGGCGCGTATGCCTTGACGCCAGGCTCCCACCCGCCTGGCGACCGCTTCGTAGCGTTCCTTGACATAGACTTTCTCCGGGCGCAGCGCTTTCACTGCCGATAACAAACCCGCGAGTCCCGACCTGGCATCCGAAACGATCCCGACCTCCGTCGGATAATTGCGGCCGATTTCCTCGGGATCGATATCCAGATGAATCACCTTGACCTTGCCGGGTTCGGGGATCGTCCATTTATTCGTCGTGTGCATGTCGGTATTGCTGCCGACGAACATGACGAGATCCGCCTCGGACACCGTCTGGTTCGCGCTGATGCGGTGATGAATACCGCTCACGCCCACCGCCAGCGGATGCGTTTCCGCGATCGATCCCTTGCCGAAAAGGCTGGTCGCGACCGGAATGGACAGGTGTTCGGCCAATGCGGCGAGTTCGTCAAAGGCGCCCGAGTGGACCACGCCGCCGCCGGAAACGATCACGGGATGGCGCGCCTCGACCAGCAGCCTGGCCGCCGCCTTGAGCTTCTCGGGGTCCGGCCATACCCGCTGCGCAGGCCAGACACTGTATTCCTCATTGGGAGTAATTTCGTACGATGCCTCCCCACACTGGGCATCGGGAAAAAGCTCGACCTGTACCGGGCCCGGCCTGCCGGTGGTTGCGATCGCATACGCGCGTGAGAGCAGCTCCGATACGCGGTCCGGATTGTGGACCTGAACGCTCCATTTGGTGAATGGCCGCAGCACGTCGAAAGTATCGTAGACGCGGCCGCGGCAGAACATGATCGGGTTCTTGGCCATCTCCGAGGGCGACCGGCAAGCCGTAATCGCGATGACCGGAACCGAGCTCATCCAGGCTTCCCCGATGCCGTTCATCAGGTTGACTGTGCCCGGCCCTTCGCAGCCGGTAACCACACCGGGCTTGTGCGAAATGCGCGCATATCCATCGGCCATGCAGGCAGCACCCCGCTCGTCGCGCGTGAGTATCGCCTTGACGTCGTCGCGTCCGGCGAATTCGGCGAACAGCACGAAGGTGCTGCCCGGCACGCCGAACAGGTACTCGGTTCCATGCGCCTTGAGCGTCTCGACCACTGCTTTGGTGCCTCGCATGCGCACGCCGCGGTTCGAGAACGGCGTGCCGCGAAATGGATCACTCACCGCCATGATGCCTCCTATTCGAGTTTTATTCCGGCCGATTTGCCCAGTTTGGCGATCTGCTCGCCCATGCGGCGCATGAATTCGGTGAATTGCTCGGGTGTATTGGTCTGTGCTTCCATGCCCTGCTTGTTGATCGCGGCTTTGAGTTCGCTCGTGTTGGCGACCTTGACTACCGCGGCATTAAGTTTTGTGATGATGTTTTTGGGCACGCCTTTGGGCGCGATCAAGCCGAAAAACGTGGGCACTTCGTACCCGGGCAGCGCCACCTCGGCCATCGCGGGAATCTCCGGCAGCAACGATGAGCGCTTTGCGGTGCTCACCGCGAGCGCGCGGTATTTGCCGGCGCGAAGCAAAGGCAGCGCGGCCGGCGCGCTCGCCATCGTCATGTCCACGTGGCCGCTCGCGGTTGCGACGACAGTGTCCCCTGCGCCCTTGTAGGGCACGTGCACGAGTTTCACCTTGGCCATCTGGCTGAACAGCTCGACCGCCAGGTGCGTGGTGCCGCCGACGCCGTCCGATCCGAACACGAGCTCGCCCGGGCGCGAGCGCGCCAGTGCGATCAACTGTTTGACGTCGCGCGCCGGCACCGACGGATGAACCACGAGCACCAGCGGCGCGGTCGTTACCAGGGTCACCGGATCGAACTCAGGCTCCAGCGATTTGCCGCGCAACACCGAGTTAATAAAGGTGGTGCTCGCGACCATCAGCAGCGTGTAGCCGTCCGCGGGCTGCCGTGCAACGTAATCGCCCGCTATGATGCCGGATGCCCCGGTGCGATTTTCCACGACCACCGACGCGCCCAGCTCGCCAGACAATTTCTGCGCGAGCAAGCGCGCGGTCACGTCGGTGCCGCCGCCCGGGGAAAATCCCACGATGATGCGAACCGGCTTGCTCGGATAGCTTTGCGCCAGCGCCTCGGACGCGATTGTTTGGGCAAATACACCCGCCAGCAGGCAGAGCCAGTATCCGTGCAGTTGAGTTTTTCGCATGACTTTTCTCCTCCTCGTTTAACAGTGTCAGAATTGCCGCCCGGTTAAGAGGGGTTTCCTCATCCTTGACCTCTCATCTTTACCGATGTGAATAAAGCGTGCGTCCGGGAACAGGCAGGCGGGTAGTCAGGATTTTGCCTTCGGCGTCGGTAATAAACAAGGTTCTGGCGTCCGGCATGATGGAAGCGCGCCACACCGCGTTGGCCCGGGTCGCCGCGACATAGAGAACGTTCTCCGCCGGATTCAGGGTCAGACCGTTGGGCCCGGGAACAAAATCGAGCAGGCATTCCAGTTTGCCAGCGGCTGTCAGCCGGAATACCCGTCCGGTGGGGTCCCGCAGGTCGGTCTGTCCATAGTCGGTAAAGTAGAGGTCACCGGTTTTCGAAAAGCAGAGGTCGTTGGCGCCCTTGAGACTGACGGGAAGATACCGCGCAACGAGCGGCGCGACTTTTCCCGACGCCGGGTCGAGCAGCAGGATACCGAGCCGATAATCGGCGATAAAACTTCTGCCGTCCCTTCAACTCGGGAAAGGAAATCATGATCGCGGGGCCGCTCACTCCATCACGATGTTGGCGCTCTTCACGACTTTTTCCCATTTTTCCGTTTCCGCCCGGATGTATTTCGCAAACTCTTCCGGCGTGTTCCACACCACATCGAATCCCAGGCGGGTAAGGCGGGAATTGATTTCCGGTTTCTTGAGGGCCTCGATGATGCTCGCGTTCAACTGAGCGACAATCGCTGCGGGCGTCGTTGCCGGCGCAACCACGCCCTGCCATACGGTTACGTTGTAGCCGGGAACTCCCGCCTCGCTGATCGTTGCGAGATCCGGCGCAAGCTGCGAGCGCTTGTCCATGGTGATCCCCACAATCCTGACTTTCCCCGCTTTGGCAAATGGCAGGGTCGTCGGCAGCGCGCTGAAACTGACGGCGACTTCGCCGCCAATCAGAGCGGTCACGGCGCCGGCCCCGCCCTTGTATGGCACATGAACCAGCTCGACGCCGGCCATGATATTGAACAGCTCCCCCGCGAGGTGCATGACGCTACCGATGCCGGACGATGCAAAATTGATCTGGCCCCGCTTCGACTTGGCCAGCGCGATGAACTCTTTGACCGTTTTCACCCCGACCGACGGATGAATCGCAAGATCGAGCGAACTTACCGTTGCGATGGTGACGGGAGCAAAATCCCTGAGCGTGTCGTACGGCAGGTTTTTGTATCCGCTGCGCGCGATCGCCAGCGGGCCCACGTCGCTGACGAAGAGCGTATAGCCGTCGCCCGGCGACTTCGCGACGTACGCCGCGGCCACCGTGCCACCCGCGCCCGGGCGATTGTCGACGATCACCGGTTGTTTGACTAACGGCGTCAGGCCTTCGCTCAACGCCCGCGCGAGTATGTCGACCGTGCCGCCCGGCGGATAGGGAACGACCAGCCGTATGGGCTTGTCCGGAAAACTTTGCGCTGCTGCATATTGCGCGGCAAAGAGGCTCGCCATCGAAGCTAACGCAAAAAAAAGCCCAACTCGCATACTCATGATCGTACCCCTCCTTCAGCAGGCGCCCGCATCCGGGCAGGTGTGCCGGCCGGCCCAGGGCACGCAATGGATCACTGACTGCCATGGCTTCTCCCAAAGCCGCGACTGCGCACACGCCAGAAACGCGGATTCAAATTCGAAGTGTATTTTTCGATGCAGAATTGGGGTCGACGTACTGGCTCCGCCAAATAATAGCCGGTGCGGGGTTGGCGGTCAAAGCCGAGCCCTGATGAGTGTTGCGTTGGGCAGCGGCGGGCGTTATGTTATGGGAGGAGGATCGGTGATGCCGAAAAAACATTCAGTGTCGGGCGCATGCGCGATCACCCTGATGATTGCCGGATCGGGCGCAGCGCATGCGCAGGTCACCTTTCCCGTCAAGCCGATACGCATAGTCACGGCTGCCGTCGGGGGGGCCAGCGATTTCACTGCGCGGCTGTTGGCGCAGGGCCTGGGCAACAGCTTCGGACAACAGGTGATTGTCGACAATAGGGGCGGTGCGAGCGGGATAATTGCGGCGCAGATCGTGGCGAAGTCGCCGCCCGACGGCTATACATTGCTGCTTTTTACCAGCCCCATCTGGCTGTTGCCTTTGCTGCAGGATAACGTGCCCTACGATCCGGTGAAAGACTTCGCGCCCATTTCAATGACCGACAGTTCTCCCAGCGTGCTCGTCGTGCATCCTTCGCTGCCGGTGAATTCCGTTCGCGAGCTGATTGCGCTGGCAAAAGCGCGGCCCGGAGAACTGAACTATTCGCGGGCATCGGCAGGCGGCCCTTCTCACCTCTCGGCCGAACTGTTCAAGTTCATGGCGGGGGTCAACTTCGTGCCGGTACCTTACAAGGGAGGCGGCCCCGCTCTCCTCGCCCTGCTTGGCGGCGAAGTGGAGTTGACGTTTGCGAGCGCGGGCGCTGTGGCCGCACCTCTCAAGTCCAACCGCGTGCGGGCACTTGCCGTGACCACCGCCGAGCCATCGCGGCTGTTTCCGGGGGTACCCACAGTCGCCGCCTCCGGACTGCCGGGATTCGAGTCGGTTTTGGTGAACGGAATGTTTGCTCCGGCGGGAACCCCGGCAGCCGTCATCAACACGCTGAATCAGGAAGCCGTTCAGTTTCTGCGCAAGCCGGAAGTACGAGAGCGGTTTTTCAGTACCGGAATGGAGAGTGTCGGCAGTTCTCCTGCGGAATTCGAATCCGTCGTCAGGTCTGACATCGCAAAGTGGGGCAAGCTGATCAAGGCGGCGAAGATACGCATCGACTGACAGGAGGAGAAACGAAATGAGGTTTCCGTTGCGTCGTTGCATGCTGGCATTGTTGTCGGTGTCGTTCGTTCACGCGGGCCACGCGGCCGACCAGACCTATCCCAACCGGCCCATACGTCTCGTAATTCCGTGGCCCACCGGCGGCGCCACCGATGTGACGTTCCGGCTTTGGGCGCCGCAACTGGCGGAAAATCTGGGGCAGCAGATTGTGATCGACAACCGCGCCGGCGCCAGTTCGATTATCGGATTGGACATCGTCGCCAAGTCGCCGCCCAACGGCTACACGATCGGCGCGTCCAACATTGCGTTCGGCGCCAACCCGTTCCTGATCAATAAAATGCCGTTCGACTCCGGGAAGGATCTGCTGCCGGTCAGTCTGACCTCGCTGGTGCCGATGGTGCTGACGGTGCATCCCTCAGTGCCGGCGAGATCGGTCAAGGAACTGATCGCGCTCGCCAAAGCCAAGCCAGGCAGCCTCAATTACGGGTCCGCCGGCAATGCCAGTGCGAGCCACCTCGTCACCGAGCTTTTCAATGACGTGACCGGCATCAAGATGCTGCACGTCCCGTACAAAGGCGGCGGCCCCCAGGTCATTGCAGCGCTCAGTGGAGAAACGGTGGTGCTGTTCATACCCATCCCGAATTCTCTGCAACACATCAGAAACGGCAGGCTGGTGGCCCTAGGCGTAAGCACTTTGAAACGTGATTTCACGTTG
>ORJL011745550.1_pt1 | contig 10862 bp, 10 predicted proteins | sample 1779941 | NCBI WGS metagenome assembly ORJL01 (sample SAMEA104232317, study PRJEB22302) | groundwater metagenome | biome: forest; feature: aquifer; material: groundwater | place: USA | collected 2011-08-07 | depth 5.8 m | reverse complement strand
CTCGGCGCCCTCGCGCTCGGTGTACTCCTCCCACCAGCGCATCAGCGCCACCAGCTTTTCGCCGACCTCGCGGCTGACCGCGCGACGCGTCAGCAAATGTTCGGCGCCGTAGGTCTCCGGTGTCTCCGACAGGATCACGGTGCCGCCGTGCCGAACCAGAAGGTCGCTCGCCGCGCCCAGCGCCGGATTGGCGGAGACGCCGGAATAGCCATCGGAGCCGCCGCATTGCAGCGCCACCGTCAACTCGCTGGCCGGAACCGGTTCGCGCTTGACGTTGTTGGCATCGATCAGCGCCTCGCGCACAAAGGCGACGCCGGCTTCCACGGTCTTGCGGGTACCGCCGACTTCCTGGATATCCATCGCGCGCAAGCGGCCGGCGAGCTTCTGCTCCTGCATCAGCCCGCCGATCTGGTTGACCTCGCAGCCCAGGCCCAGCACGATCACGGCGGAAAAATTCGCATGCCGCGCGTAGCCGCCGAGCGTGCGCCGGAGCACCCTCAGCGGCTCGTCCTGGGTCATGCCGCAGCCGGTCTTGTGGGTCAGCGCGACCACGCCGTCGACGTTCGGGAAATCGGCCAGCGGATTGTCGCCGGTGAACGGATTCTTCTTGAAGATATCCGCGACCATGCCCGCGACATGCGCGCTGCAATTCACCGAGGTGAGGATGCCGATGTAATTGCGGGTCGCCACCCGCCCGTCGGGACGGCGGATGCCGTCGAAGGTAGCGGGCAGATCGAAATTCGGCGTCGGCGTGACGTCTACGCCGAACGCATAATCCTTGGCGAAGTCGCCCATGCCGCAATTCTGGGTATGAACGTGCTGGCCCGGCGCGATCGGCGCGGTCGCAAAGCCGATGATCTGGCCGTAGCGGCGGATCGGCTCGCCGGTCGCGATCGGCCTGATCGCCACCTTATGGCCCGCCGGAATGCGTTCGATCGTGGTCACGCCCTCCGCCACGACCATGCCGGGCGGCAGGCTGGAGCGCGCGATCAGCACGCCATCGTCGGGATGCAGGCGGATGACGGGGGCTGGGGCCATGGGATGTCTCCTTGGTGAGTGGCGAATAGCGAATGGCGAATGGCGAATAGGAGCTTCCACTCGCTACTCGCCATTCGCTACTCGCGCCTTCTAAGCCTTGCCGTTCGAATCTTTCCGGGTCTGCGCGACCTGCATCTTGGCATAGGTCATCATCAGACCGCTCTCGTTCGACAGCGTCACCAGCTTGAAGCCCATATTGATCGCGCGCACCGCGCCCTCGGCGCCGCTGCAGTGAATGCCGGGATAGAGGCCACGCTTGCCGCATTCCTTCACGATCTTCTCATAAATCTTGAGAATTTCCGGCTCGTCGCGGTCGAGCTTCGGCACCAGCCCATAGGAGAAGCCGAGATCGGAGGGACCGATATAGACGCCGTTGATGCCCTCGACATCGAGGATCGATTCCATGTTCTCGACCGCGGTCTTGGTTTCCATCATCGGCAGCAGGACAATCTCGTCGTTGGCGGTGGCCTTATAAGCACCGGCCGAGCCATACATGCCGGAACGGATCGGGCCGTTCGAACGCGTGCCGCGCGGCGGATATTTGCTGTAGGCGACGAGGTTTTCCGCTTCCTGCTTGGTGTTGACCATCGGACAGATCACGCCATAGGCGCCGCCGTCGAGCACCTTGCCGATAATGCCCGGCTCGTTCCAGGGAACGCGCACCATCGGCGTCACCGGATGGCCGTTCATGGCCTGAAAACATTGCACCATCGACTGGTAATCCTGCACCCCGTGCTGCATGTCGACGGTAACGCTGTCGAAACCGCATTGCGCGATCACTTCGGCCGAAAACCCTGAGGGAATCGCAAGCCAGGCATTCACCACCGCCTTGCCCGAGGCCCATACTTTCTTGACGTTGTTTGCCATTGGTCGCGCTTCCCTTTGTCGTTGGTTGTCGTTTTCGAATTCTTTGGCCGGAACGGTCAGCTGACGGCCCGCTGGATACTCACCTCGCCGACGCCGACTTCACGGGCGGTGTTCACTATCGCCGCCCAGGTATCGTCAGGCAAGGGCACGCCGTTCTTGGTGCGGTCGGCGCGCATCTTCCTCTCGGGATCGCCGGGGATCAGCACGGCATCAACGCCGGCGACCGGCTTGGTCGTCCTGATAAAGTCGACATAACGCGAGATTTCACCGTCGAAGTAATTGCTGGTATCGACCACCTTGGGATCGATATAGATCGCGAGCATGCCATTAGCGAAACGCCGGTCCGGCGCGGTCGCGCCGGTGCCGGTCAGAGCGCCGCCGAGCAACTCGCAGATGAAGGCGAGGCCCGAACCCTTGTGCTCGCCGAACGCGCGGATCGCGCCGGTGCCTTTGGTGTGGTCGCGCGGCCCCTCCGCACTGTGGGGCCCGTACAACACGGCCGGATCTTCGCTCAGCGTGCCGTCGGCGTCGATCAGCGCGCCTTTTGGCAATTTCTTGCCACCGCGGCTTGCGACCAGCACCTTGCCTTCGGCGACGATCGAAGTGGCGAAATCGAGCACAATCGGGTCCTGTCCTTGGCGCGGAATACCGACGCAATAGGGCGCGGTCGACAGCCGCTTCTGGACGCCGCCATAGGGCGCCACCAGCAGCGAGCCCGCCGCATTGACGAAGTGCACCGACACCAGTCCTTCGGCGGCCGCCATTTCCGCCCAGTCGCCGACGCGGCCGATATGCCCGGCATTGCGCAGCGCGATCGCGGCGAGACCGACCTTCTTGCACTTCTCGATGCCGATCCTGACCGCCTGCGGCGTGACGGTCTGCCCGTAACCGAATTTGCCGTCCACCACCGCCAGCGACGGCGTATCGACCACGAGTTCGACGGTCTGATCGGGAACGACCGAGCCCATCTTCTTCCACCTGATATAGACCGGCACCCGGATCACGCCGTGGCTGTCGTGGCCGGTGAGATTAGCCGTCGTCAGGTAGGTCGCGATGCGCCTGGCTTCTTCGGGCGAAGATTCTGAATGGGCGAAAACTTCGGCAACGAAATTGATCAGATTTTGAACCTGTATGGTGACCATGTCTGGATTTTCGCCTCGTATCGGGGCCGGCCGCATCGTCCGCGGCGCACCCTCACTCCCGCGCCGGTTTTCATGACCGGCTTGGCCGACACTTTGAGCGAAAAATCCCGTGCGTGTCTATGGCTTCGGCCGCCATCGGCCCGATGATTGCGATGATTTGCCCGGCCGCCATGCATCGCGCCGGTAGCATCATGCAAATTTGCACTCACTCCTCCGCCTCCGCGCTCCCTTCATCCGCCACTTTCATTCCCGAAAGGCTGCTCTCCAGCACACCGAGCATGTCCTGCAATTCCGCGAGTTTGCGGGCGCCGTAGTGTTTGGTCATGGCCGCGTAGATCGCTTCCGACGACGGCGCGACGGCCTCCATGAGCTTCAGGCCCTTCGCCGAGATCGACACCACGCTGCGGCGCAGATCGGCCTTCGCCACCCGGCGTTCGATCAGCTGACGCGCTTCGAGATCACGCAGAATCCGGGACAGGCTCGGCCCCAGCAGAAAGGCAACCCGCGCGAGTTCCGTGACCTCGATGGCGTCGATCGCGGCGAGCGCGCGCAGGATCCGCCATTGCTGTTCCGTGAGCCCGTGATTGCGCAGCGAGGGACGGAAATGCCGCATCACCGCCTCGCGCGCGCGCAACAGCGACATCGGCAGCGAACGGGAGAAGTCGCGCATCGGCACCCGCCGCGCGGCGGATGCGGTTGCCGATCGGGAACCGGAATTCCTGGGCGATTTCTTCCGTGCCATGGTCGACCGGGGGTCTCTGGTTTGCGCTGCAACAAGCAGCAATTCGGTTTGATCCGATACATTTAACATGTTAATCATATTCTGGCATCCTCTTTTTTACCGGTCCCACATGGCCCTTTCCAAAGACGAAATCCGCCTTGCGGCCGAGCGGCTCGATCACGCGGAGAAGACGCGCAAGCAGATCCGTCAGCTATCGCTGGATCATCCCGGCATCTCCATCGCGGACGCCTATGCGATCCAGAAGGCGTGGGTCGAGCTCAAGGTCGCCGAGGGCCGCGTCGTCAAGGGCCACAAGATCGGCCTCACCTCGAAGGCGATGCAGAGCGCGCTCAATATCGACGAGCCGGATTCCGGCGTCCTGCTCGATGACATGTTCTTTGCCGACGGCGGCCTGGTGCCATCGGACCGCTTCATCGGCACGCGGGTGGAAGCCGAATTGGCGTTCATCATGAAGCGGCGGCTTGCAGGGCCTGACTGCACGATGTTCGACGTGCTGAATGCGACGGATTTTGTCGTTCCCGCACTGGAAATCCTGGACACCCGGATCGAGCGGGTCGATCCCGTGACAAAGTCGACGCGGAAAATCTTCGATACCATCGCCGACAACGCCGCCAATGCCGGCATCGTGCTTGGCGGCCGTCCGCTGCGCCCGCTGGATGCCGACCTGCGCTGGATCGGCGCGCTGTGCTATCGCAACGGCCAGCTGGAAGAGACCGGGCTCGCCGCCGGCGTACTCAATCATCCCGCGACCAGCGTGGCCTGGCTCGCCAAAAAGATCGCGCCGAACGGCCTTGCACTCGAGGCCGGTCAGGTGGTGCTGGCGGGATCATTCATTCGCCCGATCGAGACCCGCAAAGGCGACACGATTCAGGCCGACTATGGTCCCTATGGCACGGTGAGCTGCTACTTCGCTTGATACGATCTGCAGGAATCGTGGGAGTAAACAGGACATGCCGCATTTCACCATCGAATACTCAGCCAATCTCGATGCGCGCGTCGATATGAGAGAAGTCGTCGAAGTGGTCCGCAAGGCCGCGGTGGAAACCGGGATCTTCCCGCTCGGGGGCATTCGCGTCCGCGCCGTCAAGTGCGAACACTACGCCATCGCCGACGGCAACCCGCATTTGGGCTTTTTCGCCATGGTGCTGCGGCTTGGCGAGGGCCGCGACCTCGCAACCCGCAAAAAGGCCGGCGAACACATCTTCAAGGCGCTGTCCGACCATCTCGATCCGGTCTTTGCTGCAAGCAAGTTCGCGCTGTCGTTCGACATGCAGATCAACGACAAGGAAACCAGCTGGAAGCGCAACAATATCCACGACGCTCTGAAAGCGGAGGCCATCCATGGATAAAGCCACGCCGAAATCATCCGATGTGTTTGCGGCCAATCGCGACCGGGTTGCGCCGCTGCTCAAGCAACTGAGAGCGGATGGCATCGGACATATGATCGACGGCAAGGTCGTGCCGTCGATCTCGGGCGACGTCTTCGAAACCAGATCACCTGTGGACGGCGCGGTGCTGGCGTCGGTCGCGCGCGGCGGGCCTGAGGACATCGATCGCGCCGCGACGGCGGCGGCGCTGGCCTTCAAGGCCTGGCGCGACATGCCCGCGACGATGCGGAAGAAATTGCTGCATCGGGTCGCCGACGCCATCGAGGACCGCGCCGACGATATCGCCGTGCTCGAATGCATCGACACCGGCCAGGCCCATCGCTTCATGGCCAAGGCCGCGATCAGGGCTGCCGAAAACTTTCGCTTCTTCGCCGACAAATGCGCCGAAGCGCGCGATGGCTTGAACACGCCAAGCGAGGAGCACTGGAACATTTCGACCCGCGTGCCGATCGGCCCGGTCGGCGTGATCACGCCGTGGAATACGCCGTTCATGCTGTCGACCTGGAAGATCGCCCCTGCCCTCGCCGCCGGCTGCACGGTGGTGCACAAGCCCGCGGAATGGTCGCCGGTGACGGCCGACCTGCTGGCGAAACTGGTGAAACAGGCCGGCGTGCCCGACGGCGTCCTCAACACCGTGCACGGCATCGGCGAGGAAGCGGGCAAGGCGCTGACCGAGCATCCCGCCATCAAGGCGATCGGCTTCGTCGGCGAAAGCTCGACCGGTTCGGCGATCATGGCGCAGGGCGCGCCGACGCTGAAGCGCGTGCATTTCGAACTCGGCGGCAAGAATCCGGTGATCGTGTTCGACGACGCCGATACCGACCGCGCGCTCGACGCAGTCGTGTTCATGATCTACTCGCTCAACGGCGAGCGCTGCACCTCATCCAGCCGGCTGCTCATTCAGGAGAGCATCGCCGAAAAGTTCATCGAAAAACTCACCGCGCGCGTGAAGGCGCTGAAGATCGGCCATCCACTCGATCCCGCGACCGAAATCGGGCCGCTGATCCATGAGCGCCATCTCGCAAAAGTCTGCGCCTATTTCGACGTCGCCCGGCAGGATGGCGCCGTGATTGCCGTCGGCGGCAAGCCGCATGACGGTCCCGGCGGCGGGCATTATGTGCAGCCGACGCTGGTCACCGGCGCGCACGCCAAGATGCGGGTGGCGCAGGAAGAGGTGTTCGGACCGTTCCTCACCGTGATCCCCTTCCGCGACGAGAAGGACGCCATCGAGATCGCCAACGGCGTGCAGTATGGCCTCACCGGCTACGTCTGGACCGGCGACATGGGCCGCGCGCTGCGGGTTGCGGACGCGCTGGAGGCCGGCATGATCTGGCTGAATTCCGAAAACGTCCGCCATCTGCCGACCCCGTTCGGCGGCATGAAATCGTCCGGCATCGGCCGCGACGGCGGCGATTATTCATTCGACTTCTACATGGAAACCAAGCACGTCTCGCTGGCGCGCGGCACGCACAAGATTCAGCGGCTTGGTATCTGATGTACCTTAACCGGATCAACAACGACGGTGCGCTCCCTCTCCCCTTGTGGGAGAGGGTTGGGGTGAGGGGTTACGGTCTAACGTTAGGCCGTTACCCCTCACCCGGCGCTGCGCGCCGACCTCTCCCAATGGGAGAGGTGAAGCAAGAGCCGACTGATCTTTAGGACAAAACCACATGCCTGTTCCGCAACACATCTTCGATCCGCCGTTCAATATCATCCGCTGCAGCCACGTCGTGCTCGACGTGACCGACCTCAACGCCTCCAGCGCGTTTTACGAGACCACCGTCGGCCTCCATGTCGAGGACCGCGACGACAAGGCGGTTTATTTGCGCGGCAGCGAGGAGCATCAGCATCACTCGCTGGTGCTGCGCAAGGCGGCGACCGCCGCCTGCAACCGGCTTGGATTCAAGGTCGGCGATGAAAACGATCTCGACAAGGCCGCAGCCTTCTTTTCCGAGAACGGCATCACTTACGCGTTCGCCGAGCTGCCGTTCCAGGGCCGCACGCTGCAATTCACCGATCCCTTCGGCTTTCAGATCGAACTCTATGCCTCGATGGAGAGGCGCCCGCATCTGCTGCGCCGCTACGATCTTTACAAAGGCTGCCATCCGCAACGGCTCGACCACTTCAACGTGTTCGCCGCCGAAGTTCAGGACACCGTCGACTTCTATGCGCGGCTGGGTTTCCGGCTGACCGAATATGGCGAGGAAGACGGGCCGAATGGCCGCATCGCGGCGGCGTGGATGCATCGCAAGGGCAATGTGCATGACTTCGCCATCACCAACGGCAAGGGCCCTCGCCTGCACCATTTTGCGTACTGGGTGCCGACCGCGATGAACATCCTGCACCTGTGCGACGTGATGGCCTCGAGCGGCTTTCTCAAGAACATCGAGCGCGGTCCCGGCCGCCACGGCATTTCCAATGCGTTTTTTCTTTATGTCCGCGACCCCGATGGCCACCGCCTCGAGCTCTACACCAGCGACTATTTCACCGGGGATCACGACCACGAGCCTCTGCGCTGGTCGCTGAAGGATCCGCGGCGGCAGACGCTGTGGGGCGCCCCCGCGCCGCGTTCCTGGTTCGAGCAGGGCTCGCCGTTTACGGGTCAGGCGATCCGCGAACCGCAGTTTGTCGCCGATGTGACGATTGCCGATTAGAATGCAACCGTACAGCCGAGGGTGTCATGAAGAAGCCGTCGCTTACCGCCGCATCGATGTTTGGCGTTGCGCTTGTGCTGTCGCCTGTGGCTGAGGCCGCCGGCATGACCCCCGGCTGATTTGGACATTTCATGGCCCCGCACCGCATCGCAACCTACTCCATCAATGGCTCGACCAGATACGGCGCTGTCGCCGATGGCGGCATCGTCGATCTCTCCGCTGACTTCGCAAAGGATTATCCGACGCTGCGTGAAGTCATCGCCGCGGGCGCACTGACCAGGCTGGCCGAGGATGCCGCGCGCCGCTCGCCGGACCACGCGCTGGATGCCATCACCTGGCTGCCGCCGATCCCGGCGCCGGAAAAGATCATCTGCATCGGCGTGAATTACCCCGACCGTAACGCGGAATATAAGGACGGCCAGGACGCCCCAAAATTTCCCAGCATGTTCATGCGCACGCCGCGCTCCTTCGTCGGGCACGAGACGCCGCTGGTGCGCCCGCGCGCCTCCGCGCAGCTCGATTACGAGGGCGAACTGGTTCTCATCATCGGCAAGGCCGGAAGGCACATTCCCGAAAGTACGGCGCTGGATCACATCGCCGCGGTGACGCTCTGCAACGAAGGCACCATTCGCGACTGGGTCCGGCACGCCAAGTTCAATGTGACCCAGGGCAAGAATTTCGACTCTACCGGCAGCCTTGGCCCATGGCTCGTCCCCTACACCGGTGAATCTGACATCGCCGATATCCGCCTGACCACGCGAGTTAACGGCGAGACGCGGCAGAACGATCGCACCGGCCGGCTGATCTTCGGCTTCCGCTATTTGATCAATTACATCTCGACCTTCACCACGCTGGTGCCCGGCGACGTCATCGTTACGGGCACGCCGACCGGCGCCGGCGCGCGGTTCGATCCGCCGCGCTACCTCAAGCCCGGCGATATCGTCGAGGTCGAGGCTGAAAACGTCGGCGTGCTGCGCAATGGCGTGATCGACGAGGCTACATGAATCTACTTGCAAGCGATTGGATAATGCAATGACTGTAAGTTCTGGCGGCGAAGCGATCGTCAACGGCCTGGTCGCGCACGGCGTCGATACCGTGTTCGGCCTGCCCGGCGCGCAGATCTACGGCCTGTTCGACGCCTTCCAGCAGGCGCAGCTCAAGGTGATCGGCGCGCGGCACGAGCAGGCCTGCGGCTACATGGCCTATGGCTATGCGCGGTCCACCGGCCGGCCCGGCGTATTCAGCGTGGTGCCCGGCCCGGGCGTGCTCAATGCCGGTGCGGCGCTGCTCACCGCCTTCGGATCGAACGAACCGGTGCTCTGCCTGACCGGACAGGTGCCGACGCAGTTCCTCGGCAAGGGCCGCGGTCATCTCCATGAGATGCCGGACCAGCTGGCAACGCTCAGAACCTTCGTGAAATGGGCCGACCGCATCGAATATCCCGATAACGCGCCGGCGCTGGTTTCGCGCGCCTTCCAGGAAATGATGTCGGGCCGTCGCGGGCCCGCGGCGCTGGAAATGCCATGGGACGTCTTCACGCAGCGGGCGGAAACCGGCGCAGCGAAACCGCTCGATCCGTTGCCGGCGCCGCTGCCCGATACCGACCGCATCAAGGCCGCCGCAGCGCTGATCGCCGGCAGCAAGACGCCGATGATCTTTGTCGGCAGCGGCGCCATTCACGCGGCCGACGAAATCCTCGAGCTTGCCGAACTGATCGACGCGCCGGTGGTGGCGTTCCGCAGCGGCCGCGGCATCGTCAGCAACGCGCATGAACTCGGGCTGACCATGGCGGCGGCCTATCGGTTGTGGCCACAGACCGATCTGATGATCGGCATTGGAACGCGGCTGGAACTGCCGACCATGTCGCGCTGGCCGTTTCGTCCCGACGGCCTGAAATCTGTTCGTATCGATATCGACGCATCGGAAATGCGCAGGTTTACGCCAGACTGCGCTGTGATCGCGGACGCAAAGGCCGGCACGCGCGACCTGCTCGCGGCGGTGAGAAAGGCCGGCTACAGCAAAACCAGCGGCCGCCGCGCCGCGATCCGCGACGCCTCGGCGGCGGCGCTGCGTGAGATCCAGTCGGTCCAGCCGCAGATGGCGTATTTGAATATTCTGCGCGAGGTGCTGCCGTCGAATGCCATCGTCACCGACGAGCTGTCGCAGGTCGGCTTTGCCTCGTGGTACGGCTTTCCGATCTACGAGCCGCGCACCTTCATCACCTCGGGCTATCAGGGCACGCTCGGCTCCGGCTTTCCTACCGCGCTCGGCGCCAAGGTCGCGCATCCCGACCGGCCGGTGGTCGCGATCACGGGCGACGGCGGCTTCATGTTCGGCGTGCAGGAATTGGCCACCGCCGTACAGTTCAACATCGGCGTGGTGACGCTGGTGTTCAACAACAACGCCTATGGCAATGTGCGGCGCGACCAACGCGAGCGTTTCGAGGGGCGCGTGGTGGCGTCCGAACTGGTCAATCCGGATTTCGTCAAGCTCGCGGAATCCTTCGGCGTCGGTGCGGCGGGCGTGACGTCGCCTGATCACTTTCGCCCGGCGCTGGAAAAAGCGCTGGCGCACGGCGGGCCCTATCTCATCGACATCGAAGTTCCGACGGATTCAGAAGCCAGTCCGTGGGCGTTCATTCACCCGGCGAAGCCGTAAACCACCTACCGTCATTCCGGGGCGCGTCGAAGACGCGAACCTCAGATGTGCAATTGCACATCGGGGAATCTCGAGATTCCGGGTCTGGTCCTTCGGACCATCCCGGAATGACAATCAAACCCTGCGCAGCTGCGCGCTTTGCTGCGCCCGCGACGCCGCAATTACCAGCAGGCCCGCGCCGGCGATCGAGCGGAAGCTTGATGGAAGGACGGCCTTAACGCGCCTTGCGGAAGGTCAGATTGATGCGTTGCCGGCCCATCAGGGCGTGTTCGCCGTCCGCGAGCGGCGCGACGCCGTGAAAGGCCAGCCGCGCCGGACCGCCCCATACCACGACATCGCCATGCTCCAGCCGAAACCGGCGCGGCTTGTCGCT